>Ga0182013_10000737_pt1 | contig 45400 bp, 41 predicted proteins | sample 612S2MmetaG_FD_120487 | JGI IMG/M metagenome (GOLD analysis project Ga0182013, IMG submission 120487) | Permafrost microbial communities from Stordalen Mire, Sweden - 612S2M metaG | ecosystem: Environmental > Terrestrial > Soil > Wetlands > Permafrost | place: Sweden: Stordalen | collected... | reverse complement strand
TGGCTGCGCAACATCATGCTGCGCTGAATCCCGGCCGCCACCTGGCGCCGCCAGACGAACTCCAGGAGCTTGGCCATGGCCGGGATGGTCTCGTCGGCGATGCTGGCGAAGGCCTCGGCGGACATCACCGGGTCCACCTCGAGGCTGATCATGTTGCCGGGCACCAGCTCCGCCTCGGCGATCCGGGCCATGGAGGAGCCGATGACGCGCGCCATCTGCAGCGCCGTGTCGGTCTGCGTGGCGCCGAGCGCCTGCATTCCCTGGAAGATGCGGACCGCCTCGAGGTCGAGGTCGGTCAGGGCGCGGTCGTCGTCGTCCACGCCGGCGAAGCCGAGGGCGCGCCAGAAACGCTCCAGCTTGTCGACGTCGACACCGGTCAGCTCGGCGACCTCGGGCCGCGTGTAGCGCCGCCGGGACGGGACCAGCATGCGCTCCGCCACGAAGAGGTCGATCACCCCGTCCGCCACCGCGCGGTCGATCTCCTCCTCGGTGGCCCCGTGCATCAGCAGGATCTCCTTGACGTGGTCCAGCGCGACCTCGCGCCGGTCCGCGTCGTCGGTGTCGGGAAGACCCTCGTAGGTGTGGAACAGCCCGCTCACCCCGGCAGTCCCCGGAGCAGCGCCTCGTCCCACTCGGGTCGCGACGGGCGGGCCATCAGGTTCATCACCGCATCGGAGGGCGAGCACCGCCCCTCGACGATGGCCTCGACCTGCTCCGCGATGGGCATCTCGACACCGTGGGAGCGAGCCAGCCCGACCAGCGGCCCGGCGCTCTTGATCCCCTCGGCCACCATGTGCATGCCGCTCACGATGTCGTCGAGCGTCCGTCCCTCGCCCAGGGCGAAGCCCACCATGCGATTCCGGCTCTTGGGGCTGGCGCACGTCGCCACCAGGTCCCCGACCCCGGCCAGGCCCCCGAAGGTCAGCACCTTCCCGCCCAGGGTCACGCCCAGGCGGCCGAGCTCGGCGAGGCCGCGGGTGATGAGCACGGCCCGGGAGTTGTCGCCCAGGCCGAGCCCGTCGCCCATGCCGGCCGCGATGGCCATCACGTTCTTCGTGGCACCCGCCACCTCACAGCCGACGACGTCGGTCCCGGTGTAGGCGCGGAAGGTGCGCGTGTGGACGAGCGCCTGCACGCGGCGCGCCAGATCCTCGTCGGGGAGCGCGATCACGCAGGCCGCGGGGTGGCCCTGGGCCACCTCCCGGGCCAGGTTCGGCCCGGTCAGAACGCCGGCGGCGACACCCGGGAGGAGCTCCGCCACGACCTGTGACATCCGCAGATTCGTGCCGATCTCAATTCCCTTGGCCAGGCTCACGACGGCTTCCACCCCATCGGCCACCGGCTGCACGCCGCCGAGGACGGCTCGGAACCCGTGCGACGGCACGGCCATGAAGACGATGCCCGCGCCCTCGACGGCCTCCTCGAGCGACGACGTCACCATCAGCCCGTCGGGGATTCTGATGCCCGGCAGGTACTTCCCGTTCTCCCGGGTCTCCCGCATGGTGGCGGCGAGCTCGGGCGAGCGCACCCAGAGCGACGCGGGATGGGACGCCCCCACGATCGTGGCCACGGCAGTCCCCCACGACCCGGCCCCCACGACCGCCACCCGCTCGCTCATTGACAAGACACTACGGCGACCCCGGGGCGCCTTCTGCGTTCACCCGTACACTGGCCCGGTGTCGAAGGCGGCCATGCCGGGAGCGCGGAACTCGGCGGCTCCCCCCGACGACCGGCTGGGCCGCGAGGTCGTGCTCGTCCCCGTCAAGGCGTTCCACCAGGCCAAACGCCGGCTCGGCTCCGCCCTGGCCGGCCCCGATCGGGTCCGGCTCGTCCGTGCCATGGCCACCCACGTCGTGTCCGCCTGTGCGCCACTGCCCGTCGCTGTCGTGTGCGACGACGAGGACGTCGCCCAGTGGGCGTCGGACCTCGGCGCATCCGTCATGTGGGAGCCCGGGCAGGGGCTGAACGGCGCGGTGCGCGCCGGGGTCGACCGCCTGGCCCGTGCCGGGACGGTGTGGGTGACGGTGGCCCACGGCGACCTGCCGCGGGCCCGTGGGCTGGGTGCCTTACCGCGCTTCGACGGGGTCACTCTCGTTCCCGACCGCCGCGACGACGGCACCAACGTGCTGCGGCTGCCCGCCGCGAGCGACTTCCGCTTCACGTACGGCCCCGGGTCCTTCCGGGCGCACCGGGCGGAAGCGACCCGCCTCGGCCTCGGTGTGCGCGTCCTGCGTCACCCGGACCTCGCCTACGACGTCGACTGGCCGGCCGACGTCGCTGAGCTCGGCGAGCGCCCCTGACCGGAGCCCGGGCGCGGAACCGGGGGCCCGTAGGCCCCCGGTCTCACGTGTTCCGAATGGAACGCTTCGCCTAACGGCGCTTTGCCGCCTTGCGGGCGGGCGCACGACGCGCCGCCTTCTTGGCCGGCGCGCGCTTCTTGACGGCCTTGCGAGCCGGAGCCCGCTTGGCTGCCTTCTTCGCAGGCGCACGCTTCTTGACGGCCTTGCGGGCCGGAGCCCGCTTGACGGCCTTCTTCGCAGGAGCGCGCTTCTTGGTCGCCTTGCGGGCCGGAGCCCGCTTGACGGCCTTCTTCGCCGGAGCCCGCTTCTTGGTCGCCTTGCGAGCCGGAGACCGCTTGACGGCCTTCTTTGCCGGAGACCGCTTGACGGCCTTCTTGGCCGGTGCGCGCTTAACTGCCTTCTTTGCCGGGGCCCGCTTCTTAGCTGCCTTTCTGGCTGGGGCCCTTCTCTTTGCGGCTACTGCCACAGGTGCACCTCCCTAGGAGCATGGTCACTGAATAGAGGTGAAGCCTGCGCCACGCCGGGGTCGACTGCCCCACGCCGTGCGCACTGCCGCACCGGATTCACTTGCGACGGACGACGCATGTGCGGTGATGTCATGGACACCACCACCTCACGCCGTACCGACTTGGTTGCCCGAGTCGTGGCGTCGAGCCGACACCGCGCTGCACGGCGCTGGGCGCGCACGAAAGCGAACCGACAGCTTTCGTTTGCGCGCTCCACGTCGTTGTGTCGCAGCACATGCCAACCCTCCCTCACACCTCGGGTACACACATTCTTCTGTTATGAACGTGCTCAGGTCAAGCATTCTTTATTTGCGCGGTCATTTTGTGTTCGTCAGTGACCTCTGATTCACGACGAGCGGCACACACAATTGAGGCTCATGCTGCGCCCGCGCGACGTGTTTGCGCTTCAGTTGTCGCGACATTGGCCGATATGTCCTCTGGAATTCTCTGTTCCCCAACGTAAACATGACATGCATGGAACGCGATGCTGATGCGCATGTCGATGCGGCGGATCCGTGCCTGATTTCGACCACCGCACTTCGAGAGGTCCACCGTCACGCGCGCCACAGCATCTATGTTGGGAGCGGCGCCTGCGGCTGGGTGTGGGCCGGCGCGGAGCGCTCGACGCTGGTCCTCGGGCCGCCACGGTCCGGGAAGACATCGTCCCTGGTCATCCCCAATATCTTGCTGTCGCAGGGTCCGGTCGTCTCGACCTCGACGAAGCCCGATGTCATGCGTGCCACCGCGTCGTCGCGCCGCGGCGACGGGTGGGCGTTCCTCTACGACCCGAGCGGTGAAGTGGCCTGTCCGCGCGGCGTCGAACGCGTTGGCTGGTCGCCACTGACGACCGCCTCGAGTTGGGATGCGGCCGTCGTGACGGCCGATGCCATGGTCGGTGCCAGCCGCGTGAACGGATCACGCGTCGGCGAGCACCACTGGACGGAACGTGCAGGAGCGCTCCTCTCGACCCTCCTCCATGCCGCCGCTCGGGAGCAACTCACGATGGGGGACGTCCTGAGGTGGATCGACCGGCACGACGGAGCCGCGGCGCTCGAAATCCTCGCCTCAGGCGCCGGGGAGGACACGCCGGCGACCAATCTGCTCGGTGGGATCGTGGCCACCGACCCCAGGGAGCAGTCCGGCATCTGGTCGACGACATCGGGTGTGCTGGCCGCGTATCGCACCGAAGGTGCCCTGGCGTCGACGCGCCTGCCGCCACTCGACCTCGACGAGTTCTGCGGAGGGCCGCACACGCTCTACATCTGCTCGACGGGGCGGCAACAGCGCCAGTTCGCCCCGCTCGTGGTGGGCACCATCGGCGACGTGCGCGACGCCGCCTATGTCCGCGCCCGCGACGGGCTCGGCGGGCCTCCCACCCTCCTCGCACTCGACGAGGTGGCCAACATTGCGCCCATTCCCGACCTCCCGGCCATGGTCAGCGAGGGTGCCGGCCAGGGACTCCTGGTCCTCGCCTGCCTTCAGGACCTCTCCCAGGCACGAGGGCGCTGGGGGCAGGCGGCCGACGGGTTCCTCTCGCTGTTCGGGACCACCGTCGTCCTGCGAGGGATCGCGGACACGTCGACCCTGCGCGACATCAGCGCCCTGGCGGGCGATCGCGAGGTGGAGGCCACGACGGTCAGCCGTGCCGTCGACCGGTGGGGACGCCTTCGGCCCTCCGTCTCGGTGGGCTCGGGCCGGGAGACCCGGCTCCCCGTCGACGCCGTGGCGCGGGGAGCACCGGGCCGCGCCCTCGTCCTCGGCCCGCACAAGGAGGTGGAACAGGTCAGGCTGACCCCCGCACACGAGCACTCGCCATGGCGAGAGCTGGTGGGATCCGGTCGTCAGCCGGCACGCGGTGACGCCCCGCCCCGGGCGCGATGACTCAGCGCCCGAGGCCGAGGTCGACCTCGGCGGGTTCGCCCAGACGGAGCCGGGACCGTACCGTCTCGAGATGCCGCGCCGTGCGGATGTGATCGGCCAGGCGGGCGGGCGGCAACGACGACAGGCCCGCCGTCGACCCCGCGACGCCGAGTGTCGCGGTGGTGCGATCCTGGCCCCAGCGGTCACGGTAGGCATCGAGCACCCTCGCGGCGCCGGCCCACAGCGCGTGGCCCGCCGGGTCGAGCGGACGGGGGCCGAGCGCACGCAGCAGGTGGTTCGCCGGCACGACGTCGCGGCGGCGAAGGAGCGGCTCGGCCACGCCAACGGACGCGGTGGGCGCCCAGTGGTCGACGAGGTTCCCGAGAGGGGCTGCCTCGATGCCCTGTCGTGCCGCGGCGGCGAACGCGACCACCACGTCGCGCCGCCGGGCGCCGCCGTGGGGAGTGAGCGAGATCACGCCGGCGAAGTGGTGCTCGTCGAGCAGGCGCGGCGAGGGTGGTGGGCGTGCCGGGGCCAATCCGAGACCCGTGGCCCATCCGGCGGCGCGGGCGCGCCGCCTCCACTCCGGAGCGAGCTCGGCATAGGGGGTCCCGGGCTTCACGGCCGGGCGGGTGGCCACCCATGCCACCCGACCGGCCCGCGCCGAGTGCGCGCCCACCTCGTGCATGCGACGGCGAATGTCGGCGGCGCGCGAGGAGAACTCGCCGAGCAACTCCGGCGCCACGCCCACGATCTCGGGCGGACGGCCGGGCGCTCCGTCCCAACGCACGCCCAGCGACGACGTGAGGCCCGCTCGCAGGTGGGCGGCGTAGACCCCCGACGCCGCCCGGCCGTGGGCCTCGATCCCGCGCCGGTCGCAGGCGCTCCACCGGCCGTCCACCCCGTGGACGAGGTTCGCCATCACGACGTGGCTGTGCAGGTGGGGGTCGCCGTTGCGATTGACCCCGTGGGTGAACTGCCCGGCGATCATCCCCGTGGTCGGGACCACGATCCGCTCGAGCCCCGACCGCCTGCCTGCCGTGACCCCGTGTTGCTCCAGGTAGCGCAGCGCCCCCGCCACCGCGGCGGCATGGGTGTCGGCGAGACACCGTGCGGCTTCCTCCCCACCGAGAGCGAAGAGCACGCTCACCGACTTCGGCGCGCTGAACGTCAGGTCGAACGCCGCCGTGCTGGTGCGCCCCGATCCCATCGGCTGCCCGGTCTGCGGGTGCCGTCCCTGGAGAACCCTCCGGAAGTCCCCGGGGCGGAGCTCTCCCTCCAGACCGAGCGCGGCGGCGGCCCCGCCCGTCCAACGGCCCGGCATCGGTGCCGGGAGCTCACGGGCGGGGTCGGACAGGTAGTAGTCCGCCCCGGCCCTCCCCACGCCGTGGATCCCGAGCATCCGCCTCCTCTCACCCCCACGATCCGACGGGGGTGAACGGTCGGCCGGAGCTCAGGCTCTGCGGCGCAGCTCCACGACCGGGATGACCCGCTCGGTGGCCTTCTCGTAATCGCCGAAACCCGGCATCCGCTCCACCTGTGCGGCGTAGAGCCGGTCCCGCTCGGGCCCGGTCACCGGGCTGGCGACGGCGTCGAAGCGGTCGTCGCCGAACTCGACCTGGACCTCGGGATGAGCGAGCACGTTGTGGTACCAGTCCGGGTTGGTGGGCGCTCCCGCCTTGGAGGCGAACACGTAGAGCGTGTCGCCCTCCACGAGGGTCGCCAGTGGGTTCACCCGCGTCTGCGCCGTGCGGGCCCCGGTCGTGGTCAGCAGCACCAGCGTGGCACCTTCGAATTGGCCACCGACCACCCCGTGGTTGGCCCGGAACTCCTCGATGATGCCGCGGTTGAAGTCGCTCATGTCGGTCATGACCAGACGCTAACGGGAACGGGCGAGGCCCGCTCTCCCTCAGGCCCCGTAGCGCGCCAGCACCCGGCGGGCCGCAGCCGCGGCCAGCCCGGTGAGCTCCGGTGGGCTGACGACGCGGGCGGCCGGGCCGAGCTGCAAGAGCAGCCGCTCGAACCAGGCCATGCCGGAGACGTCGAGCACGACGTCGGTCACGGCCCCGTCCTCGTCGTGCGCGACGGCACGCACGGGAACCGATTCCGGCACCCATTGCGCGCCCGGCCCGAGGTGCACGTGGACCTCGAGCGCTCCGGGGCCCGGCACGAACATCTCCTCCATAGGCCGGGCCGGAGCCACCGCCGGCTCGGCGAGGTGGTCGAGCACGCGGACGGCGCCGATGCGGTCCACCCGGAACCTCCTCGTGTCCCCGGCCCGGTGGCAGTACGCATCGAGATACCAGTGGCCGTCGATGGTGACGACCTGGACCGGCTCCACGGTGCGGGTCGTGAGCTCGTCCCGCGAGCCCGAGTGGTACTCGATCTCCAGGGCCCTGCCCTGGTCGACCGCCTCCCGCACCGCGGCCAGGTGCTCCGGGGTGTCGACGTCGAGCCCTACCGCCTCGCGGGATCCGAGCGCCGCGTCGAGCTTCGCCAGGGCCCGACGGAGGGCATCGTCGTCCGAACCCGGCACGGCGAGGAGCAGCCGGGCCGACGCGGCGACCGCGAAACCCTCGGCCGGCGTGAGGCGGCGTGGACGCGCGTACTCCGGGGGCAGGAACGCCCGCACCGAGTGCTCGGACACCTCTATCTCCATGAGGGTGTCCGGCGTGTAGGGCGGCGTGCCGCAGCAGGCCGCCAGCTCGAGCTCGGCCACCAGTTCCTTCTCGCTCATGCCGAAGCGGCGCGCCGCGTCGGCGATGGGGGCCTCACCGACCTGGGCCAGCCATCCGACGACAGCCAGCAGCCGGCGCAATCGCCGGCTGGTCTCGGCCCCCGGCGCGGCGCGCACCGGAGCGGCCGCCCCGTCGGCGGCTCCCTCGCCGCTCACCGGCACCGACACGGGCAGGTGGACGTCGGGCGGGAGCGGAGGGGCCGGGGCCGCGAGCGCCGTGAGCCACGCGACAAGTTCGTCCCGAAAGGCGGGCGGCTCGGTGACCGTCGCGTGGTCGAAGAGGCCGAGCACCCACGAGCGGATGGCGACGAACGAGGAGACCCCGAGCACGAGCTCGACCGACCCGTCTTCGAGGTGGTGCGCCACCTTGTCCTGGCCGACCTCATCGGCCACCCTTCGGGCCTCCAGCGCGTCGACCCGGATCCTCATTTCGATCCGGTCCTTCCCGTCCGCCTCCCACGGCTCGTCGGGCAGGGCCGCCTCCACGTCCACGTCCTCGGGCACCTCCGCGCTTGCGGCCTCGCCGCGCGACACCTCGCCCTCGATCCGGTCCACCCGGAACGTGCGCACGGCGTCACGCTCCAGGTCCCAGGCCACCAGGTACCAGTGCCCGAATCGGAACCACAGGCCCACCGGGGCGACCCGGCGCGTCTCGCCCCGATAGGAGTACGCCGCGGTGGCCCGCGTCCGCACCGCCTCGAAGAGCTCGATGAGCGCCGCCGGCGGCACCATCGACGCGATGGGACGGACGTCGCCGAGGCCCGCCGCGCCCAGCTTGAGGAGCGCATCACGCCCACTAGGATCCCCAAGGTGGACGCCGGCGACGGCGAGGTGGAGGGCGACCTGCTCGTCGGGCTCGAGGTCCAGTTCGGGCAGATAGAACGACTCACGGTCGATCTGGTACCCGTACTGCTCGTGGCCCGGCAGCCGTTGCGTCAGGACCGGGATGCCCTCGTCGCGCAACAGCCTCTTGTCCCGTTCGAAGGCCTGGCGCCGCGCCGAGTGCTCCGAGGGGTACCCCGGGACCTGATGTGCGATCGCATCGAGCGTCAGGGGCTGCTGGGTGTCGAGCAGCACGAGCACGAGGTCCGTGACGCGTTCCAGCCGGTCGAGCTTCGTGGGCGCCTCCATCGCCCAGAGCCTACGGCGGTGGCTGCGGCGTGACCGCCGCGGCGCAGCCCTTCGGCTGGCACCTCCACCTCCTGTGGCTGCTCGCCCTCCCGGCTCTCGTGGCGCTGTACGCATGGGCGACCCGCCAGCAGGGTTGTGCGGCCAGCGGGCGGCAGAGGGCGCTGTTCCTGTGCGGCGTGGTCGTGCTGGTCGCTGCCGTGACATGGCCGCTGGGCGACCTGGCCGCCCATTGGCTCCTGATGGCCCTGGTGCTCCAGCGGCTGCTGTTGACCCTCGCGGTGCCGCCGCTCCTGGTGCTCGGGACCCCGCGAGCGGTCATCGCACGACTGACCCGGCCCCCGGCCGTCGACGCCGTGCTGCGCGTCGCGGTCCGGCCCGTGCCCGCGGTGGCCATCGTCACCGTCGTGGCGGTCGCCACCCTCACGACCGGAGCGGTGAGCCTGGCGGCGCGTTCCGACGTGGCCCGGGTGCTCATAGAGCTCATGGTGCTGGCCTCCGGCTTCGTCCTGTGGGCTCCCGTGCTGACCGAACTGCCGGGGGCACCGCGGCTGTCCGCCCTGGGGCGGGGTGGCTACCTCATCGTCCAGTCGATCGTGCCCAGCTTCCTCTCCATCGTGTGGATCTTCGCCCGCCACTCCCTCTACCCGACCTTCACCCACCCCGGCACCGTGGTGGGCCTGTCGCCTCTGCTCGACCAGCAGCTGGCCGGTTTCCTGGCCAAGCTGAGCACGATCGCCGTGTTGTGGACGGTTGCCTTCGTGATCATGACGCGCGCCCAGACGGCCGAGACCACGGGCGAGGACACCGAGCCGCTGATGTGGTCCGACGTGGAACGCGAGATCGAGCGGGCCGACCGTCGCCAGCGGCGCCAGGGTTGGCCCGGTCCGCCCGCGCCGCGCTGAACGCGGCCAGGCGTACACCGGGTTCAGCCGCTGACGAGGACGCGCCAACGCCGGCCTGGCGGCGTCGGGAAGTCGCGTCCTCGACTCGTATGAAGAGGCGTGGACCGTGCTCGGCGTCTACCCGCTCGCGGATGGGCGTGAGGGGCAGATCGCCGTCCCCCACCTCACCCTCACCTTCGGCGCGACGGGGATGGCGCTCGACCCGTCCGACGGTGGGACGGTCCGGGGCTCCAGCTGGACCCAGCTGGAGGAGTTGTCACTCGCGGAGCGCTCCGTCCTCCCCGACGGGCGGGACGGCATCGTGATCCTCGTGGTGGAGCGTGGGCGCCGCCCGCACCGCTTCGTGCTCCCCACCGACGACGGCGAGTCGATGGAGGCCGCCGGCAGAGGGCGTGCGACGCAGCACGGGCTGCGGACGAGCTCGCCGAGACGTGCGATGTCCCGCGCGCCGACGGTCTCGATCGTGCTGGTCGCGGCCGCGCTCCTCACCCTACTGCTGCTCTCCGCCGTCCACGTGATCCGCTTGTCGCAAGCGGGCCCGGCCGGCTCAGGCCAGCGACGCGCCCCTCAACTCGTCCAGTGAGAGCTCCGCGGTCTGGTTTCCGCCACACTGCGGGCAGTGCTCGACGTGGCGCCACGAACGCAGCAGTCGGGTGCCTTCCGGGTTGAGGAGGACGACGAACGACTCGGAGATCGGGTCGATCTCGAGCCCGTAATACGCCCGCCAGGCCGTGGTGGCGGCATGGACGTCGAGGGCCAGACCCTTGAGGACGCGCCGGAAGCGCATCCGGTCCGTGTCGAAGATCCACGTGCTGTGGCATGACTCGAGCACGAACAGGGAGTCATCTGTGGGGGGGACCACATCGCTGATCATGACCGATCCTTTACCGGGTTCGGCGACGAATCCACCTCAGCCTTGTTACGAATTGGTGACAATCTGTATTCTCCCTACTGCACCCCTATTGCGGACCGGCATCGTGCTTCCGGCCTACCACCAGCTCGCGCTTCGTGCAGAGCTGGCGCAGCACCGAGCACAGGACGATCCGGCTGTCCGCCGGGTCGATCACCTCGTCCACCAACCCCCGCTCCGAAGCCGGCCAGGGATTGAGGTACGCCTCCTCGTAGGAGAGCTCGCGCTCGGCCCGCGCCGCCGGCTCGAGACCCCTGTACAGGATCTGCACCGCGCCGGAGGCCCCCATGACGGCCACCTCGGCCCCCGGCCAGGCCAGGCACACGTCGTTGCCGATCCCGCGGGAGTCCATGACGATGTAGGCGCCGCCGAACGCCTTGCGGACGATGAGGCACAGGCGGGGCACCGTCGCCTGCGCGTAGGCGAAGGCCAGCTCGGCCCCGTGCCGGATCATGCCGCGCCACTCGAGATCCTTGCCCGGGAGGAAGCCGGGCGTGTCCACCAGGCTCACGATGGGCAGGTTGAAGGCGTCGCAGAGCCGCACGAAGCGAGCGGCCTTCTGCGACGCGGCGATGTCGAGGGTGCCTGCCAGGATGCGGGGTTGGTTGGCCACGAACCCGACCGGCATGCCGCCCAGCCGGGCGAACGCAGTCACGATCTGCCCCGCCCACCTGGGGCAGAGCTCCCGGAACTCACCGTCGTCGCACAGGGAGCGGACCACGTCGCGGGCGTCGTAGGTGGCGGCCTTGCGGTCCGGGATGACGTTGCGCAGTTCGGGCGTCGGGCGCAGCACCGAGTCGCTGACGGCCGCCAACGGCGGGACCTCGTCGGTGTTCGACGGCAGGTACTCGAGCAACTCGGCCACGGCCCCGTCCACGTCGTCCGACTCCACCGCGCACAGCCCGCTCGACGTGGCGTGGGTCGCGGTCCCTCCCAACTCGTTGATCCCGATCTGAATCCCGGTGAACTCCGCCACCATCTGCGGTCCCGACACGAAGGCCACCGCTTCGGAGCTCATCACGACGAGATCGGCCAGCCCGAGCAGGAGGGCGGGCCCGGAGACGACGGGACCGGTCGCCGCCGCGATCACCGGCACCTGCCCCGAACAGCGGGAGATCGCGGCAGCCGCCCGACCCCACCCGTGCAGCGAGGCGACGCCGTCGAGGACGTCGGCCCCGCTGGAGGCCACGAAGAAGACGAACGGGATACCGAGGTGACGTGCCTGGTCCGCCGCCTCGGCGAGCCTCACGCCGTCGGCATGGGTGATGGCACCACGGCGCATGGTGCCGAGCGACCGGGCGATGACGGCGTTGCGCCCGCCGATCCGCCCGACGACAGACGTGATGGAGCCCACGACGCCCTTGCCGACGTCGGATGGTCCATCCAGGCGGGTCGCGGTCGTCACCGTTGCCGAATGTAGACCAGCCTCCGGAACGGCGGGCCGGCCGCGCCGAGCCCGACGAGACGCTCTTAGCGGTGGATCACGCCGATCGTCGCCACGGGCCGGAGCGCCCGCCTGACTTCTCCCACAGCGCCAGGTGCTCGACGGTCATGGTGCGGTCCGACGACTTGCACATGTCGTAGACCGTGAGCGCCGCCACGGCGCAGGCCGTCATCGCCTCCATCTCGACACCTGTGCGGTCCACGGTCTCGACCTGGGCCTCCACCTCGACGTAATCGTCCCCGATGGAGAAGTTCACGCCGATGGAGCCCACCAGGACCGGGTGGCACATCGGGATCAGCTCGGCCGTGCGCTTGGCCGCCTGAATCCCCGCGATCCTGGCCGCGGCCAGCACGTCGCCCTTGGTGATGGCGTTGTTGGCCACCTTGGTCGTCGTTTCGGGCAGCATCGAGACCCGGCAGCGGGCCAGGGCCCGCCGGTGGGTGGGCTCACGGGGTGTGACGTCGACCATGCGGGCGCCACCCAGCGGGTCGAGATTGGCCAGCATGCGGTCGGACACGACACAGCAGTCTACGACCTGGGACGACTGCCGACGCCGCCCGGTCGGTCCGCCGGGTAAACTTGGCAGTCTCAGGCATCGAGTGCCAACGGAGGATTCCTTTGCCGACCTATGAATACGCGTGCACGGCGTGCGGGCACCGGCTCGAAGCCGTCCAGAGCTTCACGGAAGACCCGCTGACCGAGTGCCCCGAGTGCGGGGGGACGCTCCGCAAGGTCTACGGGGCCGTCGGCATCGTCCTCAAGGGCAGCGGGTTCTACAAGACCGACTCGAGAACGGCCGCCGTCGGCAGCAAAGGCCCGGCCAAGAAGCCGGACGACTCCGCCGGCGGGTCATCGGGCTCGGAGCCAACGCCCAAGGAATCGACCACCAAGACGGACGCCCCCGCCTCGGGAAGCGATGGCAACAAGGGCCCCGCGCCGGCCGCCACCACGGCGAACTGAGAGGTCAGTCCCCGCTCAGCGCCATGTCGGCGATAGCCAGGGTCTGACCAGCGGCCACGCCGGGTAGCCAGCGCAGGTCGCCGCCGATCTCCACGACCGACTGCAGCATGCGCTGCAGCGTGGAGGCGACCGTCACCTCCCGGACCGGCTCCGCCAGCACTCCGCCCCTGATCATCAACCCCTCGGCACCCACCGAGAAGTCACCGCTCACCGGATTGACGCCCGAGTGCACGCCCGTGACCGACTGCACGTAGAAGCCGTCGCCGACCGAGGCGAGGACCTCGTCGAGCCCCTTGGACCCCGGCGTCAGCACGAGGGCGCGACAGCCCGCCGAGGGAGTGCCGGCAAAGCCGCCACGCACGGCCGACCCCGTGGACACCGTCCCGGCCCGGCGGGCCGACACCGTGTCGAAGACGAACATGCGCAGCACGCCGTCGGCGATCAGCACGTTGCGCCGGCAGGCCAGCCCCTCCCCGTCGTGGGACGCGGCGCCGTAGGCGCGGGCGTCGGTCGGATCGTCGACCAGCGTCACCCCTCCTGCCGCGACGGTCTCCCCGACCCGTCCGGCGAAGAAGGAACGGCCCTTCACCACGGCCTCGCCCGAGAGCGCCGACGCGACCACGGAGAGCAGGGTGGAGACCACGCGCTGGTCGAAGACCACGGTGCAGCGCGCCGAGCGCGCCTTGGTGGCGCCGAGCATGCGCGTGGCCCGCTCGACGGCGTCGTCCATCGCCTCGTCGGGCACGAGCTCGCCCGGTCCCCGACCGACGCTGAACCCTGTCCCGGTCTGGCTCTCGGCACCCTCCCCCGCGATGGCGTCGACGGACAGGAAGGCGTTCGTGCGGCGCCGGGACGACGAGATACCGGTCGTGGTGGCCAGCGCCACCTCCACCCGGCTGTCGGAGTAGTCGGCCGATGAGACCTGCCGGACTCTCGGGTCGGCGGCACGGGTCGCCCGCTCGAGCTCTATGGCCAGTGCGACCTTCTTCTCCATGGGCGTCGAGGCCACGCCGTCGTCCCACAGGTCGATCTCCGTGGCCGCCACGCCGTCGGGCTGGGCCAGGACGACGTCAGGGTCGGGCGTGGCGAAGCGGGCGTTGTCACGGGCATCGGCCAGCGTGGCGGCGACGACGGTCGGGTCCAGTGACCCCGCCCACGCGAAGCCGACCCGGCTGCCCTCGCCTCCGGCCCCGTCGACGAGGACACGGATCCCCACACCCGAGGAGTCGGCCGAGGTGAGGGACTCCACCTCGCCCTCGTACGCCCGCACCTCCGTGTCGGTGCCCCGGGTCGCGTAGACCTCGACGCCCTCCCCGGGACGGGCCTGGCCGACGACCGAGGTGGCGAGGTCGAGGAGGTCGTCCGTCATGCGGTCCCCCCGAGGGTGACGCCGGTGATGCGCAGCGTGGCCTGGCCGCATCCCACCGGGACACTCTGCCCGTCCTTGCCGCAGGTCCCCGGCGTCATGTCGAAGTCGGTCGCCACGGCATCGATGCGCCGCAGCACCTCGGGCCCGTTGCCGATCAGGTTGGCGTCGCGCAGCGGCTCGGTGATCCGTCCACCCTCAATCAGGTAGGCCTCCGTCGTCCCGAACACGAAATCACCCGTGGTGGTGTTCACCTGGCCGCCCCCGAGCTTCTTCACGTAGACGCCCGTGGGGGTCTGGGCCACGATCTCGTCCGCGTCCTCGGTGCCGGCGAGCAGGTACGTGTTCGTCATGCGCACCATCGGCAGGTGCTGGTAGCTCTGGCGGCGACCGTTCCCCGAGGACTTCCGGCCCTCCTTGCGCGCCCGGAGCCAGTCCCACATGTAGTCGGTGAGGATCCCGTTCTCGATCAGCACGTTGCGCGACGGGGAGCAGCCCTCGTCGTCCACGCCGAAGTTGCCCCACTCCCCCAGCACCGTGCCGTCGTCGACCAGCGTGACCAGAGGGCTCGCGACCAGCTGCCCCACCCGGCCCGTGTAGACGGATGCGTCCTTGACGATGTGGTCCGCCTCGAGCCCGTGCCCGCACGCCTCGTGGAAGAGGATGCCCCCGCTCCCACCGGCCAGCACGATCGGCACCTCACCGGAGGGCGCCGGGCGCGCCGACAGCTTGGCCAGCGCCCGCGCCGCCGCTCGGGTGGCGATGTCCTCCACCGCGAACCGCTCGAAGACCTCGAAGCCCTCGGTGCGCGCCAACGACTCGTACCCAGTCTGCATGCCGGTGTCGCCGTTGGCCACGCACACGACGTTGAAGCGGGTGCGGATCTGGTCGTCCTGGGCGAGCAGTCCTTCGGAATTGGCGATCAGCACGCGACGCCTGCTGTCGCCGCAGCCGACCTGCACCTGGGTGATCGCATCACCCATGGCCCGGGCCGCCTCGTCCGCCCGGCCCAGCAGTTCGAGCTTGTGGCCCTTGTCCACCGTGTCGGGCAGCGTGCGATCGCCGGGTCCGTGGCGCGACGGTGGCCCCAGCGCCACGGTGCGCACCCCGGCCTCGCCCTGACGGGCCACCGCGGCCGCGGCCCGGGCGGCCGCCAGGAGCCCCGCCTCGCTGAGGTCGGCCGTGTGGGCGAAACCCGTGGTGTCGCCGTCGACGACGCGGATCCCCGCGCCACGCGACCGGCCCGAGGAGAGCTCCTCGACCTTGCGGTCGTCGAGCATGGCACTGGCCGTCGAGGTGTCCTCGGCGAACACCTCGGCCATGTCACCCCCGCCGACCAGCGCCGTGGTGAGGACGCGTTCGAGCACGTCGGGGTCGATGAGGGCGGTGTCGGTCACGGCGGTATCGTAATCGTCGTGCCCGACGGTCCCTCCGACACACAGACCGCCGCGGGCCACGGGCCTCACGCCGGCCTGAGCGCCCAGCTCGAGCTCACCGTGAGCACCGAGGACACCGCCGACCATTTCCGCTCCGGCGACGTCCCGGTCCTCGCCACCCCCCGGCTGCTGGCCCTGTGCGAGGAAGCCACCTGCCGGGCCACCGACGGGCACCTGACCGGGTCCCAGTCGAGCGTGGCCACCCGGGTCCAGTTCGACCACCTGGCGCCCGTGGGCGTGGGGTCCGTGGTGCTGGCCGAGGCCACCCTGGTCAAGGTCGAGGGCCGGCGCCTCGTCTTCACCGTGTCCGCCGCCCGGCTCGAGGCGGAGGGCGGCGGCCTCGTCGGCGCGGGCCGCCTCACCCGGGTCGTCGTCGACCGTTCCGCATTCCTGGCCAAGGCGGGCGCCCCGGGCAAGCCCTGAGCGCGACCCCGGCCGCCACCGACGGCCCCCGGCTCCTGGCCGGAGCGGGACCGGTCGTGGCGGCGTTCGGCACCTTCGGCCTGTTCTGGGGCAGCTGGGCCGTGATGCTGTTCGACATCCAGCACGCCTTCTCGCTCAACGACGCCCAGCTGGGACTGCTCCTGGCCGTCGCCATCGCCGTGGCCGGTGCGTCCAGCGCCGTCATGGCGCACCTGGCGGACCGGGTGGGGGCACGCCGGCTCCTGTGGATCGCGCTGTTCGCGTGGTCCGCGCTCCTGTGCGTGCTGGCGCTCACCCGCGAGAAGTGGGCCTTCGCTGCCGTCCTGGTCCTGGTGGAGGTCGCCGGTGGCTCCATCGACACGGCCATGAACGCGGAGGCCTCCCACCGCCTCATCGGCAACCCGTCCGCCCTGGTGCGCCTCCACGCCCTGTTCAACACCGGCGCGCTGACCGGGGCGGCCGTGGCCGCCCTCGTGATCCACGCCGGCGTGTCCTGGCGCTGGGTGTGGCCGGGAGTCGCCCTCGTCGCCCTGGTCGTCGGCGTCTGGGCTCTCGTCACCGACCCCGGCACCGCACTCACCTCCGCCCAGGCGGGTGACGCGGGGCACACGACCCACCCACTGCGCCGCCTGCGTCGCGACGGCCTCCTGGTGCTCCTGCTCGTCTTCGCCCTGGCCGAGGTCACCGAAGGCGGCGTCGACACCTGGGGCGTGCTCTTCCTGCGCAACCACCTGGCCACGGGGGTGCTCCTCGGCGCCGGGGCCTATGTCGTGGGCCAGTTGGTGGCCGCCACCACCCGCGGGGCGGGCGGATCCCTGCTCGGCCGCCTGACCACCCGCCGGGCTCTGATCCTGGGCGGCTGCGTGGCGGGAGGTGGCATCCTCCTCGAGTCAGTCTCCCCCGTCGCCGGCGTGGCGGCGCTGGGTCTCGCCCTCGGCGCCGGCGGGGCCTCGCTGTTCTGGCCGCTCGTCATGAGCACGGTCAGCCGGCTCGCCAGCCAGGTCGTCAGCGCCGTGGGCACCTTCACCGCGGCCGGCTACGTGGGTTGGGTCGCCGGTGCCCCCATCGTCGGATGGGTCTCGCAGTCCCTCGGCCCCGCCCGCGGGCTCCAGGTCCTGGCCCTGGCCTCGTTCGGCGTGGCCGCATGCACCTACTTCGGCCCCCACCGCAGAGTCGCGGAGGATGGCAGCGGATAGCCTGGGACCACCGTCATGATCCTGCACAGCATCGAGACGCCCGCCGACGTGAAGGGCCTGAGCCACGAAGAACTCGCCGATTTGTGCGAGGAGATCAGGGCATTCGTCGTCGAGTCGGTGACCACGACCGGCGGCCACCTGGGCTCCAACCTCGGTGCCGTGGAGCTCACCGTCGCGCTGCACCGGGTCTTCGACTCCCCGCGCGACGTCCTCCTGTGGGACACCGGCCACCAGGCCTACGTCCACAAATTGCTGACCGGCCGTCGCTTCGGTTTCAAGACCCTGAAGCAGGCGGGTGGCATGTCGGGCTACCCCAACCGGGCCGAGTCCGAGCACGACTGGATTGAGAACAGCCACGCGTCGACCGCGCTCTCCTACGCGCACGGCATCGCCACCGGCTTCTCCCTGCGCGGTATCGACGGCGAGCGCAAGGTGGTCGCAGTGGTCGGGGACGGAGCGCTGACCGGGGGCATGGCGTACGAAGCCCTCAACAACCTGGGCCACTCGCGTCGCCGAGTCGTGATCGTGCTCAACGACAACGGCCGCTCCTACGCCCCCACGGTCTCCCAGCTCTCCCAGAGCCTGACGACGCTGCGGCTCAACCCCACCTACACCGCAGCGCGCGAGCGACTCCGACTCCGCCTCCGGGAGCTGCCCGCGCTGGGAGAGCTCGCCTATTCGAGCGTGCACTCGTTCACCAGCGCGCTGCGCGAGATGGTGGCACCGCACACCTTCTTCGAAGCCCTGGGGGTGCGCTACGCCGGGCCGATCGACGGCCACGACATCGAGCACATGGAGCAGGCCTTCACCCATGCCGCCGAATGGGACGGTCGGATCGTCGTCCACGTGCCCACCCAGAAGGGCCGCGGCTATGCGCCGGCGGAGCAGGACGAGATCCAGCGCCTGCACGACGTCAAGGCGACCAAGCCGATCGCACTGGAGAACACCGTGGGCAGCTCGGCCGGGCTCGCCGTGGGCGGCTCCGCCGGCTCCGACAGCGGCGGCCTGGCCTCACCGGGCTCGGCGCCCGAGGGCGAGGAGGGCGGCCGGTCACCCCAGCTCGTCGCCGCCACCTACACCGACGCGTTCACGCGCGCGCTCCTGGCCGCGGCCGAGGAGGACCCCCGGGTGGTGGCGCTCACCGCGGCCATGCCGGGACCGACGGGGCTGCTGGCCTTCCAGGCCCGCTTCCCCGACCGCTTCTTCGACGTCGGCATCGCCGAGCAGCACGAGGCGACGGCCGCCGCCGGCATGTCCATGACCGGCCTGCGCCCCGTGGTCGCCGTGTACTCGACGTTCTGGAGCCGCGCCTTCGACCAGGCCAACCTCGACGTCGGCCTGCACGGCTGCCCGGTCGTCTTCGTCCTCGACCGGGCCGGCATCACCGGCGACGACGGCCCCAGTCACCACGGCATCCTCGACCTGGCGCTCGCGCTGTCCATTCCCGGCATGACGGTCTTCACTCCGTCGGCCGCCGAGGAGGTGGGGCCGATGCTCCAGGCCGCCCTCGCCCTCCCCGGGCCCTCGACCATCCGGTTTCCCAAGAGCGCTCCCAGGCACGTCGACCCCGAGGACGTCGGCCGTGGCCTCGAGGCCCGGCGACTGCGTGCCGGCGACGGGTCCGTGTGCCTGCTGGGTGTGGGCAAGACGGTCGGCGCCTGCCTGAGTGCCGCCGACGAGCTCGCCGACGAGGGGATCGGCGCCACGGTCTGGGACGTGCGCGTCGTGTCCCCGCCCGACGTCGCCATGCTCGCCGACGCCGCCCGGCACCGTCTGGTCGTCACCGCGGAGGACGGCGTCCGCCACGGCGGCGCCGGCGCGTTCCTCATCGACGCCATGTCGGCGCAGGTCGAGTCCGCCGGACTGGCACAGCCGGCGACCCGCGTCCTCGGCGTCCCGCGTCAGTTCCTCCCGCAAGGGAGGGCCGACGACATCCTGGCCAGCATCGGCCTCGACGGTGCGGGTATCGCCGAGAGCGTCCGCCGGGTCAGGCTCGAGGTCCCCACGGCCGAGCCACCGCTCTGAGCGACGGCCGCCCGACACACCGGCGGGTCAGCTACCCGAGGTTGGCGCCGTGCTGCCGGACGAAGTCGTTGACTGCGTAGTACGCCTCGATCGACTCCCCGGCGTCACCCCAGAAACCTTCCTGGATGTCGAAGGCCATCTGGCCCTTCCCGACGTAGTGGTTGTTCACGTCGGTGATCTCGAGCTCACCCCGACCGGAGGGCACGAGGTCGCCGATGATGTCGAACACACCCGCCTCGTAGCAGTAGATACCGGTGACGCAGTACTCGGAGGCCGGCTTCTCGGGCTTCTCCTCAATGTGGGCGACCCGCCCGTCCTCCCCGAAGACGGGGACGCCGAGGTGACGGAGGTGCTCCGGCTCGTCCACCTTCGACAAGAGGATGCGGGCACCGACCGGATCGGCCAGGAAGGCGTCGACCATGGTCCTGATGGACCGCTCGACGATGTTGTCGGCCAGCATGACGAGGACCGGTCCGCCTTCGGCGAAGTGCGCGGCGAGGCCCAGGGCCTCGGCGATCCCCCCCGCCTTCTCCTGGTACGCGTAGGAGAGCTGATCGATGCCGTACTCGCGCCCGTTGCCGAGGAGACGCAGGAATTCTCCGGCGTGGGTGCCACCGGTGACGAGCATGATCTCGTCGATGCCGCTCGACACCAGGGCCTCGATCGACCAGGCGATCATCGGGCGGTCGTAAATGGGCAGCAGGTGCTTGTTCGTGATGCGGGTCAGCGGGTACAGGCGCGAGCCCGTGCCTCCCGCCAGGATGACACCCTTCACGACAGCGCTCCCGCCGAGCGCACAGTTGGCATAGCGCTTTTCTAGTCGAATGTGAGGACGCCGCGCGCCACGCGTCCGGCATGCATCTCGTCGACCACCTCACCGAAGCGGTCGAGCGGACGGGTCAGCGACACCAGCTCGTCGAGCATGAGGAGCCCGGCCAGGTAGAGGTCGACCATGAGTGGGATGTCGTGGTGAGGACGAGCCGAGCCGTAGCGGCAACCGAGCAAGCCCCGGTCGACATAGGCGAGCGCGTTGACGTCGACCGACACCTCGGTACCCCGAGGCGGGATGCCGATGGCCACCGCCGTGCCGCTCCAGTCCAGGCAGTCCAGCGCGCTCCGCAGGACGGCGGGGTGCCCGACGCAGTCGAAGGCCCACGTGACCCCACCGAGGGGGAAGAGGGCTCCGGCAGCTGACTCCCGGTTGGCCGGGACGAGCTCGCGCACCGCCGCCGCGGCGTCGCCCGTCGTGGCGTCGACGAAGTGCGTCGCGCCGAACTGTCGTCCGAGATCCTCCTTGGCCGACACGGTGTCCACCGCGACGATGCGGGTCGCTCCGGCGATGCGCAGGCCCTGGATCACGTTGAGGCCGACCCCGCCGACCCCGAAGACGGCTGCGGTGTCGCCGGGCCTCACCTTGGCCCGGTTCAGGACCGCGCCGACGCCCGTCAGCACGCCGCACCCGATCAGGCAGGCCGACGACAGCGGGATCTCCTTGGGGATGCGCACGGCCTGCACCTCGCTCACGACCGTGAGCTCCGAGAAGACCGAGGCCGCGGCGAAGTTGGAGGCCGGCTCTCCCTTGTAGGTGAACGGCGTCGAGATGTTCCCGAGGGAGCTCTTGCACCACGTCGGGTGTCCGGTGCTGCACGCCCGGCAGACGCCACAGCTGGCCAGGGTGGCGATCACCACGTGGTCACCCGGTTTCACGGACCGCACGGCGTCACCCACGGCCTCCACGACACCGGCGCCCTCGTGGCCGAGCACGGCCGGCGCCGGGAAGGGAATCGTCCCGTTGATGACCGAGAGGTCCGAGTGGCACACGCCCGCCGCCCGTATGCGGACCTGCACCTCGTTCGGGCCCGGGCCCCGAACCTCGAGCGCGTCGGTGAACTCGACCCCTTCTCCGGTGTAGACGATTCCTCGCACTTACTCGCTCCTCTCGTTGGTGACGACGTGGTCCACGCCGGCCGCGTGGCGCTCGCGCAATTCGCGTTTGAGCACCTTCCCACTGGCGTTCACCGGCAACGTGTCGACCAGCACCACGCTGCGGGGCACTTTGTAGTTGGCCATGGACCCCCGTGACCAACCGAGGATGGCCCGACCCAATTCGTCGGGGTCGGGCGCCGGATGCGCCGGGACCACATAGGCGCAGCCCACCTCCCCCATCCGCTCGTCGGGGATGCCGACCACGGCGACCTGGGCCACCGCCTCGTGGCCGCGCAGGATCGCCTCTATCTCCGCCGGGTACGCGTTGAAGCCGCCCACCACGTACATGTCCTTGACCCGGTCCGTGATGGTGACGTTTCCGGCGGCGTCCATGACCCCGATGTCCCCGGTGTGCAGCCAGCCCTCGGGGTCGATCGCCTCGGCCGTCGCCTCTTCGTTCCCCCAGTAGCCCGACATCACCGTGTAGCCCCGGACCACGATCTCGCCCGGCTCACCGGTCGGGACCTCCCGCCCCTCGGCCACGGCGCGCACCTCGAGGCCCGGGATGGCGCGCCCCGAGGTCGCCGACACCACGCCGGGCGGGTCGCTGCGCCGGCACATGGTGACGGTGCCGCACGACTCGGTGAGCCCGTAGGCGGTCAGGACGGTGTCGAAGCCGAGCTCGTCGCCCATGGCCTCGACGAGCTCGACGGGCACGACGGCCGCGCCGGTCACGCCGAGCCGGAGTGACGAGAGGTCGTGTTCGGAGCGCCGGGGGTCGGCGAGCAGCGTCTGGTAGAGCGTGGGCGGGCCGGGCAGGACGCTGATGCGCTCCGCCTCAATGCGCGCCATCACCTTGGTGGCGTCGAACACCGGCTCGGGCACCACCGTGGCCCCCGCCATGAGGCAGGCGAGGATCCCCGCCTTGTAGCCGAACGTGTGGAAGAAGGGGTTCACCACCAGGTACCGGTCACCGGCGCGGAGGCCCACGATGGACGACCACGTCCCGAAGGTGCGCAACGTCTGCGCGTGGCTCGCCACCGCTCCCTTGGGGTGGCCCGTGGTGCCCGAGGTGAAGATGAGGTCGGACACGTCGCCGGGCCGTACCGCAGCGGCGCGGTCGGCCGTCACCGCGGGATCCACCCCGTCGCCCGCGCGCAGGAGCTCGCCCAGCGCGACGACGGGGACCCCGTCGGACCCGGGTCCGGCATCGCCCTCGTCCCGCAGCACGACGACCCGGGTGAGTGCGCCGGTGTCCTCCCCCGCCAACAGGGCGGGGTAATCGGTGCCCAGGAACCCCCGGACGGTGACCAGCGTCGTCACTCCCGCGTTCCGCACGATGTACGCCGCCTCGCCCCCCTTGAACCGCGTGTTGAGCGGCACCAGCACGGCTCCGGCGCGCAGTGCGCCCAGCGCGGCGAGCATCCACTCGGCGCAGTTGGGCGCCCACATCGCCACCCTCTCACCCGCGCCGACGCCCGCGGCGGCGAAACCGCGCGCGTACCGGTCCACCTCGGGCGCCAGCTGGGCGTAGGTCAGACGCAGGTCGCCGTCCACCAGGGCCTCCGTCCCACCGTGGCGCTCCGCCGCGTCCTCGACCAGCCGAGGCACCGTGCCCCAGATCAGGTCCGCCCGCGGGTCCTCCTGCTCGGGGGGCACGCCCCCGATTCCCCCGCTCACGGGTGCTGGCTGCTGACGGAGATGGTCTCTCCGGACAGGTAGGACGAGTAGTCGCTGGCCAGGAAGACGATCACGTTGGCCACCTCCCACGTCTCGGCCCCACGCCCGAACAGCTCGCGTCGGCGCAGCACCGCCAGATCCTCGTCGGGAATCGCCCGGTTGAGGAAGGGGTGCTCGGCCAGGCTGGGCGACACCGCGTTGACCCGCACCCCCGACGGCGCCGCTTCGGCGGCGGCGCACCGAGTGAGCGCCATGACGCCGGCCTTGGCCGCGGCGTAGTGCGCCTGGCCCGGCTGGGCTCGCCAGCCGAGCACCGACGCGTTGTTGACGATGACCCCGCTCTTCTGGGGGAGCAGGTGCCTCAGCGCGGCCCGCGTGCAGCGGAAGGTTCCCGTGAGGGTGATGTCGAGGACGTTCGACCATTGCTCGTCCGTCATCTCCACCAGCGGCACCGTGCCACCGAGCCCCGCGTTGTGCACGGCCACGTCGATGCGACCGAAGCGCGCCACCGTTCCGTCATAGAGCGCGCCCACCTGTGCCTCGTCGCGCACGTCGCAGGTGAGCGCGTGCACCCGGTCCGGCTCACCCAGCTCCGAGGCCAGCTGCTCGGAGGTCTCGTGCAGGCGACGCTCGTGCGCGTCGGAGAGCACCACCGCGGCACCCTCTTCGAGGCACCGCCGCGCCGTGGCCGACCCGATGCCGGTGCCGGCCGCCGCGGTCACGACGACGACCTTGCCCACCAGGAGCCCGTGGCCTCCCGGTGGGGGCGGAGGCGGCGGCGGTTCGAAGGACGCGTCCAGGCTCGTGCTCACGTCGCCCCTTTCGGTTCCGGCGGGAGGCCGAGGACCCGCTCGCCGATGATGTTGCGCTGGATCTGGTTCGACCCACCGTAAATGGTCTCGGAGCGGGCGAAGAGGAAGGAGCGCTGGAGCTCGCCCAGGCCGTAGCCCCCGTTCTCCGGCAGGGGCTGCCCGTCGAGGACCGTTGCCGCCGTCCCGAGGACGCCCATCGCCAGCTCGCCCAGGCGGCGGTGCCAGCTGCCCCAGTACAGCTTCGCGATGGAAGCCTCCGGCGGGGCCACCGGCCCGTCGACCCCCGAGAGGCTGCGGAGGATGTTGTAGCGCATGATCGTCAGCTCAATGTGGGCCTGGGCCAGCTGTTGCCGCAACACCGGTTGGCGCGACCGCCCGTTCTCCTCGGCCAGCGCCACAATGCGATCGAGCTCGCGCCGGAAGCCGAGCTGGTGTCCGAGCAGCGCGACACCGCGCTCGAAGGCCAGGGTGGCGAGCGCGACCCGCCAACCATCGCCCGGCTCGCCCACCACGTTGTCCGCATGGGTGCGGGCACCGTCGAAGAACACCTCGTTGAACTCGCTGGTCCGGGTGAGCTGCGTGATCGGGCGCACCTCGACCCCGGGCTGGTCCATCGGCACCAGGAGATAGGACAGTCCCTTGTGGCGCACCGACTCGGGCTCGGTCCGGCAGACGACGAAGCACCAGTCCGCCTGGTGGGCCAGCGAGGTCCACACCTTCTGCCCGGTGACCACCCACTCGTCGCCGTCGCGCACCGCGCGCGTGGTGACGTTGGCCAGGTCGCTCCCGGCGTCCGGCTCCGAGTAGCCCTGACACCACAGCTCGGAGCCCTCCCTGATCGGCGGCAGGAAGCGGTCCTTCTGCCCGGGTGTCCCGTAGTGGATCAGGGTGGGTCCCAGCAGCCCCTCCCCCATGACGTTGACCCTGCCCGGCGCGGCGGCGCGGGCGTACTCCTCGTTGAAGATGACCTGCTCGGTCATGGTGGCCCCCCGGCCCCCGAACTCGGCCGGCCAGCCCAGGCAGGTCCATCCCCCCTCGGCCAGCACCCTCTCCCAGCGCCGCCGCACCTCGAAGCCGAACGTCTCGTCGCCCGAGCCTCCCCGGCCTCCGAGCTCGGCGAACTCGCCCACCAGGTGGTCGTCGAGGAAGCCGCGGACCTCCCGGCGGAACGCCACGTCCTCGGGGCGGTCTCGCAGATCCATCGCCCGAGGAGCGTAGCCAAGGCCGGACCCCCGACCTGACGGGGCGTCAGATCGCTCCCCACTGGTGCCCCGCTCCTGGAATACTCGGGACCGCAGCGCTGCGGGAGCGGTGCGCGAAAGGGGGTCAGATGCCCTACTCCGAGGGGCGGGTCGTCCACGACGCAGACGCCCACATCATGGAGACGCCGACCTGGCTGCGCGACCACGCCGAGGCGGCCTTCCGGGACCGCCTGCCGGTGCTGAGCTACTCGGGCGGCAACGAGCTGCGCCAGACCGGCGATCCCGCAGAGCAGCAGCGCGACCTCTCGACGTCCTTCGACCGGCTCCGCGCCAGGCACGCGTCACCCGAGTACCGGGCCGACGAGGAGGCCGAGATCATGGCGCGCAAGAACTTCGCGGCCACCGGGTCCTTCATTGCCGAGGACCGCCCGCGCGCCCTCGACCTGCTCGGGTTCTCGAGCCAGCTCGTCTTCAACACCTTCCACAACGGCCGCCTGCACGACCTGGAGCACGGCGCCGACCCCGCACTCGCCTACGCCGCGGCGCGGGCCCACAACCGGGGCATGCTCGAGTTCTGCTCCGTCGACCCGCGTCTCCTGCCCTCGCTCTACGTCCCCCTGGTCGAGCCCGAGCAGGCGGTCGCGGCCACCCGTGACGCACTCGAAGAGGGCGCCGCGGCGATTCTCGTGGCCTCGGGCTGCCCGCCGCGGTTCTCCCCCAGCCACCACGACCTCTTCGGCGTGTGGGCGCAGGCGGAGGAGGCGGGGATCCCGGTCGTCTTCCACGTCGGCGGTACCGGGACGCTGGTCGACCCCAACTACTTCGTGAACGGAAAACCGGTCCCGCCCGACTTCCACGGCGGGGAGGAGAACTTCCGCTCGGTGGACTACATGGGAATCCCGGTCCCGCCCGCCCAGACGCTCGCGACCCTGATCTTCGACGGCGTCCTCGAGAGGTTCCCCGGCTTGCGCATCGGCGTGATCGAGCAGGGCGCCATCTGGGTGCCGTCGTGGCTGCGGCAGATGGAATCCGCCTTCGAGGCCTTCCACCGCCACGAGGAGCGCCTGCAGGCGCTCTCGCTGCGACCGAGTGACTACGTGCACCGTCAGGTCCGCTTCACCCCCTACCCGACGGAGGATGTGGGCTGGATCGTGGAGCAGGCCGGGCCCGACCTCGTGCTGTTCTCGTCCGACTACCCCCACGTCGAGGGTGGCCGCAGGCCCCTGGAACGCTTCGAGTCCTCGCTCGCCGGTGCGGGCGAGGACGTGCGCCGGAGGTTCTACTCGGACAACTTCCTCTTCCTCATGGGGACCGCGGCAGCCCGGCTGGCCGCTTGAGCACGACACCCGCCGGCCGCAGCGGAAATACTCCGGACGTCGGACCGGTTTGACCCTGGCGAGAGAGGTGCGCCATGTTCACGCGCAAGAAGCACGACGAGACGGCCTACGAGGTCACCAAGACGGATGAGGAGTGGCGGGAGCAGCTGTCCCGGGACCGCTACGCGGTGCTGCGCCGCGCCGGGACCGAGCCGCCCTGGTCCGGTGCGTTGCTGCATGTGGAGGGGGAAGGCGTCTTCCGCTGTGCCGGCTGCGGTGCGGAGCTGTTCGACACCGACGCGAAATTCGAGTCCGGGACAGGCTGGCCCAGCTTCGACCGGGCCAGCTCGGCGGGGACCGTCACCGAGCGGTCCGACCGTGGCTTGGGCATGACCCGCACCGAGATCCTGTGCGCCCGGTGCGGTGGGCACCTGGGGCATGTGTTCCCCGACGGCCCCACCGACACCGGGCTGCGCTACTGCGTCAACTCGCTCTCACTCACCTACGAGCCCGACGCCGGGGAGAGCGCCGCCGCGGACTGAGCCTCGGCCAGTCGCTCCTCCACCGCGCCGAACAGCGCCTCGAGGCGAGCCGCCTCGGCACCCAGGCCGAGGCGGCGCAGCAACGAGCCGCCCAACGCGAGCGCGCCGCAGATCTCGACGACCTCGTCTCTCAAGAAGTCGATCGGCGGCCCGGGCGCGCCCGGGAGCGGAGCCGCAACAGCACCCCGCATCCAACAGCCAGTGCCGTCGAGACCACGATCGCATCGGTCAGGGGATGTGCCGCGGCACGCGCCATCAGGGCCCCCAGGGCGGACGCGTGCGCCGGCCACCCCACGGTGACGATCAGCCAAGGCGACACTCACGCCTCGACCGGCAGCGCGTCCGTCACGGCCCCACTCTCGCCGTCAGGCGTGATTGCGCCCCGGCGCTCCACCCGCTGCACGTCGGCCGTGGCGAAGCGGAGGCTCGGTCCGACCTCGTCCGCCGTGATCTCCACCTTCGACCGGTGCTCACCCTCCTCGGTCTCCCAGCTGCGCTGCTCCAGGCGCCCCGTGACCACGACCCGCATGCCCTTGGTCAGGCTGAGTGCCACGTTCTCGGCCAGGTCACGCCAGCAGATCACATCGAAGAAGGAGGTCGACTCCTGCCACTCCTGGGTGGTCCGGTCCTGCCAGCGGCGGTTGACCGCGACACCGAGCTGGGCCGTCGCCTGCCCTTCCCGGGTGTAGCGGATCTCCGGCTCGCGGGTGAGGTTCCCGGTGATCGTCGTCGTGTTAGCCATCTGATTCCTCGCTTTCGTCACGCCCCTCGCTCCGAGGGTCGTGACGCAGCGTGGCGGCGCCTGGTTGCCGCGAACCTTGCTGAGGACTTCGCAGCAGGCGAATCCCCACACCGGGCGCGGCGACGACTACGGCTTCGGCTTCATCCCGAGGCAACGGAGGACGAAGGCACCGAAACGGTTCGGGGTCTTCTGGTGATGATGGTCGGCCGAGTGCCCGTAGCGCGACCCGAAGGGGCCACCGCTGCTGCCGGTGAGCCCCGCAGCCGGAAAGCTGTTCGGTTCCTCGTACTTCGGCACCTTCGACAGGCGCCGCTTCGGCTTCCTCGCTTTGTCGCTCGCTCGGCCCATCGGGACAGTCTGGCGCAGATCGGCGCCGGCCCGTGGCTGGTGCCAGCCGCCGCTGGTCCCGGGCGCGCCTACCCCGGCCGATCCGCCCGCATGCGGCCACCGATCACGTACGCCGTCACGGCGACCAACAGAGATCCCAGGATGATGTAGCGCACGATCGCCGTCTCGAGCGAGGTGGGTGCGCCATTGGAGCTGATCTCGGCGAACCCCCCGCCGATGACCAACGCGGCGAACGCGACGACGAAGAAGACGAGCGAGATCTTTCGGGGCAGGTTGCAGAAGAAGCGAGACTGCGATCGGTCGGGCCCCGAGCCGTTCGAAACCGGGCCAGCACTACCGGTCATCCGTCGCCCCTTTCGGCTCCCGCGCTCGAGCCGTCTCTGTGCGCGTGCATCCGGCGCACGGACAGATACGGCACCGCAACCATATGGCACCCGGTCGCGTCCGATGGCGGGGTAGGTTGCCCTGAGTATGGGGGATGCTGTCGGGGAGCTCATGCTCCAGGCACCGGTCGCGACCGGCGACGCCCCTCCGTCGGGCGCGCCCGCCGTGCGTCGGGTGCGCTGGCAGTTCTGGCGCTCGCCGCCTGACCAGCCCGGGTGGGCCCGACCCCTTCTGCTGGCTGTGGCCGCGTTGGCCGCGCTGTCCTACGCGTGGGGCATGAACAGCGCGACGCTCGAGACGTTCTACGGCGCCGCGGTGCGCAGCATGTCCCAGAGCTGGCACAACTTCTTCTTCGGCGCGTTCGATCCGTGGGGCACCGTCACCATTGACAAGCTGCCCGGTGCGTTCTGGGTGCAGGCGCTGTCGGTCCGGCTGTTCGGCTTTCACATCTGGGCCGTCGTGCTGCCCCAGGCCGTCGAGGGCACTCTCACCGTGCTCGTGCTCTACCGTGCCGTCCGGCGCGTGGCGGGAGCAGGTGCCGGGCTCACCGCCGCCGTCGTGCTGGCCGCCACGCCCGTCACGATCCTGCTCAACCGGGGCAACATCTCGGACTCGTTGTTGATCCTCCTGCTGGTGCTCGCGGCCGACGCCACGACGGCCGCCTTCATGACGGGACGCCTGGCCCACCTGATCATGGCCGGCGCCTGGGTGGGACTGGCCTTCCAGGCGAAGATGCTCCAGGCCTGGCTCGTGCTGCCGGTGCTGCTTCTGACGTACGTGCTGGCGGCGCCGTCGCCGGTTCTCGCCCGGCGCCTGGGGCACGCCGCGCTCGCCGCGCTGGTGGCGCTGGTGGTGTCGCTGTCCTGGATGCTGGTCGTCACCGCCGTGCCCGCCCACGACCGGCCCTACGTGGACGGCAGCTGCAACAACTCGGTCTTCAGCCAGGTCTTCCTCTACAACGGCACCGACCGGCTCACGGGGGACACGCTCGACCAGCCGGGGTGCAGCCCGGCTCCCTCCCCGGTCGAGGCCAGCAGCGCACGCACCGGCACGAACACCGGCGAGGAGACGGTCGCCGTCCCGCAGGGACCCGGCCGCTTCCTCAACGGCATGTTCGGGAGGGACTCCGACTGGATGCTCGTCCCGGCCGCGGTCTCGTTCGGGGGCATCCTCGTCGCCCGCCGCCGCCAGCCCCGGACCGACGCCCTGCGGGCGGCCGCGGTGCTGTGGGGCGTGTGGCTGGTCTTCACCTGGTGCTTCTTCGCGTCCTCGAACTTCATCAACTCGTACTACCTGGCGGCGTTCGCGCCGCCGATCGCCGCGCTCTGCGGCATGGGCCTGGCCCTGGCCTGGCGGCTCCGGGCGAAGCGGGCCACACGGGTGGTCGTGCTGGGCACCGTGGTGGGTGGCACCGCCTACGCCCTCTACCTGCTCCCCGCCGACGCCGGAGTGGGGCCGTGGGTGTGGGCCAGCACGCTCGCGCTCGCGCTGGCCGCGGTCGCGGTCCTCGCGTGGTCCCTTCTCTCGGAGCGCGCGACCGGGGTGGTGGCCGCCGGAGTGGCGCTGTCGGCGATCGCGCTCCTCCTGGGCTCGGCGTGGGCGTCCGGGACCGTCGTGACCGCCGGCCAGGGACCCTTCGACTCGGCCTACCAGTCCGCGGCGCTCAACGAGCAGGAGCACTCGGCCCACGCCAGCGCGGCCGCCGCCGTGCCCGGGGAGGTGCGGGCCGCAGCCAGGGTCGCACCGTCCGTCAGCGTGGTCACCAACGAGACGTCCGCCGAGTCGAGCGGGGTCATCTTCGCCACCGGGCGGGAATTCCTCCCGGTGGGCGGCTTCAGCGGGCGGGTGCCGAGCACGACGCTGGCGCAGTTCGTCGGCGACGTGCGCAGCGGTCGGGTCATGGTGGTGCTGGCCGCGATCGCGCCGCGCACCCGCAACCCCGACATGCTGTGGACCATCGCGCACTGCCCACCGGCGCGCACGCTCGCTGACCGGGTCATCGACGGGCGCTCCATGCGTTTCTACTTCTGTGCGCCGGCCGACGCCGGGGGCTGAGACTGACGCTGACGCTGACGCTGACGCTGCGGACTAGACGTCGAGGAAGCGACGGATGGCGATGGCCGAGCCGATGGAACCGATCGCCATGCCCACGATCACCACGACGACGTTGGTGAGCAGGACCTCGGACCCCGTCATGTGCATCGCGGTGAAGATGTTGCTCGTCGTCCGCCCGCCTCCTTCGTGGTTGATGAACAGGTAGACGAAGTAGACCACGACGGCTGCAAGCACCGAGCCGATGAAGCCCTGCAGCAGGCCTTCGGACATGAACGGCACGCGGATGAACCAGTTGGTGGCCCCCACGAGCTTCATCACCGACACCTCTCGCCGTCGGGCGAAGATCGCCATACGGATGGTGTTCAGGATCAGGACGGCCGCGGAGATGATCAGGACGATGGCGACGGCGAGGCAGACCCACTTCGAGACGTTGATGACCGTCTCCTCGTTATGGATGGTCTGCTGGGGCTCGGTCACCGACAGGACGCCCGCGGTGCCGCTGAAGGTGCGCACGACCTGGGCGGCATCGGTCAGTGCAACGGGGGTGCACCAGTACGAGGTCGGCATCTCGGACTCGGTCGTGGCCTGGAACACGTCGGAGGGCAGGAGCCGGCGGGCCTCCGCGAAGTTGCGGGCCTTGTTCCAGTAGGCACAGGGCTGGACGACGTAGTTCAGCTGGGCCAGCTGGGTGCCGACCGCCGCGATCTCCTGGGAGTTGGCGTTGGGCACCATCCAGACCGTCACCTGGGTGCCCCGCTCGAGCGTCCCGGTCGCGTTGGCCGAGCCCTGCCGGAGCAGCAGTGCGGCACCGACGAGCGACAGCGACACCGCCACGGTCAGGACGGCGGCGATGGTCATGAGCCGGTTACGCCAGAGGTTCGACGCCGTCTCGCGGACGACGTAATCGACCGAGACCGCCATTCAGCCCATGCCCCCTGCGGCCACTTCGATCGTCTGTTGCCCCGAGCCGTCGAAGCCGTAGACGCCGCGTGCCTGGTCGCGCACCATCACACCGTTGCTCAGCTCGATGACGCGCCGGCGCATCTTGTCCACGAGCACCTCGTCGTGCGTCGCGACGACCACCGTGGTGCCCGTCCGGTTGATGCGGTCGAGGAGCTGCATGATCCCCTGGCTCGTCTGCGGGTCGAGGTTGCCGGTGGGCTCGTCGGCAAGCAAGATCAGCGGGCGGTTCACGAACGCGCGGGCGACGGCGACGCGCTGCTGCTCACCGCCGGAGAGCTCGCTCGGGAGATTGTCCCGCTTGCCGGCCAGGCCGACCAGGTCGAGCACCTGGGGAACCTGGTTGGCCACGACGTGCCGGGGCCGACCGATGACCTCGAGCGCGAAGGCCACGTTCTCGAACACGGTCTTGTTGGGCAGGAGGCGGAAGTCCTGGAAGACGCAGCCGATGTTGCGGCGCAGGTAGGGCACCCGCCACTTGGGCAGCTCGACGATGTTCCGTCCGGCTTCGAGGATCTGTCCCGAGTCGGGGAGCTCCTCCCGGAGCAGGAGGCGGATGAACGTCGTCTTACCCGAACCGGACGCGCCGACGAGGAAGACGAACTCGCCCTTCTCGATCTCGACGGTGATGTCGCGCAACGCGACGGTCGAGCCCTTGTAGGTCTTGGTGACGTTTTCGAATCGGATCATCAGTGGGAGAGTGGTCGCCCCGAGAGTGGACGGGGAACCCCCCCGATCCTACCGACTCTCCATGACCGTTTCGGGTCACCGGCTTCGGTGCAGGTCACAGACCTCCCCGCCGTCCCCCGGCGCGCGGCCGCCGACATGAGCACCGGGTGGCCCGTCGTCCGTCCCTCTGACGCGGTCGACGCCACGGCGGGAGGGGCGCGATCGCGTGGGCTCCCTAGGACCCGACCTCGCGCTGGCGGCGCAGCTCGGCCTCCATGAACGGGTCGAGGTCCCCGTCGAGCACGGCGTCCACGTTGCCCGTCTCGTAGTTGGTGCGCAGGTCCTTCACCAGTTGGTACGGGGCCATGACGTAGGAGCGGATCTGGTTGCCCCAGGCGTTGTCGACCCGCTCGCCGCTCAGCGCGTCGAGCTCGGCCCGGCGCTCCAGGCGGGCGCGCTCAGCCAGCTTGGCCCCGAGGATCTGCATCGCCTTCGCCTTGTTCTGGTGCTGGCTGCGCTCGTTCTGGCAGGACACCACGATGCCCGTCGGCAGGTGGGTCAGGCGCACGGCGGAGTCCGTCTTGTTGACGTGCTGCCCGCCGGCACCCGACGAGCGGTAGGTGTCGATGCGGAGGTCCTTCTCGTCGATCTCCACCTCTGACGAGACGTCTTCGAGGAACGGGGTCACGTCCATGGAGGCGAAGCTCGTCTGGCGCCGGTGCTGTGAATCGAAGGGCGACATGCGGACGAGGCGGTGCACGCCGCGCTCGGTGGCGAGCAGCCCGTAGGCGAAGCGACCGTGCACGATGAAGGTGGCCGAGAGCAGTCCCGCCTCCTGTCCCTCGGTCGCCTCGTCCACCTCGACGGTGAAGCCCCGCCGCTCGGCCCAACGCTGGTACATGCGTAGCATCACTTCGGTCCAGTCCTGCGCGTCGGTGCCGCCGGCCCCGGCGTGCACTTCGCACACCGCGTCGAGCTCGTCGTACTCACCCGAGAAGAGCGACTGCAGCTCGAGTGCCCCGAGCCGCGTGCCCACGGTGTCGACGGTCTCGACCAGCTCCGCGTCGAGCGCGGCATCGTGCTCACCCTCGGCGGCCGACTCCTCGGTCAGCTCGAGCAGGGCGTGGGCGTCGTCGAGCGCGGCGCGGAGGGCGTCGAGCTGGTCGAGATCGGCCGAGATCCGCCCCAGCTCCCTAGTGACGGAGCGCGCGTTGTCGGGGTCGTCCCATAGGTCGGGCTTGGCCGCCTCGGCCTCCAGCTCGTCCCTCCTGGCCTGGAGTTTCTCCCGGCCAAGGTACCGCTCGGCCTCGGCCAACCGCTCCCCCAGCGCTTCGAGCTCGGATGTGAAGTCGCGGGGTACCTCGGCCGCCGGGCCGTCAGGCGGCGCCATGGCAGAGCTTGAACTTCTTGCCGCTCCCGCACCAGCAAGGGTCGTTGCGTCCCAACTTCTCGTGCTGCTCCTTCACGATGGGCACGAGGGCGTTCGGGTCCGGAGGGTTGGGCCGCTTGATCTGCGCCTTGCCGTTGCCGCTGCCGTTGCCGGTGGCGGCGGGGGCGGGGGCGTTGAGGACGCTCTGCTGCGGAGCGACGTTCGCCCCCTGCTCGGCGAGGAGGGCGGAGGCGAGCGCGCTCGTCTCGGCGACGGGATCCTCGGCGGCCGCGTAGACGGCGCGGTCCAGGTCGGGCTCTGCGGCGGGCTGCTGCACCGCCTCGACGTGGAGGATGTAACGCAGGTAGTCGTTGTCGATGACTTCCAACAGCTGGCCGAACATGGAGTAGCCCTCCTGCTGCCAGGCGTTGAGGGGATCGGCCTGGACGGTCCAGCGCAGGTGGATGCCGTCCTTGAGGTTGTCCATCTCCGAGAGGTGGTCGCGCCAGCGGGCGTCCATGATCTGGAGGTACACGTCGCGCTCAATCTGGCGCATCATCTCCGCGCCGCCCGGCATGGACTCCGAGTGCTTCTCGTAGTACTCGAGCGCCTCCTCGACGATGGACTCGACCAGGTCCTCGGTCGTGGCCGCCTGCTCGAGATCGGCCACGGTGAACCCGGTCGGATAGAACTGCATCAGCCCGTCGATGAGCGACTTGAGGTCCCAGTCCTCCTCGAAGTCCGTCGGGCAGTGCTCGGCGACGAGCTTTTCGGCCGCCCCGGCCAGCAGGTCCTCGGTGTGCTCCTCGAGGTCGTCCCCGTCGATGATCTGCAGGCGGCGCTCGTAGATCACCTTGCGCTGCTGGTCCATGACCTCGTCGTACTTGAGGGCGTCCTTGCGCTGCTCCGCGTTGCGGGCCTCGACCGTGTTCTGCGCCCGCTCAATCGCCTTGGCCACCGTCTTGGACTCGATCGGCACGTCCTCGGGCAGCGTGCGACCCATGACCCAGCTCATGGCGCCCGTGGCGAAGAGGCGGAGCAGCTCGTCGTCGAGGCTCAGGTAGAAGCGGCTCTCACCCGGGTCGCCCTGGCGGCCCGAGCGGCCCCGCAGCTGATTGTCGATGCGCCGGCTCTCGTGGCGCTCGCTCCCGAGCACGTAGAGGCCGCCGAGCTTGCGCACCTCCTCGCCCTCGGCCCGGCAGCGCGCCTCAATGGAGGACTGGCGGTGCTCCAGCTCGGCCCGCCCCTCGTCGCTCTCGGGATCGATCCCCTCGGCGGCCATCTCGTGGCCGGCCAGCAGCTCGGGGTTGCCGCCCAGGATGATGTCGACGCCGCGACCGGCCATGTTGGTGGCCACCGTCACCGCGCCCTTGCGCCCGGCCTGGGCGACGACCTCGGCCTCGCGGAAGTGCTGTTTGGCGTTGAGGACGTTGTGACGCACGCCGCTCTTGTCCAGCAGGCGCGACAGGAGCTCGGACTTGGCCACCGAGGCGGTGCCGATCAGCATCGGCTGGCCCAGCTCGTGCCGCTCGACGATGTCGTCGACCACGGCGTTGAACTTCGCCTCCTCGCTCTTGAACACGAGGTCGGGCTGGTCGTTGCGAACCATCTCCTTGTTGGTCGGGATGGGGACCACCGAGAGGCCGTAGGTGGCGGCGAACTCGCCGGCCTCGGTCTCGGCCGTGCCGGTCATCCCGGACAGCTTCTCGTACATGCGGAAGTAGTTCTGGAGCGTCACCGTGGCCCAGGTGTGGTTCTCCTCCTTGATGGCCACCCGCTCCTTCGCCTCGACGGCCTGGTGGAGACCGTCGGACCACCGCCGGCCCTCCAGCGTGCGGCCGGTGAACTCGTCGATGATCTTCACCTCGCCGTCGGCGACGAGGTAATCCTTGTCCCGCTTGTACAGGTCCTTGGCCGTCAGCGCCTTGGTCAGCTGGTGCACGTAGTTGACCGAGACGGCGTCGTAGATGTTCTCGACGCCGACCGCCTTCTCGACCTTCTCGATCCCCGCCTCGAGTGGGACGACGGTCTTCTTCTCCTCGTCGACCTCGTAGTCCTCGTCGCGCTTGAGCGTCCGGGCGATGGAGGCGAACTGGTAGTAGAGCTGGGCCGCCTCGTCGGCCGGGCCCGAGATGATGAGGGGCGTCCGTGCCTCGTCGATCAGGATGGAGTCCACCTCGTCGACGATGGCGAAGACGTGCCCCCGTTGCGCCATCGTCTCGCGCGAGCGGGCCATGTTGTCGCGCAGGTAGTCGAAGCCGAACTCGTTGTTGGTCCCGTAGGTGATGTCCGCCGCGTAGGCGGCCCGCTTGCGGAAGGGGTCGTCGATGTCCGACCCGATGCGGCCGACGGAGAGCCCGAGCCAGCGGTGGACGCGGCCCATCCACTCGGAGTCACGGGTGGCGAGGTACTCGTTCACGGTCACCATGTGCACGCCGCCGCCGTCCAGGGCGTTCAGGTAGGCGGGGAGCGTGGAGACGAGCGTCTTGCCCTCACCGGTCTTCATCTCGGCGATCCAGCCGAAGTGCAGCGCCATGCCGCCCATGAGCTGGACGTCGAAGTGGCGCTGGCCGAGCACGCGCCAGGCCGCCTCGCGCACGACGGCGTAGGACTCCACGAGGAGGTCGTCGAGGCTCTCGCCCGCCTCGAGCCGCTCCTTGAACTCCACCGTCTTGTGGGCGAGCGCGTCGTCGCCCAGGCCCTGCATCTCGGGCTCGAGGGCGCCGATGAGGGGCACCAGCTCGGCCAACCGCCTGACCTTCTTGCCCTCGCCGGCGCGCAGGACCTTCGTGAACACGCTCATGGAGGTCCGATCCTACCGGTCCCGGGACCGGGTGGGCCGACAGGCGCGCCAGACGGGCAGTCGGGCTGCGTGCGGCTGACCTGGTCTTTGACCCCACACTCGCCTGCCGCGAGGGTGACGCGCCGGCACCGGCGGCACGGCGTTGCCGCCGTACCCAACGGCGCCAGGATGGCGCGCATCGCCTCGTCTCCGCCCGCCCCCGACAGCCGGGGACGCAGCGGGCAGGGCTTACCTCTAAGCCGCACCATGCTCAGCGACCACAAGTCGCCTTACGTGGGTCGTTTTGCCTGCGACTGGCCTCGACTTTCAACCACAGACCCGCACGCAGCCCAGACCCATGCTAGGGCCGCCGGCGCTCTACTGCCCCGGGACGCTGGGCCCCGCCGAGCCCGAGGCGCTGCCGGTGCCGGCCGACCCGGTGCCTCCGAGCACCGTGAGGTCGGAGACCTCCAGACGCTGCCCACCCGCCGGAGGTCGGCCGCCAGCCGGACCACGTGGGCCCGGGGCCGTGGGGATCTTGTCGCTGACGTCGGTTCGGTCGACGATGTCGTCGATCGACGCCGTCCCGGCCGCCTGATTCTCGGACTGCACCTCCAACAGGCGGATCGTCCCGTGTGACGTGAGACACCGTCTCGCGGGTATCACCACCACCGTCCACACGCAGGTTTCGCCGGCGCCGGTTGGGGAATCGTCAACTTTGTTGACGAAAACCTCCCCAAGCTCATTCGGGGAAATTTGTTGCTGGCGCCGCTTTCAACCACCGCGGGGTCTGGACATAATGTGACCAGTCTCCTCACCGGAGGCATCACGCGCGGGGGGAGGAACCGGAACATTGGCGCTCCGCCAAGACGAGCTCACGAGCCTTTGCGACGACGTCGATCTCGATCGTGATCGTGCGTTGGTCGAGCGCTGCCAGGCCGGCGACTCCACGGCGTTCGGCAACCTCTACACGCGGTACTACGAGCGACTGCTGCGCTTCTGCATGCGGCGGCTCAACGATCGCCACGAGGCCGAGGACGCGGCGCAGGAGGCCTTCGCCCGCGCCTGGAAGGCGTTGCCACGCTTCGCCGGCGAGCGCCGCTTCTACCCGTGGCTGACCGTGATCGCCGGAAACATCTGCACCGACATGTTGCGCCGCCGTTCGCGCAGCACCCCGACCGACGACCTGGAGCTCTCCGCGCGGCATCCCCTCGGCGTGGTGGGTGAGGACACGTCCGAAGACATCGTCCTCGCTTCGGTCGACGGCGAGTTGGTGAACCGCGCGCTCGACCGTCTCTCGACGCGCCACCGACACGTGCTCGCCATGCGCGAGGGCTCGGGATGGACCTACCAGCAGATCGCCGACCACGAGGGCGTCGAGATCGGGACGATCGAGACGCTGCTGTGGCGGGCCCGCCAGGCACTCAAGCGCGAGTTCGCCGTCGTGTCCGAATCGAAGGAGGCGTTGGCCGGCTTCCTCATCGCGACCGGCGCGCTCTTCCGCCGCGCCTTCTTCCGGGTGGCACACCGCAGCGCGACCGTGCAACAGCAGGGCGCGGCCACCGGTGGCCTGCGCAACGCGGTGGCCGGTGTCGCGGTCACCGGCGCAGCCGTCGCAGCCGCGTTCATCGCGCCGCACGCGCTGTCGGGCAGCCCGAGCCGGGCGGCGGTCGGCTCGGCCGGCTCGGCGCTCGCCGCACCAGCCCTGACCCTGGGTGACCCGGTCCCCGTCGCAACCGGTGCAGGGACCACTGCCGGCGGCGGCAGTGCAACGTCGTCGGGCAGCGGCTCCGGCCCTGGCGCATCGGCCGGTCAGCCGGCGACCGCGGCCTCCTCGAGCAGCGGCGGTACGGGTCGGTCAGGCGGGTCCGGAGTCACGAGCTCGCCCATCGGCGGCGCGCCCGGAGGTGGCTCGTCGAGCGGCGGCGTTGCCGGCGGCGTCGCCGGCGGGCTGGACCAGGCTGCCGGTGGGCTGAGCGGCACGGTGAACGGCGTGACCGGCGGCCTCACCAACACGGTCAGCGGCGTGACGAGCGGTTTGAGCGGCACGGTCGGCGGCGTCACCGGTGGGGTGAGCGGCGCGGTCGGCGGCGTCACGAACACCCTGGGCCTTGGTGGCGTGCTGGGTGGCGGTGGGTCGTCGTCCTCGGGCTCGGCGACGGGATCGGGCGCCGGTGGCACGCCGGCCGCCACGACCACCACGACCACCAATCCGGTCCAGGGGGTCGTCGGCGGCGTCACCAAGACCGTCGGCTCCCTGCTCGGAGGCGGCTGAGCCGATGGGACCACCGGCTCGGCGCAAGCCGGGACCCGGGTATGGATGCTCCTCGTATGGACCCCACGAGGAGCAAGACCCGTCGCCCTGGATCGCCCCCGGCGAGCCGATCACCTCCCTGCGTGGGGTCACGAAGTCGTTGGGCTCCCATCACCGTGCTCGAGGACATCACCTTCGACGTGCCCAAGGGCCGGATCACCGTCAGCCTCGGCCCGTCGCGTACGACAACATCGCCTTCCCGTGAGGAGGAAGTCTGCACAAAGAGAAACGCCGCCAGCCTCGGGTGGTGCGACCCGAAGCCGGCGGCGTTTCCGATCAGGCGTGCCTCAGTCGCCGGCGGCGGCTCCGCACACGGTCTCGACCATCAGGCCGCTCACCACATAGGGGTCCATGTTGGCGTTGGGTCGACGGTCCTCGAGCCACCCCTTCTTGTTCTTGGCCGTCTGCCACGGGATTCGGATGGAAGCCCCGCGATCGGAGGTGCCGTAGCTGAACTTGGTGAAGTGCGCCGTCTCGTGTGCGCCGGTCAGCCGGTTCTCGATACCGATGCCGTAGTTGGAGACGTGCTCGTCGACCCGCTTCCCGAGCGCCTCGCAGCCGGCGATGATGGCATCCCAGCCACCGTCCTCGCGCATGGCCTTGGTCGAGAAGTTGGTGTGCGCCCCGGCGCCGTTCCAGTCACCGAGCACCGGCTTGGGCTCGAGCGTGGCGAAGGTGTCGAAGTCCTCCGCGATGCGGAAGAGCAGCCAGCGGGCGACCCACAGCTGGTCACCGATGAGCGGTGGTGGCAGGACGCCGATCTGGAACTCCCACTGTCCCATCATCACCTCGGCGTTGGTGCCCTCGATGCCGAGGCCGGCCTTCAGGCAGGCCGAGGTGTGACGCTCGACGATCTCGCGGCCGGGCATCTTGTCGCCGCCGACGCCGCAGTAGTACGGGCCCTGCGGGGCGGGGAACCCCGCCTCGGGCCACCCCAGAGGGCGGCCGTACTGGAAGAAGGTGTACTCCTGCTCGATCCCGAACCACGGCTCCTGGTCGGCGTACTTCTCCGCCAACTCGGCCGACTTGCGCCGGGTGTTCGTGCTGTGGGGCGTCATGTCGGGGTGCAGCACCTCACACATGACCAGCTTGTCGCCCTCCGCCCGCAGGGGGTCGGGGCAGGCGAAGACCGGCTGGAGCACGCAGTCAGAGTCGCTGCCCTCGGCCTGGTTGGTGCTGGACCCGTCGAAGCCCCAGATCGGGGGCTCCTTGCCGTCCTCGACGATCTTGGTCTTGCTGCGGAGCAGCGGGGTGGGCTCCGTCCCGTCGATCCAGATGTACTCGGCCTGGTAGCTCATGAATTCTCCTGTGTTCCCCTTCTTCTCTCCGTGGACAAGGTGCGTGTCGCACTGGCTGAGCCGGGAACCCGTGGGGCACGGCGCTCCCAGTGCGGTTTCAGTCTCCTCGGACCCTATTTCGCCGCCGTATCGGTTATGTGAACCGATGATGAAATCACCCCGCCCTGGGGCGCAGCCCCATGGACCGGTCTCACAACCCACACGGGCGCCAGCTGACCCAGGACCCGATGGAAGTCCAGGTAGATGGGTAGAAGCTGTCCCTGGGCGGACTCGACGGCACCGAGCTCTCCACGACGGGGGCGTTCGGGGTCGCACGGGCCCGGACGCGGCGGAGGGCTGGATCGAATCGACCCAGCCCTCCCCATTGCCCTTTCGCTACCGCTGTGCGGGCTGACCGCCCGCCCTTCGGACTAGCAGTTTGCAGCGTTGCCCACGCAGGAGTTCGCGGAGCTGAACAGGTTGGAGATGCCCCCACCCAGTGCAGCCACCGCCACCACGGCGACGACGGCGATCAAACCGACGAGAAGTGCGTACTCCACCATGGAGGCTCCCCGCTCGGTGCGGGCCCGCTCGAACATGGTTCCGTGTGCGGTCTTCACCGTCACGAAAGCGTGCATGAACATTTCCAACATTTGGTCTCCCCTCTTGCCCCGACAAGCCTCCCTTTGGATGACTTGCCCTCTTAAGCATCTTGTATTACCTGGCGGCGATCCATAGGACTTTTTGCCCTAATGAAAGGCGCGGCATCCATCCGAAGAAACGACAGAGGGCTGGATCGGCCAAAGCCGATCCAGCCCTGCTGTCATCCCATTGGGGAAGGGGGAATATTCCCTTAGGGAATCCGTTGCCCAGCGGCTCTCTCGAGGTCCGCTAGCAGTTGGCGGCGTTACCCACGCAGGAGTTGGCTGAGCTGAACAGGTTCTTGATACCCCCGCCCAGTGCAGCGACCGCCACCACGGCGACGACGGCGATCAGACCGACGAGCAGTGCGTACTCCACCATGGAAGCGCCCCGCTCGGTGCGAGCCCGCTCGAGCAGATTGCTGTGGAAGCCACGCACCGCGAAAAACGCATTGAAGAACAACTCAGTCATCTCTACATTCCCCTCTCTTACCCCTTGCTCCCGGACCTTCTGCCCGAGCCCATTTGGAGTTCCCAGGAACATTCTCCAGGATGGCAACAGGGCACTCCATAGGCTTTATGGACCAATTGCCAGCCGAGAATCAACGGGTTCCCGCCGAGTGACAACCGGCGAACCGCGTGCCCCTATTCGATGGTGACGAGGCCCATGACGACGGCACGCACGAGGGCATGGGTGCGGTTCGTCACATCGAGCTTCTGGAAGATGGCCGCCAGATGGTTCTTGGTCGTCTTGGGGCTGATGTAGAGCCGTTGTGAGATCTCGCCATTGGTGGAGCCCTCGGCGAGGAGCTGGAGCACTTCGAGCTCCCGCTGCGTCAGCGACCACGGTCCCCACTGCCGGTCGTCCTCACGGCGCGCCGTCACCTCAGGATCGCGGTAGTCGTCGTCCGAGGTGTCGGCTTCCGGGTCCCGCGTCAGCGACGCCCGGCCCCCGCGCAGGCTCTCACTGCGGTGCACCGTCGTACTGACCGAGGGCCCTGAGACCGAGACCTGCGTGTAGAAGGTCCACTCGGCCCGGCTGTCGATCTCGACGGCCGACGCGAGCGCGCTGGGCCACAGGATCGCCGATGCTGTGTTCGACATTCCTCCCCCTCATTCTGCAACCGGATGCGTGTCCGGAGCAGCTCCACTCCCACCGAGTTCGGCGAGAAATCCCAGGTCATTGTACGCCTCGACTCTCAAACGACAGTCGCAGCCAGATTGCGGGTCGGGTGCGGGGGCACTGATGCACGCGCCGCCGAGACGGACGAGAGGCGGTCGCTCAGGCCTGGTGGAACGCGTGCATGATCGGACCCACGATGGGGCCGATGACGACGATCAGGATCGCCGGCAGGAAGCAGAGCGCCAGCGGGAAGAGGATCTTCACGGGCACCTTGGCCGCCTTCTCCCGCGCCCGCTGACGCCGCTTGTCACGCATCTCGTCGGCCTGCGCCTGCAGCACGCGTCCGATCGGCAGTCCCAGCGCATCCGCCTGGGAGAGCACCACTGCGAACGTGACGAGATCGTCGATGTCGGTGCGCAGCTTCATGTTCTCGAGGGCGTCGTGCCGCGAGAGTCCCAGTTCCATCTCCCTCAGGGTGAGGCGCAGCTCATGACAGACCGGGGACTCGAAGCGGGCGCAGGAGACCTGCATGGCCTGCTCCAGGCCGAGGCCGGCAGCCACCGAGATCGTCATCAGGTCCAGGAGGTCAGGGAGGTCGTTGGTCACCTGGTCGCGTCTCGCCTTGATGCGGTGCCGCAGCCACCAGCTGGGCGCCAGGCCACCGAGCATGGGCAGGATGAACACGATGGCCAGGCCGGTCTTGACGCTGACCACACCGCTCACCAGCGCCACGAGGCCCACGCCGATGCCGAGCATGACGGCACCCACCTGCACCGCGACGAACTCCTCCGCACGCACCGATCCGGTCAATCCGGCCTTGAGCAGATCGGCGTGCACGCGGTCGATGTCGCTCGACGGATACAGGCGCGACAGGTTGTGACGCAGGCCACGCCTGGCCGGGCCGAACATGCGCTCGAGCAGCGGAGTCTGCACACGCTCAATGACCGGTGGCCCGGTAGCGGCGTATGCCTCCGCCTCCGCACCGAGGGAACGGATGAAGTCGAGCCGGCTCTGCGTCTTGTGTGAACGCCAGGCCGCGACGCAGACCCCGATGAGGCCGACGGCCATCAGCGTGATGCCCACCAGCGGAACGAAGTATGTGGCGTTCATGTGATCAACCCCTCGACGTCAGACCTTGATGTTGACCATGCGTCGCACGATCCAAAAGCCCAGCCCCATGAGCCCGGCCGTCCCGATCAGGACGATGAGCCCGACACCGTGGAGCATCGGCTGGAGATACCCGGGGTCCTTCATTTCGAGCGCCACCACGAGGAAGAGCGGGATGGCGAACAGCACGTATCCCGACATGCGCCCTTCGGCCGAGAGCGTCTGGACCTCCCGTCGGACCTCCTGCCGGGTGCGCATGAAGTCGGCCAGCGTGTGGAGGATCGGGGCCAGCCGCCCACCGGTGGACTGCTGAATCCGCACGGCCTCGACTGCCCACTTGAGGTCCTCGACCCCGGAGCGCTCGGCCATGTTCTCCAGCGCGACGACGAGGTCGGAGCCGACGGCCACCTCCGCCATGACCCGGTCGAGCTCGTCCGACAGAGGGGGGCGGGCGTCACGACGGTACATGTCGATGGAGCGCTGGAACGTCTGCCCTCCTTCGACCGAGGCCGCCATGAGGGCCAGCGCATCGGGGAGCTGCTCCTGCATCTGCTTGATCCGCTTGGCGGCGCGGCGTGATGGCAGGTACCAGGCGATGCTGGCCACCAGAGCGATCGCGATGACCGAGCCGATGGGCGAACCGATCATCACCCCGACCGCCACGGCCAGCATGCCGGCGATGGCCGCGGTGATCACGATGTACTCGCCTGACCGCAGCGGTATGGCGGCCCGTTCGAGGCGTTGCTCGAGTGCGCCGCTGGTGTCCATGCGGCCGAAGATGCCCGCAATGCGGACCGTGACCGCCGAGAGCTCACCCCGCTCGGGCGACTCGCTGACGACCTCGACGGGGACCTGGGCCGTTCCCATGGTGTCATCGAGGATCTCGGCCAGGGTGCGCTGCTTGGTTCGCACCCGCATGATGGCGGCCACCACGGCCAGCGCCAGGCCCCCGCCGACGAGGACCGCGGCGACGAACGCTCCGGCCTGGGTACTCAGCTGAACGGACCCGAGCAAGGTCCCGCTCACTTCCCCGCCTCGCGGCGACGGGCGAGGATCTCGTAGAGCTCATCGGATGGGGGCTCCACCACGCGACCGGGCCGGGCAGGCCGGTGGTGGCGGCCGCCGCCGTTCTCCCGCCGGGCCGAGCCGGCCAGCGCGTCGGAGTCGGCGCGAAAGATGTGGGGCGGGACCTCCACCCCCGCGAGCGACAGCTCGTCGAGGATCTTGGGCCGCAATCCGGTCGGGACCAGACGCCCCATTCCCTGCGCCGTGTCCACCCGGTGGAAGATGTCCTGGAGCAGGACGGTGTCGCCCTCCATGCCCTGGATCTCGGTGATGGAGTGCACCACGCGAGGGCCCTCGGCGGTGCGCTGGAGCTGGACCAGGATGCCGACCGCCATGACGATCTGCTCCCGGATGGCCCGCTGTGGCAGCTCGACCCCGCCCATCATGACCATCGTCTCGAGTCGTCCGAGCAGCTCGCGCGGCGTGTTGGCGTGCACGGTGGTCATCGACCCGGCGTGACCGGTGTTCATGGCCTGGAGCATGTCGAGTGTCTCGGAACCACGGCACTCACCGACGATGATCCGGTCGGGCCGCATCCGCAACGAGTTGCGCACGAGGTCACGGATGCGGACCTCGCCCGTCCCTTCCGCGTTGGAAGGACGGGTCTCGAGCGTCACGACGTGGGCCCCCTGAATCTGCAGCTCGGCCGACTCCTCAATGGTGATGAGCCGTTCGCCGTCGGGGATGAAGTTGGACAGGACGTTGAGCATGGTGGTCTTTCCGGTGCCCGTCCCGCCGACGACGACCATGCTGATCTTGCCCCGGACCAGGGCTTCGAGGAAGACCGCCGAGTCCATGGTCAGCGACCCCATGTTGATGAGGTCCTGCATGAGGAAGGCGCGCTCGGGGAACTTTCGGATCGTGAGCACCGGGCCCCGCAGCGCGAGCGGCGGCACGATGGCGTTGATGCGGGAGCCGTCGGCCAGGCGGGCGTCCACCATGGGGGAGGACTCGTCGACTCGCCGGCCCACTCCGTGCACCATGCGGTCGATGATGCGCCGGTACTGATTGGGCGTGGTGAACACGACCTCGCTGCGCTCGATCCGTCCCTTGCGCTCGATCCAGACCTCGTCGTATGCGTTGCACATGATTTCGGTGATGGTGTTGTCGGCCAGCAGTGCCTCGAGCGGTCCGTACCCGAGGGAGTCCTCGAGCATCTCCTCCACGAAGCGCTGACGTTCAATGGGGGAGATGGAGATCCCGATGTCCTCACGATCGAGGATCTCGTTGACCGAGGAGCGCACCTTCTCGCGCAGCTCGTCCGGCGAGAGGTTCGCCGAGGTCGGCGCGATCTCCGCCAGCACCTTGGCCTGGACCTTCTGCTTGGACTGCTTCCAGGCCTCGTCGAGGGCCGGGCGGTCGGAAGTCCGCCGGAGCGGGTGCTTGCCCGGACCCGGGCTCGTTCCGGTTCCCCGCCTCTCGATCCCGCCGGGAGGACCTCGCCTCTCTCCGGAGGCCGCGGCTCCGTCGGCCTCGCTGGGTCGACTGGTGCGCGCCGGGGCCCCGTCGCCCGGTGGCGGTTCGGGACCGTCGGCGGCAGCGAGCTTCTCAGACAGGTTCATGGCGATCAGGCCCTCTCGAGCTCAGGCACCTTGCTGGTGCGACCCTTCCTCCTTCGCCAGAAACCACGCGCCTCGCTGATCTCCGCCGTGTTCGCGCTGGTCCCGAGGACAGGTGTGACGTCACCTGACAGGAACTGGTGCATACCCCCGGCCAGCTTCTTGCCGATTTCGGAATTGGCAGCCGAGATGAGGGCCGGGCTTCCCTTGTTGATCGACTTCATGACCTCTCTGGAGTACGGGAGGACCGAGACGATCTTGTTGTCGAGCACCTCCTGCACGTCGCCGATGTTGATGCCGATGTCGTCCTCCACCTTGTTCAGTACGACGC
>Ga0182013_10000736_pt1 | contig 45409 bp, 38 predicted proteins | sample 612S2MmetaG_FD_120487 | JGI IMG/M metagenome (GOLD analysis project Ga0182013, IMG submission 120487) | Permafrost microbial communities from Stordalen Mire, Sweden - 612S2M metaG | ecosystem: Environmental > Terrestrial > Soil > Wetlands > Permafrost | place: Sweden: Stordalen | collected... | reverse complement strand
GAAGGCCACGACGTCGGCGTCCTGCTCGATGGAGCCCGATTCGCGAAGGTCGCTCAGCATGGGGCGCTTGTCTTCTCCGCGGCGTTCGCTGGCGCGAGAAAGCTGAGAAAGCGCTACGACCGGGACATTGAGCTCTTTGGCGAGCGCCTTGAGGCCCCGCGAAATCGCGGAGACTTCCTGGGTGCGGTTCTCGTAGCCTCCGCGCTTGCCGCCGGCCGAGGGCAGCGTGGCGGACATCAGCTGCAGATAATCCACGACAACGAGATCGAGAGCGCCGGAGGTCTGCTTGAGACGGCGAGCCTTGGCGCGCATCTCGGCCAGAGAGATCCCGGCTGAGTCGTCGATGAACAGCCGGGCTTCGATGAGTTGTTCAAGGCCGCGCTGCAGCTTGCCGTGCTCTTCTTTGCCCAGGAAGCCTTTCTGGAGCTTCTGCTGGTCGACCCGAGCCTGGGAAGCCAACATGCGGCGCAACAGCGACTCCTTGCTCATTTCGAGGCTGAAGACGGCGACGGTTGCGCGGTGCTTGATCGCCGCGTTTTGCGCGATGTTGATGGCCAGGGCAGTTTTGCCCATCGACGGACGAGCCGCGATGATGATGAGCTCGCCCTTTTGCAGGCCGCTGGTCTTGTGGTCGAACTCGATGAAGTCGGTGGCCAGGCCGGTGACTTCGCGGCTTTCCTTGTAAAGATTGTCAATCGTCCCGAAGGAGTGCTGGACAATCTCGTCCAGGGGCTGAAGGCCGTGGACAATGCCCTTTTCGCTGACTTCGAGGAGCTGGGTCTCGGCGGCGCCCAGGACTTCGAGCGCGGTTTCGCTCTGGTCGGCGGCGCGGGCAATCGCAGCCGAGCAGATGAGCATGAGCTTGCGCAGCAGGCTCTTGTCCTTGACGATGCGGACGTAGTCTTCAATCACCGGGCGCCGCGGCAGACCCTCGGTCAGGGAGGCCAGATACGCGACGCCGCCGACCGATTCGACCTCCTTGTGGCGGGCCAGCTCTTCAGCCAGGGTCACGATGTCGACGGTGCGTTGCGAGTTCATCAGCTCGCTCATGCGCAGGAAGATCCGCTTGTGGGAGTCGAGCGAGAAATCGTCTGTATCGAGCCGCTCGGAGGCCTCCGAGTGGGCGGCGTTGTCCAGCAGGATGGCCCCGAGTATTGTCTTTTCGGCGTCGAGGTTCGCCGGCAATCCGGCATCGAGTGTGAGATTGGGGAAGGTGGCCATATCTAAAAAGTGTAGGCCAAATCGCCGTCGGAAATCGTTGCTCGAATGGCTGTGAAGATCGTGGCAAAAATAGGAAATGAGGAAAAAGCGCTCCGCCATTTCGCGCTTTGGGATCTTTCAGCGAACGAATAGCTTGCCGTGGTAGACAACCCGCCGGTCGGGCAGCTTAGTATTGTTTTCACGCTAACCGGATAATTTTTGATCCTGCGAAACTCATGGATTCAATCCGGGTCATAGCGAGCAGAAAGGAAAGAACATCTCTATGGCACGATTCACGATGAAGTCCCTCCTGTTGCTCACTCTGCTTTCAGTCTCGGTCGCGCTGATGCCCGCCTCGGCGCATGCGCAGGTGCCGGGGCCGCACCCTGCATATCTGCACGCGCTGAGCGATCTGCGCATGGCGCGCTCGTTTCTGAACGACGGCTGGGCCTGGGAGCCGGTACGGCGGGAAGACCACCATGCAATCGAGGAAATTGACAAAGCCATCGGCGAGATCAAGCACGCGGCGATCGACGATGGGAAGAACATTGAGGATCATCCGCCCATCGACACCCGCCTTGGCTGGCACGATCGCTTTGCCCGCGCCAACGAACTGCTGGCGAGAGCGCATCGCGACCTGGAACACGCTGAAGACGTTCCCCAGGCTCGCGGGCTGCGCGACCGAGCGATCCTGCACATCGACGAAGCGCACAACACCGTGGACCGTGCCTGGCGGACTGCGCATTGGCAGTAACCCCGGCAAAGATAGTTGAATCAAAGAATGCCGCGGACAATGCCGTCCGCGGCATTCTTATGTGTGCCCGATCCCTCAGTGAGCGTCGGCCATGGCGGCGTTCAATCCCTTGAAGAGGGCGTCGAATTTGCCCGACTCTGAGGCAAAGCGCAACCGCTTCACGTCTTCGACGAGGATTTCGCGCGGGGTGGGGTCAGCCTTGAGGATCTCCATCACCTCGGCGATGAACTTGTCGAGCGGCATGGCGCGCGGGTCGTCGGCGCCGCCCATCAGGTGAGTGGCGACGTACGGCGGAATCAACTCGACGACTTCGATGCCGGTTTCTCTGAGTTGATAGCGCAGCGAGAGGGTGTAAGAGTGGAGGGCGGCCTTGGTGGGGCAGTAGGTGGGGGTGGGCGCGAGCGGCAGGAACGCCAGGCCGGAAGACACGTTGATGATGGTCGAGCGCGGCTGCTGGCGAAGGTGGGGCAGCAGCGCGGCCATCAGCCGTATCGGACCGAGCAGGTTCGTGGTGACCATGGCTTCGGCGTCGGCCAAATCGGCCGGCTGCGAAAGCAGCTTTTCGGCGCGCATGATGCCGGCGTTGTTGATGAGCACGTTGAGCGCGGGGAATTGAGCTGCGGCCTGGGCGGCAAACTCGCGAATGGCCGCCGGATCTTCGATGTCCAGGCTCAGCGACCTGATGCCGGGATTGGCGGCCGTGACCTCGTCAAGGGCATGGCGCCGCCGGCCGGCGACGATGACCTGATTTCCCAGCGCGTGGAAGGCCTCGGCCAGCCCGCGGCCGATGCCGGAGCCGCCGCCGGTGATGAGGATGGTGTTGCCGGTTGCTTTCATGGGGACTTTATTCCTCCACTACGCATCATATCGAGATTGCCGGGATTGAGAGGTTTGCCGCTGTGAAACCGCTCGGGACCTGCGAAGATAGAGGTGACGCCCAAAGGACGAGAAACATCCGCGGGCTTACGTGCCCGAGGTGTAAGACGCTATGCGCCGTGTTGCGCTGATTTATAACCCTGCTTCCGGACAGTATTCGGCCCGGCGCGACGCCGCCATCCGCAGCGCGCTGGCAGTGTTCCGCGAAGCCGGCGTGGAAGCCAGGGCCTATATCACCGATTCGCCCGACAGCGCTGCCACGCACGCGCGGGAGGCGGTCAACCAGGGCTGCGACGCCATCGTGGCTTGTGGCGGGGACGGGACGGTTCACGCAGTGCTGCAGTCGCTGGTTGGCACTCGCGTTGCACTGGGCGTGATCCCCCTCGGCACGGCCAACGCACTGGCTGCGAACCTTGGGCTCCTCGGTTCCCCGGCCAAGGTTGCGCGCATCTTGATGAAGGCTTCGCCGGAGCGGGTTCCGGTAGGCCGGATTCACTTTCACGACGATCGCGGCGCCGAGAACTCCCGTTATTTTCTGGTTGCCGCGGGCGTCGGGGCTGACGCGCTGCTGATGTCGCGCCTTGACCCGGGCCTCAAGCGGCGGCTGGGCTACCTGCTCTACATGATTGAGGCCTTCCGGCTCTGGGCCACCCACCCATTTCCGCTGTTTGAGGCGAAATACGCCTTGAACGGCAGCGGAACCGCACGGGTTTCGGAGGTCTCACAACTGCTGGCCGTCCGGGTGCGCTCGTTTGGCGGCGCGCTCCGTAAACTTGCTCCCGGCGCCACCTTGCACAGCGGTAAGCTGCACCTGCTGGCGTTCGCAACGCGCAGCCGGGTTCGCTACCTGAGATTTCTGCTTGCCGTGCTCGCCGGACGCCATACCTTCGCCGGCCAGGTTGAACTGGTTGAAACCGCCGCGGTGGATTGCAATGCCTGCAACGGCTCCAAAGAAGCATTATTTGTCGAGGCCGATGGCGAGGTGCTGGGACGGCTGCCGGCCCGGATGGATACGGTGGCGGACGCGCTCACGCTGCTGGTGCCGCTCGGCGCCCAGCCTTGAGGCGTTTGCTACTTTCTAAGCGGTTTCCTCGCGAAATAGAAAAGTGAAAACGCCAGCGCGGCGAAGGCAGCGACGCTTACATAGTTGTTGTCCAAAAACGTGTGCGGGAAGTTGAGGATGTCGCCTTTATTGAAGGTGGCTTCGTACGCTTTCAGGGCTACGCCGCACAGGCCGACTATGCCGCCTGCGGCGATGAGACCGCTGGCGAACAGGGAGCCCGGGGAGATTTCGCTGTCGACATCGGCCGCTTCGCCGCTGCGCCGGGCGGCTTGATCCACCAGCCAGCGGACCACGCCGCCGGCGAAGATGGGCAGGGTGGTGCCGATGGGCAGATAGGCTCCGACGGCGAAGGGCAGCGAGCGAATCCCCAAAAGTTCTACGGCGATCACCAGCGAGACGCCCAGCAGGACCAGTCCCCAGGGCAGTTTTCTGCTCAAAATGCCGTTGATGACCGTGGCCATGAGGCGGGCCTGGGGCGCGGGAGCATTGGCGCTGCCGATGCCTTGAATCCAGTGCACCTCGATGCGATGCGTCGTGGGCGAGTAGAGATACTTGCCGTCCTGCAGCTCTGAGGATCCGATAGCATTCAGCAGAGTGTACTCGGACTTTGGATGAACGGCGATGGAGTTGTCTGCATTAGTGACGCGGATCTGGGCGGGCAGGCGGCCGGCGTCCGATTGGACGGTGACGCCGGGGTGCTGGGCGTTGATGTCCCACGGCTGGGAGGCGGCGTGGAACTCCTGCAGCCCGGTGTTCATCAGGTTCAGGGTGAACCCGATAACCAACGTCGAGACGACGACCCCGATCATCAGGGCGATCTGCTGCAGCCGCGGCGTCGAACCGACGATGTAGCCGGTCTTGAGGTCCTGGGAGGTGTCGCCGGCATTGGAAGCGGCGATGCAAACCACCCCGCCGATAGTAATGGCGAGGGCGCCGAAGGCGGGGGCAGTCCAGCCCTGGACCAGGAAGATGGCGGCAGTGGCCATGAGCGTAGCAATCGTCATGCCGGAGACGGGGCTGGCGGAGGAACCGACCAGCCCGACGATGCGCGAAGCGACGGTGACAAAGAGAAACCCAAAGACCACGACCAGCAGAGAGGCGGCAAGGTTGGCTGCCCAGCCGACGAAGGCTCCCGGCACCGGCTTGAACTCCAGAAAGATGAACATGCAGGCGACGATGAGCAGGGATCCGATAATGACCACGCGCATGGAAAGATCGTCTTCCGTGCGGATCGGCCTGGCCCGCGCGGCAGCGCCGGGGCCCATGGTCTTGAACCCGGCAGCGAGCGCGCCGAAGATGGTAGGCAGGGTCTTGATCAGAGTGATGACGCCGGCCGCAGCAACCGCGCCCGCACCCATGGGCTTGATGTACGTAGCCCAGAGATCAATCGGCTCCATCTGGCCGATCGGGACGAGGCCGGGATAGACGGGCGCCCCAAGGTCTTTACCGAAGAAGTAAATAAGCGGCATGATCACCAGCCAGGAGAAGACTCCTCCCGCGAAGATGATGCCGGCCACCCGCGGCCCGATGATGTAGCCCACGCCAAGGTACTCCGAAGTGGCGTCGGCGTCGATCGATGAGCCCTTAAGCACGTGCTGCGGTCCGAAGTCGGGGTTATACCCGGGCTGGCCGGGCCACGCGCCGAAGAGGTTCTTGTTCTGGAAGACGGTATAGAGGGCGCCAAGGCCAAGGCCGAGAAAGACGCGGCTGGCCAGCGAGCCGCCTTTTTCGCCGGCGATAAGAACGTCGGCGCAGGCTGTTCCTTCGGGATAGGGCAGCGCGCCATGCTCCTGCACAATGAGCTGGCGGCGAAGGGGAATCATAAAAAGTACGCCCAGCCAGCCGCCAATGAGGGCCAGCATGAAGATGCGCGTGTAATCGAGATCGAAGCCCAGGAAGACCAGCGCGGGCAGGGTAAAGATCACCCCCGAGGCGATGGACTGGCCCGCGTTGCCGGTGGTCTGGACGATGTTGTTTTCAAGGATGGAGGAGCGGCCGAAGGCGCGCAGGATGCTGATGGAAAGGACAGCGATGGGGATGGAAGCGGCAACAGTGAGCCCGGCGCGAAGGCCCACATAGACCGTGACGGCGCCGAAGATGAGCCCGAAGAAGGAGCCGAGAAGAATGGCGCGGAGAGTGAATTCGGGCCGGGTCTCGCTGGCCGGAACAAAGGGCTGAAATTCTGCCACAGGCAGCCTCCTGGTGCGCGTAGAGAAAATTGGATAAATCCCTGAAGGGCGAGTGTAACAGTCTAGAGGGATGGATCAACGCGGTTTTCTGACCGCCGTTGCAGATCGAGGATTTCGGCGGGAGCGAGGGCCTTCAGACCCCCGAAAAGACGCCAAGAAAAAGGGCCTTCGGGCCCGAATTTTCGCCGTTTTTCCCATGATTTTCACTGATTCGAATGATCTTCAACTGTAAGAGGAGATCCCGCCTGGGGAGGAGATCCCGCTTTTGGAACCCCACGGCGAAGGCGTCACTCGCCATTGCGTACAATTAACCCTCGGACGTGCACACTGGAAGTTGGAGAATCTCCTGATGTCCAAGCCCATCCGTTCGGTCTGCGCGCCGTCTGCTTGGCCGAAAATCCGCCCGGTTTTCGGGACCCCCACCCCCCCTCTCTTCACTAAAGCCTTTCCGGGACGGGAATCCGAAGTAAGTATATTAAAATGAATAGTTTAAGATCATCAATCCGATAATCAAATGGTAAACACAACCGCCATTTTTGTTCGTTTTTTGGCCCCTTCAAGTCGGTTTTTGAAGCAAAACTGGGCCTGAACTGCGGAATTTGCACCATATTTTGACCTCCAGGCTGTGCTTGAACGTCGCAAATAAGACGGGGAGAGAGATAGCCTCCCGCGCCCTCGGCCCTTGGTGAAACGGGGTGTCGGCGGATAGGGTAATGTCCAACGCTCGAATCCGCGCTAACGGAGAATGAAATGGTGAACCCGAACCTGGGGCCGACCCCCCTGAACCGGCTCCTCTCGCTCGATATACTGCGCGGCATCACGATCGCGTTCATGATCATGGTGAACAACAACGGCGGCGCAGGCGCATGGGCACAGATGCACCACGCGGAGTGGAATGGACTGACAGCTACCGATCTCGTGTTTCCCACGTTTCTGTTTGTAGTGGGTGTTTCGATCGTGTTTGCGACCGAGGCGCGGCAGGCGAAGGGCGATTCCCGGCGGCAACAGGCAGCTCACACGGTGCGGCGGGCGGCGATCCTGATCCTCTTCGGAATCATTGTCAACAGCTTTCCTTATTTCCACCTGGATCACATGCGCTTCTACGGAGTCTTGCAACGGATCGGGGTCTGCTACCTGGTTGTGGCCCTCTTCTACCTGTGGGATAGGCGAGTGAGCTCGAAGATCGTGATGCTGGCGGTTGTGCTCGTCGGCTATTGGATCCTGATGAGGTGGGTTCCTGTGCCGGGAGCGGGCGTGCCGGGCCGGGATATTCCATTCCTCGATAAAGACGTGAATATGGTCAATTGGCTCGATCAGCGCCTGATGCCGGGGCATCTCTACGAGGATGGGATTACCCATAGCCTGCGCGACCCGGAGGGGCTGCTGAGCGATCTTCCCGCGCTCGGGACGGCGCTGCTGGGGCTGCTGACAGGGATATGGCTGCGGGGGCGGAAGACGCTTGAGACCAAAGGGCTGGGGCTGGCCGCGGGCTCCGCGGCGTGCCTGGCGCTGGGCTTCTTCTGGTCGATATGGTTTCCGCTGAACAAGAAGATGTGGACCAGCTCCTATGTGCTGGTGGCGGCCGGGTATTCGCTGGCGCTGTTCGCCCTGATCTTCTGGGTTGTGGAGTTGAAGGGGTGGAACAGGAAGGGCGCCGGCAAGGGATTGGCGTGGCCCTGGCTGGTGTTTGGTTCAAACGCGATCGTGGCTTACATGGTGAGCGAACTGCTCGGGAGCGCTGTGGAATTCATCCGCTTCCATTCCGGTGGCCGCGTTTGGACGCCGTTCTGGTATTGGAATCATTGGCTCGCTGCGCATATTGCCGATCCGGGATGGGCGGCGTTCGCTTACTCGTTTTCCTATATGGCCATCTGTTTTGTGCCGGTCTGGGTGCTTTACCGGAAGAAGATCTTCCTCAAGGTTTGAGGCTATAGCACGGAAGATGAAACTGGGTGCCCCACCCTCGCCGCGTCTTTGTAGTTGCGGCTAGGGTGGGAGACCGCAAAAGCCAACCGCTCGTCATGGGGTCCTGGCACTTCAACTGTGTATCTTGTCGGGTCCGAGACGGTCCACTAACCAATCGATGGCAGCGTCTTCGTTCTCGATCTCGATGCGCAGCTTGGCGGTGATCAGCGGAGTTGACGAGGGGAATGACGCGGCCAGAGTGCCGAGGCGTAGACGGTCCTTTTGCGTGGTAATGAACCTCACGGCGCGGGTAGTTCGGGCCGCTTCGAGGATGCAGTCGATGTCGTGGGCCTTGTAGCAGTGATGGTCAGGGAAGGCGATGCGCGAGGCCAGATGCACGCCGGCCGCCTGAAGCCCCTCAAAGAACTGCGCACTTCGGGCGATGCCGCAGAAGGCCACGACGGGGCCGTCGATGGGTTCGAGTTCCATGCGGCGCTCGAGGCGCCATACGGGGCCACGCCAGCCCCGGGCCTTAACCTCTGCTTCGAGAGCGGGGTCATCGGCGGGGAGTGCGATGACGGTGGCGCGCTGCACTGCGCTCAAGGGCTCGCGAAGATTGCCGCCGGGCAGCAGGCGGTCGTGCCAGTCCTGGCGATTGAGCAGCAGAATGTCCACATCGCGATGCAGCCGTCGGTGCTGAAATCCATCATCCAGAAAATGCAAACCAGAGGCTGAAAGCGATTCGGCGAGCAGGCCGGCCTGGTAGCGGTCCGGCGCCACATAGACCGGGACGCCCGATTCGCGAGCGATCTCCAGCGGCTCGTCGCCGAATTCTTCGGCTGTGCCGTTGGTTTCAACTCGGAGTGTGCGCGTCGAGCGCCGCCCGTAGCCGCGAGAGAGCACGTCGACATGCAGACCCCGCGCCGCGAGAGCTTTCGCGAGAGTGATGGCGAGCGGCGTTTTGCCGGCGCCGCCGGTGGAGAGATTGCCGATGCTGACGACCGGCCGGCTCAGGCGATGGACAGGCATGAGTCCTATGCGAAGTTCGAACTCACGCAGGGCCAGCCCCAGCCGATAGAGGGGTACGAGGGGTGTGAGCCATGGGCGGGCAGCCGACGATTGACTCATGCGGGCCGCTCCCGAAGCAGTCGGCGAAGGGCCGCGACGCATCGCACGGTGGCGCCGGCCTGGCGATCGAAGACTTCATGGGCTCTTGCTCCCATCGCCTTCGCGGCGGAGGAGTTCGCGAGTAACTCCACCAGCGTTGCTTCCAAGGCGTCTTTTGCGGCGATGCGGATGGCGTCTGCGGCAATCAGGTCGTTGGTGATGGCGCGAAAGTTGGCATAGTGCGGACCCATGACGATCGGCACGGCGAATTGCGCCGGCTCGAGGGGGTTGTGGCCGCCGGCCTCAACCAGGCTGCCTCCCACAAAGGCGACGGAGGCCAGCCAGTAGACAGAGGCCAGCTCCCCGATGGTGTCGAGCAAAACGATCTCGCCCGCCCGGAGCGGGTCGATGGCGCCGTTCGAACTCCCGCGCCATTCAGATCGCCTGACCCAGCGAACACCGGAGTTCTGAAGCAGCGCTGCCACGGCGGCGAAGCGCTCAGGATGGCGGGGAGCGAGAATCATAGCGAGTTCGGGATCGCCTGCCAGCAGATGGGGCCAGGATTCGAGCAACGCGGCTTCTTCGCCATCGAGCGTGCTGCCGGCGACAACCAGGCGAAGATTGCCGCGCAGGGTCTTTAATAGTTTCGTGGCCTCGGTTTCGTGTGCCGCTCGCACATCGAATTTCAGGTTTCCGGCCACCGTGACTCGTTCCGGAAGGCAGCCGATTGAGCGCAGCCGCTCGGCGTCAACTTCGCCCTGGGCTAGAACACTGCTGAGGCGACCGAGGAACGGCTTCCACAGGCGCTTGAACATCTGGTAGCGGGGCCAGGATCGGTCGGAGATGCGAGCATTGACCACGGCAACAGGGATTTTGCGCCGGAAACAGCCGCTCAGCAGGTTCGGCCAGAATTCAGTTTCGGCCAGGATCAGCAGGCGCGGCTCGAGAGCTTTAAGGTAGGCGCGGATTGCCCAGGGAAGATCGAGCGGGCAATAAAAAACGCGACTTGCGCCGAATCGCTGGCGGGCCAGTTCCTGACCGGTTCGAGTGGTGGTGGAAATGGTTATGGAATACGCAGGCACTTCGGCATCGAGCGTTTTCACCAGTCTCGTGACGGCCAGAACTTCGCCGACGGAGACGGCGTGGACCCAGATGATGGGACGTTTTTGGGCCTTGAGATTCGCGATATGCGGCGGGACTAGGCCGAGGCGCTCGCGCACGCCTTCGCGGTATTTATGGGTGGTGGCCATCCGCCATAGCCACCATGGCGCGCTGGCCAGAAGGGCCGCAAGCAGCGCCAGGTTATAGAAAAATAAAATCATGCGTGACGGAAAATGCCTTACCCGTGTCTAATGATACAGTCGAGCACGATGAAAACTTCGCACGCAATTCCAGTGTTCCTGCTTTGCCTGGCTCTGCCGCTGATGGCCATCGACCACGCGCCGCCCCCGGTGCAGCCGGCAACTTCGTTTGCCGCAGTAGAAGTGCACGACAAAGAGCAGGTGGCGATCGCGGCCGAGCCCTATGACACCAAGGAGAAGGAATCGATCTTCCGCGTCGATTATCTGAGCCACGGCGTGATGCCGGTGCGGTTGATTGTTACTAACCTTGGCAATCGGCCGATTTCGCTGCGCGACGCCAGGATTTTATTTGAGACGGCGTCGGGGGACCGTATCCAGGCGGCGCAGCCTGAGGATGTGGAACGGCTGATGACGCGGCAGGAGCGCGAGGGGAAGAAGATTCCCATGCCGGGGCCCATCCCGGCCATCAAGCTCAAGCCCAAGGCCAGCAGCCAGGAAATCGAACAGGACTTCAATACCTTCGAGTACCAGGCGCTGGCTGTCGAGCCGCACACCACGCGCGCCGGATTCCTGTTTTACGATGTCTCGGATATAACGCACCCGCTGCAAGACGCCAAGCTCTACCTGAGGGTTCTGCGCGATGCGGACGGCAACGAACTGTTCTACTTCGAGATTCCCTTCAACAAGTACCTGAAGTCGAAGTCGAGCCAGATGAACTGAGGCGCTGCTGCTCTACTCGTAGTAGGTAGCCGTGGTCGTGTCAGTCTCCCAGATAGTGCAATCCTTTACGCGCACGCGACCTTCGGTCATTCCCGCTAACTGCTCATTGGTTTCGTCGTAGAGATATTTGGCGATGTTTTCAGCAGAGGGATTGAGGACCGTGAACGGCTCGATGTCGTTGAGCATCTGGTGATCAAGGCGCTCGATGACCGGGCGCATCACCTGTTTGAGCAGTTTGAAATCGAGCAGCAGGCCAGCCGGGTCGAGCGAAGCGCCTGCCAGCGTGACACGGACCTTGTAGTTGTGGCCGTGCGGGTTTTCGCACTTGCCACGATAGTTGCGGAGGTAGTGGCCGGAAGAGAAATCGGCCTCCACGGTGACTTCATACATGGGCGTTTGCTCGATCCTGTGCGGAAAGAATCCCGCATCTCTATTTTAGCGGGGATTGAACTCTTACGGGTTTCGAGAATCCGGACGCTTGCGGCGCGCCGCTTTGCGGGCCTGTTCGCTGCGCCGGTCGACCTGTTCAAACAGATGGCTCAAGACCCCGATGAGTCCTGCAAAAAGTCCAGCCAGCATCAGCAGCAGAGCCACGGTGCGCCATAGCGATCCGTTGGCTGGCAGTCCGGGCTGAAAGCTGGAAGGAACCAGCGACATGCCGGCCGAGATCAGCGCGAAAAGCACCAGCGAGGCGCCCAGTATGTAGAAGTTGCGGGACATGCGAGTTGGTTCGATCTGCCTATTGCGATTTTACGCGGCGACGGCTTAGCCGCACAGTTCATCGCTGCCAGGCACCGCGACCCCGGCTTTGGCGAAGTCGGCCTCGATTTTTGCCACCGAACCGTTCAGGTCGATGGAGCGGCAGGCGTCGCGCAGGATGACCGCTTCGAAGCCCAGCCGCCGGGCGTCGAGAGCGGAGTAGCCGACGCAGAAGTCGTAAGCGAGGCCAACGAAAAAGGCCCGCGTAAGTTTGCGCTCGCGCAGATACCCGGTCAGGCCGGTGGACGTGGTGTGGTCGTTTTCGAAGAACGCGGAATAGGAATCGATCTGCGGTCGGAAACCCTTGCGCAGAATCAATTGAGCCTGCGGCAGGTTAAGAGTGGAATGAAAGTCCGCTCCGTAGGTGCCCTGAACGCAATGCGCAGGCCACAGCGTCTGCGGCCCATATCCAAGCTCGATGGAATCGAAGGGCTTCGTGCCAGGGTGAGTCGAGGCAAAAGAAGCGTGGTTTGACGGGTGCCAGTCCTGGGTGAGCACGATGGAATCGAAGCGCCGCGCAATGCGATGAATGGGCTCGATGACCGCGTCGCCATCGGCAACGGCCAGCGCGCCGCCGGGGCAAAAGTCATTCTGCACGTCAACGACGATCAGCACGTCTGCGGAGGTGATGCGCATCAGGTCTCCAGATCCGAAATTGGCGACAGTTCAGATTATGCCAGAAGCACTTCAACACCGTTCGAACGGAGCAGTTCGACGTATTCGGGCGCGAGGCCGGAGTCGGAAATGACGACGTGCGCGGCGTTCAGCGGAGCAACGGGAATCATCCCCCCGCGGCCGAACTTGGTGTGGTCGGCGACGATGATGACTTTGGCCGCGACCGCAATCATTCTCTGCTCGGACCCCACCACAAGAGTGTTGTTGTTGCTGAAGCCGGCCGCGGAGACGCTGCCGATGCCCATGATGACGACATCGGCGCGAATGGCTCCGAGCATTTGTTCGCAGAAGGGACCGAGCAGCACGCGCAGGCGCGGGTCGAGATAGCCGCCAGTCAACGTGAGTTCGATATTGCGTAGCGGCTCAAGGCCTTCGGCAATCGGGAGGGAGTTCGTAACGATATGGAGAGGTTTTGAAGCCAACTCGCGAGCCACGGCTGCAACGGTTGAACCGCCATCGAGAATCACCGTTTGTCCGTCTCCGACCAATGTTGCCGTGAGCCGGGCAATGCGGCTCTTCACGTCGCTCAGTTTGCCGATTTCCTCGGCGTAATCGAAGGCCCGGCCCGGCGGCGCCTGAACAGAGACCGCTCCGCCATAGACGCGCTTGAGTGCTCCCGCTTGTTCGAGCACGTCGAGATCGCGGCGCACGCTGGACTCGGATGCATCGAGCTCGCGGCACAGAATATCCAACTCCAGGAAGTCTCGCGACTCCAGCATCTGGCGAATTCTGAGTTGCCGTTCAGCAGCTTTCATTCCGTATGTTGTGGGCTCCAAGCCGGGGGACGCTTTTGCGCTGCAGCCAGGTGTTCGCCGGGACGCACTCGGCCTTACTTGGTTCCGATCGCCGCCATGACCGCATCGGTGACGGATTTGACCAGCGCCTCAAGGTCAGAGACAGCAGGCGTTCCCGTGCTGCCGTCACATGGGGATGGAACCAGCGCAATCGAATTTGGAATTTCGAGATCGGAGAGCTGGCACTCTTTCAGCCGCGAAGTGTCGAAGCGGCTGTCGGGAAGGCCCAGCTTCTTTTTAATGGCCAGCAGATCGTCGCCTTGCTGCTCGGACATGCGCGAGATGGGCGCGCCCAGTTGGGATGCCAGCATCAGCGTCCAGCAGTACGTATCGAGCACTTCAGCGTACCACTCGGCGTGGGTTACAGTGTCGGCCCAGCAGATGATTCCGTGATTCGAGAGCAGCACCGTGTTGTGGTTCTTCACATAAGGCAGAACGGTTTGCGCAAACTCGACTGTGCCAGGCGTTGCGTAGGGCGAGATGGCAACCTTGCCGACAAAGACCTCGAACTCGGGAATAACAAGATTGGGCGGGACGCGGCCGGTGATGGCGTACGCCGTGGCATGGGGCGGATGGCAGTGGACGGCGGACTTGGCCTCAGGCACTGCTTTATAGATCTCCAGATGCAGGAAGATCTCGCTGGTACGAGGCTTGGTTCCGGCAATCTGATTTCCTTCAAGATCGACGAGGCAGAGATCATCAGGCGTCAGATCAAATTTACTGCAGAGTGTGGGCGTGCAGATCACTTCGTTGGGGCCGATGCGAAAGGAGATATTGCCGCCGTTTCCGTCGACAAACTGGCGCATCCACAGCTTGCGGCCGACCGCGCAAATCTCCTTCTTGATGGCTTCGGCTTCGGGCGTGAAAAATAGCTTGGGGTTGGAGGGCGATTTGCCTGATGCAGCGCCGGCTTTAACTGTTGGTGCTGCGGGAGCGGTGCTGCTTCCGTTTGCGACAAGCTCGATTTTGTTCTGGAGCAGAAAATCGCGGGCTGAAGGCGTGACGACGCAGTTCTCGGCCACCGTGATGCTCTTGGCCCCCTTGGCATGTGCATCCTGCGCGTCGCGCATCGACACCAGCTTACGGTTGGTACTGTTCATAATTTTCTCTCCGCTCCTCAAATCTCCACCTGGCTAAAATTCCTAACGCTCCACATCGATCGAGTCGACAATCAGCGAACAGTACGCATCCACGGGCACCGCGTCGGGCCAGAATGGATTCGAAGCTTCGCGTCCTTCTGTGAATGCCACCATTTGCCCGGTCGCCGCTCCCAGCTCGTCCACTGCGATCAGCGCCTTGCCTCCGGCGAGTCCGTTCTTCGCGCGCAGATTTTCAATCGTGACCGGCTCGATAATCGCGAGTGTTTTCCCTCGCAGCGATTCGACGGCCGGAGCCAACGTCATGTGTCCGCGAACGATGCCCAGTCTCATATGCGCGTTCCTTGGGCTGCGATAATCTGCGCCTGGTCCACCAGCCCTACCACGACCATGCGCGCCGGTGTGGTATTTCCCAGCTTCTCTCGCGCGATGTCGCCGTCGGTCGAAACCATGACCGTGGCGCCGCGCGAGGCGCCCAGCCAATCAATCACCAGCAACGGCTCCGCGGCTGCGCTGCCGTCGGGCTCGATCCGCTGCGCAATCAGAAAGCGGCAGCCATCGAGCGTGGAATGCTTCACGGTCGCCACTGCTGTACCTTCGATGCGGGCAAGAAACATGTTTGTTCTTCTGACATTCCTCGAGAGCTACCGCCCCCGAACTTTTAACTCTGTTTGCGACACGATCGAATTCGTGCCCTATCAAAACTTCGCTTGCCAAGATCCAACTTAGTCCCTCAGTCCCTTAGTCCCTGTCTTTCAAATAATCCTGAGCGCGTTGCCGACCACCATCTGGCGCTCGCGCGTGAAAGTCAGCGGCGTGGTGACACCCTCGCCGGTCGGAGTTGCGATGGTGTGGCTGAAGTATCCCGGCCCGTCTACGCCGAGCGATGCCGACGAAGGGGCGTTCTGGATAAAGAGTGTTGTGTTCATGGCGCGGGCCATCTTGGTAGCAGTTTCAACATTGCCGGTGTGAATGATGGCCGTGTGCCGATAGCCATGCTCGGCCTTCACCGCGGCGGCGATTGCGTCGTCGACATGGTTCACGCGCACGATGGGAATGAAGGGCATCATCTGCTCTTCCACCACGAAGGCGTGGTTTTCATCCGTCTCTCCAAAGAGCAACTCTGTCGATGCCGGCACTTGCACTCCTGCTGCTGCGGCGAGCACCGAAGGATCTTTGCCGACCAGGTCCTTCTTCACGTGGGCTCGTGCGCAGCCTCCGCCATTGCCTTCAAATGTGAAAGCGGCGCGAGTGAGGCGCTCAATGGCCGCCGAGTCCAGCTGTACTGCGCCCGCGCGGCGCATGGCCGCGATGAACGCATCGGCTACTGAAGCAACCACGAAGACTTCCTTCTCGCCGATGCAGAGCAGGTTGTTGTCGAAGCCACCGCCGATGATGATGGACCGGGCCGCTCGATCGAGGTCGGCGGTTTCGTCGACCACGACGGGAGGATTTCCAGGTCCCCCGGCAATTACGCGCTTGCCTGAAAGTGCGGCGGCCTTCGCCACCGCGGCGCCTCCGGTACAACAAAGCAGGGCGATCTTGGGATGATGGAAGATCTGCTCGGCGGCCTCGATGCTGGGCTCGACGATGGTAGTCACAACATTCTTCACGCCGAGCTCGCGCTCGATCTCGCGATTCCAGAGTTGCAGCGCGTAGCGCGCCACCCTGGCGCCCGATGGATGAGGCCCGAAGACAGCGGTGTTGCCGGCGGCCAGAATGTTGATGGCGTTCGAGGCCATCGTAGGCACGGAGTGGGTCACCGGCAGCATCATTCCAATGACACCCCAGGGCGCGTGTTCAATAATGCAAAGGCCGGTCGTATTGCTGCGGGCCTCGCTGCGCATGGCATCGACGCCCAGCACAAAGCGCATGTTGGTGAGCTTGAGAATCTTGTGGTCGAGCCGCCCGACCTTGGTTTCCTCAAGCTCCATGCGGCCAAGCTCCTCGCGGCGATCGTTGCACACGCGGCAAATGATGCTGATCATGCGGCCGCGGTCTTCAAGGGTCATGGCTGCAACTTTTTTCTGCGCTTCGAAGGCCGCGTTGACCGCTTCGTCGACGGTCAGAAACACGCCATCGCCGGTGGCGGCGCTCTGAGCCGCGGGCCCCCGAACCTGTTGGCCCGGCTGCATCTGGATGCGAAGACGCGCCACCACTTCCTTGGCGATTTCCGCGATCATCTGCTCCTGTATCTGCATTATGGCTTCTCCAATACCACGCCCTCGATCTCGACCGAATCCACGATGCCCACGATTACCGCATCCACCGGAGTGTCCTTGGTGGCCGGCGTAAGGCGCGCGGAACTGCCTTGGGTAAACAGCACGCATTCGCCCGCGCCCGCTCCCACGCTGTCGACCGCGACCACGGAGCTGCCTGAGACCTGCAGCTTTCCTTCTTTCGCGATATAGGGCTGAACGAGCAGCAGCTTCATGCCGAGTAACTTCGGGTTTTTTTGCGTGGAAACAACATTGCCGATCACTTTTGCAATGAACATGACGGCTCACCTCGCGCGCCGCGGCGCTTCAAAAAAAGTTACTTGGGCAGCACCGAGCCGATGTTGTCGTGAGGGCGCGCGATTACATGCACGCTCTGCACTTCTCCGCACGCGCGCGCCGCGCTGGCGCCGGCATCGACTGCCGCGCGCACCGAGCCTACGTCGCCGGAGACAAACACCGAGCAGAGCCCGCTGCCCACCTTGTTCCAGCCCACAAACTTGACGCTGGCCGCTTTGAGCATCGCGTCGGTCGCCTGCACCAGGGCCACAAGGCCCTTGGTCTCGATCATTCCAATTGCTTCATTCGCCATATGAGCTTCTCCCTATTCTTCGTTCGCCTGGGGCTTTGCGTTATTTGAAAAAGTTTTCGACCAGCGTATCGTGGGGCCGCGCGATGACATGCGACGACACCAGTTCGCCCACTGCCTTGGCCGCCGCCGCGCCCGCGTCCACCGCGGCCCGCACGCTGCCCACATCGCCGCGCACGATCGCCGTGACGTAACCGCCGCCGATCTGCACGGTTTTCACAAGCTCGACGCTGGCGGCTTTCACCATGGCGTCGCTCGCCTCAACCAGTCCCACCAGGCCCCTGGTCTCGATCAATCCGATTGCTTCACTCATTTTGTCTCCTCTGAATGCCGGCCTGGCGCTACGCCTTCTTAGTTGCCGGCTTGCTGTTTTGAACGAAAGACGGCAGCTCGTCATGGGGGCGAGAGATCACTTGCACGCTCACCACCTCGCCAATCCGCGACGCCGCTTCCGCGCCCGCGTCTGTAGCGGCCTTGACGGCTGCCACGTCCCCTTCCACGAAGGCGGTTACCAGACCCGAACCAACGGTCTGCCAGCCGGCGAAAGACACGTTTGCTGACTTGAGCATGGCGTCGGTCGCCTCAAACAGCGCAACCAGCCCCTTTGTCTCAATCATTCCAAGCGCTTGCTTCATTGCTTCCTCTCTTGTTGCGACAGGTTATTTGAAAAGTTCCATCTCTTTGGTCAGGTGCAGACCGCAGGCGTTTGCCTCGTCGGTGTCCATGTGGACGTTGAGGCGCGACTTGGGATCGATGCGCACGTGGACGTTGTTGAAGGTGAGGCCCGAAGGACCGCCGATGCGCAGCTTCATCTTGTCGCCCTTGCTGACGCCGAAGTGCGCGGCTTCAGCGGGGTTCATGTGGACGTGAATGGCGGCGCGGATCACGCCCTGCTTCAGCTCGACAACGCCCTTGGGTCCGATGATGACCGCTCCCGGCGTGCCGGCGATGTCGCCCGAAAGCCTGACGGGAAGATCGTTGAAGCCCAGCATGATGGCGTCGGTGAAGGCGAGTTCGACCTGCGACTGCACGCGCATGGGGCCGAGAATGCGCAGATTTGAGATGAGGCGGCTGCGCGGGCCGACGATGGTCACCGTTTCCTTGGAGGCGAAGTTGCCTTCCTGAAACAGCGCCCGATCGAAAGTGAGCTCGGAGCCCGGCCCGAAGAGGATATCCATGTCTTCGCGGCAGACATGCATGTGGCGCGAGGAAGCCTGCACGGTGAGAAGCGGTGCGGAGGAATTCTTCTCGCGTCCCAGGAATTCCAGAGCCACCTGGCGGACTATACTCTCGACCGTGGAGCGATCGATAGTGCCATCCGGTTTTTGAGTTGCGATGCCAGCCATAATCAATCCCTGTCTTATGCTGTCTTGCGTTGTCTTACGAGCCTCGCCTGTCATCAGGCGGTTTGTGTGACAAGTGTCCTCGCCGCAAGAGCGCGGTTTACAACTGCTACTGTTTCGCGGGCTACGATCATCTCTTCGTTTGCCGGGACCACCAGCACCTTCACGGGCGAATGCGCTGTGGAGATGGCGCCTTCGGTCTTGATCGTCTTGTTCTTTTCTTCATCAAGCTCGATGCCGAAGCCCGCCAGATGATCGAGGACCGCCAAGCGAATTTCGGCGCTGTTTTCGCCGATTCCGCCTGAAAATGTAATTACGTCGACGCCGCCCAACTCGAGCAGGAAGGCTCCCAGATAATGGCGGATGGAGTGCACAAAGACGTCGAGCGCGAGCTGTGCGCGCTGGCTGCCGGCCGAGGCTGCCTCGGTCAGGTCGCGCATGTCGCCGCTGGTGCCGCTGATGCCGGCGAGGCCGGATTTCGATCCCAGCAGCGCGGCCATCTGGTCGGGGTTGAGGTCGAGCTTCTTCATCATGTGCAGAATGGCGAAGACATCCACATCGCCTACACGGTTGTTTTGGGGCAGGCCCGACTGGGGTGAAGCGCCCATGCTGACGTCGACTGCGACGCCGTTGCGGAATGCGGCGACGCTGGAACTGCCGCCAAGATGGCACGAGATATGGCGGATATCGTCTCTACCGAGGAGAGCCCTGGCACGCTCGCTGGCTGCCCGATGGCTGGCTCCGTGAAATCCATAGCGGCGGATCCCGTACGTCGTAAGCCACTCGTAGGGCACAGCATAGGTGGTGGCCGCTTCGCTCACTTGCCGGTATGGGCCGGTTTCAACCACCGCAACCAGGGGAACGCCGGGCAGTTGCTGCCGGAAGGCGCGGATAGCCGCTACATAGGGCGGATTGTGCGCCGGAGCCAGGAAGGAAAACTCCTCCATGGCGTTAAGAAACTCCTCGTCGATCAGTTGCGGTTGGTTGAACGGCCCGGCGTGGACCGCTTTGAAGCCCACCGCATCGATCTCGTTCAGGCCGGCGAGCGCCTTTCCGGGTCCGGCTATCGCCGTAAGACACGTGTGAATGGCCGCTGGGTAATCGGCGCACTGGCTCCCCGGATGTCCGATCCGCTCCACCCTTCCCTCGGCCAAAATGGCCTCGGACGGCATGTCAAGAACCCGGTACTTGAAGGAGGTACTGCCGATATTTGGGATCAGGCATTTCATTTCGTGCTTTCGGTTTGACTGATCTTGATTGAAAGTGAATGATACTGTATAGTTCTCGTCAGAGTCAACCGAAATTGTGAAAGAGTCTGAGGTAAGACCGAGAAATGACGCCAAGAACTAGCACGTCGCTTGTTCCAGGGAGCCTGGCGCAGGTCACCTCTCCCGGACGCCTGGAAGAGTTAGGGATCGTGGGCGCGGGCGGCGGTGGATTTCCCGCCGCGGTGAAATTTCAGACCCGGGTCTCGCTGGTGATTGCCAACGCGGCCGAGTGCGAACCCCTGCTGCATAAGGACAAGGAACTGCTGCATCACCATGCCGGCCCCTTCCTGCAGGGCATGAAGCTGGCCATGGAGATGGTGGGCGCGAGCCAAGGCGCCATTGGAATCAAGGACAAGTATCACGAGATCATCCAGGATCTGGAGCGTATCGCCCCTGCCGGGGTGCGGGTTGTTCCGCTGCCGGACTGCTACCCGGCGGGCGATGAGTTCATCCTGGTGCATCTGGTCACAGGCCGGGTGATCCCCCCGGGTGGGCTGCCCAAGGATGTGGACGCGGTTGTTTCCAATGTGGAAACGCTGATCAACATCGCCGAGGACCGGCCGGTAACGCACAAATATCTGACCGTGGCGGGTGCGGTCGAGAATCCATGCACGCTGCGGGTGCCGGTCGGCGTGACCATCGGGGAAGTGATCGCGGCGGCGGGCGGAACGACGGTGCCGGAGTTCGGCGTGCTGCTGGGCGGAGTGATGATGGCCAAGCCGGCAGCGAACCTCGAGGTGCCGGTGACCAAGACCACGGGTGGCATCGTTGTGCTGCCAGCCGACCATGCGTTGATCCGGCGGCACAATGCGCCCATGATCCAGGTGAACCGGATCGGGCGCTCGGCCTGCGACCAGTGCCGCTTCTGCACGGAATTCTGTCCCCGGTTTCTGCTGGGACACCCGATCGAACCGCATCGCGCGATGCAGTCGCTGGGCTTTTCAAAGCCGGGCGATCTGACCGTGGCAACGCTTTATTGCTGCGAGTGCAACCTGTGCACGATGTATGCCTGCCCGGAAGATCTTGATCCTAAAAATGTTTGCGTGCAGGGCAAGCCGGTGGCACGGGAGCGCGGCTTGACGTGGAAAGGCGCGCCGGAATCGATCACGCCGCATCCGATGGCCGAGTTCCGGCGTGTGCCGATGCGCAGGCTGATGGCGCGGCTGGCGTTGGGTAGTTTCAACAACACCGGACCACTGACGAAGCATGAATTCAGGCCGGGTAAGGTCAACATTCTGCTCAAGCAACATGCCGGTGCGCCTGCTGTGCCGGTGGTCAAATGCGGAGACCGGGTCAAGGCCGGCGATCTGCTCGCGAGGCCGGAACCGGACAAACTCGGTGCGCGCATTCACTCCAGCATCGATGGCGTAGTGACAGTGGGGCGGGATGCAATCGTGGTGGAAGCGTAAGACGGTAAGAACCCCTTGTAAGACAAATTTCAATCTTTGCTGGGTACGGAGCAAGACGAAGCAAGACGCGGTAAGTCAATGTAAAACGCTGTAAGACAAGAGATCGGGCCGTATAACAGCCGGTAAGTCGAAGTTTCAACCCCCGTCAAACATCGGTGACCCCCAAGTCAGGAGTTAGCGTGGCAAACGAAATCGTATCCATCGGGCTTATCGAGCTTTCCAGCGTGGCAACCGGATTCTTGGTCGAAGACATCGTGCTCAAGGCGGCTTCGGTCGAGCTCCTTCTGGCCCGCACCATCTGCTCGGGCAAATTCCTCATCGTGATCTCGGGCGACGTGACTTCGGTTCAATCGGCGCTGCTGGCCGGGGCTGCCGCGGCCGGGGCATCGCTGATCGAGCGCCGTCAGATTGCGCGGGTAGAGCCCACGGTGCTGGCTGCCATCTCGCAGTCCGTTGAGGTCGATCCTAGCCAGCTCAAGTCGATCGGCGTAATCGAGACGTTTTCGGCGGCCAGCATCATCGACGCGGCCGACGCGGCGGTGAAGTCGGCCAACGTGACGCTGCTGCGAGTACACCTCGCCATGGCGCTCGGCGGCAAAGGGTTTGCGCTGATGGCCGGGGATATCTCGAGCGTGCAGGCTGCCGTTGCGGCAGGGTCGAAAGCAGCGGCGGAGGAAGGCATGTTAGTTGGTCGCGGAGTTATCCCGGCGCCCTCGCGGGAGTTATTCAGGGATTACATCTGATCGCGGGAGTTATTCATAGATTCTATGTAATATAGCTCCCCGCAAATCCCATCGTTTTATAAGAGGGCACGACTTTAGTCGGGCTGAAAAAGCGGCATATTAAAGCTGACGTCTTACAGTAATTACTTATTTGGTGTCACTCCGTCGATAAGTGCTATTGCAGTTAGTAATAGAACTGGTAACTGGTGACAACTTCTGTAAGTAGACTCCGAGTTATCTCTCGAAGAACTTCTCCACATCGGTAATTGTTGCTGTCATGCGGTAAGGCGGAAGGCTGGCAAGGAAGGTTTGTCCGTATCTCTGGCGCCGGATGCGGGGGTCGAGCAGGACCAGCACGCCGCGGTCTTCGAGCGAGCGGATCAGGCGGCCGAAGCCCTGTTTCAAAGTCAGTACGGCTTCGGGAACCTGGTACTCGAAAAAAGGCTTCCCGCCGGCTTCTTCGATGGCTTTCATCCGGGCCTGGACGACCGGATCGCTGGGGACGGCGAAGGGCAGACGGTCGATAATGACGCAGCTGAGCGCCTCGCCCTGCACGTCGACGCCCTGCCAGAAGCTGGAGGTGCCGAAGAGCACAGAGTTCGGCGTCGCGCGGAACTCGTCCAAAAGGGCCTTGCGCGGCGCGGTTCCGTGCAGAAGGATGGGAAAGTCGAGCACCGGCATGAGGCGCTCGTAGAGCAGGCGCATCTGGCTGTAGCTGGTGAAGAGGCAGAAGGCGCGGCCGCGGGTGATCGAGAGAACGCGCTCGATGGTGCGCGCGGCGGCTTCAGCGAAGTCGGGCTCGCGTGGGTCGGGCATGTCGGGCGGCAAGTAGAGCAGCGCCTGTTTGCTGTAGTTGAAGTGCGAGGGGACGACGAGTTCGCGCGCTTCGCTCAGGCCGAGGCGGCGGCGCATGTGCTCAAACCCGCCTTGCACGGTGAGCGTCGCGGAGGTCAGGACCACGGTGGGGATGGTTTCAAAGACCAGTTCGCGGAGCAGCTCGGAGACATCGATGGGCGTGGCCTGGAGGAAGGTGGTCCTCGATGCGCTCCGCACCTCGCGCGTTTTAGACGAGAAGCCGCCGACCCCGAGCGTGCGGCGTTCGAGCCAATAGACCATGTTGCCGGCGTTCGATTCGAGCAGGAACTCGGTTTCTCCGCGCAGTCGGGCTACGCGTTTTTTAAGGGCAGCGGCTTCGTCGATCTCGGTGAGCAGTTCCATCTCGGCTTCCATGTGGCGGAGCGTCGCGCGCACGCCCAGGTAGAGATCGCCGGAGGTTTCCAGGAACTCCTCGCGGTTATCGAATGGCTGGCGGCCGTCGCCGGCCATGGGCAAGCCGGCAAAGAACATTCGCGCCCGGTCGCGAAGCTGCTGGGTGGTGCCGGGCATCATCTCGGCGCCCGGCTTTCCGCGCAACAGCATGTCGGTGTCGCGAGCCAGCTCCTCAAAACGCAGGTTGCTCACCGACAGGCCGAAGTAGCTCGACGCCACCTCTTCAAGCTCGTGGGCCTCGTCGAAGATGACCGCCGCGGCCTCGGGAAGAATACCCGCGTCGGGTGCGGCCGAGGCCTCGCGGCGCACTGCCTGATCGGCAAAGAACAGATGATGATTCACGATAATAATGTCGGATTCGAGAGCCTTGCGGCGCATCTCGGTGATGAAGCAACGGCGGTAATCGGGGCAAGTGGAACCCAGGCAGGCGTCGGTGCGCGCGTCGAGCTTGTTCCACAGCGCGCTTGACTCGGGCAGCCCGGCCAGCTCGGCGCGGTCGCCGGTCTCGGTCTCGCGCTCCCACTCGGCGATCTGCTGGTACTGGTCGATCTCTTCCAGGCCGGAGAGGATGGGCTGGTCGCGCAGTGCGAAGAGCTTATGGCGGCAGAGGTAGTTGGCGCGGCCCTTCATGTAGCAGACGCGCAGGTCGCCGAGCAGGGTTTCAAGAAAGGGAATATCGCGGAAGTAAAGCTGATCTTGAAGAGCCTTGGTGCCGGTAGAGATGATGACCCGCTGGCCGGTACGCAGCGCGGGGAGAAGGTAGGCGAGGGTCTTGCCGGTTCCGGTGCCGGCTTCGACAATCAGGTGACGGTGTTCGCTGAGGGCTCGCTCGACGGCCTTGGCCATCTCCAGCTGGCCGGGCCGGTACTCGTAGGGCAGCGGGGATTGCGCCAGGATGCCACCCGGCGAGAAGAACTCATGAAGAGTGGGCAGGGTACGGGTTGAGGTGTCGCTGGGTGCCATCGAGAGTGCGCGCTCAAACCAACGCCCGCTGACTCCATCATAGTGAGAACCGAAGCTAGATTCCCGGCGGAGTTGCTGACACGGGAAGGTAAACTACCCATACGGGCCGAATTCTCCGGTGCCGTGTACGAAAAGGCAGATAAACAGGCCAGCCAGGCGCACCGAGCTCCCTGTTGGAGACAAGTTTTGCCAAACTATCGCAGATCGGTTGTGCCTGCCAGTTCCGGGGCTGCCAGGTTGCCGCTGGTGGCCATCGTGGGGCGGCCCAACGTAGGCAAGTCGACCCTGTTCAACAGGATGACTCGCAGCCGGCGCTCCATTGTGGGGGACGAGCCGGGGATTACCCGGGACCGCATCTACGGCGAGTATGAATGGGCCGGGCGCAATTTCCGGCTGGTGGACACGGGCGGGATGGTTCCTGACGATCCCGAATTGATTCCCACGGAGATTTACCGCCAGGCCAAGGTGGCGCTGGAAAGCGCGGATGCCCTGGTGATGGTGGTGGACGCGCGCACTGAACTGGCCAGCCCCGACTACGATCTGGCGCGCCTCTTGATCCGCGGAGGCAAACCGCTGCTGCTGGCGGTGAACAAGGTTGAGGGTGAGGCGATGGAATCGGGCGCCGAGAATTTCCGGAGCCTTGGCTTTCGGAACGTTTTCCCCATAAGCGCGGAGCATGGACTGGGCATCGGCGAGTTGCTGGATGCGATTGCGGAAGCGATTCCGGTGAAAGACGGGCCGGAAAAAAGCGATCCGGGGGCAGCCGAAGAAGAGGAAAGCTTCTCCGAGATCCAGGCCGAAATGGAAGCCGCCGAGGAAGATGAGATGTATGAGGGCGGCCCATTGCTTCCCGGCGCCGCGGAGTCAGTCCGAAACGACGAAAGAACGAAGTCCCGTACGCATGGGGAGTTTGAGCAGCATGAGACTTCGATCGCCATCATCGGGCGGCCCAATGTGGGCAAGTCGACGCTGCTGAACGCCCTCACCGGGACCTCGCGGGCCATTGTTTCTCCCATCGCGGGGACGACGCGCGACGCGGTCGACGAGCTGGTGGAGTTCGAGGGCAGCCAACTGCGGTTTGTGGATACGGCGGGCATCCGGCGCAAGGGCAAGACCCACCTGATGGCGGAGAAGATGAGCGTGGTGATGGCGCGGCGGCATCTTGAGGCAGCCGACGTAGCACTGCTTGTTCTGGATGCGACAGACGGCGTGACAGCCAGCGACGCTACCATCGGCGGCTACGCGCACGAGAGCGGGCGCAGCGTAATCATTGTTGTGAACAAGTGGGACGCGGTGACAACCGGACGAACGGATGGAAAGCCTCCGGCGGACCGGGCGATCTTCGAGAAGCAATTGCGCTCGGTGCTGAAATATCTGAGCTATGCGCCGGTGATTTTTCTTTCGGCGCTGGAGGGCAGAGCTGCGGACGGCAAAGGAATGGCCCGCGTGCTGAATGAGGTGAAGGCCGTGGCCGCGGAGCGGCGCAAGCGCGTAACGACGGGGCAGATGAATCGCTTCCTCGAGAAAATCGACTTCCAGCGGGCGCCGGTGCCGATGTCCAAGCGGGTGCGGATCTTCTACATGACCCAGGCGGCCGTGGCTCCGCCGACGTTTGTGCTATTTACCGACCGGGACGTCAAGCTGCACTTTGCCTTCGAGCGATTTCTGGAGAACCAGATTCGCGAAGCGTTCGGATTCGAAGGGACTCCGATCTGGTTCAAAGTTCGGGCGCGGAATGCGGAGAAAAAAGAGTAGACAGCCGAGAGTGACTGCCGGTAGCGGAGGAGTCATTCGAGGCTTCGAAGGTTCGCGGCTGCAGTGCCGGCAGGTTTCTCGTGCTGAAAGGCCGGGTAATACGGGCGGCTCTTCCTTGAACCAAAATCGACAGTTCTCGATTGCTCAGACTCGGTTGATTCGACTCACTACCGTGAATCGTGGTGGGGTAGACATATCGCGGCCCGACCCAAGTGAGGAGAATTGATGAAGGGACTTAAGATTCTTGTGTTAACGGCTGTCGCTGGCGCACTGTTTGCGGCAACCCCTCTCAAAGCAAATGCACAGGTAACCGTCGAAGTGGGAGTGGCTCCGGATTGTCCATATGGCTACTATGACTACGCTCCCTATTCCTGCGTTCCCGACGGCTACTATGGGCCGGAGTGGTTCACTGGCGGCGTCTTCATCGGGGCCGGTCCGTGGTTTCATGGTCCTGACAAATTCCAAGGCAAAGTAGACAACTCATTCGACCCCCAACACGGCTATAACGGCGCGGCGCCGAAGGTTGGCGAGAAGGCTGCTGCCCAACGAAGAGATCCCGCGCAGTTCAGAGGCAATGAAACACGCGATGGACGCGGGCACACAGGCGGGGAGAAGTAAGCCATACCAACCGATGCGGATCTTCTGCCCCAGGCGCGGTGCGCCCGGAGCCTGGGGCCACAATACGCGCTTATCGCCGAATATGCTCCTGGATTCATGCTTCATATGTCTAGGCGCGAATCGATCGTCTCTAGGCGAACTCTGGAGTTCCGGCCGGTTGACCGACACCTCTTCCCCAACCGTTTTGGACGTTGGAAAGGGTAGGCTACAAACCGAATGGAAGGGTCCCGGCCGTTCCTCCGATACCTCGGCTTCGGCAGACCTCTACAGACGATTCATAGTGCATTCGAAAGCAAGAGTTAATAGACTCTTTTGCAGATTCCTGACCTCCGGCATTGCGCCATGCCACCCTTGACTCGTATTCCTTCCAACACCGGACCCGACCAGGCTTTGCTGGATAAGCTGGCCCCGGCCAGACGCCTTTGTCTGCTGATAGCCGCCGCACTCGCCACTCTCATCCTGGCCGCGTGGTTCATTCCGGCGCTGGGCAGCCTCCTTCCGCCAGGCTGGAATGTCATGAGGTGTGAAACCGCACTTTTCCTCACCCTCAGCGCCATCAGCCTCGAACTCTCGGAGTCGCGCCACTCCAGCGGCTACAACAAGATCGGCCAGTTGCTCGGTGTGCTTGTGGCCCTGTTCGGCGCGGCCATTCTCCTCGAATTCGCACTGCACATCTCACTCGGAATCGACACGCTCCTTCCCTGCGATCAGGGTACAGGCGATCCGTTTCCAGGAAGACCCGCGGCTCAGACCGCCGCCGGCCTTTTCCTGCTTGGGCTATCAGTCAATCTCATCCGCGCCAAGCACCGCATCACAGTCTGGACAGCCGATCTAGCCTCTATTGCCCTGTCTCTGCTGGTGCTGATCCTCTTCTTGGGAGAGATTTTCAACGTCCTGCATGTCTACAGCTTTTCCACCAGGATCCACGCTTCTCAGCAGACCCTGGCCTGCCTCATCTTGCTGACTGCGGTTACGCTGCTGCGCCGAGCCGAACGAGGCGTCCTCTCCATCTTCCTCGGCCGCGGAATTGGCGCGACCACTGCCCGTGTCCTTGCCCCGCTTCTCATCGTACTGCCCATCTTCCGCGAAATCACCCGGGTGCGCGTGATCAACGCCCGCATTATCCCGGAACACTATGTCACTGCAATTCTCATCTCCATCGCAACCGCGCTTTCGATGATTCTCCTGTTGGCGCTTGTCTGGCGCATCAACAGCATGGAAATGGAGATTCACGATCTTTCTCTCCGCGACGAATTGACCGGACTTTACAATCTCCGGGGATTCACCCTGCTCTCTGAACAGGTGCTGCGCCTGGCGCAGCGTAATCAAGTGCCGCTCTCGGTCCTGTTCATCGATCTGGACCACCTGAAACAGATCAATGACTCCTTCGGCCACGACGCCGGCTCCGCGTTCCTTGTCGAAATGGCAGAAATCCTCAAGCAGACGTTCCGAGAAACCGATGTGATGGGGCGGGTCGGCGGAGACGAGTTCGCCGTCGTCTGTCCGGGAAGCCATGTGGCCATTTCAATTGCCACCCAGCGTCTGCAGGCAGCCTGCGTCTTGCGCAACTCCGAGTCTGTTCGGCGATTCCCGCTCAGCTTTAGCATTGGCTACGTCACCGCCCAAGAGCACGCGCGCCAGTCCCTGAAAGAACTGCTCACCGAAGCGGATAAGGCTATGTACCAGGAAAAGCGCCGCAAGAAACTGGAACGCGACTAACCGCGGGTCGCGAACATTGGATTAATCAGTGGGCTGTTGCCGCGGCTGGGGCGGGGTGGGTGGTGGCGAATCTCCGGGTCAATTGTCGCCCGCGTCGCCGAAGGCTTTGATGTGGACGCTGGCCTGGGTTTCGGGCACTGTCCCGTCGTTGGCCTGGACTGCGGTGGGCTGGCCCTGGATGAGGATGCGCTGGATGGTTTTGCCGCGGGCCGGGACCATCACGCGCTTGGTCACTTCGGTTCCTTCGCTGCGGACGGTGACCGGGATCTCGGCGGATGCGTAGCCGGAGTTCGAGAGGTTGACGCCTACCAGGGTGTTGCCCGATTCGCCGGGGGTGGGAAAGACGCTGTCGATCGCAAGGTCGGGAAGTCCCTTGTCTGCGTCGACCCAATCGGCGAAAAACCACCCCAGGTCATGGCGAGAGCCGGCTTGCTCGATCAACCGCTCAAATTCGCCCGCGGCTCCGCCGCTCCCAGTTTTGGTTGAGAGCAATGCGGGGTCTTTGGCGGGGTCGTAGGCGCGGAGTGCAGCAGAGAGTGGGGCGTCGCCGGCGATGTCGCGGAGCATCCACAGGACATAGGTGGCCTTGGTGCGGTAATAGACCGGAGAGATGGCGTCGGCGAGTGGCTGGCCGGGGCTTTCGCCCGGGCTGGTAGGCTCGGCGAGGGCCAGGGCGGGCCGCTCAGCTTCGAGTGATTCGAGGGCGCGCGTGCGGCCGTTCTGCTTCTCGAGCCAAAGAGTGCCCATGAAGCTGGCTACGCCCTCGTCAAGCCACTCCGGGGTCCCCGGCGACATGTCTTCGTCGCTGGGGTGGGAGGCCGGCAGATTCTGTTTCGAAGCGGCCACATAGGCGTGGGCCAGGGCATGGGCCATGGCGCCATCTAAATGCTCGGCTGTCGCTGCGCGGATGGGCGTGGCCAGCATGGAGCCGGTCTCATAGGGCGCGTCGTCGGAGTCGGGAAGGTCGAGGATTTGGAGTTTGGCCCCTGCACGCTGACCAAGCCAGCTCTCGATAAAGGGATTGACCTCGGTGGCCGCTGAGGACCATCCAGGCACGGCCGACTCGTCGATGGGCAGCGTCCAGATCGTTGTGTGGGTGGCTTCGACCGGCTTGCGGATAGCGACGAAAATGCTGGGAGCCTCAAACCCGAGTTTCACTTCGTCAACAGTGGCCGATGCGACTCCCGAGATCTCTTCGTTGCCGGCGGTTATCGACAGATCCAAGGGTCGGCCGTTGACGAGAGCGACGGTGGGCGCGTGCCCGGTGGGGAACTCGTCAGTAAGGCGCAGCTTGAAGCGGACGCCCTGCATGTGAAGCTTGTGTTCGCCCATCTCGTCGAAGAGACGTGTGCCGTCGCCGAGGATCGCTGGCACGCTCGACACTGGGTACCAAACCACGTTGCCGAATCCGCGCAGGCCGGTGAACTCCAGCCCCACGCCATCCCAGTCGGAGAGCAGGGCCACGTCCGCCGGTGTGCCGATGTTGACCAGGCGCTGGCCCGAGGGCGGGATAGCGCCGGAGTACGTGAGATCGAGCTGAAGCGTAGCACCGGGGGCGAGCGGGTCGGCCAGAATGAGGGTCGCCTCGTGAAGCTGGCCGGTGTGGTCGGCGTCGGAGTTGAGCGTGGCGACCTGGAAGGCCAGATCGCGGCCCCGTAGACGGATGCGCTCCCAATCGAGCGAAGAGGAGATTTGGAGAGGAATGTGAGTGAGCGGGCTATTGCCGTTGTTGCGGACGGTGACCGCGGCCCGGACGGCCAAGTGCTCGTCGAGGGGGCGCAGACGAACGTCGAGGTCGTAGGCGGCGAAGGCCAGGGCCCGGCGCTCGGCGTCGTCGGCCACCGGGGCGGACACCATGGTTCCCGCAGCGCCCTTTGCGGCGGGACCGGTGGTGGAGACGGTCTGGCCGTTCTCGTCAGTCGAGCGCGAGAAAATGACTTTGCCGTTGCCCTGCTGAGGAGCCTGGGGAGCCGGCGTGGATTGGGGAGCAGGTTGCGCTTGTGAGGACAGTGCTGCAGCGGCCGCAAGGAACGCGGCGAGCGCCATGGGCGGCGCGGAGACAAACTTCATGAGCCTAAACCTTTCGCACTGCGTGCGGCAGACTTTTTGACGAGCGAACGGGTGGAACGTAGCCTGCGCTGGCGGTAGGCTTCGAACAGCACCACGGCGCCGGCGGCGGAGACATTCAGCGAACTGACGCCGCCGGCCATGGGAATGCGGAGCAGGTGGTCGCAGGTGCGGCGGACCAGATCGTGCAGCCCAGCGCCCTCGCGGCCCATCACCAGGACGATGTCTCCGGTCAGGTCGAACTGGTCGTAGTCGCAGTCGCCGCGCTCGTCGAGACCGACGATCCATAGGTTCCGCCGCTTAAGGTCTTCGAGGGCGCGGACCAGGTTGACGACGCGGGCGATGCGCAGGTGCTCAGCGGCGCCGGCGCTGGCCTTGACGGCTACAGCGCTCAAGGGAGCCGCGCGGCGCTCGGTCAGAACTACGCCATCCACGCCTGCGCCATCGGCCACGCGAAGCAGCGCGCCCAGATTTTGCGGGTCTTCCACGCCGTCCAGGGCGAGCAGCAGGCGGGCCGCGCCTGACGTTGCCGCGGCAGGCGCGTAGAGGTCTTCGATGGTGAGGAATTCCTGCGGCCGGACGAGTGCGACCACCCCCTGGTGAGCGGGAGTTTTGGCGGCATCCGTGAGGGTCTCGCGCGACTCCTGGCGCACGCGCACGCCGGCCTCGCGGCAGGCGGCGACAATCCGCTCGAGCCGGTCGTCGTGGCGTTCGCGGGCTACCATCACGTGGTCAAAGCGGCGCTTTCCCGCGCGCAAAGCCTCTTCAACGGGATGCAGGCCGTAGAGAACTTCCATAGGGATAGTGTAGAAGGTCGATGGCGGCGGGTTGTGAGAGTTAGTTGCGCTTTGCTCGTCGGCTGGTGCTCCGCGGGGTTAACGGGCTAGCGAAGGCGTTGCCGACCTTGCGCCAGTGCTTGAACATCGAATCAATTAGACCCTTGCTCTGGACCGTGTGCGCGGGCCATGTAGTTCCGGAATGTTATATGCAGGAACTCATAACTACCGCCGTGCCGAATGAGGAAGAGGCGCTCCGTGGCCTCATTGAGAAAGCGCTCGTACCGGAGCGGCGCGACCTGGAGCCGCCAAAGAAAAAATCGAGTGATGTAGTGGCGAAACGCGACTTGTCCCCCATTTAGAAGGGCAAGTGGAATGGTAACGAAGATCCCGACGTACATAAATGCAAGAAAAACTTCCAACCCGTTGCTTGCCCCATGAATATAGAACCGCGAGACGCCGTATCCGAACAGCGTCATGATTCCGGCGGGCAACGCTATGGCAAGGCCACCTTGCATTGAGCGTCGGATGCTCCGGCTCGTTGCGGACTGGTCGGTTACGGACCTTATTTGAAATCCGCAATCCAGCCAGTCGACCAGGGCGACACCTAGTCCGAGTAGAACTCCGCCGACCAGCACGCTGTCCAGCACACCGACCAGCCCGAGGACCATTCCGACGCTCATCCCGAGAGCCGGACCTCCGCTGAGCCTGATGCCCAGTCCGACACCCACCCCGCCGAACAGCACGGCAATCAGCCCAAGGACCAGTTTGGCGATCATTAGATCGACCCCTCCCTTCCGACGTGTGCTCATCGTGCCCATCCAGTCTGGACGCAGGTCCACGAGGTCAAACTGGGATTGACTGGACCGTTGCATCATAGCCGCCAGCCATCCGAGCCAACGGAGTAGCGGCTCGCGGGGTGTCAGCTTGCGAGGAGAGCCATCCGCTTCCCTGGAAAGCGCATATTCGATGAATCGCGCGTACAACTTGTCGCGTGGATCCGCGTTCGCAACGGTATTTGATGGATCAACCTGTGCAGCGCCAAATAGTACATGGAGCCAAAGCGGCGTATCGACAATTTCCCAAAGTCGCGGGTCATTTTTGAGCGCCAATCTCACATGCTCAAGGCGCGGTTGTTCGGCAATCTGGGATTCGATATCCGCGCGGGTGAGCTTCTCCACGCGCACCGCCGTCCCAAGATCAAGGCTCGGGCCACCTTTGTACTCATTCGTTCGGCAGCAGACGACCAATTGACCCAGATCGCGACCCTTTTGAAACGCATTAATCGCTTCGACACATTTCTCTCGGCTGTCCACCGAAACTTCATCGAGTCCGTCCAGCAATGGCAAGATGCGGTCCCGGCTGACCAACGCGTCCGCTGAAGCGCGCGCAAGGCCATACTCGGCGACAAGATCGTCCCTTAGCCACTCGGACAGAGGGCGATAGCGGCTGTCTTTGCCCCTGACCATCGTCCACCGCGGCAAGTTGAATACGACTGGGATTGGCGTGGCCTCGTTCAAGCAGGCGTCCTGGATTAGGCACCCGGCCAGTTCGAGTAAGAGATTCGTTTTTCCCGTTCCCGGTTCCCCGAGGATCAGCAACTGGCCCGTGGCCAGCTCAAATACTTCGTCGATTGGCCGATCAATGAGTCGCGCAACGATCTGAGACTCTAACGCGGCATAGATCCGCAGCCTGGGTGTGACAGCTCCGGGGATTTCGGTCAATCCAAGATCAACCCGGAGAGCCTCACGTAGACCCTGTCGGAGCCGGGGATTGACCCGCTCCCGCTGGATCCTGTCGAGGAATCTGCGGCGAAACACAGGATCGTAGAGCGCCCCGGGGGCTTGGCCTTTTTCTTCCGATATGCCCGCCTTTTGCTGCTTCCACACTTCCCGGACAAAGGGCACTGCGACAATGACAGTCAATACCGTGAGGACCCAGAGAACGGGCACCTTGCTCATTATCTCCAGGAGACGGGGATCCTTTGATATAAGCGCGATCAGAAAAGGGGAAACCGCAACAATCACTGCAACCGCAATCGCGATCAGCGAATTGTGGCGCTTATGTTCCATGGCGTGGCGAAGACCAAATTATACAGTCACACAAGACGGAGTCGACCGATTTCCCATGCAAGACTCCTGGTGCCTCCCAGGTCCCAGTCAAGTTTCGGGAAATGGGATAGCAAAAACCTTTCCGAGCCGCTGATTACTCCCGGAATCGCCGCAGGCTCCGGCAGCGCGATCATGCCCAGTCGGTCCTCGTTTGCAACATAGTCGGGTGGCCCCGATCCCTCGCCTTTGGTGATCGGGCGGAAACCATCACGACAACTGAATGACCACCCGGCGGCCCACATGGAATACGAACCCGTCTCGGGATTGCATGGGGAAGATCAAGATAGAAGGGCTTTGCAACGGTTCCACAATTACTTACAGACAACCACTGAAGAGTGGGACCCATCCCAGAAGAGGGTACGTGGAGGCGGTTTCATCGCAGCGAACCGTGACCCACAACCACGTCGCGATGAGCGATACGCGGGGCAAACCACGGAACTGAATCTCAACAAGGAGAAAGTGAAGAATGGACACAGGACATGGATTGATCGCCTGGATCATCATCGGAGTGCTTGCCGGGTGGCTGACCGGCAAACTCATGAAGGGTTCGGGTTTCGGATTTTGGATGGATATGATCGTGGGTTTGGTTGGCGCACTGGTAGGCGGTTTTATTTCAACCCACCTGGGAACGGGTGGCATCGGCGAACACGGCTTGGTGATGAGCATTATCATAGCCACGATCGGGGCTATCCTCCTGACCTGGTTAGTCCGCCTGATAACCGGGGGCCGGCGGGCGGAACTGTAGGTTCCAGGCGCCGCCCTGGATTGGAAGATGCGGCGGTCGTCTGGACGAGAGCCGGAAGCTCGACCATTCTCGTCCGACAATTGATCGACGAGACCGTCGCAAGTTGCTACCCCGTATTGCCCTGGCAGAGCCTGTTATTGTCTCTCGCTGGCCGGCAGAAGGATGATCACCGGCCCTAGAATCTCATGCGGAGCCCGATCTGCATCTGGCGCTCGCGATAGAAATCTGTCGCGTTGATGTTGAGGGGTTGGCCAAACGCTGTGGTGTTGGCCTTGAGGCCGGTGAGAAATTTCAATGTGGGGAATGCGCTGACACTGCCCGGCTCGATGTAATAGCCCGTGGTTTCGAGCTCCGTAACGTTCTGGTGGTTGAAAAGATTGAAGCTCTCGGCGAGGATTTCGAGCTGGCGCATCGAACCCAGGTCGAAGCGCTTGGCGAGGCGAAGATCTGCCTTCCAGGTGCGGGGATAGCGATAGGTGTTGCGGCCGATCGAGTAGGATCGCCCGTCGCTGCCCATGCCGTACACGCGATTGTCCCCGCCCGATCCGTTCATGCCAGGGCCGAGACCGACGATTGCGCCTCCGGTCTCGCTGTCGAAGATTTCAGGCAGCGAACCGGAGGTGCGCATGGTGAAGGGAAGGCCGCTGCGGAATTGACCGATGCCAGACAGCATCCAGCCATTGGCCACGTGGCCGGCAAGGTTGTGCAGCTTCCAGGGCGTCTCGTAAATGGCCATCACGGCCGCCGCGTGACGAAGGTCGAGGTTGCTGGTGCCGTACTCCAGGTTGAAGTCGGCTGGGTCGAGTACGTCGCTGCCGGCCACCAGCGTGGTCTCATTCGGATTCCAATCCATGGCGTGTGCGTAGGTATAGTGAGCGTGCAGGCTTAGCCCACTGCGGCCGTAACGCGCGATCTTCACCATCGCCGCCTCATAGGTGGAGTTGGCGCGGCTCATGACTTCTGAGATCTGCTGATAGTCGGGGCAGGGGCGGCCGGGAAGCAGCGTGGTCGCCGTCGTGTAGTAGGGGCAGGCGTCCGCGCTTCCGGGCCATGAGGCGTAAAAGGGAACGGCAATGGAGGGGGCCTTGATGGGCCCTTGTCCGGTGCCGTCGACCACGGCGTAGGTGATGGTCTGCGAGGATGTGGGAACGTCGAGATTGGTGTCGACGGAAACCGGCAGGCGGCGGGCCAGGCTGGCGATTGTGGCAGCGGTCACCAGGATGTGGCCGGGTAGGGCTTCTTCCACTGAGGCCACTGCCTGATGGACTTCGGGACTGCGGAAGTTGGGCGCGAATTGGACCGCGCCGGGCTTGACTACGCTTGAGGGTTCGCCGGCCAGCACATAGGGAAACGGCGGCGCACCGCTGGTGAGGGTTATGGGATTGAGGCCGTCGGTGGGCCGGATAAAGAAGTTGAGATCGCCCCTCGGCGAGCCGGTCTGGGTGAGCGCGGTTTCGAGGGTGGCATTTTCGATGCGGCCGAAGTACATTCCGTATCCGAGGCGCAGCAGCGGCCAGTGCGTCTCGGCGTTGCCGATTGCCAGGCTCAGGCGCGGGCCCCAGTTATTGCCGAGAGCGGGAAGCTTCATGGTGGGCGCCAGCTGCGGATTGGCCAGGGCGCTGAGCGGTCGCGGCAACTGCTCCCGTTCCCAGCGCAGGCCGGCGGAAAGGACAGCGAGCTTGCCGGACTGCCACTGTGAGGTCGCGTAGCCGGCCCAGTCGTTGGTGCTCAACTGCCAGTCGGCGGGACCCATGGTCTGCGAATAGTAGGAGTAGCAGGGCAGCGCCCCAAAGCCCGTGCCGGCCGGATTGCAGTTGTGAGGGTTCTGGTAGTTGAAGAGATTGGCCATGCCGAACTTCTCATACGCCAGGGCGTCGGAGATGAAATTCTCCACCTTGGAGTAGTAATAGGTTCCGGTCTGATTGCGCAGCAGACTGGTGGAGTCGGAGTTGTGATCGAGCTCCATCCCGGCTCTGACCAGCAGTTTGTCGCGCACCCAGTCGATGGCCTCCTGGCCGTGGTAAAGGTGCTCATCAGGATAGCTGCCCTGGCCGAAGCGAGAGGGGTTGCCGATGGTGAAGCCGTAGCGCGAGTCGACAACAATCTGCGGCAACTGGCCCCAGATGTTGTTGCTCATGAGTCCCTGCTCGAAGGCGGAAGGCGTTTCCACGTGCGCGGATAAATTGTCTCGGCCTGCGGATGCCTGGGTTGTGACCAGCACGTTTGGGGTCAGAAATGCCTCCCAGCGCCCCAGCAGCCATTGTTCGGCGGCAGCGCTCGCGCCGAAACTGTGATTTCCATAGGTCTGAGAGACCCGCATGAGGCCGCCGCCGGGCGAGTTCCAGTCAGCCCCGATGCCTTCAAGGGTCACGCTGTGGCGCTCGGCCGCATGCCAGTCGAGGCGCGCGAAGCCCACCCATTGTGCGGCCTGGCGCGGTGCCGGACCGAGCAGGTTGTCCAACTGCTCCAGGCCTGCAGGGGTGTAACCGGCGCCGGGAACGCCAAGGTAGTCGTTGTACGCCTGGTTGAAGCTCTCGCCGAGTTGGGCGCTGAGCAACTGAATTTGGGGGCTGGTAGGCTCGGGCAGAGCGAAGAATTCGGCGGCGTTTTTCACCGTGGCCAGGCCGGGGTCGTTGCGCCGGTAGCTGTCCAGAGCGGCGAACCAGAAGAGTTTGTCGCGGCGGATGCGGCTGCCAACGCCGAGCCCCCAGGCAGTTTCGTGGTCGGGCGGCGTGTAAGAAACGGGCGTGAAATCCGGCGCTGCAGCGGAGCCCAGGTTCTGAACCCATTGGGTGAAGGGATTTCGCGCGCCCCAGGTGTTTTGGCGGTCAAAAAGGAAGCCCTGGCCATGAAGCTGGTTGGTTCCGCGTTCAGTCTCGAGATTCACGCGACCGCCGGCGTCCCGCGCAGCCTCGGCTTCGACATTGCCGGCTACGGTCTGGACCTGGCGGACAGCGGCTTCGCTCATCGAGAATCCGCGGCTGCCACCCCAGGCCTGGGCCATGCCGCTCTGCTGGCTGCTCGATTGCGAGTTTGCGCCGGAATCGGTGGAGGTCAACCCTGAAGTAGCGCCGGCTCCAAAGGCCAGGCGGGTGCTCGATCCATCGACGGTGATATCGGCGGACTGCTGGCCAGAGCCCCGCAGCGAGGCCTGCGATGAGCCGTCGGTCGAGGCCGTTGCCGGGGTGTCGAGGACGAACTCCTGCCAGCGGCGCCCAGAGGCGGGCAGGGATTGAATCTCTTCCGCAGTCAGCGTGGTGGTGACGGCGGCAGCAGTTGGCTCCGGTTTCTGAGCCGCAGCCAGAACGGATTGCGAAACCGGGGCTTCGACTGGGTGCAATGGCTGGACGGCAAGAATGTTCAGCCCAATCGACGGCGGCAGGACAGGAACCGGCTCGATGCTTGGGGAAAGCAGAAGACTGATGACGGCGGGCTTCATGGCTGCGGGAATGGGCGCAAGAATGGCTAATTGGGTGCCGTCCGGCAAAGGACCGCCGGCCATCGGCAGCAGGCGCATGGGTCCCGCGTTCCACGGTGGTTCCGCGCCCAAAGACGCCGGGATCGCCGGATCTTCCGTCATCGGCTGCGGCGTGGCGAGATGCGCAAGCTGCGGAGCAGGTCTGGCGAGCGCGGCGCCCCCTGCGCCTCCCGACGGTGAGCTCTTTTCTGCGGCAAAGGCGGACGGGAGCGGGCTGGTGTCGGTTCGAGGCTGGTATGCCGCGGCTGCGATGATCGTCTCGCTCGGCGTGGGCTCGAGCTTGATGGCGGTCTGCATGCGTGCTTCATGCCCAGGGGCGATGAAGATGTGCTCCAGGCGTCCGTGACCCAGGCTGGGGCTTTCGGCCTCCAGGGTGTATTCGCCCGAATCTATGGATGCGAAGCGGTACGCGCCATTGGCTGCGGTGGTGGTGCGCGTCTCGACTCCGGTGGCCACATTGCGCAGCACCACGGCGACGCCGCTGAGCGGAGACGAATGCAGATCGGTCAGTTTGCCGGACAGGGAAGTTGAGGCCATTGCGTCCGCGACGAGAACGGAAGAGCGGGTCTGGCTGGAAACGATGTGCTGCGACTGGGCTGCGCCTGGGCAGGAATGGGCGAGAAACTGCGCGCCCGCGCAGAAAGATAGCGCAGCAAGCACAAGGGTCGCGAAGCCCTCGTTCCTCACGGGTGCCATTTCGTACCTGTTCCGGCAGAGCCGGGGAAAATGAAGCAAAGACCCACCAGCCCGCTCTGCTGGCGGGTCCGGCGAAAAAATCAGCGACGGCAAACTAGACCGGGAACGGCAATCTAGATTCTGTCGTCTGCTGTGCCGAAATGAAAATTGATCTTATGCTTCGTTTTCGGACATGAAAGTGAGCTTCATCACGGAGAGGTGCCTAAAGGCCGGGCTAGGGATCAGGGGTCAGGGACTGAGGGCAAGAGACCGAGGGACAAGGGACTGAGAGATTAGTTTCCTCAGTCCCCCAGCGTGGCGAGACCCCTTCCTGAAGCCGCGCTTTCAGCCGGGCCAATAGGAAGCATCTTGGAGGTTTGGGCTTCAGCCCCTGTCACGTTCGCTCATGCTCATCTTGAATTTCTCATCGACTACTCACGTCGCGCGGAAAAACGTGAAGCACACATCGTCCACTACGGCACGAACACGTGCAGCCGCACATGCCAGCGTGTGCTTTGTCCCGGCTTCAGCGTCACCATGCCGGTGTCCGTCGATCCCCACTCCTTGCCAAATGGGTCGCCGTAGTTGTACTGGTCTTCGAGCGCGATGAACGGCTTGTCGCGCGGGGCATACATCTGGATGGCTTTGATCTCCGGCGACAACCCTTCGATGTCCACTCCATAGTGCGCCGCGGGATCGATCAGTTGCGCACTCACTCCGCCCGCTTTCCATTCCAGGTGATTCCAGTTGTCGTCGTAGGAGTTAGTGCCGAGCGCCACTCCGCCCGGCGCCCGCAAGTCAAACTTCGTCCCCGCCACGGCCACAATCTTCCCGGTGGGAAACACGTTGTCGTAATTATCCACCGTTGCTACAGTCGAGGCTGGAATATGCACGCGCGCTTGGCGCCGGTCGCCCGACGGAATATTGAAGTAAGGGTGCCATGCAATCGCCATCGGCTCATCTTCGTCACCCACGTTGTGCGCCACAATCGACGCGTCGACCGCCTGCGCGGTCAGGGTAATCGTCACCACCAGGTCGGTCTTCGACAGCCAGTGGCCGCCGAAGCTGCCCGCGTGAATCACGCCCGTCGCCTGCTCCCCTCCCGGCGTCTGGATGACCCGCAGATCCTCGGTCTTCGCCTTCAGGATCAGCCCGTGCATGGCGTGCGGCTCGGCGCCCGGCAGTTTGCCCACGCTGTTGGCCGGGAGCGTCAGCCTGTGGCCTTCCCACTCGGTTGTAATCGTCTTCCCATCCGCCGATAGCTTGCCGCGAATTCGGTTGGGGTAGGGGCACAAAAAGGCCGCGCCCAATCCATATCCCTGGCTGCCAATACTGGTGTCGTGGTTGTCGAGTATGTCTTTGGCCCTATCGAGATCCGGCGAGGCCAGCACGTTCACATTGCCTTTGCCGGGAAAATTCGCCGTGACATAAAGAATCTCCATGCCCCGCCCCGGCAATATCGTCACGCCCGTGAACTCCGGCTTCGTGGTGCTGATTGCGGAGCGGCTGAGCACCACAATCTTCTGCCCGCCAATTTCAGTCACAGCCTGGGCGTACAAGGCAGCAATCGGCGCTGCCGCCAAAAGACCTGGCAAAGCAAACCTGCAAATCGTTCTTCCCATCATGGGTAACTTCCGCCGATCCGGTTCCCATTCCATTTGCCGCGCAAAGGTGAGGGCTTCAGGAACCGGTGCAATTTTACAAGAACCGCATAGATTGCGATGACTTTCCCGATCTGTGTTCCTCGTTCCGCCAACCCTTGCAATCTGCCAGGAAGCCCAAACGGCGGCCGGCCTGCTGTCCGCTCTCTTAACCGAAACCGCTGTACAATCCATACATGCGTCCCGGTATCATCCCCTCGAAGCCGGCGATGCTTTTTTGACGTCTAATGCCTAAGGTGTCCCTATGACCGGTAGCAGAGAAAAATCCGAGCCGCGCAAGCTGCCCATGATGCCCATTCGCGATATGGTCATCTTCCCTTACATGATGACCCCGTTCGTGGTGGGCCGCGAGTCCAGTGTCCGCGCACTCGAGGAAGCCCTCACCGGCGACCGCAAGATCTTTCTCGCCACCCAGCATGACGCCTCCATCGACGAGCCCAAGCCTAAGGACATCTACCAGGTCGGCTCCATCTGCAGCATCGTGCAAAGCGTCAAAATGCCCGACGGCAACATCAAGGTTCTGGTGGAAGGCGTCGAGCGCGCCAAGTCCATCGAAGTCAACGATCGCGATGGCTTCTTCGTCGCCACGGTGCGCACCGGCAAGAGCCAGTTTGAGATGACCCCCGCCGCCGAACAGCTCATGCAGCGCGTCACTTCTCTCTTCGAGCAGTACGTGAAGCTGCAGCAGTCGCTCAATTACGAGACCATCATCGCCACGGTCCGGATGGACGAGGCTGCCAAGCTGTCAGACATCATCGCCGCCAATCTGCAGCTGGGCATTGAAGAGAAGCAGGAACTGCTGGCCATCTTCGATCCGGCCGCGCGCCTGGCTCGCGTAGCCGACGTACTGGACATCGAAATCGAGAAGCTCGACCTCGACCGCAACATCCAGTCCCGCGTGAAACGGCAGATGGAACGCGCCCAGAAAGAGTACTACCTGAACGAAAAGATCAAGGCCATCCAGAAGGAACTGGGCCGGGGCGAGAAGAGCGAATTCGACGAGCTGCGCAAGAAGATTGAAGCCGCCGGAATGCCCAAAGAAGTACTCGACAAGGCCATCCAGGAGCTCAAGAAGCTGGAAGCCATGCCGCCCATGTCCGCGGAGTCAACCGTCAGCCGCAACTACATTGACTGGCTGCTGGCCGTGCCGTGGAAGAAAAAGTCCAAGGAAACGCGCTCCATCGATTACGCCGAGAAGGTCCTGAACGCGGACCACTATGGCCTCGAAAAAATCAAGGAACGCATCCTCGAATTCCTTGCCGTCCGGCAACTGGTTAAGAATCCGAAGGGTTCGATCCTATGTTTTGCCGGGCCTCCGGGGGTGGGCAAGACCTCCCTGGGAATGTCGATCGCCAAGGCCACGGGCCGGAAATTTGTCCGGCTTTCCCTCGGCGGCGTAAGAGACGAGGCCGAGATTCGCGGCCATCGCCGCACCTACATTGGCGCCATGCCCGGACAGATCATCCAGCACATGAAACGCGCCGGGACAAAAAACCCCGTTTTTCTACTCGACGAAGTGGACAAGATCTCGTCCGACTTCCGCGGCGACCCGGCTTCGGCGCTGCTTGAAGTGCTCGATCCGGAGCAGAACACTACCTTCCAGGACCACTATCTGGACGTGGATTACGATCTTTCGCAGGTTCTATTCGTAGCCACGGCCAACGTCCTCCATACCATCCCGCCGGCGCTGCAAGACCGCATGGAAATCCTTCGTTTGCAGGGATATACAGAGAATGAAAAGCTTGAGATTGCGCGCCAGTACCTGGTCAAGAAGCAGCGCGCCCAAACCGGCCTGAGCGAGAAGAACATCGGATTCAAGGACGATGCGCTGCTCGAAATCATTCGTGCCTACACGCGCGAGGCCGGGGTAAGGAACCTGGAGCGGGAGATCGGCAATGTCTGCCGCAAGGTGGCGCGGAAGGTGGTCAAGGCAGGCTCCAAGCACCGCGAAGAAATCACCGCCGCGAACATCAAGGATTTCCTCGGCGTGGCCAAGTTCCGCGACTCGGAAGTGCATGAAAAGAGTGAAGTTGGCCTGGTCACTGGGCTGGCATGGACAGAGGTGGGAGGAAGCATTCTCACCACCGAGGTCCAGGTCCTGGATGGTAAAGGCAAGCTCACGATTACAGGGCAGTTGGGCGACGTCATGCAGGAGTCGGCGCAGGCCGCGCTGAGCTATATCCGGGGCAAGGCGCTGGCGCTCGGCTTGACTAGGGAATTTTATCGCAACGTGGACCTGCATCTGCACGTGCCGGAGGGCGCCATCCCCAAGGACGGCCCCTCAGCAGGCATCACCATGGCGACAGCGCTCGCCAGCGCTCTGGCGAGGATCCCGGTGCGGCGCGACATCGCCATGACCGGCGAGATCACGCTGCGCGGCAAAGTGTTGCCCATCGGCGGATTAAAGGAGAAGCTTCTGGCCGCGCTGCGGGCTGGAATCTTCGAAGTGATTCTCCCCAAGGCCAACGAGAAAGACGTCTCCGAGCTGCCCGACAACATCAAGAACTCGATGAAGCTGCATTTCGTCGACCAGATGGACGAGGTGCTGCAGCTTGCCCTCGAATCTCCGCTGCCAACCATAGTGCCCCCTGAAACCGACGTGCTGGCGGCCGTTCCGGCTGGAGAGTTGGTCAGTGGGCAGGTAGCGCGGCAGTAGCCCGCTAGCCTGCGATTCGAACGCCTGAATCCACCTTGTCGGCCAGACTGGTTCGGATCTCCGTCGCGCCGGAGGCGCAATGGAGATCCCCCCCGCTTCAAGCGCTTGCCCCGTCGCGTGCCTGGTCGATCGCCGTTGCGTACAATTACCCGCCGAACGCGCACACTGGAAGTGGGAGAATCTCATGTCCACTTCCGCCTGCCCCTAAGCCCCCGTCCTGAAATACAGGCATCTGGCCTGCCCTCGTCGGGGCCCCCACCCCCCTCCACCCAACGAACAGCCCAACCCGCGACCGCACTCCTGAATAAGTATAATTAAATCAACAGTATAAATCATGACCCCCGCTTACCATATAGTAAGCACAACCCCTATTTTCCGTTCATTTTCGACCCCTTCGAGTCGATTTTTGAAGCAAAACAGGGTCTGAACGCTACCAATTACGCACTATATGTTGCGCCCGTGCTGGGTCTAGCGTCGCCGGCGTGAGACATGCGGACTGCCCATCAGCCCGACGCGCCACTACATATTTGCGTGGCCCGAACGCATGGACTCGTTGAACTGCGGCTTGGTGAAGTCGAGCGCCGCCTGCAACGCTGCCTCGTACTCTTCGGCCTTGGCCATCAGCGCCGGCGTTGCCGCTGCGAACTCGCCATCGAGAGCCAGCAACCCTTCGCCCGCCTCATGCCCGGCCATGCGCAGCAGATCGCCATCGGTCGTATTCAGGTATTGCCCATCGCGCGGATCGGCGATCCACACCGGCTTGCCTTCGCCGAGTACGCCGGAGAGCCAATAGACTTTGCGCAGCAGGTACTCGAGACGCTCGGTATCGTTGGTCTCCGTGAACAGAAACTTCTTTTGCCAGCGGCTATAGTAGCGCGTGGTCACCGGCACAGGCTGCCGGTTGCCTGACTTCAAAAACTCGAGCTGCCCCAGGTCGATGGTCTTGCGCACCGCGTTGTAGACGAAAGTTTCGGCATAAGGCTGTTCCATAGCTGGCACGATTTCGGCAAAGGTCAACGTGACGCTTGCCGCCACCTTGGCATGAAGGTTGTGCGCTCCGCCGTCCGCCAGGTGAACTTCGCCATGAACGATGTGCGTGTCCGCTCCCGAAGTGGAGTGGTGAAATGGCCACTGAAACTGCCCGAACGCCACGGGTAGCCCGCCCAGTGTCACGTAGCACTCGGGCCGCGGATTCCTGAGCCGCTTGGCCTCGCCAGCCAGGTGAGAGGTCATCTCCGGCAACAGGCTGGGCTTGTCGAAATCGAATGTGTCGCTCAACTCCAGCTTCAAGGTCTTCCCGGCGGCCTCGGCCCCAGGCAACCCAAGCTGAAACACAGCCGTAGGCCGGCTGTTGAAGCCCGTGCCCAGCGTGGACGATACCAAAATCAGGCCGGCCTGCGCGGCGGCCCCTTCAATCGAGGTGACAAGGGAAGATCGGAGTTCAGCGGTCATGCCGGATAATTCCTGCCTTTGGGATTTGGTGCAGTCACCATTTTACGGGAGCGGTTCGCTTTGCGGGAGCAGGACGGCCGCGCGCCCCATTTACAATGACCCATGTGCAGACTGAGACGCCGTCGCCGATCATAGTTGCCGAAAATCTAACCAAGATTTATGCTGCCGGCCGCATTGAGGTAGCTGCAGTTCGCGGCGTTTCGCTCTCCGTGCAGCCGGGGGAGTTCGTCGCCATCGTCGGCCCTTCCGGCTCCGGCAAGTCCACGCTCTTTTATTTACTTGGCGGCCTTACTAGCGCCACCCACGGCCGAGTAGTCATTGACGGCGTCGATTTTGCCACTTTGACTGACGGCGAGCGCACGCGGCTCCGCAAACACCGGATCGGCTTCGTCTTCCAGAAGTTCAATCTGCTGCCCACCCTATCCGCAATGGGCAACATCGAGATCGCTTACACGGTAAGCGGACGCAAGGAGCCGATGGATCTCAAATATCTCGATCATCTCAGCGATCTTCTCTCGATCAAGGGGCGGCTCGATCACCGGCCGGCCGAGCTAAGCGGCGGCGAGCAGCAGCGCGTGGCCATCGCCCGGGCACTCATCACCCGGCCAGCCATCGTCCTGGCTGACGAGCCTACCGGCAACCTGGACACCAAGAACTCTGACGCGGTGCTTAAGATGCTGGTCCGCTCCAACCAGGAACTTGGTCAAACCATTCTGATGATTACCCATAATCCCGAGGCGGCTGCCATCGCCGGCCGCATCCTCTACATGCGAGATGGCGAAATTGTCCGACAGGAAAAAGGCGTCGGCGCCGCGACCGCCGCTGTTTGACCCGGTTTGAGCCGCCCGGTATACTCGAAGTTGCATTACAGCGGTGATTTGGTTCGTGCAGGGCGAAATTTTTTCAGCGCAGTGGCCTTTGCAAAAAAGACCTGTTGCGATTAAGGATCGTCAGCCTGAATTAAAGAACAGCTTCAAGCGGGAGTAGCTCAGTGGTAGAGCATCGCCTTGCCAAGGCGAGGGTCGCGAGTTCAAATCTCGTCTCCCGCTCCATTCCGCCCTCCGGCGCCCGCCGGGTTGGCTACGGTGGTATGGACCGGTTCCTGGTTGATGGCAGCCCTGCCAAGGCGCGGTACCCAAGTGGTAAGGGAGAGGTCTGCAAAACCTTTATGCGCCGGTTCGATCCCGGCCCGCGCCTCCAATTTCCTCAATAACTTAGGCCAGAGGATCCTACCCTCTAGCTGCCGTTTAGCTGCCAATAAGCAAAAAATCGCTTATACGGCAGCCCTATGCGCAGCCGGCGCTGCGGAAAATCCGCCGCTTAGCTGCCCGCTCAGAGACTCGGCCGCTGTATCCGCGGACGCGTCGAGAACATGCGCATAGAACTTGAGAAGAATGTCGGGACGGGAGTGACCAAGGCGCTGCTGCGCCGCCTTGATCGGAACCCGCTCCTCTACCATCTGGGTCGCTCCCCAATG
>Ga0182013_10000735_pt1 | contig 45464 bp, 46 predicted proteins | sample 612S2MmetaG_FD_120487 | JGI IMG/M metagenome (GOLD analysis project Ga0182013, IMG submission 120487) | Permafrost microbial communities from Stordalen Mire, Sweden - 612S2M metaG | ecosystem: Environmental > Terrestrial > Soil > Wetlands > Permafrost | place: Sweden: Stordalen | collected... | reverse complement strand
TCGAACTGCTCGACGAACGTGACCAGATGCGCGAACGCGAGGCGGAGAATGCCGCCGAGCAGGCCGAGCTCGACGGTATCGCGATGCTGCGCGCTCGCGGCGTCGCGCCAGCGTAAATTCCAACCGGTCTTTCCGCGGCCGAGCGTCAGCGAGCAGCCCGGAATCCACAGTCACTCGTGGTGCATATCTGGCCCCGCCGGCGGCTCGCGTTCCGGGCTCGCCGCTATCGCGGCACCCTGGACTGACCAAAAGCCGCTCCTTTCGCTCTCGACGAAGGCCACACTCCGCGGCGATAATCGGCCGGGGTGAGGGATGCCCCGGGGGTTCTCAGGGGCTGCGCCGTCATGTTGATGCCGACCGAACTTGTTTGGCTGCTCGGTGCCGTCGCCAAAGGCGATGAGGCCGCGTTCGAGCGCCTCTATGACGCAACGCGCGCGAAACTCTACGGGGTCCTGCTGCGTATCTTGGGCAGACCGGCATTGGCCGAAGAGGTCATGCAGGAAACCTATCTGAAGGTTTGGAAGATGGCCGACCAGTTCGACCCCGCGATTGCCAGCCCGATCACATGGATGGTGGCGATGGCGCGCAACCGTGCCATCGATATCGTGCGTAAAAGGGGCGACGTCTCGATCGAGGACGAGCCCGAGGCGCTCGAGGTCGCGTCCGAGGCGCCGCCGCCGCTTGCCCGCCGCGAGATGACCGAGGAACTCAAGCGCCTACTATCCTGCCTCGGCAAGCTCGATCCGGAAAAGCAACGCATTGTGCTGTTGGCTTATTACAGCGGCTGGAGCCGCGACCAACTCGCGCAAAAGCTCGACATTCCTGTCAACACGATCAAGACCTGGCTCCGCCGCAGTCTCATCGAAATTCGCGAGTGTATGGGAAACTAGCATGATCCGGAAAAGCGGCTGCCGGTTTTCGCATGAGATCGTGCCCAATTAAAGAATGAGTGGTAGAAATGTACGACGATGATCGGGATGCTCTGGCCGCCGAATATGTGCTGGGAACGCTGTCTGCCGACGAGCGCGACCAGGCCGAAGCGTTGCTCGCGATCGATCCGGGTTTTGCCGAGATCGTACGCATGTGGGAGCGCCGGCTCGGCGAACTCAATGTGATGGTTGAGGCGGTTGAGCCGCCGCCTGACGTTTGGAACAGAATCCGCGCCGAGGTCGAAGGCGTGACACCGCAAAGCGCAGCCGAGATGCAAGCCGCCACGCCGGCGCTCGAAGAATCTGCGCCGCTGACGGTGCCGGAGGCGGCACCGGAGACGGCCGCTGTGGCGCCGCCAGAGCCGGCACCGGAGTTCGAGCTGACACCGGAGCCCACGCCGGATGTGCCGTCGGAGCCGGTGCTGGATCTGCTGTCGGAGCAGGCGCCAGACTTGGCCGCCGCGCCGCAGGATTTGGACGATACGTCGGTGGTCGCGGCGCTGGCGTCGAGCCTGCTGGCACCGGAGCCGCAAGCCGAGATGCCTGCACCGCCGGAGACGATATCGCCGCTCATCCCGCCGCCGGTCGGACGCGGCGCCGATATCGTCAACCTTCAGCGTGGCGTGCGGCGTTGGCGCGGCGTCACGGTTGCCATGAGCGCGCTTGCGGCAATACTGGCGATCTATATCGCGGTTGAGCAGTTCGCTCCCGGACTTGTGCCGCTCGGCCGGCAAGCGCCGACGGCTGTTGCCGCCCGACCGCAGCCAGTCGGCTCTCGGCTCGTGGCGGTCCTGCAGCAGGAGCCTACGGCGCCGGCGTTCCTGCTCACGCTCGATCCGCAGAACCGCACCTACACTGTGCGCACCGTTTCCGCGACGCCGGAAGCCGGCCGCAGTTACGAGCTGTGGCTGATCGCAAGCAAGAATTCGGCTCCGCGTTCGCTCGGCCTGGTCGGCGGCAATGAATTCACCACCCGTCCACTGCCGGCGAGCTTCGACGTCGCTACGATGCGCGGCGCGAATTATGCGATCTCGCTTGAACCCGCCGGCGGTTCGCCGAAAGGCGCGCCGACGGGGCCGATTCTGTTCACCGGCAAAATGGTCGAATCGGTACCGGGATCGCCGCCACCCGGCTAACAAAGAAACCGCTCATTCCCGCGTCTACCGAAAGCGTGCGGCACAAAAACTGTGTCCCCGCTTGCGCGGGGACGAACTGAGGCGCAATCGGCTTAGCGAATGACTGGAATATGCCCGCTCAACGTGGTCGGCTCGCCGGCTTTGACGAGCGCCGTCGTGCCGAGATCAATGTTGCTGCTGACCTGCGCGAATATGCCGACGACGGCGACCAATATCGCGCAAAGAAGGCCGATGACCACGATCTTCAAATGAGTGGCACGGTCGGCGCTATACATCGAATGGTTCATGACGACCTCCCGTTTCTGCCCATTAGTCGCGGCAGCCGGGCCAAAGGGTTCAAGCGATCCAACTACTGATCCCTACAACTAGGTACTGATTTTGGTTGTAAAACGCGTCTTCACCGAAGCTTGAAGACCCGTGATAACGGTTGATCGAGGGGTTTGTTCCGGGTGTCGGGGCCGCGATAGCCGGCGCCCCGAAACGACGCGCCGGATCAGATACTGCCGACGGTCTTCAGCCGCGCCCGCGGATGGATTTCCGATTGCGCCAAAACGCTGGTCTGGGCACGGAAGCGCTCGACGATGCCGCGCACGAAGGGCCGGATGGCGGGTGAAGTCACCAGCACCGGCGCCTCGCCCTCGCGTGCTGCCTGTTCGAATTTTTCCCGGACCAGATTGATGAACTCAGTCAGTTTCGACGGCTGCATGGCCAGACTGCGATCGTCACCCTGGCCGACGATCGATTCGGCGAAGGCCTGCTCCCATCTGGCGGTGAGCGCAATGATCGGCAGCGTACCGGCGGGCGTCACATGCTGGGCGCAGAGCTGGCGCGCCAGCCGGGCGCGGACGTGTTCGGCGAGCATCGCGGCATTGCGTGTTCCCGGCAGTCCGTCGGCGATGCCTTCGAGGATCGTCGACAGATCGCGGATCGATACTCGCTCGGCGAGCAGGATCTGCAGCACGCGCTGGATCCCGGAGATATTGATCTGTGCCGGCACGATGTCCTTGATCAGTTCGCTTTGCTCCTTCGGCAGTTCCTTGAGCAGTTTCTGCACCTCGCCATAGGACAGAAGCTCCGCCATATTCGCCTTGATCAGTTCGGTGAGGTGGGTGGCGAGCACGGTCGCGGCGTCGACGACGGTCAATCCCTTGACCGCGGCTTCTTCTTTCAGCGATGCGTCGATCCAGGTCGCGGGCAGTCCAAAAGTCGGCTCGGTGGTGTGCACGCCCGGCAGCGTCACCTGATTGCCGGACGGATCCATGACCATGAACTGGCCATGCCAGACTTTGCCGCTGCCGGCTTCGACCTCCTTGATCTTGATGACATAGGTGTTGGCTTCGAGCTGCATGTTGTCGAGGATGCGCACCGCGGGCATCACGAAACCCATCTCGATCGCGAGCGACCGCCGCAACGCCTTGATCTGCTCGGTCAGGCGCTCGGAGCCGTCCGGCGCATTGACCAGCGGCAACAACGCATAGCCGAGCTCGACTTTGAGGTCGTCCATCTTGAGCGACGCCGTGATCGGCTCTTCGGTCGGTGCCGCCTTGGCGACGTCGGCCTGCTTCACCTCGGCCGCGACCGCCCGTTTGCCGCGCCGATCGATCAGATAAGCCAGGCTCGCGGTGCCGCCGCCGAGGGCGAAGAACGGAATCATCGGGATACCGGGCAAAAGCCCGAGGGTCAGCATGACGGCGGCCGACATGCCGAGCGCCTTGGGATAGCCGGAGAGCTGGCTCAGCAATGCCTTGTCGGCGGCGCCGGCGACGCCAGCCTTGGAAACGAGCAGGCCCGCGGCGGTCGACACGATCAGGGCCGGAACCTGCGTCACCAAGCCGTCGCCGACCGTCAGCAGCGTATAAGTGCGGGCCGCCTCGGCGAAAGTGAGGTCCTGCTGCACGATGCCGATGACCATGCCGCCGATCACGTTGATCATGACGACGAGCAAGCCCGCGATAGCGTCGCCGCGTACGAATTTCGAGGCGCCGTCCATGGCGCCGAAAAAGCCGGATTCGTCTTCCAGGGTCCTGCGCCGCTGCCGGGCGATCTTTTCGTCGATCAGGCCGGCATTGAGGTCGGCGTCGATCGCCATCTGCTTGCCCGGCATGGCGTCGAGGTGGAAGCGCGCCGCGACTTCGGCGATGCGTCCGGAACCTTTGGTGATGACCACGAAATTCACGATCACCAGGATGGTGAACACGATGATGCCGATGACGAAATTGCCGCCCATGACGAAGTGGCCGAACGCCTCGATGACGTGGCCGGCGGCGGCGGTGCCCTCGTGGCCGTGGGCGAGGATGAGGCGGGTCGAAGCCAGATTGAGCGCCAGCCGTAGCATCGTGGCGATCAGCAGCACGGTCGGGAAGGCCGAAAATTCGAGCGGCGTCTGAATGAACAGGCTCGTCATCAGGATCAGCACGGAGAACGTGATCGAGATCGCGAGCGAGAAGTCGAGCAATATCGGGGGCAACGGCAGGATGAGGATCACCAGGATCATCATCATGCCGACGGCGAGCGCGATATCGCTGCGCCGAAGCATAGTGCCGAAGTCGGCCAGCCGCGACATCGCCGTGTCGCCGCCCTGCGCCGGAATTGCGTCAGCCATGCGGGTTGATCCGCTCCGTCTGCGGTCGCGTGATTCAAAGCTATGCACGGCGGCTGGTGGGCCGCCGGCACGGAGAAGTGGAGCCGCGCTCGAGTCCAAGGCTGTCCCCGTCAGTGCGGTGGAAACGGGCACGCCTCCCAGGCAAAATGTGCCGGGTATATGGTTAGCGGGTGGTTAACGACAGGCGGCGCGATCGGCGCTAAAACCCCGATGGGCGCCGCCAAAGGGCAAGAATCGGAAGGTTTGAGGTAGGATGTCGTCGATTTATCGTATTGCCGTGATCGCCGGCGCGATGGGTGCAGCGTCTGTCGCCTGGGCCCCGGTTGCGTGCGCCGACGGCATCGAGCCTGGCTTGTGGAAGATCATCACCCGAACCGCAACCGGAGGCGTGATCGGGCCGCCGCATGAATCGTCGAAATGCCTGACCGCCGCGCAGACCGGTGACCTTGCCACCACATTCTCGCCGGTTGCCGGCACCGTCAATTCCGTCTGCGCGCCGATCGAACGTAGCCTTGTCGGTCCGCGCCTCATCTGGCGGCTGGTCTGCAAGGGGCAACTCGATATGGAACTGACCGGCGAGTTCAACTTCGACAGCCCGCATCATTACACAGCGACAGTGCAGACCAAGGCGGCCATGGCGGGGACGCCGATGGTCGATTCGCAAAATACCCTCGAAGGGCAATGGCAATCCGCATGCTCGCCCTAGCTGCTCGCGCGGCTTTATGCTCCGCCTGCGCCGCGATCCTGGCGGTTTCCGTCGCCTTCGCCCAACAGCAGCCTGCCGCTTTCGTCGACGCAGCCACGATCGTGCCGGGTTTAGTCGCCGACATGCGTTACGCCGGGTCGCATAATTTCGTCGGCCGGCCGATTGACGGCTACCAAGCGCCGCGCTGCCTGCTCACGCAGGACGCCGCCGCGGCGCTCGCTGCGGTCGGTCGCGATCTCGCGGCCCAAAACCTCGTCATCAAGGTGTTCGACTGCTACCGGCCGGCGCGAGCGGTGGCGAACTTCGTGCGCTGGGCGCGCGATCTCGACGACACCGCCGGCAAGGCGGAATTTTATCCCGATGTCGATAAGCGGACTTTGTTTCGCGACGGTTATATCGCCTCGCATTCCGGCCATTCGCGCGGCTCGACCATCGATCTGACGCTTGCGACGGCCGACGGTCACGAAGTCGATATGGGCACGCCGTTCGACTTCTTCAGTCCGCGGTCATGGACCGCCGACTCGACGATTACGCCACAGCAGCATGCGAACCGCATGCTGCTGGCGTCGGCGATGCGGCGGCGCGGCTTTCACGGCTACGACAAGGAATGGTGGCACTTCACGCTGCGCAATGAGCCGTTTCCGGAGACGTATTTCGATTTTCCGGTGCAATGACTGGGACCATCGAGCAGCGGGTTCAGCGCAACGAGCTTGCGACCAGATACGCGCCGAGCAGCAGCATGCCGATGAAAAAGCAGCGGCGGAACATCGCGGCGGACAAGCGCCGGCGGAGCGCTTGTCCGACCCACATTCCGGCGCATGCGGCCGCCAGCGCGACGAGCGTCGGCGCGGCCATGGCAACGTTGAGCGCGCCCGCGAACACAAGGTTGGCGGCGAGTGCAATTGTCGAGACCGCGAACGCCAGGCCCAAGGCCTGCACGAACTCCTCCTTTTCCAACTCGATCGCTTGCAGATAGGGCACGGCCGGAATGACGAACACGCCGGTTGCGGCGGTGATGAGTCCCGTTGCTGCCCCGATCGCCGGGCCGAGCCACGGCTCGTAGATTCTGGCGATCGTGAAGCGGGTTGAGCGAAATCCCGTGCCGGCATAGGCGAGGAGCGCCACGCCCAAAAACAGGCCGCTGTATTGGGCGCGGGTTCCGGTCATCAAGCCGGCGCTGGCCCAAGTCCCGAGGCATAAGCCGATCAGCAACGGCCACAGGCGGCGAATGCTCGACCACAAAAAAGGTCCCGCCGTCATCTGCCAAATATTTGTGAGGAAGGAGGGCAGCACGAGAATCGCCGCCGCCTGCAACGGCGTCATGACGATGGCGAGCAATCCCATCGAGATGGTCGGTAGGCCGAGGCCTATGACGCCCTTGGCCAATCCCGCCAACGCGAACACGGCGGCGATGAAGACAATTCTCTCATCCAACATCGGGTCAGACTGCTACGGCCGATGACCTTTCGCAATTCGCAGCGCAAGCAGTCTGCCTTCGGCAGCGACATAGGCTGCAACGGGCTCCGCGACAGCGGCTTAGGCCGCGGATCACAGCCCCAGATAAAACTTTTTGATCAGGTCGTTGTTGTTGAGCTCGTCGGTCGAGCGGCCCTCGAAGGCGATCTTGCCGTGCACGATGACGTAGCCGCGGTCGGCGATGCGGATTGCCTGGGTAAAGTTCTGCTCGGCCATCAAAACGGTGAGCGAATAGCGCTGTTTCATCTCATTGATCGCGTCTATCGTGCGGCTGACCAGGATCGGCGCCAAGCCCACCGAGGGTTCGTCGACCAACAGGATTTTCGGCGCCAGCATCAAAGCGCGACCGAGCGCGAGCATTTGCTGCTCGCCGCCCGACATGCTGCCGGCAAACTGCCGGCGCCGCTCGGCAAGGCGCGGAAACGTCTCGTAACAGACCGCGAGGTTGCGTGAGAGCTCGACGCGCGCCTTGGGACGGAACGCACCGAGCAACAGGTTTTCTTCGACCGTCAGCAGCGGAAACAGCCGGCGGCCCTCCGGAACCAGCGCGATGCCGAGATCGACGATTTCCTCGGTGGTGCGGCCGACGAGATCGTGATGGATGCCGTCGATCTCGGCGATAATCGAGCCCTGGCTCGGCCGCACGATGCCCATGATGCACTTCATCAGCGTCGACTTGCCGTTGCCGTTGGTGCCAAGCAGCACCACGGTCTCGCCGCCGTCGACCTTGACCGAGACGTCGTCGATCACGCGCACCGCGCCATAGGCGGCGTGAATGCCGGCGATGGTGAGGCTGCTAGCCAAGATAGGCCCTTTCCACTTCCGGATTGCGCATCACCTCGTCCGGCTGGCCGTCGGCGATCTTTCGTCCGGACACCAGCACGACGAGGCGGCGCGAGAAGCTCATGACCGCGCGCATGATGTGCTCGATCAGGACGATGGTAACGCCCTTTTCGTTCAAGCGCAGCAACAGCGCCAATATGTCCTCGACCTCCGAATGGGTAAGACCCGCCATCGCTTCGTCGGCGATCAACAGCTTCGGCTCTGCCGCCATGGCGCGCGCCAGTTCGAGCTTGCGCATCTCGACTTGGGTGAGATCGCGCGGCAGCCGCCGCGCCTTAGCGTCGAGGCCCACTTCGCGCAACAGGTCGACGCATTGGGCTTCGATGTCGTGCGCGGCGCGATGCGTGCCGCGCGCCGCGACGGCATACAGAAGGGGAATACGGATATTGTCGAGCAGGCTGAGGCTGGCGAATGGGCGCGGCAGCTGAAAGCTGCGTGACAGCCCCAGCCGCGTGCGCTGATGCGCGGCGAGGCCGTCAATGGGTCGGCCGTCGAAATTGACGGTGCCTTGTTCATTGCGCAGCGTGCCGCAGATGCAATTGACCAGCGTCGACTTGCCGGAGCCGTTGGGACCGATGAGGCCGAGGCGCTCGCCGGCCGGCACGGAAAGCGAAATGCTCTCGAGCGCGATGAAGCCGCCGAAGCGCTTGCCGAGATTATCGATGCGAAGGAGCTCGGTCACGGCGCGGGCTCCGGCGCGTCCGGATCGACGCGGCGGCGGCCGACGAAATCGTCCGGCTTGCGCTGCAGATATTTATGAACCAGTCCGACGATGCCGTTCGGCGCGACGATGACGAAGCCGACCAAAAGGCAGCCGACGATCAACAGATTGACAGCCGAGGAGATCGTGACGGTGGCGATCTGCTGCAGCGAGCCAAGCAGTATCGCGCCGATCAGCGGACCCACCCAGCTCGTGGTGCCACCGATCAGCGGCATGGCGATCGAGTTGACGGCGTATTCCAGCCCGAAGGTCGATGACGGTTGCAAATAGCCGATGTAGTAGGGAAATGGCGCGCCGGCCATTCCCATCAGCGCGCCGGAAATCGTGGTGGCGATGAGTTTCAATCGCAGCGTCGGCACGCCCGAGGCTTCCGCCGCAAGCTCGTCGTCACGAATCGTGGCGAAACCGTAGCCGAGCCGCGAGTGCTCGATCAACCGCGCGGTCGTTATCGCCGCCACGGCGAGCAGCAGCATGATCAGGAACAAATAGCGGATGTAGTTGCCGATCGGAGCGATCTCCTCGGGGCGGATGATATAGGCGCCGCGCGATCCGCCGACGTAATCCCAGTTGACGACCAGCGTCTCCATGACGACGGCGAGCGCCAGCGTGGCGATGGCGAAAAACGCGCCGCGCAGCCGCAGGGTCAGATAGCCCATGCCTAGGCCGACCAGGCCGGACACTGCGCCGCCGAACACCAACAGGAGGGGAATCGGCAGCGGATAAAATTTGTAAATGGCGACGGTCGAATAGGCGCCGAGCGCGAAGAAGGCGGCGGAGCCGAAATTCACATAGCCGCAATAGCCGCCGAGAATGTTCCAGGCGGTCGACAGCACGACATATTGCAGCACGACATAGCCGGCAAAAAATACGTAATCGTTGCCGAACGCGATCGCACCCGCGAACACCGCGGCGGCGATGACGAACCAGATCAGGAGGAACAGCGGCGTTCGCACGGTTCACCGTCCCATCAGGCCGGACGGTCGTACCGCCAGCGTCAAAAGCAGGAGGCCGAACGACACGGCGGGTGCCCATGACGGGCCGTAGAATGTCGAGGTCAGGCTTTCGACGATGCCGAGCAGCATCGCGGCAATCACGGTTCCCGGCAGGCTGCCCATGCCGCCGAGCACGCAGATCGCGAAGATCCGGCCGATATATTCGCGCCCGACGGACGGCTCGACCGGTTGGATGATGATCAGAAAGGCGCCGGCCAGTGACGCTGTCGCAATCGAAATGCCGAACGCGATGCGCTTGATGCGGACCGGATCGATCGCCATCAGACGCAGCGCAAAGTGATCCTGCGCCACGGCCATGATCGCCCGGCCGATGAAGGTGTGCTTGAGAATAAACTGCAGCACCGCAATGAGCAGGAGCGAAACCAGGCACGGCACCAGGATGCGCAGCGGCATGTCGAGGCCGCCGACGTGCACGGACGGACCGATATAGGCCGCGTCGACGTAGCGGTAATCGACGCCGAAATACAAAACGAGCGACACTTCGGTGATGAACAGAAGACCGAAGAAGAACGCGAGCCCGCGCAGCGATTCCTGGCCGCGCTTTTCGAACGAGACGTAATAGACCTGATAAATGCCGGCGCCGAGTGCGTAGAACAGAGGCGTCACGATGATCGCGGTGAGGATCGGATCGAGGCCGAAGGTCGTATTGACGATATAGGCAACGTAGGAACCGAGAATAATGAAGGCGGGATGCGCGATGTTGACGATGTCGAGGATGCCGAACGAAATCGACACGCCGCATGTCACGGCCGCATAGAAGCCACCGATCAGGATGCCCGATACCACCGCGTTGATGAGAAGGTCGAAGGAAAAAATCATTACTCGGCCACTTTGCCCCACACTCGTTTACTCAGCCGCACGCGAGTGTGCAGGAAGCGCTACGAATTGGCTATTGAAAACCTCTCCCCGCCCTGCGGGGAGAGGGAGGTATTACGCTGCGGCGCGCACCCGGTCCGGTATGGCGAGCGGCGTGTTGGCGCTGTTGAGGAATTCGATGGTCATAAAGACCATCTCCTTGTCGCCGAGATTTTCGAGGTCGTGGACCTTGTACTGGCCGGGGCCATAGGTTTCGTGCCGGGTCTCGCCGGGCTGGTAGCTATATTCGACGGTGGTGCCGTCATGGACATGCTGGCGGCCGCGCCCGCCCGTGACTGCGGTCCAGAAATAATCCAGCACATGGCGATGGAAGCCTATTCGCTCGCCGGGCGCCAGCCGTATGATCCAAACCCGCACGCGCTCGTTCTCCGAAAGCAGCGTGGAGCCGACACAGCCGTTATTATTTTGCCGCTCGCGCTCGAACTCGGCGGCTATGGCGGGCGGCCATGCCGATTTGTCGGCATGATCGGATGCTTTATCCAGCATGGTCAGAGCCATGGTGTTCCTCCAAGATTTGTAGGCACACTATAGAAAACTCTTCTGCCCAAGGAAATAGTCAAGGAAATAGCCAGGTAAATGGCCAGGTAAATGGCCAGGTAAATGGCCAGGTAAATGGCCAGGTAAATAGCAGGGTATACGCAATGGAGAGGAAGCGCCGCGCGCTGATTATCGGGGGGTCGATGAGCGGGCTTCTGGCCGGCATCGCGCTGTTGCGGCGCGGCTGGGACGTCGATGTCTTCGAGCGCGTCGAAAAGGAATTGGCTGGCCGGGGCGCCGGCATCGTGGCGCAGACCGAGTTGATCGCGCGCCTCAACGCGCTCGGGCTCGATACCGGCGATCTCGGCGTCGCCATGTCGCGGCGCAAAATCCTCGACGCGGCCGGCCGCACGGCCATCACGCTCGAATGCCCCCAGGTGCTGACCGCCTGGGAACGGGTCTATCGCGTGCTGCGCGACGGTTTTCCGCTTGGCCACTACCATCGCGGCCGCGGGCTTAGAGCATTTGAGCAGAGCGGGCAGGGCGTAACCGCCCATTTCAGCGACGGCACCTCGCGTGCGGCCGACCTCCTCATTGGTGCCGACGGCTTGCGCTCGACCGTGCGCCAGCAATGCCTGCCCGAAATCATGCCGCTCTACGCCGGCTATGTCGCTTGGCGCGCGCTGTTGCCGGAAAGCGCGATCCCGCCGGCGATCCACCGCGAGCTTTTCATGCTGATGACGTTCTGCCTGCCACCCGGCGAGCAATGTCTCGGTTATCCGGTAACCGGGCCGGACAACGAGTTGCGCGAGGGGCAGCGCCGCTACAACGTGGTGTGGTATCGCCCGGCGGACGAAGCGACGGAGCTGCCGCGGCTTCTGACCGACAAAACCGGCGTTACCCATTCGGTCTCGATCCCGCCGCCGCTCATTCGCGCCGAGCCGATCGCCGCCATGCGGGCTGCGGCCGAGCGGCTGTTGGCGCCGCAATTCCGCGACATCGTGCGCCTGATCGATGAGCCGATCCTGCAGCCGATCTACGATCTGGAGTCTCCGCGGCTTGCCTTCGGCCGGGTCGCCGTCATCGGCGACGCGGCCGCGGTAGCGCGACCGCACGTCGCGGCCGGCGTCTCCAAGGCTGCCGACGATGCGACCGCGCTTGCGGTGGCGCTCGATGCCGAGGATGTCGAAGGCGCGTTGCGGCGCTTCGAAGCGCAACGGCTGCCCGAAAATAGAAAAATCATCGAGCGTGCGCGCCACCTCGGCGCCTATCTGCAGGCGACGCAGACCGCCGAAGAGCGCGCCCGCTCCGCGCGCCACAGCATTCCCGAGGCCGTCCTTGCCGAGACCGCGGTACTGGATTTCCTGTATGGGTGAAGCCGTCGCGCCGCGCACCACGACAAGCCGGCTCTTGACCTGTGGGGGAGAAGGAGCGCAATTTTCGTCGGCCGCCCGCCAATTTCTACCCGGCCTATAACCATAAAGAACACAAAGGAAACGCCATGCGGCAATCTGCGATCAATGTGCTCGCCTTTTCATTTTGCACGTTCGTCACAATCTTTTCGACGCGTATTCCCGCCATAGCCGCCGATACCGAGAAGGCTGCGCTGAACGCCGACCATGGACTTTCGCGCGCGCTCGGTAACAAGGACAAGGACGCAATTTCCGGACTGCTTGATTCAAAATTCACGTTCACCGACACCGACGGCAAAATTCATAGCAAGTCCGAAGTGCTGGCCGATCCGTCCGGCTTGGCAAGCACGAACGGCGACGAGTCGGACGTGCAGACGCACTTCTACGGATCCGTCGCGACGGTTCTCGGCAGTCATCACGGCGCGCGGTTTCTCCGGATTTGGGTCAAGCGGCCGTCAGGGTGGAAGGCTTTCGTGGCGTTGGACACCGTCGTCACGCCGGCGCCGCAGGCTTCGGTCGAGATCGCGGCCGGACATGGCGACTGCGACAATCCGTGCCGGACCGTGCCCTACAAGCCGACCACGAAGATGGACAAGGAGATCCTTGCGACCTGGCAGAAGACCAAAACGGAGGAACTGAACTACGACGTCGACGGCTGGGACAAGGACATCGGCGACGAGTTCCTCATCATCAACAATACGACCATCCGGGACAAACCCGCGCGCATGGTGATCGCACGCAAACAGCAGGCCAACAAAGTCGGCGCGCCCGGCGATCCGATCGTCAAGATGCAGATATTCGACTTTGGGCCGGCCGCGGCCGTGATGGTCTCCGATCACGTGCCGTACCGTGGCGGCAAGCCGTATCATAATGTTCGTGTCGTGGTGAGGCGGGACGGCCGTTGGCAGTTGGTCATTAGTCAACAGACAAATGTCAAAGACGCCGCCTTCGTCCCTGCGGTCGCTGCGAGCAAATAGCAGGCCACCGAAGCGACGCCAGCAAAAGGTTTGCCTAAAACACCCGCCGCGATGCCGCGTGGATGAAACGCAGTAACGGACCGGTGGTCGGTGGAGCCGAAGCTTTTCGAAAAATAACGATCGGCGGGACTATGAACAGAGCAAGCGTGATCGCCATCACGACCAGCAGCGTCGGATAACCGATCACGCCCCGGTACAGCCACACGATACTGCGGATATAGGTTACGCCGGTGAAGGCCGTCGCTGCCGCGATATAAGCGATGCCGAAAAACATTGTGCCGAGCGAATGAGGAACGCCCTCCAATTCTGCGGTCGCGTTCGATCTCCGGTTGCCGCCGGCGGCGATCGTCTCAGCTGGGACGCTTGGTGGCCCGGCCTTTGTCGCGTTCATAGGCACGAGATCGGCCCCCGGAGGAGCGCCGCCACGCGGCTCGTCCGATTGCAGGGCCGCAAGGATCTTCGCAAGACTTCGCGCGGTCGTTTTGGATTGAGGTTCGGCGTCGGTTATGGCGGCGCGGGCCGCCGGCGCTTGCGCCGGGGCCGGCTCACGCTTGTTCCGAGTTTGACCGGAACGCGTCTCCGCTTCCACTCTGCGGATGGCCGTTTCGAGCGCGGCCCGCTCACGCATTGCCTGTGGCGTTAATTGCTGTCGGTCGCGGCCAGGGAATTGTTCAACGATGATCGTTCGTGCGTGCGCATACAATTCGCGGCGTGCCTGCACGGTATTGTTTGCCAAGCGCGAAACTGCGCGGGCAAGAACAGGGTAGTAATCAGCCATTGCGGGCTGCATCTCCCGACCACAACCGTGAAAGATTAACCCACTTAGGGATTTAAATCCACGACCTACAAATACCCGGCCCCGGCGCCTGCCGCGAAGGCCGCCGGTTCGCCCTCCCAGACGATGCGGGCATGTTCGAGCACATAGACGCGGTCGGCATGCGGCAGCGCGAAGGTGACGTTCTGCTCGCCAAGCAGCACGGTGATCGGCGTGGTCTGCCGCAGCCGTTCCAGAGCTTTGGACAGTTGCTCGAGGATGACGGGCGCCAAGCCGAGTGTCGGCTCGTCGAGGATCAACAGCTTCGGCTTCATCATCAGCGCGCGTGCAATGGTCAGCATCTGCTGCTCGCCGCCCGACAGCGTGCCGGCGGCCTGCCGCTGGCGTTCGCGAAGGATCGGAAACAGATCGAACAGCCAGGCGATCTGATCGTTCTTCTCGGCGGTCGGTAAATGCTGGCCGCCAAGATCGAGGTTTTCGCGCACCGTCATGTCGGTGAACAGGTCGCGGCCTTCGGAGCATTGTACGATGCCGGTTCGTGCGATCGTCGCCGCGGTCAGGCCGCGCAGCGCTGTGCCGTTGCGGCGAATCTCGCCGGCATAGGGCAGCATGCCGGAGATGGCATTGAACAGCGTGGTCTTACCCGCGCCATTGAGGCCGACAACCGAAACGAATTCGCCGGCATGGACGTGGATCGACACGTTCTCCAGTGCCTGCGCCTTGCCATAGTGAACGTTGAGCTTGTCGACTTCGAGAAACGGAGTGGCGCGATCGCGGAATGAGGATTCCGGGCGCGCTGCGATCTCGATGCTGCCGCCGAGATAAACCCGCCGCACCGTTTCGTTTCGCATCACTTCATCGGCGCTGCCCTCGGCAATACGCTCGCCGACATACATGGCAAGCACGCGGTTGACCAGGCGGGACACGCTTTTGACGTTGTGATCGACCAGAAGCACGGCGCGGCCGTCATCGCGCAATTCGCAAATGAGGTCGGAAAAGGCCGCCGTTTCCGTCGAGGTGAGACCCGCGAAAGGTTCGTCTACCAGCAGCACCTTGGGATCGCGCGCGATCGCCTTGGCGATCTCGATCTTGCGCAGATCGGCGAACGGCAAAGTCGCAGGCCGCCGGTCGAGCACGGCGCTCAAGCCGACGCGGGCGGCGATGGTGCGGGCGCGCGCGTCGGTTGCCGGGTCGGCGAACAGCCGCGTCAGTTTGTCCGGCAACAGCGCGAGCTTGATGTTTTCGAGCACGGTCTGGCGGTGCAGCGGCCGCGAATGCTGGAACACAATGCCCGCGCCCATCCGCGCGATCTTGTGCGACGGCCAGCCGGCGACGTCGACGCCGCCGATGCGTACTGAACCGGCATCGGGGCGCTCGATCCCCATGATGAGCTTCATCACCGTCGATTTGCCGGAGCCGTTCGGGCCGATCAGGCCCAAAATTTCGCCGGCGCGAACGGCAAAAGACATTTCCTTCACGGCAACGAGGCCGCCGAAGCGCTTGGTGAGGCCACGGACCTCGAGATGGGCGTCCGCGGTCATGCTCACCCGTGCTCCTTGGTGCGCGTGAGCAGGCCAAAGAAGCCGCCCGGAAACAACAGTACGACGACGAGCGCCATGGCGAAAACGACGAAGTTCGACAGATCGCCGAGCGGACGAAGCAGTTCGCTCATGGCGATGAGAAAAACCGCCCCGAGCACGCCGCCGAGGATCGTGCGCCTGCCGCCGAGCACCGCGGCGATGATAATTTGTACGCCGACCGTGATGTCGACCAGCGTGCCGACCGAAGCCGAGCCGAAGTAAAACACCAGCATGGCGCCGGTAAGACCCGAGAAGAAAGCGCTGATGATGAAAGCCGCCAGCTTATGTTTGACCACATTGAAACCGAGCGCGCCGGCCTGCATCGGATCCTGGCCGCTCGCTTGCAGGATCAGGCCGACCGGCGAGCGTGACAGCGCGAACAGGATTGCGCCGCTCACCGCCATGAACCACAGCGCAATCTCGTAATTCTTGGTATCGCTGATCGTGATGACGTCGGGCACCGTGAGGCCAATCTCGCCTCCCGTCAGGCTGGCGTCGACCACGATGAAGTTCTGCAGTATGAGGACGGCAACCAGCGTGGTGAGTCCGAAATAGGGCCCGCGCACCCGCAGCGCCGGTAACGCGAGCACGACGCCGCCGGCCACGGCCGCGAAAGCGCCGGCGACGAGGCAGAGCCAGATCGGCGGCTGATAGAGATTGTCGAGAATACCGGCGGTATAGGCGCCGGTGCCGATGAGGAACGTGGGACCGAAATTGACTTCACCGGCGAAGCCGAACAACAGGTCCCAGGCCATCGCGAACACGCCGAAATAATAGGCGATCGTCAACAGCCCGAGAATGTAACCGGAAACGCCAAGCGGCAAAAACGACGCCGCGACGACCACGACGAGCGAGACTATGACGATGCGCAGCGAGGGGAATGAACGCATCTAGCGGCGCCCCAAAAGTCCGCGCGGTCTGACATACATCACGACCACCAGCAGCAAGAGCGCCGGGATAGTGCGATAGGCGGGCGAGATCAGATAGGCCGTTATGGTTTCAAGGTAGCCGACGACGTAGGCCGCGATCAGCGCGCCCGAGACGCTGCCGAGCCCACCGAGCACGACGATCGAAAACGCGCTCGCCGTCAGCGGTCCGACGCTATAGGACGAAACGCCGAGAAACATGCCGAGCAGGACCCCCGCAATGCCGACAAGCACCCCGTAGATCGCCCAAACGGCGATGTAGACCTGCGACAGTTCGATGCCGAGCAGCGTCACGCCGCGCGGATTCATCGAGGCGGCAAGAACCGCCTTGCCCGCCCGGGTCCGGTTTACCAGGAGCCAGAGCAGACCGATCGCGAGCCAGCATACGACCGCGGTGAAGATCTCGTTTTTCGGTGTCCGCACCCCGGCGATCAAGATGACGCCCTGCACGATCGGCGCCACGGTCTTGGCATTGTTGGTATAAAGATAAGCGATCAGCTCCTGGATCATGATGCCCCACAGCAGCGTCGCGGTGAGGATGAAAATCTCTTTTTCCTCCTCGCGGATTTTGCGCGAGAGCTGCAGCGGCCGCACGATGAGGAAAAAAGTGAGAAGCGAAGCGAGAAATCCGACGGCGACGCCGAGCGCCGCGCCCATGTAAGGCCCTGCTTGCAGGTCGTTGCCGGCGGCCCAGGCCGCGACGACGGCCGCAACCATCAGCGCGCCGTGCGACAGATTGAGCACGCCGGAGACGCCGAAGATCAGCGCGAACCCTGTGGCGCCGAGCGCGTAGAGTGAACTGATCGCGAAGCCATCGATCAGGATTTGCCAGAACAGCATCGTTCACACACCAAGGTCACACACCACGATCACACGCCCGGTCCGCTCACGCGACTGCCATCAAGCAATCTCCCCGCGCGCGGTTGCGGGCGGGGAGACTTTCGAACACCGCGATCGTTTCCTCGTCAGTTGGCCAAGCCGACCTTGATGAATTTCGGAAATTTCAGCTTGCCATTGGCGACTTTGGCCGGCCACAGATTGACCTGCTTGCCGTTCTGCCATTGCAGCATCAGGCCGGTGATGGTGTCCGGACCGACCTTGAGCGCGTGCGGATTCGGCGAATCCTTGCCCTTGAACTGCACGCGGCCGATGGTGCCGACATAGTCGGTCTGTTCCAAAGCGGTCACCAGCTTGTCGGCATCCGTCGAGCCGCCCCGCTTGATCGCGTCGGCGATGTAATAGACCTCGTCGTAAGCGGTGTAGCCGCAATAGGACGGGAAATTGCCGAATTTGGCCTTAAACGCATTGACGAACGGCAGCGTCTTCGGCGTTACCGCGACATCGGGACCGGAGACGCCTTGATAGAGCACGCCTTCGACCGCGCCATTGGTATCGTTCCAGAAGCTTGAATTCGTCGCTTGCGACGAGATGCCGAGCATCGGGACCGGGACTTCCTGCTGCTTCCATTGCACCGTCGGCTGGACGCCGACATGCGATATGCCCGTGATCATCACATCGGGCTTCTCGCCCTCGATCTTATTGAAGATCGGCGTGAAATCCGTCGTATCGGGCGACACGCGGATGTGGTCGAGCACTTGCAGGCCGATCGTCGGCAGGCATTTCACGTATTCGGCATCGAGCGGCGTCGTCCAGGCGGCGTCCTCGCTCATGACGATAGCGGACTTCATGTGGAGGCCGTCGACGAGGAGGTCTTTGGCGGCGGAGCAAACCTGATCCGCAAGACTCGTCGATGTCAGGTAGCCATGAAAAGTATATTTGAGGTTGTCGTAATCCTTGGCGATGTTTTGCGTGATGACGTCGGAGGCGGCGCCCGGCGTCACCATCACCGTCTTCAGCCGGCCGGTCCACGGCTCGAGCGCCAATACCACCTCGCTGATATAGCTGGCGATGACGGCGTTGACGTGATCTTCGTTCGCGGCGCGCTGAAAGGCGCGCACCGCCTCGGCTGCGGACGAGTGGTCGTCGTAGGAGATGATTTCAATTTTGCGACCGTTGACGCCGCCCGCCGCGTTGATCTCGTCGGCGGCAAGTTGGGCAGCCTGCGGGATCGACACGCCGGCGACGGCCTGTGCCTCGGCGATGATGCCGATTTTGATCGGCTCGCTGGATTGCGCGTAAGCGGGCGTCGCAAGCGTCAGCGCGACCAGCGCCGTAGTTGCCGAAAACGTAGTTGCCGAAAATACCGCGAGCATTGGCGCTGACGTGGCGCGCCTGTCCGACTTGCGCATTGTCATATCCTCCCTGAAATCTTAACGTCGCTGTTTCGAGAACAACGGCTTGTGGGCAGTCTAGCCCATCGTCCTTGGACGGCAAGCCGGATTATCTTATGGGGAGATTAAGCCGCAGCACACCGGTGCCGCCCGTCGAATTCGAGCTACGCAAGTCACGTCCAGCGAGAGGTAGAATCCCAAATGAAAGCCGTTTTCTTTGAACAGTTTGGCGATCCGGAAGTCTTACAATATGGCGACTTTTCCGACCCCGTCGCAGCGCCCGGGGAGGTGATCGTCGACGTTCATGCCGCCAGCGTTAACGCCGCGGATTGGAAGTTTCGCGCCGGCCAATATCCAAGCAAAGGTGAGGTGAAGTTTCCCTTGATCCCGGGGCGGGACTTTTCCGGGGTGGTCGGCGCGCTGGGTAGCGGCGTCGACGATCTCAACGTTGGCGATGCCGTCTTCGGCGTCCTCGATGCCGGCCGCGAGGGGACCTATTGCGAAAAGATCGCGATCAAGGCTGCGATCGTCGGCAAGAAGCCGGTAGGGCTGTCGCATATTAACGCCGCCGCCTTAGCGCTCACCGGCCTCACCGCCATCAATGCCGTAGCGGATACTTTGCTGCTTAAACGCGGCGAGACGATTTTGATCCAGGGCGGCGCCGGCGGCGTCGCGGGCTTCGCCATACAATTCGCAAAATATCTCGGCGCTCGCGTGATCACGACGACCAGCGCGGCCAATATCGATTATGTGCGCGGACTTGGTGCCGATGAGGTCATCGATTACAAGGCGCAAGATTTCACGAAAGTTGTGCGCGATTGCGACGCCGTGTTCGATACCGTCGGCGGCGACGTAGCGCTGCAATCCTTTACGGTGCTGAAAGCCGGCGGTCGCGCCGCTTTCATCGCGTCCGGCGCGGCGGCGCCTAAGCCCAGTCGCAGCGATGTGACATCGCTTCGACCGGCGGTCGGCCGTTCCCGCAAAGCGATGGAGCGCATCGCCGAACTGATTGCGGCGGGAGCGATACGTCCTCCCGAGCTTAAGCTTTTCCGCTTGTCCGAAGCCGTCGAGGCTCATCGGCTGAGCCAATCGCGGCACTTCCGCGGCAAGCTCGTCTTTCAGGTGCGCTGACCGGTAATTCGTCGCCGCGGAAGGTCGCGGCCCACTCGGGTTAGAGCGGTTCGCGATGCGGCCAGACTGGCGGCGAGCGGCCCGGCACGTGGCGCCGGTAAGTACAATTACGGATGCTTTCCTTAAGGCCCGGCAAAGCCGTGCACGTTACGGTGACTGGCCAGAAGGCGCGTCGTAAGCCGGAGCCATCGCAAGGATGCCAAAGTTTCTGTCCGCTCTGGCCGCTGGCGTGCTCATCTGCAGCCAGGTGTCAGGGGTCGCCTTCGCGCAATCGGATTATCCGGCCCACGCGATCACCATGATCGTGCCGTTCGCGGCCGGCGGACCGACCGACATGGTCGGGCGCATCGTCGGCGAGCGCATGGCGCGCACGCTCGGCCAGCAGATCGTCATCGAAAATGTCATCGGGGCCGGCGGGACGACCGCTGGCACGCGGGCGATGCGGGCGGCGTCCGATGGTTACACGATCATGCTCGGCCACATGGGAACGCACGCCGCCGCGGTCGCGCTCTACCCGAAGCTTGCCTACGATCCGTCCACGGATTTCGCGCCGATCGGCATGGTGGCGGGGATGCCGGTGCTGGTCCTCGCCAGGAAAGACTTCCCGGCGCAAAATCTCGGCGAGTTCACTGTCTACGCAAAGCGGCACGCGGCCGAACTGACCATGGCGCATGCGGGCGTCGGCTCGGTATCCTACGTCACCTGTCAGCTGTTCAATTCGTTCCTCGGCTTTAAGCCAAAGTTGATTTCCTATCAGGGCACCGGGCCGGCGATGTATGCCTTGGTCTCCGGCCGTGTCGACTACATGTGCGACCAGGTTGTCACCGTGGTGCCGCAGCTATTGTCGGGCAACGTCAAGGCCCTTCTGGTGGCAACGCCCCGACGCAACCCGGCGCTTCCAGACGTGCCCACGGCGAAGGAGGTGGGTCTGCCGCAGTTCCAGGCGTCGGCGTGGAACGCTTTGTTTGCGCCGAAGAACACCCCGCAGCCGATCATCAACAAGCTCAACGCGGCATTGGTCGAAGCGCTCGACGACGAGACTGTGCGCAAATCCCTCCTCGAACTCGGCAGCGACATCCCGGATTTGGCGGGGCGCTCCCCGGAAGCGCTGGCCGCCCTGGTCAAAGGCGAGATCGCCAAATGGACGCCGATTCTCAAAGCGGCCGATCAGACGAACTAACCCGCGGCGTATCACGCGGCGATGGCGGCCGGCCGGTGCAGGAATCCACGTTTTCTTTCGCAACGCAGCTCGACGGCCGAATGCGTCAAGAAATTCCGAGGTCGAATACAATGTTCAACGGGAATAAGCCAAGTCTGCAGGCCAAGACGAACGCGGATGCCGTTCGATCCGGCGAGAATCAGATCAGTTTGCTGATCATCGAAGATGCGCTGATTCACAGCACCATCATCGGCCATATTGCCGAAAAGGTCGGTTTTACGACCGCCACGGCGCGCAGCTACGAAGACGCTTGCGAAATACTGAGTGCACGGCAGTTCGACTGCATCACGCTCGATCTTGGGCTCGGCGATCACGTCGGGCTCGACGTACTCCACTATCTCCACGCCACCAGATGCCGGGCACAGATCATCATAATCAGTCTTTCGGACAAAAAAGTTTGCGACGAAATGGTGCAAATCGGAAAGGCGCTCGACCTGAACATCGACAGTTCTGTACACAAACCCCTCGACCTCAAGGCGCTCCGCGAGACACTGGAGCAGATTCGGATACGAGCACAGCTGCAAAAACTCACCGTGAGTCCGCTGTGACCCGTACCGCCATAAAAATACAAAATCCTCCGGCACCAACGCGGCGCGGCCCGCTGGCCCTGCTTTTGGTCGGCGCTGTCGCGTTAATCGCAACCATCATCGGAACAAATCTGATCTTTCTCGCCAACTTTCGCGAAAGCTCGCTGCAAAGCGCGGCAGCCGATCTCGCCCGTCATACCCTGACGCTTGGCGAACAAACCGACCGTTCCTTCAAGGCGCTCGACCTCGTGCTGTCGAGCGTCGGCGATTACATGGGCCGCAAGGGAGTGAACGGTGTCGAATCCTTTCATCGCACGGTCACCGACTACGAGACCCACTCGTTTCTGAAGGAAAAGATCACCGGGCTGCCCCAGGTCGATGCAGTGACGCTGATAGACGACAACGGCAAGCTGCTCAACTTTTCGCGGTCGTGGCCGATCCCCGATGTCAATGTCGCGGACCGCGATTATTTTCGGGCGCTGAAGGCCGACCCCAACGTCGAAACGTTCATCAGCTCGCCGGTACAGAATCGCGGCAGCGGGACCTGGGTCGTTTATCTCGCGCGGCGGCTGGACGATCCGAACGGCGGCTTCATGGGACTCATCCTCGGCGCGATATCGCTGCAGTATTTCGAAAACTTCTTCGGCGTTACCTCGTCCGGTGCGGGAAGCTCGGTTGCGCTGGTCCGCGAAGACGGAACGCTGCTGGCGCGGTATCCGCATGACGATCGGGTCGGAGCATCCACGGTTGGGGGACCCCAGCGCGCCCTTGCCGGCGGCGGCACCATCCGTGAACGGGCTCCATCCGACGGAAAATGGGCAATTCGCTCCGCCCGGCTGTTGCCGAATTATCCGCTGTCGATCATGGCGAGCCAGACCGAGGAGAGCGTATTGTACGGCTGGCGTCACACGGCGGAGCTGCTGACCGTGATGTCGACGGTGTGCGCCATCCTCGTCTTTATGGCCGCTTTCGTCATCGCGCGCTGGTGGCGGGCACGCGAGCGCGCCGTCCTTGCGGCCGAAGTGGCCAATCAGGCGAAATCGTCCTTTCTGGCGATGATGAGCCACGAAATCCGCACGCCGATGAATGCCGTGCTCGGCCTCGCCTCCACGTTGATGGACACCCGTCTCGACGCGGAACAGCGCAGCACGGTGTCGGCGATCTACGATTCCGGCGATAACCTGCTGGAGATCCTCAACGACATTCTGGACTTCTCGAAACTGGAGGCCGGCCGCCTCACGCTCGAGACCATCGCCTTCGCTCCCGCGTCGCTGATCCACAACGCGGTGAGCATTCTGCGGCCGCGCGCGTCCGCCAAGGGACTTGCGATCAAGATGGTCGAGGATTCCGTGATCCCGCAGGCGCTGCTGGGAGACGCCGGCCGCATTCGTCAGATGCTGCTCAATCTCTTGTCGAACGCGGTCAAATTCACCCAAAGCGGCGAGGTCGTCGTTGCGGTGCGCTGCCTGGAGCGAAAAGCCGCGAGCGCGGTCATCGAATGGTCCGTCAGCGACACCGGCATCGGTATTGCCGCAGATAAGATCGACGATCTGTTTAAGGATTTCATGCAGACGGACTCCTCGATCAGCCGCCGGTTCGGCGGCTCAGGTCTGGGGCTGGCGATCTGCAAACGCCTGGCCGAGCAAATGGGCGGGGAGATCGGTGTAATTTCGGTACTTGGACGGGGCTCGACGTTTCGCATCAGGCTGACGCTACCGGTCTCCGAGGAGGCGGCGCTGTTCGAACGCGACGATCACGACCACTTTGCCGACTTTGCCGCCGTCATCGCCGCGCTCGGGCGGCCGCTGCGGATCTTGATCGCGGACGACAATGCGACGAACCGTCTGGTTGCCGCCAAGATGCTCAAGGATTTCGACGTCCAGACCAATATGGCTTGCGACGGTGCCGAAGCCGTGACGGCGGCGTCCCGTTTTCCATACGACGTCATCCTGATGGATATGCGGATGCCGGAAATGGACGGGCTGCAAGCGACGCGCGCGATCCGCATGCGCGGCGGACGTCTTGCGACCGTCCCTATCATCGCGTTCACGGCGAATGCGTTTGGGGACGACATGCAGGTGTGCCGAAACGCCGGAATGAACGATTTCATCGTCAAGCCGGTGCGCAAGACAGTGCTGCTGCAGGCGATAGCGCGCGCCTTGGCGACCGGCGTTTGCGGCACATCGCGAGAATCTCTCGCGCTCGATGCGCCCTTGATCGCGCCCATGCAACCCGAACTTGCCGCGGCGCCCGAAACTGCGCCGGTCCATGCCGACGCGGATGGCGATGATCCGATCATGGACCACGCGGTTTATGACGAACTGGTCGAGGAGATCGGCGAAGAAGCCGCCTGTGAAATGCTCGATGTTTTCGTCGAGGAGACGAGGGCGCAGCTTGAGCTGCTGGGCCGGCTGCGATGCCCGGACGATGGCATGCAGATCGAGCGCCTGGGCCATTCCTTGAAGGGATGCTCGGGAACCTTCGGCCTCATGCAGCTGTCGAAGCTCGCACGGGTCTTAGAGGCCGGCGTCTCCGGCATGAGCGATACGGATTTCCGCGCCGCGCTGGTTCGAATCGAGCAGGCTTTCGACGCTGCGCGTTCACAGCTGCCGGCTCAGTTCAGTGTGGTGAGCTAAGTCGAGGGTCTGGCCGCACTCACACGTGCTGGCCGCCGTTGATGTGGATCTCGGCACCGTTCACGTAGGATGCGGTGTCGGTGCATAGCACGTAGATGATCTTGGCCACCTCGTCGGGCGTGCCGAGCCGGTGCATCGGAATATTTTCCACGATCTTTTCCGTGCCCGGCGACAGCATCGCGGTGTCGATCTCGCCGGGCGCGATAGCGTTGACGCGAACGCCCTGCGCGCCGAAATCGGCCGCCATCTCCCGCGTGAGCGCGGCGAGCGCCGCCTTCGACGTGCCGTAAGCGGCCCCCGCGAACGGATGCACGCGCGAGCCCGCGATCGACGTCACGTTGACCACCGAGCCCTTGGCGGCTTTTAGCTCCTCGAGCAAGCCGCGCGCCAGCATGATCGGGGCAAAAAAATTGACCTGAAAGACATGATGCCAATCCTCGCGCGAGGTTTCGATCGAGCCGAGCCGCTTGCCCTCCGCGGCTTTGGGCGAGATCGCGGCGTTGTTGACCAGCGCGTGCAACTCGCCGTGCAGCCGGTTTTTGGTTTCCGCGATCGCGGCTTCGGTATTTTCGGGATCGGACAGATCGACCTGAATGTGGTCTTCCGGTCCCATCTCCCAGGGACAATTTTCCGGGAACGGATGGCGCGAGCAAGTGATGACGCGCCAGCCGGCGGCCGAGAAACGCTTCACCGTCGCATGGCCGATGCCGCGGCTTGCCCCGGTCAAAAGCAGCGTTCGTCGCGGCAGGTTGCTGGTCGGCATGGTCCTATCCAGTTCTTCTTGTGCAATTGTTCTTATCGACTTTTTGCCGTCGTCCTATGGATAAAGTCGCGCCTTGTGCCACGGCGCCGTGGGACTTGATCGCGAGAAGACGATGCGGTCGTGCAGGCGGAACGGCCGTTCCTGCCAGAACTCGATCTGTTGCGGCAGGACGCGATAGCCCGACCAAAAAGGCGGCCGTGGCACCGTGCCGATGACGAATTTCGCGGTAAACCGCGCAATCGCCTTCTCGAATGCAAGCCGGCTTTCCAACGCCGAGGATTGCTTGCTGGCCCAGGCGCCGATCTGCGCCATGCGCGAACGCGAAGCGAAATAGGCGTCGGCTTCCGCCTCCGACACCTGCTCAACGCCGCCGCGCAGACGCACCTGGCGTTGCAACGATTTCCAATAAAACGTCAACGCCGCTTTCGGCGCGGCGGCAAGCTCGTGGCCCTTGATGCTGTCCTGGTTGGTGTAGAATACGAAACCGCGCTCGTCGAAGCCCTTCAACAGCACCATCCGGGCGTTGGGCATGCCGTCAGGATCGACGGTCGCGAGCGTCATGGCCTCGGGATTGACCGGCTCGGCCTGTTTGGCCTCGGCAAACCAGGCGGCAAACAGGCGCAGCGGCTCGGCGGCCTCGGTGAAGTCACCGCCCGTTAACCGCGTCGGGTGTTCCATAGGCGCCGCGTCGGACATTCTCGGAGTACCCAAGTGCTCGTGTGGGGCGGTCGGGGGAACTGCCGCCGTTCTCTATATAGTCGAACGGCGGCGTTACGCCTATGTCGGCAGCGGTATTGGCTCGTTCACTGGCTCGCGGCGGCGACCGTCGTGCTGAGCGCGTTGAGCGTTTCCGGCTGCTCCTATCGGCTTCTTTCGCTCACCTCCAAGGACGGCACAGATATCCAGACGACCGGCTCGATCGTGCCGGCGGGCGACCGCCCTATCCATGTCGCCGACGCCTCCCAGCCGGCGGCGCTTGACCTCTTCTACGCGCGGGCTGCCGCTTCGGACGTGCTGGCCCGGGGTGGCAAGGACGCAAGCGTGCCGTGGGCTAATCCGAATAACGGCGCCGGCGGCAACATCACACCGCTCGACAGTGCCTATCGCGAAGACGGCATGCCGTGCCGCGATTTCCTCGCCAGTTACGTGCATGGCGGATCGCACGATTGGCTGCAAGGCGCCGCCTGCCGCAATGCCAGCGGCATCTGGGAGGTCAAGCGACTAAAGCCCCTCAAGCCGAGCTGAGCGGGCTATCATCGTTCGTGCGCTAGGCCGATTCGCACATTGGACGGCCAAGTTAGGCAGCATCGATCTGCATTGCGTGTTGGCCGCTTTATTCCCACATTAACGTCTCGTGGAACCTGATGCGGGGCAGGCGGGGCCGGCCCGAAAGTCCAAAAACGGAGTCCGTGGGGATGCGTGATCCCTATGAAGTGCTGGGCATCGATCGCAAGGCGAGCGCAGGCGACATCAAAAGCGCCTACCGCAAGCTTGCCAAAAAACTGCATCCCGACGCCAACAAGAACGATCCGAAGTCGGCGACGCGCTTTGCCGAATTGAACGCCGCGCATGAGATTCTCGGCGACGCCGACAAGCGCAAGGCGTTTGATGGCGGCGAGATCGACGCCGAGGGGAAGCCGCGGTTCCGGGGCTTTGAAGGATTTGGCGGCGGTCCGCGACCGGGCGGCGGACCCGGCGGGGCGGGCTTCGGCCCCGACGCACATTTCGAGAATTTCAATTTCGGGCCGGAAGGGTTCACCCGCACGACCCGGCGCGGCGGGGGCGGCGCCGGCGGGTTCGAAGACATTCTCAGGGAAGCATTCGGCAATATGGGCGGACGCGGGGCGAGGCCGGGTGCCGGCTCGACCTTCGAGCCGGAGGACTTCGGCGTTGGCGCCGATGTCCATGCGGCGCTTACGGTGACGCTGCCGGAAGCCGCACATGGGGTCACCGAACGGCTGCGGCTGCCGACCGGTAAGGACGTCGATGTAAAGATTCCCGCGGGGATCAGCGACGGCCAGCAGATCAGGCTCAAGGGCCAAGGCATGGCCGGACAGTCAGGCTCAGGCGACGTCTTGATCACCGTCTCGATTGCGCCGCACCCGGTGTTCACGCTTGCAGGCGCCGACGTGCGGCTCGACCTGCCGGTCACGCTGTACGAGGCGGCGCTCGGCGGCAAAGTGCGCGTGCCTACGCTCGACAAGGCGGTCGAATTGACCATCCCGCCGTGGACCAACAGCGGACGTACCTTCCGTCTCAAAGGCAAGGGCTTTCCCGCCAAATCAGGCCGCGGCGATTTGCTTGCCACCGTACGCATCGCGCTGCCTGAGACGAACGACGCCGAGCTCGAAGCGCTGATGAAGAAGTGGCAGGGCGAAAAGCCCTACGATCCGCGCAAGGATATGTGATCTGTTCGTTCAGCCGCCTTGCGGCGGTTTGCGTTGATCGATCTGGTCGTAGGCGGCTTGAGCGATCTCATGGAGCTTGTCGCGTTCCGCGGGACCGCTGAGCACGTAAGCGAGATTCTGATCGACCCAATAATAGGCCGCGTTTTTTTCGCCGGTGGTATAGCGCAGCGCCATCTCCTGATCGCTGGTGCGCCCGCAATACAGCGTAAAGCGTTCGCCCGAGGGGCCTTCATACATGAAGAAGGCGGTCGCTCCGTTCGGCCCAGGCAACAGCCGGCCGCCGACCAGCTTCAAGCCGATCTTGTCGAGCTCGGGCGCGCGCAACGGCGAGCCGATCCGCTTCGACAGCCATTCCACCAGATGCGGCCGCTGGTCGCCCGGCACCTCGACCGGATGGCGAACCTCGACGGTGTAAAGCCGGTAGGCGTCGAGCGCATCGCTGGTGAAGAGGGCAAGATCCGACGGGGTTGCCGTTTCGACCCCGCGCGCGACCCAGCCGGCGACGCCGCCGACCAGGAAGGCCGCAATCACCGCCGCCACGGCGGCGGCGATCGCGCCGGTGCGGCGGCGCGTCAGCCGGCCGATATCGAGCTGCTGCGGGGGCTTTTCTTCGGCGACCGCGCCATAGCGCGCGCGAATGAGGTCGGCCTGGGCGCGCCAGGCTACGACTTTTCCCGCATCGTCGGGATGGCTCGCGAGCCAGGCCTCGACCGTGTCGCGGCGGTCGGCGGGTAGTTCGCCGTCGACATAGGCATGGAGCTCGTCTTCGCTCACCATCAGGTCTTGATCGGTCATCGTTTGCTCTCTTGGTCATTTCACACGACGCAGCGCCGGGCGCTCGCCGTCGAGATAGGCTTTGATTTGCGCTCGGGCGCGAGCGAGCCGCGACATCACGGTACCGATCGGTACGCCCTGCACGTTCGCGACTTCACGGTAGGTGAGGCCCTCGAGCACCACGAGCAGGAGCGCCGAACGCTGCTCCTCGGCGAGTTCGTCAAGCGCCCGTGTGATATCGCGGCCGCCGGCCTCCGGCCCGCTCGTTGTGGCATCGCTATCCTTGATCAGCGTCAGAACCGGCCGGCGCGACAGACTGCGCAGGCGGTTGCGATTGAGATTGGTCAGAATGGTGTACAGCCATGCCCTGGTATCTCCGCCTTGGAACAGATGCTCGGAGCGCAGCGCCCGAACCAGCGTATCCTGCACGATGTCGTCGGCCGTTTCGGCATTGCGGGTAAGCGCCCGCGCATAGCGCCGCAGCGCCGGAATGGCCGCCTCGATCCGCTGCCGGAAGTCACTCAAGCATCGTACCCGTCAGCTCGCGTTAATATTTGCGGCGCAAGGCCTTAACGCTGCGCCCACACTCAACAACACCAGGCGGTGCCGGCTATTCCGCGCGCTTGCTGGCCCAATGACCCTATGCCATAGGAGTCCAGGGGTGGAAGCCGCCTGATGGGGTCAAGAGAATGCCGGAAGTTTCGGGCCTCATGCGCGGCAAACGCGGCCTGGTCATGGGGGTGGCGAACCATCGCTCGCTCGGCTGGGGCATTGCTAAAGCCTGCCACGGGCATGGCGCCGAGCTTGCCTTCACCTATCAGGGCGAAGCGCTAAAGAAGCGCGTCGCGCCGCTCGCCCAGGAGATCGGCGGCATCGTGGTCGGCGATTGCGACGTGACCGAGCCCAAGACCATCGATGCGGTATTCGCGGCCGTGCAGCAGGCCTGGGGCACGATCGATTTTCTCGTCCATGCCATCGCGTTTTCCGACAAGGATCAGCTCGACGGCCGCTACGTCGACACCACGGCGGACAATTTCACCAAGACCATGCTGGTGAGCTGCTACTCATTCACGGCGATCGCGCAGCGCGCCGAAAAATTGATGCCGAACGGCGGTTCGATCCTGACGTTGACCTATTACGGGTCGGAAAAATGGATGCCGCACTATAACGTCATGGGGGTCGCCAAGGCGGCGCTCGAAGCGTCCGTATGCTATCTCGCCGCCGATCTCGGCGTGAAGAACATCCGCGTCAACGCCCTTTCATCCGGGCCGATCAAGACGCTCGCGGCCTCCGGCATCGGCGACTTCCGCTATATCCTCAAATGGAACGAATATAACGCGCCGCTGCGGCGCAATGTGACGATCGAGGAAGTGGGCGAGGCCGGCGCGTATTTGCTTTCCAACATGTCGCGCGGCGTCACCGGCGAGGTGCACCACGTCGATGCCGGCTATCACATCGTCGGCATGAAGCATCCCGACGCGCCGGATATCACGGTCGGCAAAGAGTGATGTGCGGCCAATTTCCGCGCATTCCCGCGAAACTGCGAATCCAGTAGTTTGCTTGCAGGGGCCCCGCTGTCGCGGGGACGAGCGGAAGCCTGGGCCATGCCGGTCCTCTATTATGTCCGTCACGGCGAGACCGACTTCAATGTCGAGGGGCGCCTGCAGGGTCGCCGCGATACCTCGCTCAATGCGCGCGGCCGGCAACAGGCGAGGGCCTGCGGAGAGATCCTGAGCGATCTGTTCGCGCGCGGTGGGCGAAGCGCCGAAGATTTCGATTATGTGGCGAGTCCGTTGCAGCGGGCGCGCGAAACCATGGAAATTCTGCGCAGCACGCTGGGGCTCGATCCGAATAGCTACGCCGTCGAGGACCGCTTGATGGAGATTTCCTACGGCGAGTGGGAAGGATTGACGTTACCGGAAATCGACGCCCGCATGCCGGGACTGCTGGCCGAACGCCAGCGCGACAAGTGGGATTTTGCGCCGTCCGGAGGCGAAAGCTATCGCGAGCTCGCGCACCGTATCGGCGAATGGTATGCGGCGATAACGCGCGACACGGTGGTTGCCGCGCATGGCGGCGGCGTGCGCGCGCTGATGGCGATGTTCAACGTGATGCCGCGGGATGAGGCGACGCACGCGCATATCGCGCAAGGCGTCGTTTATGTGTTCTCCGAAGGCACGATGGCGCGCTACGCGTAAGATCCTCTTGGCCGTTAAAAACAAAAGCGGCCGAACCTAGGTTCGACCGCTTGTCAGGATCACGAAGATCCCGCGAAATCCGAAGTTGACGGCGCTGCCCCAATACGAGGCATGCGCATGTCATTTACTTCGTCTTCTTCTTGGCCTTTTTCTTCTTCGTCGCCATGACTGTATTCCTTGATGTGTGTGGTGAACCTACGGCAGGGTTGGTTCTAGTCGCAGGCTTGATCTCGGTTTTGATCTCGGTCCCTGAGCCTTCGCCCCCTTACCGAGAAGGACCATGCCATAAGACAGTTGCGCTCGCAATCGAAAAACGCAAATAACCCTGATTTTTCCGTAGCTTAACGATTATTCAGCTTGCCATTAATCGATGTTCAGCGACATGAATGCCGCATGAATAATCCCCCGAAGATCGGTCCGCGATGTGCATTGCGCTGGCAGATTCTTGAGCAGAACTTCGCAACCGCGAGAGCATAGTGCGGTTTCTTCCGCGGTTGCGAAGGAGCCATCGCGGCAGCCGCGCGGATTTGACCCGCTGCCACACGCGGGCTACCAAGCCGCAACTAGCCTCAACCTGCTTAGTTTACAGCCATTCAGCGTCGCGCGCGCGTCATGTCGTTCAATACATTTGGTCATTTATTCCGGGTTACGACCTTCGGCGAGAGCCACGGGCCGGCTATCGGCTGCGTGGTCGACGGTTGTCCGCCGCGCATCGCGCTCACCGAAGCCGATATCCAGCCCTATCTCGACCGGCGTCGGCCCGGCCAGTCGCGCTACACCACGCAGCGTCAGGAGCCGGACGCGGTCAAGATTATGTCCGGCGTTTTCCTCGATGCGGCGAACGGTACCCAGGTCACGACCGGCACGCCGATTGCGCTCCTCATCGATAATCTCGATCAGCGCTCGAAAGACTATTCCGACATCAAGGACAAATATCGCCCCGGCCACGCCGACTACACCTATGACGTCAAATACGGTCTGCGCGATTACCGCGGCGGCGGCCGCCAGTCGGCGCGCGAGACGGCGATGCGGGTCGCCGCCGGCGCCATTGCGCGCAAGATCGTGCCGGGATTGAACGTGCGCGCCGCGCTCGTGCAGATGGGGCCGCATCGTATCGATCGCGCGCGCTGGGACTGGGCCGAAGTCGAGCGCAATCCGTTCTTTTGTCCGGATGCGAAGACCGCAGCCTTACTCGGCGATTATCTCGACGGCTTGCGTAAAAGCGGCTCCTCCATCGGCGCGGTCATCGAGGTCGTGGCCGAAGGCGTGCCCCCGGGTCTCGGCGCGCCGATCTACGGCAAGCTCGACGGCGATCTCGCCGCAGCGCTGATGAGCATCAACGCCGTCAAAGGCGTCGAGATCGGCGCCGGCTTTAGCGCAGCCGAGCTTTCCGGCGAGGAGAACGGCGACGAAATGCGCATGGGCAATGACGGCAAGCCGCTGTTTCTGTCCAATCATGCCGGCGGTATTCTCGGCGGCATTTCGACCGGCCAGCCGGTGGTGGCGCGCTTTGCCGTCAAGCCGACCTCGTCGATCCTCAACCCGCGCCGCACCGTCGACCGCAATGGCCATGACACCGAGATATCGACCACCGGGCGTCACGACCCTTGCGTCGGTATCCGCGCCGTGCCGATTGGCGAAGCCATGATGGCATGCGTGATCGCCGACCATTATCTACGCCATCGCGGCCAGGTCGGCGAGCCTCCGGCGTGGCCGTTTCCGCAGCCGGCACGCTGACGGCGCTTCCCGCAGAGAACAAAAAATGGCCGACGACCACCAACGCATCGAAGCCGTCGTCGCCGCGTTCGCGCGCGGCGAGATCGTCGTCGTCGCCGACGACGACGACCGCGAGAACGAAGGCGACCTGTTCGTTGCCGCAAGCCTGTGCACGCCGGAAAAGATGGCGTTCATCATCCGCCACACCTCGGGCATCGTTTGTGCGCCTTTGGCGCCCGAGGAGGCGCGACGGCTGCATCTCGATCCGATGGTAGCGCTCAACGATGCGCCGCTCGGCACCGCGTTCACCGTATCGGTCGACGTTCGCCACGGCCTGACCACGGGGATTTCCGCGGAGGAGCGCAGCAATACCGTCCGGGCACTGGCCAATGGCAATTCCGGCGCGTCGGACTTCGTGCGGCCCGGCCACGTCTTTCCGCTGGTGGCCAAGGACGGCGGCGTGCTGATGCGTTCAGGGCATACGGAGGCCTGCGTCGATCTGTGCCGGCTCGCCGGATTGCCGCCGGTGGGGGTGCTCGCCGAACTGATGAACGACGACGGCACCGTGATGCGCGGGCCCGAGCTTGCCGCACTTTCCGAGCGGCATAAACTGGAGCGTATCACCATCGCGGAATTGATCGCCTACCGCCAGGCGCGCGACAAGCTGATCGAACGGGTCGGCGAGTTCCCGGTCGAGTCCGAAATCGGCACGCTGACGGGGTACGCCTTCATCACGCCGTTCGATCAGGTCCATCACATGGCTTTCGTGCATGGCCGGATCGGCGACGGTAAGAACGTGCTGACCCGGCTGCACCGCGCCAACATCATCTCCGACGTGTTCGGTGGCGCCAAGCCGATCCGGCACGCGTTGGCGCGCTTTAAGGCCGAGGGCAGGGGCGTGCTGGTGTTGTTGCGCGACGGCACCGCGGGCGTGCCGGTGGTTTCAATACCCAAATCCGCGGACACCGCGTCCGGCGAGGCGCGTAGCCAGCAGTGGCGCGAAGTGGGTCTCGGCGCGCAGATCCTCAAGGATCTAGGCGTCAATTCAATCAGGCTTTTGACGTCCTCGCGCCCGATGACCTATGTCGGCCTGTCCGGATTCGGCATCGAGATCGTGGGGACCGAGCCGGTGGAGGGTTGAACGGATCGTTGCATTCGCGCGACTTAGAGCATGACCCGGAAAAGTGGCTACCGGCTTTCCGAAAAGATCATGCTCAAACAAAATGCTAGAGCCCGGTTCTGATTCAATCAAAACCGATCACGCTCTAGGACAACGCAGGAGGGGCGGCATGCCTAACATCGTTTCCCGAATCCGCATCGTTCTCGCCGTCGTCGGCCTTGGCCTCACGCTGTCGGCCTGCGGCTACAACACAATTCCGACGCTGGAAGAGCAGGCCAAGGCGCGCTGGTCGGATGTGCAAAACCAGTATCAGCGCCGCGCCGATCTTATCCCCAATCTGGTAGCCACGGTTCAGGGTTACGCCGCCCAGGAAAAGAGCGTTCTCACCGCGGTGGTCGAGGCGCGCGCCAAGGCCACCCAAATCAAGCTCGACGCCTCCGATCTGACCGATCCGGACAAGATGAAGGCCTTCCAGGATGCGCAGAACCAGTTGACCGGCGTGCTTGGCCGGCTGCTGGCGGTGACCGAGAATTATCCCGACCTCAAATCCAACGCCAATTTCCTGGCGCTGCAATCGCAGCTCGAAGGCACCGAGAACCGCATCGCGGTGGCGCGGCGCGATTATATCGACGCGGTGCGCGCCTATAACACCGCGCTGCGCACGCTGCCGACCGTCATTTGGGCGAAGACCGTGTTCTCCGGCGAAAAGCCGATGGCGGAGTTCACCGCCAACGAGGGCGCGCAAACGCCGCCGCAGGTGAAGTTTTAATGCGCGGTGTTGCCGCAGCGCTTGTCGTCTGCCTAATTTCGACTTTTGCCTTCGCGTTCAGTTTTCCGCCGCTGACCGGCCGGGTGGTCGATCAGGCCAATGTCATGCCGGCGGCGAGCCGCAGTGCCGTCGAGACGAAGCTCAAGGATCTCGAGGACAAGTCCGGCATCCAGCTCGTCGTCGCCACCGTCAGCTCGCTGCAGGGCAGCGACATCGAGACCTTTGCCAATGAGCTGTTCCGGTTCTGGAAGCTCGGTCAGGCGCAAAAGAACAACGGCGTGTTGTTGCTCGTCGCGCCGGCAGAGCACAAAGTACGCATCGAGGTCGGCTATGGCCTGGAGGGCACGCTGACCGACGCGCTGTCGTCGGTGATTATTTCCAGCGCCATCGTACCCCGCTTCAAAGCCGGCGATTTCTCGGGTGGCATCGAGCGCGGCGTCGACGGGATCATCAGCGTGCTCTCAGGCGACAGCGCGGAGTGGCAAAAGAAGGTCGACGTTCGCCGGGACGACAGGTCAGGCGAGACCGACGGCCCAATCCCATTCATCTTCTTTCTGCTCGTCATTTTCGTCATGTGGTACATGAGCCGCCATGGGCGCGGAACGATCTTCATTCCTTCCGGCGGCTCCAGTCGGGACTCCGATTGGAGTAGCGGCGATTCCGGCGGCGGCTTTTCCGGCGGCGGCTTTTCCGGTGGCGGTTTTTCCGGCGGCGGCGGTTCGTCGGGCGGCGGCGGGGCATCGGGGAGCTGGTGATGCATTTCAGCCACGAGGATCACGAGGCGGTTTCGGCCGCGATTCGCACCGCCGAACAACGCACCTGCGGGCAGCTTGTCTGTGTGCTGGCGCGTTCATCGTCCGCCTACAGCTACATTGCGATTTTATGGGCGAGCGTGCTGGCGCTGATCACGCCATGGCCGCTGATTTATTTCACGCCATGGAGCGTTGAGCGAATTTTCGCCATCCAGCTTTTAGTCTTCATTGCGGCGGGCCTGGCTTTTTCCTTGACGCCGCTTCGCTTGGCGCTGGTGCCGCGCGCGGTGCGGCGAACGCGGGCGCATCGCGCCGCGCTCGAGCAATTCGTCGTGCGCGGCGTAAGCCGCACCAAGAATCGCACCGGCGTGCTCATCTATGTGTCGCTGGCTGAACGCTACGCGCGGATCATCGCCGACGACGGGATTGCCCAAAAAGTCCATCCTGCCGAGTGGCAGGCAGCGATCGACGCCTTGACCGGTCACATGCGCGAGGGCCGCATCGTTGCAGGCTTCGCCGCAGCGATCGAGCGTTGCGGGGCGGTTCTCGCGGCGCATGCCCCGCCGGACGGCTCGGGCAATGAATTGCCGGATCGCCTCTACGTGATGTGACGCATCGAGCGCGTGAGGCCTGCCGCGCTCCGTCACGCATTTGTCACCCATCCATCATAATGGAACTCTAGACCCTGATCCAATTCGATTGAATCGCATCAGGCCTGAATTTTTCATTTGCGCATGATCTGGCCCGAAAACCGGTCACCACTTTTCGGAATCATGCTCTGACGGCACGCCGCCGCGACGGTGTATTGCTGTGGATCAGGGACCGCGCTACGCGATCTATTTTGTACCGGCAGCGGACTCTAATTTCTATCGCTACGGCAGCTCGATCCTCGGCTACGACTGTTATACCGGCAAGACGCTGGATTTCCCGGAAGGGTCCGGTGACCAAGCGGTGAACTGGAGCCAAATCACCGCCCAGCCGCGGCGTTATGGCTTTCATGCAACCATGAAGGCGCCGTTTCATCTTTCGCCGTCCTGCACCGAGCCGCAACTGGTCAACGCGCTCCAAAGCTTCGCCGGTCTCGGCCACGCGGTCCATTCATTCGCGCCGACCGTGACCATGCTCGACGACTTTTTCGCGATCGTGCCGCTGCAAGCCGACGCCGCGCTCGACGTTTTGGCGGCGTCGTGCACGACGATATTCGATGCCTATCGGGCGCCGATGTCGCCGCAAGAGCGCGCACGGCGCATCGCGCTTGGTTTGAGTCAAAGCCAGATCAGAATCTCGACCGCTGGGGCTATCCCTACGCGCTCTCGGAATTCCGCTTTCATATGACGTTGACCGGCAAGATACCGATGCGCCGGCGAATGGCGATCTTCGCGATCTTGCTGAACGGCTTGCATCGCCTGCCAGTCGAACGTCAGGTCGCGCTCGACCGGCTCGCTTTGCTGCGGCAGGACTCGTCCGACGCTTCGTTTCGCGTCATCAGCGAGAGCAATCTCACGGGCGGGACGAGCGGGACTTCCTAATCAAGCAAGCCTCGCGCTTAGCCGGCCGGCTGCGCCCGCTTCGGGAACAGTTGCGGCCGCAGCTTCGGCTGGCAGGCCATCATCTTTGGCGCATAGGACGTTTCGGCGCCGAGTTCCTCGGCGGCATGCCAGGCCCAGCGCGGATCCCACAGCGCGCCGCGGCCGAGGCAAACGAAATCCGACTTGCCCGAGGCGACGATGTCTTCGGCCTGCTGGTAACCGGCGATCAGGCCGACGGTCATGACGGTGATACCGCTTTCTTTCTTGACCTTCTCGGCGAACGGCACCTGATAGCCGGCCGACAGCGGAATCTTCTGCCGCGGATCGAGCCCGCCGGTCGACACATCCATATAGTCCATGCCGCGGGCTTTCAGCGCTTTGGCCAACAGCACGGTTTCTTCCGGCGTCCAGCCGCCGTCCACCCAGTCGGTGGCGGAAACGCGCATGCCGATCGGCTTGTTTTCCGGCCACACCGCGCGCACCGCCTCGTACATTTCGATGGCAAAGCGCATGCGATTTTCGCTTGAGCCGCCATATTCGTCGGTGCGCTGATTGGACAACGGGGAGAGGAATTGATGGGCGAGATAGCCGTGTGCGCCGTGCAGCTCAACCACGTCATAGCCGATGCGATCGACGCGCTTGGCGGCTGAGGCAAATTCGCCGATGCAGCGTTTGATGTCGTCTTTGGTCATGGCGTGCGGAACCGGCCAGCCGGAATCGTAGGGCAGGGCAGACGGCGCCTCGGGCGTCCAGCCGCCTTCCTCCTTGGTCAGGATCGGCTTACCACCGGCTCCCGGCGGCGTGGTCGGCCCCTTGCGGCCGGCGTGGGCGAGCTGCACGCCGAGCTTTGCGACGCCGTAAGTGCGGCAGAAATCGTGCACGCGCTTGAGCGCCTTCTCGTTGTCATCCGACCACATGCCCGCGCAGCGCGGCGTAATCCGGCCCTGCGGATTGACGTCGGTCATCTCGGTCATCACCAGCCCCGCGGCGCCGAGCGACATATTGCCGAGATGCATCAGATGCCAATCGTTGGCCGAGCCGTTGTCGGAATTGTACTGGCACATCGGCGACACGACGACGCGGTTGGGCAGCGTAAGCCCACGCAGCGTGATCGGAGAGAACAGGATGCTAGCCATTGTGGGGAGATCCTTCAGGTGCTGAATTCAAAATCGAGGCGGCATGCAATATCACGAATCTCGATCAGGGAGTACGGGCTACTTTTCCAGCCGCGCGACGATCTCGACGTGTTCGGAATAGCGAAACTGATCGACCGGCGTGACGCTTGTGAGCCGATAACCGCCGTCGATCAGATGGCGGATGTCGCGCGCCAAGGTGCCCGGATTGCACGACACAGCGACCACGAGCGGAACGCCGCTTGCGGCGAGCGCGCGCGATTGTGCATCGGCGCCCTGGCGCGGCGGGTCGAAAACAACGGCGTCGAAACGATCGAGCTCGGCCGCGAGCAGCGGGTTTTTGAACAGATCGCGTCGCTCGGCCGTGACGGGCTTGAGCCCGGCGGTGCTCGCGGCGGCGCGTTTGAGCGCGGCGATAGCGCCGTCGTTGTCGTCGATCGCTAAGACCCGCGCCTGCGCGGCCAAGCGCAGTGCGAAGGGGCCGATGCCCGCGAACAGGTCGGCGATGTTTTTCTGCGCCATGCAAGCGGACTGCACGAGCCGCGCCAGCACCGCTTCGCCGTCAGCCGTGGCTTGCAGGAATGCGGCCGGCGGCAAAACGACGGTCGCCGTACCGACGCGCAGGCTGGGCGGGCGCGCTTGCGCGATCAACTCGCCATGGCGGGTGAGCCGCGCGAGATTTTGCCGCGCGGCGACGCGCGCCAGCGCGGCCGTCGCCGAGGCAGTGAGCGGGCCGGAGCCGCGCACATCGATATCGAGGCCGGTATCCGTCGCCGTCACCTGAATGTCGAGCGGCTTTTTGGTGAGACCGAGCGCCTCGGCGATGGCCCAGGCCGCCGGCAGCGCGCCGTCAAGGCTTTTGGCCAAGACCGGGCAGCGGTCGATCGCGATCACATGGTGCGAGCGCGCCGCCGAGAAACCGACCTCAAGCACATCGTGCGTGCCGCGCCGGGCGTGAAAAACGACACGGCGTCGACCGTCGCCGTGAGCGTCGATCAACTCATCCACCGGCGCTTCGATGTAGGCTTGGCGCAGCGTCGTCACCACCAGCTCGCGCTTCCACGCGCGATAGGCTGACGTCTGCCAATGCTGCAAAGCGCAGCCGCCGCAGACGCCGAAATGCGGACAGATCGGCGCGATGCGCTCTATGCTCGGCTTTTCGACATTGAGGAGATGGCGCCGGTCGGGATGGCCGGCGACCGGCTCGACTTCCACCGTCTCGCCCGGCAGCGTGCCTGGAACGTAGATCGGCCCACCGTGACCTTGGGGCCCATCGGCCACGCCGTCGCCGCGATGGCCGAGCCGGTCGATGACAAGACGCTCGATCGCTTGAGGCTCAACCACGTTTGGCCCCGATAAAGAATTCGCGGTTGCCGTCGCCGCCGAGAATCGCAGATGGGGCGACACCGCCGACGCGCCAGCCCAGCGTGATCATGAACGCAGCGATATCGTCGCAGACGGCGGCGTGAACGGCGGCATCGCGCACGATGCCCTTTTTGCTGTCGCGGCGCGCCGCCTCGAATTGCGGCTTGATCAGCGCCAGAATTTCCGCGCGCGGCGCCAGCAATTGGCCGATGGCCGGCAGCACCAGCTTGAGCGAGATGAAGCTCACATCGATGGTGGCGAAGTCGGGCTTCTCCAGCAAACGCGAGGGATCGAGCTTGCGGATGTCGGTTTGTTCAATGGCGACGATATCTTTCCGCCCGCGCAAGCGCGCATGCAATTGCCCTTGGCCGACATCGATTGCATAGACGCGCTGTGCGCCGCGATCGAGCAGCACTTCGGTGAAACCGCCGGTCGAGGCACCGACGTCGAGGCAGATGCGGCCGCAGAGATCGGGCCCGAAATGATCGAGCGCCGCCGCAAGCTTGACGCCGCCGCGCGACACGTAAGGGTGCTCGGGCTTGGCCGCGATCACGGCCTCAGACGAAAGCGCATCGGAGGGTTTGCGCACGACCACGCCGTCGGCAGTCACCAAGCCTGAGGCAATCGCGGCCTGCGCCCGCGCGCGGCTCTCGAACAGGCCGCGCGCGACCAGCAGGCGATCGGCGCGTTCGCGGGTGGTCATGGTAATTGTAGGGTGGGCATTGCGCCCGCTCTGTTTGACCGCGTGGGCAAAATCGTTCGGCGCAATGCCCACGCGGTTGCGCGGGAGCGGACGATTTTGCCCACCCTACGCGACGTCAGCCGCCTCAGGCGAGCTTGATCACTTCGCCGTGCATGTTCTGACCGAGCGCTTCGAAGGCCTTGGTGACAATGCCTTTGGCGTCGAGGCCGGCCCTGGCGTACATGGCGTTAGGCGAATCCTGGTCGATGAAGAGGTCCGGCAGCACCATCGAGCGGACCTTCAAGCCGCGATCGAGCACGCCGTGCTCGGCCAGCGTCTGCAGCACGAAGGAGCCGAAGCCGCCGATCGAGCCTTCCTCGATGGTGAGCAATACTTCGTGCTCGCGGGCAAGCCGCAGCAGCATGTCGACATCGAGGGGCTTGGCAAACCGCGCATCGGCGACCGTCGTCGACAGGCCATAGGCGGCAAGCTCGTCGGCGGCTTTGAGACATTCGCCGAGCCGCGCGCCATAGGAGAACAGCGCGATCTTGGTGCCTTCGCGCAAAATACGGCCCTTGCCGATTTCGAGGGGTTTGCCCTCTTCGGGCATAGGTACGCCTCGTCCTTCGCCGCGCGGATAGCGCAGCGCCGAGGGCCGGTCGTCGATCGCCACGGCGGTTGCCACCATGTGCACGAGATCGGCTTCGTCGGCGGCCGCCATCAGCACGAAATTGGGCAAGCAGCCGAGATAGGCGACATCGAAGGCGCCGGCATGGGTCGGCCCGTCGGCGCCGACCAGGCCGGCGCGGTCCATGGCAAAGCGCACCGGCAGACACTGGATGGCGACGTCGTGCACCACCTGATCATAGGCGCGCTGCAAGAAAGTCGAATAGATCGTCGCGAACGGCTTGAACCCTTCGGTCGCAAGCCCGGCGCAGAACGTCACGCCGTGCTGCTCGGCGATGCCGACGTCGAAGGTGCGGGTCGGAAACTCTTTTTGGAAGAGATCGATGCCGGTGCCTGACGGCATCGCCGCCGTGATGGCGACAATCTTGGGATCCTTGCGGGCCTCCTTGATCAGGCTCTCGCCATAAACTTTCTGGTAGGCGGGCGCGGCGGGTTTGGACTTCTGCTGCGCGCCGGTGGCGACGTCGAACTTGACGACGCCGTGATATTTGTCGGCGGACTGTTCCGCCGGCGCGTAGCCCTTGCCCTTTTGCGTGACGACGTGAACCAGGATCGGCCCGTTCTTGGCGTCACGGACGTTCTTTAAGACCGGCAACAGGTGATCGATATTGTGGCCGTCGATCGGACCGACATAGAAGAAGCCGAGCTCGTCGAACAGCGTGCCGCCGGTAACGAGACCGCGGGCATATTCCTCCATCGCCATGGCGCGCCGCTCGAGCATCTTCGACGGCATATGCTTGGCGATCCGGCGAATGAGCTTGCGCAGGCTGTGATAGCCGCGACCGGACACCCGCCGCGCCAGATAGGCCGATAGAGCGCCGACCGGCGGCGCAATCGACATGTCGTTGTCGTTGAGCACCACGATCAGCCGCGAATTCATGGCGCCGGCATTGTTCATGGCCTCGTAGGCCATGCCGGCCGACATCGCGCCGTCGCCGATCACGGCGATGACGTTGTTCTCCTTGTTCTCCAGATCGCGCGCGACCGCCATGCCGAGTCCGGCGGAAATCGAGGTCGACGAATGCGCGGCGCCAAACGGATCGTATTCGCTCTCGGCGCGCTTGGTGAAGCCGGACAGCCCGCCGGCCTGGCGCAGCGTGCGGATGCGGTCGCGGCGGCCGGTGAGAATCTTGTGCGGATAGGCCTGGTGGCCGACGTCCCAGATGAGCCGGTCGGCCGGCGTGTCGAACACATAATGCAATGCGACCGTCAGTTCGATTACGCCGAGGCCGGCGCCGAGATGGCCGCCGGTGACGGCGACCGCATCGATGGTTTCGCGCCGCAATTCGTCGGCAACCTGCCGCAACTCGGAGGGTTGAAGGCGCCTGAGATCTTGGGGAGTCTTGATTTGGTCGAGCAATGGGGTCTTGGACGAAACCGTCACGCTACGCTCCTTTTTCAGACCAATAGGTTGTTTCGGCGGAACGCCGATTATTGGGGCTCGCTGCGGCCCAGCACGAGGTCATGCAAGATAAAGACCATGCGAGATACTCGGTCCTTACACCATTCCACGCCGAGAACGCAATTTAAACGGCCCTGCGGCCGCGGCACTGTTCCTAGGGAACTCCCAGGCTTTCCAGTGCCTTATATCGAGAACCCGGTAATACCCGTACAACCCCATACCGTCTGTAGAGTTCAACCTATGCAAGGTTCAAGGTTTTGCTAGAGGACGCGGGCCATTTTGGTCGGTTTATCGCATTTACCGTTAGTCGCGAAAGCGGCGAAACGAGGTAACATGGCGCTGGAAATCTACCGCCGGAAGCGCAAGTTCGATGTTACCGCGGAGCCGCGCGGCCGTAAGAGCCGGCGCGGCGGCGACCGCTTCGTCATCCAGAAACACGCCGCGCGCCGGCTGCATTACGATCTGCGGCTTGAGCTCGATGGCGTGATGAAGAGCTGGGCCGTCACCCGCGGGCCGAGCCTTGACCCCGGCGAGAAGCGCCTTGCCGTCCACGTCGAGGATCATCCCATCGAATACAACACGTTCGAGGGCACCATTCCGCAGGGCGAATACGGCGGCGGCACGGTGATGATCTGGGATCGCGGGACCTGGTTACCGCAAGGCGATCCGCACCAAGGCTATGCCAAGGGCCACCTCGATTTCGTGCTCGAAGGCGAAAAGCTGCATGGCCGCTGGCACCTGGTGCGGATGCGGAGGCGTGATCGCGACAGCCAAAAAGATCGACACGAGAATTGGCTGCTGATCAAAGGCAAGGACGACGAAGCCCGTTCCGGGCGCGACAAGGATATTTTGGCGGAACAGCCGCTCTCGGTCGTCTCCGGCCGCTCGATCGAGGAGATCGCCGCGGGCAAGGCTGAAAAACTCGTCTGGCACAGCGACCGCGGTACCAAAGATTCCGCGCGCGCGGCCAGGCCCCAATCGACCAAATCGGACAAGCCGGTACGTCGAACGGTGGTAAAATTGGCGGTGCGCGCCCAGGCGGCGGCGCGGAAATCGGCAAGGCCCTAATCCGCGATGCCCAAATCTGCGATGCCAATCACTGCGAAAACGAAAGCCAAGAAGGCTGGTCCAGCCGCTGCAAGCAAAAACAGCGCCGATATCGCCAACGTGCATCTGACGCATCCCGACCGGGTCTATTGGGTCGATGTCGGCGTCACCAAGGAGGATCTGGCGGAGTATTACGTCAGCGTGTGGGATTTCATGCGGCCGCATGTCGTCGACCGGCCGCTGGCGATCGTCCGCTGTCCGGGCGGCACCGCCGGCGAATGCTTCTTTCAGAAACACATCGCGCAAAACATCAAAGAGTCGCCGCTGCGGCATGCCGTGGATGCCAAGGAGCACGACGTCATCGCGGTGGAGAAGCTCGATGATGTCATCGCGCTGGTGCAATCCGGCGCCTTGGAGATCCACACCCGCGGCGCGCGGCTCGATGCGCTGGAAACCTGCGACCGCATCGTTTTCGATCTCGATCCGGGCGAGGGCTTAGGCTGGAAGGCGATCGTCGCTGCCGCGCAGGAAACCCGCGAACGGCTGAAAGCCGAAAAGCTCGAAAGCTTCGCCAAGCTGTCCGGCGGCAAGGGCATCCACGTCGTGGTGCCGATCGACGGCGCTGATTGGGACTTGGCGAAAGCTTTCAGCGCGCGGATCGCCGCGGCCATGGCGGCCGACAGCCCGGACCGCTACCTCGCCAAAATGACCTAGGCGCTGCGCCACGGCAAAATCTTCATCGATTATCTGCGCAACACACGCGAGGCGACCTCGGTCGCCGCTTATTCGACCCGCGCGCGGCCCGGCGCGCCGGTGTCGGTGCCGTTGTCATGGCAGGCGTTGGCGCGCTCGACCGGCGCCAACCAGTTCACCGTGCTCAATCTGAGAAAGTCGATCAAGCACGATGCCTGGGCGGAGATCGGCAAGGTCAGGCAAAAGCTGCCAAAATAACCCTCCCCTGCAGGGGGAGGGTCGGCGGCCGAAGGCCGACGGGTGGGCCTGTAAAGATTTCGCTGCGTGGACTTTCCCACCTGCCGCGCTGCGCGCGGCGGCCTCCCCCTGCAGGGGAGGCGAAATCACCCCGCCAGCCGGAACCGGTCCGCCTTCGGCTCGAAGCGCGACCTGAAAATCTCCGCGTCGAGCGGGTCCTCGAAGCAATAGCGCACGAAGGCGGCGTAATCGTCTTCGACATACATGTCGAACTTGCCGACATATTTGATCAGGAAATCCAAAATCTCGCTGTCGTCGGCAAGTTGCCGCCGCGGCAGCACCACCTGAAAAGGGCATTCCGCATCGAGCTTGCGCAGCCAAGCGCTTCTTTTGTCCGGGTCCATGAGTCCGCCTCAGCCTTGATCCGAACCGTTAAGTGTTCACTATTTGTTCTAAGTTGTCAAGGGGGGCTCGGCGCTAACACAGCGCTTGTCGAGGACGCGTTCTAGGCAATGATAATCGCTCACGCGAATCAGCCTTTGAGCGGTTGTCATGCCAAGATCGTCCCAGGAAGTTCATGATGCACTTGCTACGCAGCGTCGTCACATGGCGGCGTCTTGCACGGCGTATGACATTGGCGATCATTCGGAGGCGTTGCGACTAGCAACCTGCGTTTACACGATTGTCCATGATGGCAGTAAAATTCGCTCGATCATGTCTCAACTGGGAATCAAAGAAACTCACATTTTCTTCGCGACTAACATTAAAGACGGTCGTACCGTCCTACATATCGCGGATCGGTACACCCCTCTGGTCGAACTTGAGCGGCTTTATGTGCCCCCTCAATTCGTTCCATTGTGTACGTTCTTTCAAAATCGGAACGCTTACTTTGGAGTAAGGGGTCTCACCTTCGATGAATGGTGGAATAAGGACATTATATTTTTTGATGGCCCAAGCCGTCTAACAAGGCGGCAACTTGTTTTTACGTTGCGCAACCAAGAAGGCGGTGGCCATTTTGATGAAGAGGTGCGCAATCCAAATTTCCTGCCGCTCCAACAGAAGGTGATTATGTTCCATCCTGGGCGCGGCATCAGCCACCAGAAGCATTTAGAATTAGCTTCGATGCGTCAAATTGCAGAAGAACTAGATTTGTCCTTTGCGGTACACGAAAATCGCCCTGACTTAAAGTACTACTCCATTGAAGAGCTTGAGCGCAGATCAGCACAGCGATAAAGAGGCGCGCAAGCGCCTTTGAGGCGACTTTGTGAGGCCATCGATAGGTCAGGCGCTTGCCCTTGATGCCGGTTGCTGCGATCGCGATTTGAGCGCAAAAAACTCGCGTCGCATATTTTATCTGCGCCGCGGACGTCTTGTTGTTCGTTCCGCCGCAACGGACGTCGTCTCCCGCTATTTGGTCGCTTCTTCCATCGCCTTATCGACACTAGCCGTCCGGTTTTTGACGCAATAATCGTGGATTTTCTTGTCGAGGGCCGCGGAGTCCGCATCCGGTGGAGTGCCAGCCGTCGCCTGGTTCAGTTCCTTTTCGTTTTTCAGATAGTCGGCGCAGGTCAGGCTTTGCGCGGAGGCAAAAGTCGGCAGAAGCGCGGCAAGCGCGCCGGCGACGATCAGCGATTTCATGAAAACTCCCAAAGGTGTGAGCGCGGGCTATAGGCGTGCCGCGACGTTAAGTCGAGCAGATTGCCGTCTCGCGGCCGGAACTTGCCCAAGCCGACGCCACGCCGTTCGACCCGTCACTCTGAGGTGGCCGCGTAGCGGCCCTCGATACCGCAAAAGGCGGCGTAATTTTTTTAGCGACACCCTCTTGATACTCGTCACCGACAGGAATATATTCCCGCAATCCCGCCCATCGAAGGGGCGTCGACCGGTGACGGCCGAGCGATGGGGCGGGTGCGGTTCCTGCGGGTGGGCTTCGTAACCCCACTCCCGGGCGGTCCGGGCATCGCTTCGGCCGGCATTATGACCGGTCCGCGAGGTG
>Ga0182013_10000734_pt1 | contig 45500 bp, 42 predicted proteins | sample 612S2MmetaG_FD_120487 | JGI IMG/M metagenome (GOLD analysis project Ga0182013, IMG submission 120487) | Permafrost microbial communities from Stordalen Mire, Sweden - 612S2M metaG | ecosystem: Environmental > Terrestrial > Soil > Wetlands > Permafrost | place: Sweden: Stordalen | collected... | reverse complement strand
GACCAATACACCCGCCCCAGCCAACCGCGGCCTGGATCAACCCACCCATCCCAGCCATCGCGACAGAGGGAAATCTACACTAAACTCTGACGCCACCTGTCTCAAACTCGTTGACACGCTCCGGAATGGGTCCTGCGGACTTCACCGACGGAACAATGTTTCACTTCGGCCAGCCTCCCAATCGTGTCGATATCCTCCCGAAAATCGACGGCGTTAGCTTCGATGAAGCCTGGTCCAATCGAGTGGAAGGCACAATCGAAGGAGTTGTCCCGTCGCAGATCATCTCCCGCGAAGATCTGATTCGCAACAAGCTCGCCAGCGGACGGGAACAGGATCTTCTCGACGTGAAAGTGCTTCGCGCGGCGGAAAAAGCAGTGCGAGACCGTCCTGTTCAGAGCGAGAATCCAGGGAAAAGGCCGTAACGGGCAATCATCCCTCCCAAAGAGCTACACGGCAACGGCAATCACGAAGGCGAGCAGGGGACGCTGCTGCAGTAGGGACCGCGCGTCTGGTGATATTTCCCGGGGCTCAAAATCGGGACCTGAAGCACTGCGGCCTGTGGGTTACTCTGTGGGATTCTTGACCGATGCGTCTGAGACAGCCTTGAGTCCGGAGGTTTCCCGAAGTTCTTCCTCGAATGAACGGCTAGCCTTCTCGACCGCGGCGTTGTCCATATCCTCGATTGCCGACTGGCATTCTTCAAATACCATGGAGAGCACCTTTACCTCCGGACCAATCTCATCGAGAAGCGGCGTGGATTGGAGCATCTTGAATGCCTCCATAAGCCGTTTGTGGGAGATTCTTGCTTCGGCGCGATTACCGGACCTGATAGCACGATATGTATCAAGGGCAAGTTCGTAGAACCAAGGGGCATCGTCCCGCAGGAAGCTGGCCGCGAATAGGATCTGCATGGGATCTCCGGGGCCACTTGCAATGCGGCGGATCATTTTCATCAACTCCTTTCCGCGAGGTTTATAAGCATTGCGCCTCCTCCAGTCGGCTTCCTCCTCATGCATCACCATAAGCCGCGTCTCCAGCTCCATGCGATGCATTTCCAGATCCCGATTCTTAGCGTCCATGTCCTTCATGACCATAAAGCGCATCTCTAAGTTTCTAAACCCTGAGACAAGCTCTTCAAGGATTTCCCCCTCAGGTCGAGACGGCTTCGGTGCGGCCTTAGTCTTAGGAATTGCAGCGATCCTGACCTCAAGGTCAGGCCAGGCCATCGCAAACAGCTTCTCAAGTTTTCCGGCCTCGACAGGGTTCGTAGCGGACTTGTTCAAGCTCGAAACAAGCTCCCTGATCTCGCCTTCCTCCACCTTCTTTGCTTGAAATTGCGCGAGCGGTCCGGATACTTCCTTTTTGTCGAGGTCGAGCAGTAGAGGCATAACCTTTCCCTCTTTTACCGACTTCGCGATCGCTCCCGCCTCAAAGAGTATCCAAGGGGCATCCTGATTCTCGCGCGTGACGCAGCTTATGCCGAAATTGCAGTCTTCGAGTCCCTTTGCGATCTCGTCGCTCCAGCGTTCGCCAGCACCTATGTCGGACTTCGACAGCCACGGCTCAGCATAGTACAGGACGAGGGGAAGCCACTCCTTCAACGCTATCGCCAGAGCTTCGCTTCGATCACCATGCCAACTGATAAAGATTTTCATCCCTTCGCTCCTGCCAAGGTCCAACTTGCTTTCAGCTACCAAGTTGATCAGGCGGTAAGTTTACCGCGTCCTTTCATGGGGGGCAAATGACGGACCCGCAGAGCGCCGGTATCTGGACATCGCACCCGAGACCTAAGATTTATTAGAAGATCGCCCAGTCAACCCCGCTTGCACTCCACCCGCCGAATCGTCTTATCCGTCGGCTTCGTCGGATCGTAGACGACACCGATTTTTGCCCACGCAGCGAGGCTTAGCTGGTCGATGAGTTCCATTCGTTCGCCCACCGAGAGGCTGCGCCAGTTTTTCACCCTCTCCTTCAGGTGTTCCGGCACATAACCGTAGGGAAATTTCGATTCGTCGATTTCGCTCATAAAGTCCACCTCGCCATCTTGGCCCAATGCATCAGCGCCGCCTATTGCCCATCCCACGGATCGAGCACCGGCACTTGCGCCATGTCGTATTCGCTGCGGTCGCGCGTGACAACGGTGAGCCCGTTGTGAAGAGCCGTGGCCGCAATCATCAGGTCCGGCTGCGAATACGTGTGGCCCGCTTTGCGGCCTTCCTCAACCAGCAGCCGCCATTTCAGCATGACTTCTTCGCTCAACGGAAGCATGCGGCCCTCGAACATCGGCCGCACGCGATGCGTCAGCCAGTCATTGAGTGCCGCCCGCCGGCCCGGTTCGCCAATCAATTCGATACCGAATCGAATCTCGGCAAGCGTCACCACGCTGATGTAAAGCTGAGGGAGCGGGCATCCCGTGACGAAGGCGACCACTCTTGGTTCCGGCCGCGGCCGGCGTAATTCCGACAGAATATTGGTGTCGAGCAGCCAGGACATTAGAATCGGACTTCGCGCACCGGCATGCGCCCGCGCTTTGGCTCAAGGCCGATTTCCTTGTAAGGCGAGGCCTGCATCGCCGCGACAAGATCGGCGCCTTTGCGGCCTTCGGGAAGGAGCGGATCGCCCTTAAGCGCATCGATCCGCGCGAACCACTCCTCGACAGTTTCCTTGCGCTTTCTTGAAACAGGTTCCAGCAGCACTCCCGCGCCCACGCGCCGTACACGGACGCTGTTGCCCTCAAAGCGGAACTCCTTGGGCAGGCGCACGGCCTGGCTGCGGCCGTTCCAGAACAGCTTGGCTTCGGCGGACTTTGGATCGGCTGCGGACCTGGGCATTGTGCGTCCTCCAATGGTCTATATCAATAGTATATACCACTTCGACCCAGAATCACACACCAATGTGGTGGATCGGTTTGACGGAAGCCATCCCTCAGGGGCTAAAGCCCGCATCAACATTGCGGCCTTTGCGGCACGACTGAAGTCGTGCCCTTTCACGAGGACTTCAAACGGACCCACTACTTCCACTAACCCCGCGGGGCGTCGGCCGTCCTCCCCTTGGTTCCTCTCTTCGACCAATAGAGGTACACGGGAATGCCCAGCAGGACCAGGATCAGGCCGGGCCAGGTGTACTGCGGCTTGTAGCGCAGGAGCGCGGCGCAGATGCCTGTCGCCATCACGATGTAGAGAGCGGGAAGCACGGGGTAGCCGAAGGCTTTGTAGGGGCGCGGCGCATCGGGCTGCTTGAAGCGCAGGACGAAGAGGCCGAGGATGGTCAGGATATAAAAGACCAGCACCGCAAAGATAATGTAATCGAGCAACTGGCCGTAGGAGCCGGAGACGCAGAGAAGCGTGGTCCAGATGGCCTGGACTATCAGCCCGGCGGCCGGGGTTTCATAGCGGGGGTGCAATTTGCCGACGAAGCGGAAGAAGAGACCGTCCTGAGCCATGGCGTAGTAGGCGCGCGCGCCCGAGAGCGTGATGCCGTTGGCGCAGCCGAAGGTGGAGATGAGAATCGCCGCGGCCATCAGGTAGCCGCCGAGGTGCGGAAAGATCTGCTGCAACACCGCAGCTCCGATGCGGTCCTCGGAAGCAAATTGGACGCCGCGCGCAAAGACCGTGGCGCCGTGCGGGTCGCCATGCAGGGGAAGCACCAGAATGTACGCCGCGCTGGCCAGGAAATACACAACCAGAACGAAGCCGACACCCATGGCCAGCGAGAGCGGCACATTGCGCCGGGGGTTTTTGATTTCGCCGGCCGTGAAGGTGACGTTGTTCCACGCATCGGCGGAGAAGAGCGAGCCGACCTGCACCACGGCAAGAATCGCGAGAGCGCCCACCATGACGATGGGCCCCTGCGCGCCCACCTGCACGGGATGGAGCGACGACCAGCCGGCATTGCGCCAGAACTGGCTCCAGTGGCTGCCGAAGTTGGCCGCGAGGGCCGCGGCGTTGCGGCCCACGGTGAATCCCAGAATCACGAGAGCGGCGAGCGAGAGCGCTTTGGCCACGGTGAAAACATTCTGCAGAAGCGCGCCGAAGCGCACGCCGCAGATATTCACGGCCGCGACGAACAGCACCACGAGGATGCCGGCGAGATTTGCGGTGCTCAAGCCAATGTCCATGTTGCCGAGCAGCATGGGGCCGACGGGAATGGGCGGAACGTGCGCGATGTGCCACAGCCAGTGCGTGCTTGAAACCGAGGGGAAGAAGACGCCGAGGAATTTGCCGAAGGCCACGCACACTGCGGCGATGGTCCCGGTCTCGATGACGAGGAAGAGCGTCCAGCCGTAGAGAAATCCCCACAAGGGGCCGAGCGACTCGCGCAGGTAGACGTATTGGCCGCCGGCTTTGGGCATCATGGCGGCGAGCTCGCCGTAGCTCAGGGCGCAGATCATGGTCATGACCGCGGTGACGATCCACGCGCCCAGGTAAAGCGCCGGAGAATCGGTGAGGCGCGCGATGTCGCAATCGACAATGAAGATGCCGCTGCCGATCATGGAGCCGACGACGATGGTGGTGGCGCTGAACAGGCCCAGGCTCGGCACCAACTGCGCACCGGAGTTGCCGGGATCGGGGGCAGTCGGCGAACTTTCCCACCCTTTCCGCAAAGAGCGCGGAAAGGATGGGGCACCCTGTTGCTGATTCATATTGTTCATGGTATCCAAAGTGTCGAGTCGATGATTTCCGAAGAGGTGTTTTCCAGGCCAGGATGCGATCCTTTCCAAGTTTTTGCGGTGCAATCGGTTAAGAGCCTGTGGCTGACACCGTCATTTGGTGAAAGCCTCCCTCAGGGGCTAAAGCCCCGCACAAATTTTGCGGCGTTTACGGCACAACTAAAGTCGTGCCCTTTCAAAGCAGGATTTTCGCCACAGGCTGCCAGGAGAACCGCACTCTGAGTATAGGATCACATGGCCGAAAGGAATATGGAACACATCCGGCTTTCAGATGGTTTCCGCGGCATTGCCATTCTTAGGACTTATCCGGAAATAGGTACCGCCGGTCTCCAGGCCGGCTGCCGTGCGGGTCTGCTGACCCGCACCTCGCTGCTGGCGGCGTGGACGCCGCCAGTACAGCCGGTCTGGAGACCGGCGCTACTCCAAGAGATGAATTGCGGATAAGCTCTTAGTGTTTATCTGTTTCACTGCCTGCGGGGCTCTCCCGTGGGCAGGAAGGCCATTCCGGCGATGTTGTCTCCCGAGGCGAGGAGATCGCGGACGCGCTCCGGATTGGGGCCTTCGCGCGCGCCCGCTTGCTGAATCACGCCGAGCGCCGCGGCAGGCGTGGTTGCGGCGGGCAGCCGGAAGATCCACGGAATGTTGGCCGAAGTGAGCGACTGGTCGTTGCTCAGCGCGACCACGGGAACGAAGCATTTCAGCGCCAGTTGCTCGGCCAGATGCGCGGCGTCGCGATCGAGAGCCAGGATGGCCAAAGCGTGCCCGTCCATCAGCGCGTGAACCAGCTGGGTTGAAGCCGCGCCCCAGCTTTGCCCGCTCTCCACGGGCAGCAGCGACAACTTGAGGCCTTGCGGAGATGCCGCGCGCAACACCGAGAGGACCTCGGGGCTCTGCGCGATTTGCGCCGCTCCCCGGCCAAAGACGATCACGTGTACCGGCCCCGGCGGAAGATTCGCGGCGTGCGGGCCAACGTACTCCACGCCGTCTTCGCCCACCCGCGCGTAAGGCGCCGGTGGCGCGGCGGCTGCGGTTGCGGGCGCCTGAGCCGCCGCGTGAGTCTTGTTCATACTGGCCGGCCGGTAGGTGATGGCTCCATCGTGCACCGTGCCGAGAAACATGGGCGCCACATTCTTCTGGTTGGGATCGAAGATCATGTGCCCGGTGACGCCGTCGTATTGTTCGAGATCGGCCAGCGCATCGTGAATGCGCGCGCGGTTCAGCCCCGCCGCGCAGATGGCGTCGAGCAGCGCGTTCATCCCGTCGTAGGCGAGCGCGGCAAACTGCTCCGGCGGCTCGTAGAAGCGCGCCTGGAAGCGGCGATTGAAATCGAGCCAGCGCGGGTCGTTGCGCGTGGGATCGTAAGGGAAGACGGCCTCGAATCCCTCCGCCGCGGGACCGGCTTCGGCAAGCAGATCCTGCCCCAGCGTGCGATAGGAGCCGAAGACACGCTGCTTCATGCCCATGGCGCGCATCTGCTTCAATATCTGCGCGGCGGGAATCTCGTCGGTCCACAGCACAATGGCGTCGGCGCGCGAGTCGCGAATGATCCCCAGTTCGCGCGTGAAGTCCGTGTCGCCGGCAATAAACTTTTGCTCGATGACCACAGGATGGCCGAGACGGCGCGCGGCGTCGCGGAATTTCGGCACGCCCAGCCGGCCGTAGCGGTTGTTTACGCGCAGAATGGCCACGCGCTTCAGGCCCAGCTCGGTATAAATGCGCCGAGCGAGTGTGTAGCATTGCACGCGATCGTCCTGCAGATCGGTGAAGTACCACGGAATATAAGTTTCCGGAATTGTGGGGTCCGTGGAAGCCGAATTGACGACAGGAATTTCCGCCTTGAGCGCCAGGCGCAGGATGACGTGCGTGGACTCGGAGCTGATGGAGCCAAAGATCGCCCAGTCCTGTTCGTCGTAGATCATCGCGACGGCTTCGTAGGAGGCCGCTCCCCAGATGGCGGGATCGGTGGGCCGTTCTTCGCTGTACGCCGCACCCGCCTGCCAGTTGTTGTAGTCGTTGTGAAGCATCAGGCGAAACGGCTTGCCTCCGTAACCGCCGCGCGCGTTGGCTTCCTCAACGGCAAGCTGCGCGCCATGCAGCATGCGCTGGCCGAAGGTTTGCTCGGGTCCGTTGGCGATCGGTCCCATGAATCCGATGCGCACCTCGCTCAGGTTCGTCGGTTCGGGAACGTCCCGCGCCGCGCCTACATAAATGTTGGGATGGATGTAATTGAGGTCGTAGGGCGTGGCAAACTTGGCGAAGGGGCTCAGGTCCTCCGGCTCGCCGGCATAGGGCGCGACCGCGCGATCGCGCGGCGGCGCCGGCGGGTGCGCGCCGCACGCGCACACATGCGCGCTCTGGACAGGTTTTTGCTCCGCACTTTGGCTCACGAGAGCGGGGACGCCGCTCATCACCCACAAACACGCCGCCGAAAACATCCAACCTTTGCTCATTACGCTTCTCTCCGCGGCCGCGAAAGCGAAGGACGGCAGGGCTAAAGCCCCAATTCGTAAGACCCCGTTCTTCGGCACGACTGAAGTCGTGGCCTTTCGCGACGCAACTTCCTTCGCAGCGACTACGAACTGCTCTTCTCCGTGCGAAACATGGCAATGGCCTCGATCTCGATGAGCAGCTCGGGGCGGCAAAGAATGGCCTGGATGCCGGTGGATGCGGGCAGCGGATCGAGCCCCTGTTCCTTGTAGAACGCGGTGCGCTCTTCGTTGAACGCGTCGTAATCGCGCTCGATGTCGCGCAGGTAGCAAGTGGTGCGCACAATGTCGTGCCAGGTGCAGCCCTCGGCGGCCAGCAGTCCGGTGATGTTCTCAAACGTGCGCCGCATCTTCGCGCGAAAATCGCCGATGTGCACGCTCTGGCCGTTCTCGTCGATGGAGGCCGTGCCGGAGATCAGGAGAATCGTGAGGCCGTTGAGATCGATTCTCATGCCGCGCGAGAACGAGCTGGGCTTGGCGTAGGCGTAGGCCTCGTTCAGAACCCCGTGGTTGGTGACCGCGCGCTTTTTTATCGGCGCGTTGGCGATGGTTTCAAGAATTTCAGCAAATGCGTTCATCGACTGACTCCTTCAAAAAACTACTTAGAATGTTTTACGGTTGACGAATTCCGTGACTCAATCCCTTGGCCGTGGCGACCCAGATGTCACGACCCTGAAAATCGATGCCGAGAATGTAGTTGTGCGCCGGAGCAGTGGTGACGGGCACTTGGGCGACGTGCCCCTGCGCGTCGCGCACCGTCATCTCCGGTTTGCCGGTGGTTAGCGAGGGGCGATAGACCGCCCAATTCGCGCCGTCGTAATAGGCCAGGCCTTTGTCGGTGCAGAACCATGCATGATTCGCGTCGACGCCCTTCACGAAATTGGTGAAGTTCGAGGGCAGCCCGCTGTCCTTGGCCAGGAAGTTGTGCCAGTAACGGCCGTCGTAGCGGCTGTCGCCGAAGTAGGTCGATGCCCAGACGATGTTATCGACGTAGCTGACCGAAGAAACGATTTCGTGAATCAGCCCCTGGTCTTTGAAAAGCACCAACTCGGTTTCGCCGTCGGGATCCTCGTACTTGTCCCAGCGCCCGGTCTTCTGGTTGTACTCGAGTAAACCGCTGCCCCAGACGGCGAAGTAGACTTTGTCTGGCGCGGCCGAGACACCGTAGACCCATATTTCGACCATGGGCGTATTGCGTTCGTTGTAGAGCTGCCACTGGCCGGTACGAAGGTCGAGGCGGTTTGCGCCAGCGGCCGTCGCCACCCATACGTTCTCGCCCTCCACTGAAACGCCGTAGACCACGTCGTTGCTCAAGCCCGAATTCAGTTGCGTGTAAGTGTCGATGCGCCCGCCGGAGATGCGGCTCAGGCCTCCCATGGTGCCGGCCCACACGTCGCCGGTGCGCTTGTCGAGCGCCAGAGAAAGCACGGCGCGATGGGCCAGGCCGTCTTTCGTGGTGTAGGTCTTCCACTTGCCGTTCTCGTAGAGCCCCAGTCCGTTTTCGGTGCCCGCCCAGATGCGATCGCCATCCACCAGCACCGCGAAGACGTGGTTGTCGGGCAGGCCGTTGTCGGTGGTAAAGTTCTCAAAGCGGAAGCGCGGAAGAGTCTGCGCAGCGGCGGAAATCTTCGCCGCAGGGACCTTGGCCGCTCGGGCCGTCACCGGTGCAGCAGGCTGCTTTTGCGCGCTTGCGGCCATCGGCACAAGCATCGCGATTGCTGCCGCAACCATCGCCAGCGCTACTGCGAGCCGCCCGTTTTGCGCTGAATTCTTCATCGCGTCCTCAGATATTCGATCAGGTCGTTGAGTTGATTCTTGGTCAGGTCGTTGGTGCGGCCATGCTTGTCTTGCGGGTTAAAGACAGTCCAAATTTCTTCGAGCGAGGGCGCGGAACCGTCGTGCATGTAGGGCGCCATGAGCGCGACATTGGTCAGTTGCGGCGTCTTCAAGAGCGCGGACCTGTCGGTGGGCTTTTTCGTGCCCACATCAAGGATTTTTTGATTGGTGCCCTGAGCGCCACTGTGGCAATACGAGCAGCGGTTGGCTTCCGGAATGGGCTTGCCGAAGTTGTCCTGGGCGCGCTCGAAGATCGCCTTGCCGCGCTCCTCGGCCGCGGTCAGCTCGTTGCCGGGCGAGCGCCAGCGATTGGGCCGCGGCTGCAGGCTGCGGATGTAGACGACCAGATCGGTCAGCGTCAGATCGTCAAAGCTCTCCGAACGCCAGAAATATTTCTCGGTGCGTGGGCCGCACTCGGTGGGTATGTTGGGGTTGGCACCGTTCCACTTGTAGGGGCCGACATCCTTGATGCCCTCGAGCAATTTGTTCTCCACGATGTCGACTCCGAACCCATCCGGCTCCAGATCCCAGGTCAGGCCGTCGAAGGTGGAATCGATGTGGCAGTTGGCGCATCCGATCTGGCCTTGAAACGAATAGCGCGCGGTATAAAACGTCTGCTCGCCGTAGCGGAGGACGGAGAGATCCTTCGGTCCATCCAAAGGAATGGTTGCCGCCAGGCGATTTGTGCGCGTGTCGATGACGCTGATCGTATCGTCGAGGCGGTTGGCGACAAACAACCTGCGGCCGTCAGGCGAGAGCGTTGCGCCGCGGGGATCGTGACCGACGGCGATGCGCGCAATAACGTAATTCGCGCTGGCCGAGAGATCCTCAACAGACGATTTGCGCCGCGCGCGCACGGTTGCGAGCAAACGCCGCACATCGATCGCGGTCACGATCTCGGAGCCTTCGCTGGTCACGTAGAGGCGCGACTTGTCCGGCGTGATGGCCACGCCGAAGGGCCGCGCGGCGTAACGCTCCAATTCGTCGAGGGGTATTTCTACTGGTTTTGGACCAATGTCAGTGCCAAAAAGAGTCAGCGTGTCCGTGAAGGCCCAGCCGTGCTCAAGATGCGCCAGCGGCACCAGGTTCTTGGGATGCATTTCGGCCGCCGCGCCCAGCCGTCCGTCGGCAGAGATGGCCACATGAAATACGCCGGCGATGCTGTGGAGAGGAATGCGATCGACGACCACGGCGCGCGCCGTATCGATCACCGCGATCTCCGACTCCGGCGGCATGCGGTTTCCCAACTCGCTGCCGAGCGCGGGTAGAATCGGGTAGACATGCGTGACGTAAAGGCGGCGGCCATCGGGAGAAAGCGTCATATAACTCGCGCCGCGCCCGGCGGCGAGACGTTTCTCCTCCGCGCCGGTGCGGGCGTCGAGCACGGCCACGTCGTTGGAGATGCGATTGGCCACGAACAAAAAGTTGCCGGCGGGATCCTGGGCTACGCTCGAAGGCTCGGCGCCCACCGGCCACGTCGCGGTCACCTGGAGCGATCGCGTGTCGACGACCGACACCGTGTCGTCCCATGAGTTGGCCACGAAGAGCCGCGAGCCGTCTGGCGAGAGCGCAAAGCCGCGCGGCACGCGGCCCACGGCAACCGTGCCGATGGTTTTGTATGTTGCCGCGTCCAGCACGCGCACTTCACCGCTCTGCTGGCAGAGCACGTAAAGCCGCGCGCCGTCCGAGGAAAACAATGTCTCGACGGGAGACGCGTAGACCAAGGGCTCGTCGGTCCTTGGGTTCGCGGCCGCCTGAACTGTCTTCCCCGTCCACGGCGCAGCGGTAAAGATCGCCGCTGCCAGAAGCAGCGCGGCCGTGAGACAACCTTGCAGGCGGCGCCTCATTTCGGCTCCTCGATGGTGAGCACGCGGTCAACATTCTGGTTTTCGAGCGTCTGCTCGCGCCCGCTCGGCCAGCGCACCACGATCTTGTCCACTTGAGTTGCCGCGCCCAGGCCGAAGTGCAGCCGTCCATCGTTCTGCGAAAGGTAGCCCGATGCAGCCACACGCTCCTGGAGCGAATGCCTGCCGCCCGCAAAGACTTCGACGCGCGCGCCAATCCCGTCGCGGTTGCTCTTTGCGCCGGGGCTAGAAACGGAATTGGGAGCCACGCCACGATCGCCGGCCCGCATGGCGCCTACGAGCTTGACGTCGATCCAATGGCCGGTGCTGGTTGTCGCGTTGCGCAGCAGCGTGCCGCGAGCGCCGAGGTTGACAACGAACGCCCCCACTTTGCCGTCGTTCATGTAGTCGGCAAAGCAGGCGCCGCGGGCCACCGTGCGCTGGCTCAGAACGGGACCGGCCTGGAGCGAGACGTCTTCAAATTTCCCTTTGCCCAGCCCGCGGAACAACGTGTGCTCCTGCGTAATAAGGTGAATCAATCCGCCGTGAAAGATGAGGATGTCGAGGTTTCCGTCATTATCAAAGTCGTAAACGCCGGTTCCCCAGCTCACGTATTGCGCGTTGGCCTGGGAGATGCCATTGGACGCGCCCACATCTTCAAAGTTTCCGTTTCCCTCGTTTCGCAAAAAGCGGTTGTAGTGGCCGTCAGTTACCCACAAGTCGAGCAGTCCCCGGCCCTCGAAGTCGGCAAAGACCGGACCCATCGACGAAGTCGATTCGCCATTCTGCCCGAAGGCCGTGCCCGTGTCGGACGCGATGTCCTCAAAAGTTCCGTCGTGCTTGTTGTGGAAGAGGAAATTCTCCGTGCGGTCGTTGGCCACGTAGATGTCGTCCCAACCGCCGCCGGTGAAGTCGCCGGCCGTAACGCCCATGGTGCGGCCCACGTAGCCGCCGATGCCCGACTTCTCCGTTACGTCGGTAAATGTGCCGTCGCAGTTATTGTGGAAGAGCATGTTGGTTTCGCCCGCGTAGTCGAGCGGCCCTGGATAATTGTCCGCCGCGTAGTAGGCGCGGTACTTGGGATCGAACTTCACGTAGCGGCCGACGAACAGATCCAGGCAACCGTCGCGGTCGTAGTCGATCCAGGTGGAGCTGATGGCCCAGCCGTCGACCTTGATGCCGGCTTTCTCTGTGACATCCGCGAAGTGCCCGTTGCCGTCGTTGCGATAGAGAATCACCTTGCCGTAGCCGGTGACGAGCAGATCCTGGTTGCCGTCGTTCAAGTAGTCGCCGGCGGTCACGGCGACGGAATACATGTCGGGATTGAGACCGGCCTTTTCGGTCACATCGGTAAAGCGCCCGTTGCCATCGTTGCGGTAAAGATGGTTGTGCGGAGGCGGATTCGGCTTCTGCTTCAGCGGATACGGATGCATGGAGTCGTCGAGCGGACGGCCGTTGACGACGTAGAGCGAAGGCAAGCCCGAGTTGTTGTAGTCGAACCACGCGCAGCCTGCGCCGGTGCCCTCGAGCAGCGATCCCAATTGCGCCGAACCGAAGCTGTGCACGAAGTCGATGCCGGAAGCATCGGTCGCGTCCTCAAAGCGGATGGCTGAAGCATTGGCGCCGGTGTTGGCAGGCGGCGCATTGCCTGGCGCGGTGGTTGGCGCGGCAGCGGCTGGAGTGGAGGTGGGCGCGGCGGCAGCAGGAACACCGGATGCGGGCGCCGCCTGCGCATTCCCTTGAGAGTTCGCCGCGGACGGCAATGGAGACGCTGCTTGCGCGGCGGTCTGCACACGCGTCGAGACCAAAAGAACCATCGCACCAAAAAGAGCCAGGCGCAAATTCATTTGGAGGACCCTCCTGCTATTGCGCTCAGCGCGGATGCCGGCGGTTTTCCGGTGAGATCGGCCGGCGTGATGGTACGCAGCAGCACTGCCGGCACGCGATTTTCCGGCGCGCGCTCCGGGCCGGCGTGGCAACCCACGCAGATGCGCTGCTCGCCGCTGCGAATCCAGAACCAGCCATGCTCCTGGCGCAGAACCGCGCCTTTCGCGTCGAGGAGCGCAAACCGGATGGGCCTGTCGGACGGAACCTCGACGAAGAACGAACCATCGCTCTCGATGGGCGCCGTGCCCATGGTTCGGGTCGTTCCCGCCACGTCTTGCGCTTCGAGACGCACATGCGCGGGCGTTCCGCGCAAAGCGCCGTCCCGTGAGATGCGCACATCCAGCGCCAGCAGATTCGCGTAGTCCCACGGGTGCAGGCCGGAGGGATGCCGATTGGGCCGGGGGCGCGGAGCCACCAGGACCGGTTCGACGAGATCGTCTTTGCTCTCGGAAAGAACCGTGTGCATCGCCGCCGCGCCGGGCTGCCAGATCTCGATGGCATAGTGAGCGCTTGCCGATACACGTGCGCTCAACAACCACGCGCCCGATGCGGTTTCGGCAATCGCTCCGGCGTAGTTGGCATGCGGCGCGGCGACCGGCACTGCGTGCGCCAGCGGCGAAGTGAACCGGGCCAGCGAGGCTCCCTCGGTAAAGACCACGTCGCCCGAGCCAAGCTGCGTGCCGCCCCAGCGCGCGCGGCCATGATCGCAGCGCACGGACTCGACGCCCGATCCATCGGCGTAAACCAGATAGAGCTCCGGCGTCGCGCCTTCTCCGAGCGGGTAGCCAGCTTCAAACAGAATCCGGCCGTCGCGCAGCACGCCGGCGGGAAATGCGTTGCCGCGCGTGTAGGTGAGCGGCAGCACGCCGGGGCCGGCCGTGGGATTCCATGTGGTGCCATCCACGGGGTGCCCGTCCGGTGCGGATTGCACCTGGAATCCTGCCGGAGTGCGCTCGGCCCAGACCATGCGCCCGCCGGGCAGATAGAACGGGCGTTCCGCGTCGGCTGGCGTCGCAATCACTTGGCGCAGGGAACGATCCTTGAGTGTCAGCTCCCAAATCTGCCAGGGATCGCCCGCATTGCGCTTGCCGGCAAAGAGCACAGTTTGCGCATCGAACGAGAGATTCGCATCCGCCGAAGCGGCAAAGCCGGCGACCAGCGGCTCGGACTTGCCGGCGTGAACCAGCAGCAACTGCGCGCCTCTGGGAAACCGCTCCTGGCCGTGCAACTCGGCCAGCGCCACGTAAACCGGCGCGGCGGTCACGATCATGTCGCAGTCGATTTGCGCGGCGGGCGCATTGGCTCTGCTCGAAGCAAAACCGCAGACCAGAACCAGCAACGCAAAAGCCAAGGCCGCGGCGGGCCTTCGATACGGCATCGTCATTGCGCGGCCCCCGCGAGACGGAGGCCGGCCAATTCGTGCTGCTCCAGCTTCTCTACATTGAGCTCCGCGGCGCGCCATTCCATCCACGGTTCAAGCGCGTTCATCATGGCGTCGAATGCGGCGAAATCCAGCGACTGCTCGCCGTCGCTCCACGCCTGGTCCGGATCGGGATGCACTTCGACGATAGCGCCGTCGGCGCCGGCGGCCATGCCGATACGCGCCAGCGCGGGAACCAGCTCTCTAGCCCCGGCCGCATGGCTTGGGTCGGCTACGACCGGCAGGTGCGTCACCTGCTTGAGCAGCGCGATGCCGGCCGCATCGAAGGTGTTGCGCATCGCGGTTTCGAAGGTGCGGATGCCGCGCTCGCAGAGAATCACGTTGCGGTTGCCATTGTCGAGGATGACCTGCGCCGAGCGCAAAAAATCCGCAATCGTCGCCACCATGCCGCGCTTGAGCAGGATGGGCCGTCCGGATCGGGCGGCGGCTTCGAGCAGCGCGTAGTTTTCCATGTTGCGCGAGCCGATCTGCAGAATGTCGGCGTATTCGGCCACCAGCGCGACGTCAACTTCCGACATCACCTCGGTCACCACGGCCAATCCAGTGGCTTCGCGCGCGCGCCCGAGCAGCTTCAATCCCTCCCGGCCCAGGCCTTGAAATGCATAAGGAGAGCTGCGCGGCTTGAATGCGCCGCCACGCAGGACGCGCGCACCCGCCTGGCGCACATGATGGGCCGTGGCCATGAGCTGGCTCTCGGTTTCCACCGAGCACGGCCCGGCCATGACGGCAAATTCATCTCCGCCCACGAAAAAATCGCGCACCGGCACCAGCGTCCGCCGGCGACTCGCGCCCAGCAGAACATCGGGGCTCTCGGCAAACTGCTGCCGCCAACTTTCGCGCACGCGGAACTCTCCGTCCGGCCTCCATCTATTAGGGAAGCGTCAGTCTATCGCGATTGAGAGCTCTGCGCCTCCATCGAAAGGTGGAGAGGCGCCGTGGCGCCCAGGGTACGGAGAGTCCTGAAAAATGCTGATTCTTAAGAGGCAAGAACGGCGCGGCGCGGTTTACGCCCGTGCGATCGGCGGCGGGCGGTATCCGAAGGCCGCATCGACTAGACCGGCTACGCCCAGCGCCACTTCATCCTCGAACGGCCGCGCGGCAATCTGCACGCCGATGGGCAATCCCTCCGGCGAGCGGCCCACGGGAACCACGGCTGCCGGCGCGCCCAGCGTGTTGAACCACTGCGTGTAGCGGACCGCATCGAAATAGGCCACCGATGCGCCGTCGATCGTCCAACTGCGCTCTCCATGACGAAAAGCCGGAATGGCGGCTGCCGGCGAGAGCAAGACCGGGAATTGGCTCATCTCGGCCAGCGTTTTCGCGCGCAGAAGGTCTAACTCGGCCCATGCATTGAGCAACTCCGTCGCCGTGAGCGGCCCGGCGGCTTCGGCGATGGCGAGAAACTCGGTAAAAATGGGACTGAGTTGCAGGCGCTTGCCGCGAATTTCCGGCGCGTAAAACATAGCTCCGCACTGCACGAAAAATGTCCGCCACAACTTGCGCAACTGCTCGAGCGTGCGCGGCCGGAAAGGCTCCACGCGAAAACCGGCCTCGCGCAGCGCCGTCGCCGCGGCGTTCACCGCGGCGCGCGTCTCGGGCGTCACGGGAATCAGGCCATCGTCCTCAAAGAATCCGATTGGGTGGGAGCGCAACTCGTCGAGGCTGCGCTCTCGATACGCAACCGGCGGACTGACCGGATCGAGCGGGTCCTGGCCGCTGAGCGTGCGGAAGAACAGCGCGACGTCGCCCATGGTTCGCGCCATGGGCCCGATGGCGCCCAAAATCGCGAACGGCCCCACGCACGGCGGCAGATGTCCGCGCCCCGGAATCCGCCCCGGCGTGGGCTTGAACGAGCAGATGCCCGTGAAGTGCGCGGGCACGCGCACCGATCCGCCGCTGTCCGAGCCCAATCCGCCCGCCGACATGCCCGCGGCGATGGCCGCCGACTCGCCCCCGCTCGATCCGCCGGGCGAGCGCTCAAGGTCCCACGGGTTGCGCGTGCGGCCGTGCAGCAGATTCGCGGTCTCGTAGGCCATCAGAAATTCGGGGCAGTTGGTCGTGCCCAGGATCAACGCTCCGGCGGCGCGCAGCCGCGCCACCACCACCGCATCTTCAGCCGGCACATCGCCCTTGTGCAGCAGGCTGCCGATTTCGCAACGGTAGCCCGCGGCCGCAATCGACGATTTGACCGTGACCGGCAAACCGTGCAGAGGACCGCGCGGCGCCGGGGTCGCGTCGAGTTGCTGCGCTTGGACGCGCACGCGCTCCGCATCGAAATCGGCAAAGACGTTCAGTTGCGGATTGAGCCGCTCGATCTGGTGGATGTGCGCCTCGGCCAACTCAGCCGCTGAGACCCGGCCGGTGCGCAGCCATTCCAATTGCCGCACCGCCGGCGCCAGCACCAAATCGTGCTCCATCTCCTTCACGGTTGCGTCTCCGGCGCGGTCTGCGGCGAGCGATCCCCAAGCCGATCATCGCTCGGCGTAGACGGCAGCAATCGATAGTCGAAGCGGTACGACCGAACCGGCTCGCCCGAGTCGAAACGATCGTTCCAGTTCAACTGGTAGTCGATCGCGTCCGCATCGTCGGGGAATTTTTCTGGTTTTGGATAAGGGTAGGTGCTCATGCCATGAAATGGCATTTGCGCCACGGTGAATGGCGACGCATCCCACCAGTCCATGTCTTTCACATACCCATTGGCATAGAAAAAATAGTCGCGCTTCCAGTGCGGCGGCAGGGCTGGCAAATTCGCCGCGTCGAAGTCCGCGCGAATCTCCTCGCCGCTGCCGAAGACCGCAAAGCGGTCGCTGATGTTCTTCAAGAGCGGCGTCACGTCGCCCATGCGCGTGTAACTTCCGCGCTCGTGCTGGAACGGCCCGGTCAAGCTCACGAGATCGTAGTTGTAGTCGAGATCGCCAGGGCTGGGCAGGTCGATCTCCTTGGGGTAGCCGCGGAATCGCAGCGTCGCGCTTGCCAAGGGAATCTCCGTTGTGCGCGCCTCGGCATTCGTGCTTTGGTCGATCAGCACCTGGTCCCAGTAAATCTGCAAATTCGTCATCAGGCGGATGCGGCGCGTGCCCGGCGGCAGCTTGCCAGTTAAATCCACCACAATGGTCCGCTCCAGGCCTGCGGGAAATCCCGCGTCGCCCGGAATCCGCTGCCACGTTCCGTTAGGCAGCTCGGCCTCCACGTATGGCGGAATCTCCTTCACTCCCGCCTGCCAGGCCGCGTAGAGCGAGGTCGCGCTGAAGTAGTTCACATAGCCGGTCATCAGCAGACGCAGCGGGGACTGCGCGTCCAGCGGGCCCAAGTCGAGCGTGAGCGCGTGCAGGTCGGCGAAACCATCGTAAGGCAGCGCCGTGAAGCCGCTGGCGAAATGGTGATCGCGCCGGCTGAGCAGGCTGAGCACATCGCGTCCTTCACCGTCCCACGCGCCGAGGGGCGGATGCGCGCCCTTGCTTGCGATCGTGCGGCCCGAGGCAAACGGTGGATCGTCGAGAAATCGCTCATCGGGATTCACCTCCACATCCTCGGGATGATCGACCGCAACCATGCGCAACTGGTCGATATAATTCACCTCTTCCATCGGCTCCATAAAGCGCGCGCTGATCTTGCCGTTCACCAGCGCCACATCGGCGCCGTCCACCTTTACCCACTCACCGGGATTCGGCGTGTTACGCCGCGCGGGCGTAAACCAGTGGCCAACCACGGCCGCGCCGATCACGTCGGTGACGAATTTGTAGTGCTTTCCATTCCACACAAACAGCACCGGGCAGGAGCTGCCGCGCCGGTCTGCTTCCTTCATGGCGATCACGCGGGTCGTGGGCAGGTCGATCTCGTCCTGCAGCACGCCCGTGGGCCACAAAATTCTCAACAGATCGATGCCCGGCGCCTGCCCCAGGCCCACAAGAATCTGCGGCGGCGCCTGCGTCTGGTAGCCCGAAGCTCCGGCCAGTTCCCACTTTTGCCAGAGCCCGTTGGCGAAGACTTCCACCTTCACGCCCAGCGCCGTCTTGTTGTCCGCAAAGCCCGTGAGATCGAGGCGCGCAAAGTGGTTCTTGTTCGCTCCCACGTTGCGCAGCAGCGCTGGCGGAGCATTCTTCTGGGTCACGATCAGATCGGCTGCGCCGTCGCCATCTACGTCAGCGGCAATCAGCCCGCGCGGCGCAGTCAGCCGGATGCCGTCCAGACCCAGCGCATGGCTCACGTCTTCAAACGTGCCGTCGCCGCGGTTGCGAAGCACACGCACCTCGGGCCCGGCGCGCGTTTCCACAATCGCCGCCAGGTCGATCCATCCATCGTTGTCGATATCGACCGCCGTCACGCCCCATCCGCGCAATGCGCCCAGGAACGGCAGATCGACGCGCTCGAAGCGCCGGCCGATATGGTTGGCTCCTTCGACGTTGCGCCACAACGTGAGGCCGGGCGCGCCAGCGTGCGTCACGGCCATATCCATCCAGCCGGTTTTGTTGAAGTCAAGCACCGCGATGCCCACGGTGGGCGACAGCGCAACTCCTTCGTAGAGGGGCTGCGTTGGATATTTGCCCTCGCGCGGATTCTCGTAGATGAGCGGCGCTGGTCCGTCGCCCGTCACCGCCAGATCCACCGCATGATCGTTGTTGAAATCGGTGAGGATCGCCGAGGCCGTCTTGCCGCTTCCGCCCAGGCCGGTCTCCTCGGCCTGTTCGGTGAAGGTCCCATCGCCGTTGTTGCGCCACAGCACGTTGGAGGGCCCGCCCGCGCGCAACGGAGCGCCTGTGAGCAGCAGGTCGAGATCGCCGTCGTGGTCGTAGTCCACAAACGTAATGCCCGTGGGCAGGTTGCGCGGGACAATGCCGGAAGCTGCCGTCACATCTTTGAACTTCCCGTGACCCAGGTTGCGATACAACAGCACGCGATCGTCCATTGCCACCGCGAGATCGTTCAACCCGTCGCCGTCGTAGTCTCCCACGGCGCATGCCACTGCGTGACCGCTGACTTTCAGCCCGGCCGCCTCGACATCGAGCTCCTCAAACCTTCCGCCGCCACGATTGTCGAGGACGCGAATGGCCTGCAAGCCCGCTTGCATCAGGATCAAGTCCATCTGCCCCGAGCCGGTCACGTCCATCATGCACGCACCGCCTGTAGTGGTGAATCTGCGCGCCTCGGCCGCGGAAACCATCGCCTGCACCACGAGCTTCACCGGAATCATGGGCCGCTCGACAACCTCCGGCTCCTCAACTGGAGTCACCGTCGAGTAGCGTCCCTGCTCGCCATACGTCAATCCAAGGGCGGACGAAATCTTGGTGCTGGTCAGGTGCTGGAAAGCCTTGAAGTGTTCCCTTGCTTCCGCCGTGTGGCCGGTGCGTTGCAGCGAGCGCGCCAGCCCGAACTCAGCCGACGCATGTAGCGGATTGATCTCGAGCGTCTTCTCGAAGGCCGCAATCGCGTTGTCGTGCTGGCCCATCTCCTGGTAGCAGGCGCCCTCGAAGTACAGCGAGTCCGCATCCCGCGGATCGAGCTTTACCGCCTGCTGAAAGCTGACCAGCGCATCCGCGAGTTGGTTGCTCGCGTGTTCGGCCAGGCCGAGGTTATACCACGCCTGCGGGCTGTTGGGATCGATCGCCAGGCCCTGGCGCAGAAGCGATTTGGCCTCGTCCAGCTTCTGCAACACGAACAGCGCGATGCCCTCGTTGACGGCGGCCTGCGCCAGCTTTGGGTCCTTCTGAAGCGCTGCGGCGAAGGTTTCGGCGGCGCGCTCGGTAAACTGCTGGCCCATCAGCGCCACGCCGCGATTGTTCAGTCGGATCGCCTCGGCGTCAGGCCGCGCCTGCGCTCCAAGGAGCGGCGTCCCCATCAGGATGGCAAGCATCAGGACGGCGGATTTAAAGGGTAAGGCCTTCGGCATGATCCTCGTACTCACAAGGACAATTCTCCCACGCTGCGGCACAGAACAGTATACGTAGGCGCAGGTCGATTCCATTTGGGCAACGCGGCCATCTGGGCAACGCGCGATTGGCGCAGGAAATTTTGACTTGCCCGCGATTTATACTGCTGGTGTGATCACGCCCTCGAATCGCATTGACTGGCGCGCATTCCTGGCGCGGCCGCCTTTGCCGCGGCCCTCGCCGGAGACCGTGGCCGCCTTCGCCGATACGCCGCTTCTCATCACCGGAGCTGGCGGTTCCATCGGCTCCGCGCTGGCGCTTCGGCTGGCGCAATCGGGATCGTCGCGCACGGTTCTGCTCGATGCCAGCGAAAACCATCTCTACCAATTGCAGCAAGCCCTGGCCGGCACGGGAGCGAGCCCAAACACGGCGTTCGTGCTGGGTAACGCCGGCGATGCCGCGCTGCTGGAAGATCTTTTTGCCGCGCACCGGCCGCGCATGGTCTTTCATGCCGCCGCGCACAAGCATGTCCCTTTACTTGAGCTGCAACCGTTTGCCGCCATCGCGAACAATATTTTTGCCACCGAAACGCTGGTTGCCGCGGCTGCGAAGCATGGCGCCCGTGCGCTGCTCCTTTCCACCGATAAAGCGGTCCAACCCGCGTCGGTAATGGGAGCGACCAAGAGAATCGCCGAGAAAATTGTGCTTGCGAGCGGCGGAACGGTCTTGCGATTGGGCAATGTACTCGGATCGAGCGGCAGCGTGACGGAGATTTTTGCGGAGCAGGCGGCGCGCGGCGGGCCGCTGACCGTCACCGATCCCAAGGCGCGCCGCTACTTCCTGACCATGGAAGAAGCCGTGGACCTGCTGCTCCAAGCTGCGCACATGGCCGCGCACATCGCGGCAAGCGCCGGTTCGGGCGCGGTGCTGGCTCCGGCTCTCGACGCCGATCACAGCATCGCCGAACTGGCGGGCTTCATAGCGCGCGCGCTCGGCGACAGCCGCGAGCTTCCCGTTCATTTCACCGGTCTGCGCCCCGGAGACAAGCTGGTTGAGCGGCTTTGGGACGATGGCGAGTGCGCCAGCCCCGCAAAGGACGGCTTGCTGCTCATCCACTCCGTCCGTCCAGAGTCAAGTGACTTCGCAAGCGGACTTAGCGCGCTGCGGGCCGCCGTGCGCGAGCGCGATCTTGCCGCCGCGCTGGCCGCGCTCCGTGCGCTGGCCCCTGGGTTTCGCCCCAGCGAGACCGTGCTGGCGCTGGCGCAAAAAAGTACGCCAAGGGTGTGCGCATGAGCGCAGAGGTTTCCGCATCCGCGCGACGCCGCATCGGCGTCGTGACCACGTCGCGCGCCGACTATAGCCATCTCTATTGGCCGCTGCGCGAGCTTGCCGCTCATCCTGAGATCGAACTGGGCGTCTTCGCGCTCGCCGCGCACCTGGCGCCGCAGTTCGGCAACACGATTGCGGAGATTGAGCGCGACGGTTTTCCTGTGCAAGCGCGCATCGAGTGCCTGCTCAGCTCCGACACCGATACGGGCATGGCGAAGACCATCGGCCTGGCCATTCTGGGCCTCGCCGACGCGCTCACCGCGTGGCGGCCGGATCTGCTGTTGCTCATCGCCGACCGATACGAGATGCTGGCCCCGGCCGCGACCGCTCTGGCGCTGCGCATCCCCATTGCGCACATCGAGGGCGGCGAGGTGAGCCAGGGCGCTATCGACGACCAGGTGCGCAACGCTTTGACCAAGCTGGCGCACGTGCACTTCACGTCGACGGAGACGGCGCGCCTGCGCGTGATCGCCATGGGCGAGGAAGCGTGGCGCGTGCATCGCGCCGGTGCGCCCTCGCTCGATCATCTGCGCCGCTCCACTTTGCTCGATCGCGCGGCCCTCGAAGCTCGGCTGGGCGTGCAACTCGCGCCGCCCACCATTGTCGTCGCATGGCATCCCGTCACCATCCTGCGCGACACCAACGCCGAAGCCGATGCATTCTTTGCCGCGCTCGAAGGCGCGCCGGGGCAGATAGTCTTTGTTTATCCGAATGCCGACGCCGGAGGGCTCGCGCTCATCGAACGCGCGCGGGCGCTCGCGGCCAGGCGCGCCTTGACTCACTTGTTCGTGAATCTCGACCCCGTGGCCTACTGGAGCCTTCTGAGCCAGGCCGACGCGCTCATCGGCAATTCGTCGAGCGGCATCATGGAGGCAGCGTCCTTTGCATTGCCTGTCGTCAACGTGGGCATGCGCCAGCAGGGCCGCGAGCGCGCGCGCAACACGATCGACGCACCTGCCGAGCCTGAGTCGATCCGCACAGCACTCGAGCGCGCTTTGGATCCCGCGTTCCGCTTGAGCCTCACCGGCATGACGAATCCTTACGGCGACGGGACCGCGGCCGAGACCATCGCCCGCGTGCTGGCAACGGTCGCGCTTGATGGACTGCTGGTGAAACAGCCGGTCCCGGTAGCGCGGAGCGCCGAGGTCGATGATTTGGAGCGCATATGACCGCGCGTATTCCACTGTCTGCGCCCGACGTGAGCGAAGAGGAGATTGCGGCCGTCGCCGCCGTTCTGCGCACGCCGCATCTCAGCATGGGCCCGGAACTTGCCGCATTTGAATCGGAACTGGCCGAGTATCACGGCGTGGAGCACGCGGTTGCGGTGAGCTCGGGCACGGCCGCGTTGCATCTCGCGCTGCTGACGCTAGGCATCGGCGAGGGCGACGAAGTCATCGTGCCCTCGTTCGCCTTCGTGGCTGTGGCTGGAGCTGTACTCCAGGTGGGCGCGAGGCCGGTCTTCGCGGAGATCGATCCGCTCACGCTCAATCTCGATCCCGCGGCCGTGGAGCGGGCGATCGGTCCGCGCACACGCGCCATTCTGGTGGTTCACACCTTCGGCGTGCCCGCGGAGATGGATGCGCTCCGCGAGCTGGCGCAACGGCATCGTCTCGCGCTCATCGAAGATGCCTGCGAGGCCATCGGCGCGCGCTACGACGGGCGCAAAGCGGGCAGCTTCGGCGATCTGGCCGTGCTTGGTTTCTATCCCAACAAGCAGATGACGACGGGCGAGGGCGGCGCAGTGCTGGCGAGCGACCCGGCGCACGCCGCGCGCCTGCGGCGTCTCAGAAACCAGGGCCGCGATCCGGGTATCGACTGGCTCGATCAAATCGAGCCCGGCTACAGCTATCGCCTTCCGGAGCCGGCTTGCGCGCTGGGCCGCGTGCAGTTGCGGCGGCTCGATGCGATGCTCGCGCTGCGCAAGAAAGCCGCCGCGCGCTACGACGCGCTGCTCGAGGGAATTTGCGGAGTGGAGCGTCCGCCGCTCGTCCTTCCGCGCCGCGAGATCAGTTGGTTTGTCTACGTGGTGCGTCTTCCCGAAGGCGTGAGCCGCGACATGGTGCGTGAGCAGCTTGCCGGCCAGGGCATTGCCACCGGCCGCTACTTTGCGCCCATCCACTTGCAGCCGGCGTGGCGGGCGCGCGGCGGCGCGGAGCGCCTCGCGCTTACCGAATCCATTGCGCGGCGCACGCTGGCGCTGCCCTTCTTCAACTGCATCACGGGTGAACAGCAGGAAGAAGTCGCAGAGGCACTGCGCTCGGCGATTCAGTGCGCGGCGTAACGCGAATGGTTCCGGAAGCTGCAACTGGTTGCAGAAATCCCTGGGGTGGTTGAAGAACATCCCGCAGGGGCTGAAGCCCGGGACGTTGATAGGCGCCTTTTCGGCACGACTGAAGTCGTGCCCTTTCAAAACGGAGTTGTGAAACAGCTTCGAGTTGGAACTCGGCGCGGGCGCTGCTTTGGCTGGTTTCTCGCGGCACGAGTGCAGGTAGGCGATGAGGTCGTTGATCTCGCCGGGCGCGAGAACGTCTCCGAAGGCCGGCATGACCTTGCTGCCATGCACAATCTGCCGCCGCATCGCTGCCTTCGGTATCCGTTTCCCTACGTCCGAGAGATCGGGACCCTTATGCCCGCCAACATTGTGAATGGTGTGGCAGTGCCGGCATCCGCTCACCTCGAAGACCGCGGCGCCGCGCGCCCGCTGGCTGCGGGAAGAGGCGAGCGCGAGGGATGCGCAAGCCGCAAGCGAGAGAACAATCGGCAGCCGCAGCTTCATTGACCGCTTCCATCTCCACGTCCCGCGTGGCTCGTCTCCAAATTGCTGTGAATGTGCCAGGGCACGCTTTCAGAGGTGATCTCGGGATGCTTGCGCAGGTACTCCAGCGCGTAGGTGCCGGCGGTGGGGTCGTCCTTCTGGTCGGCGAAGGCCGCGGCTTCGCGCGCGGCTTTGTCCTTCATGCCCAGACGCCGGTAGACGATGGAAAGAATGTAGTGCGCCGAGAGATCGTCGGGGTCGATCGATTGCACCGTCTCGTACTCGGCGCGGGCCTCTTCGTATTTGTGCTGCTGATAGAACGAGAAGCCAAGCTCGCGGTGCGCGTCGCGCGAGCGGGGAAATTGCGTAATCACTTCCAGCAAGTCGGCGATCGCGGCGTCGGGATGGCCCTGAATGCGCTCCACCAGCGCCAGATAGTAAAGCGCGCGAGCGTTGTGCGGAGCCAACTGCAGCGCTTTCTCGAGATGGTCGCGCGCATCGCCATAGCGCTGCCACGAATAGCCGGCGATGGCCGCGTTGGTATATGCGTCGGCATAGCCGGGCCGCAACTGGACGACCTGTTCGAAGGCGCGCAGGCTATCGGCATACTGCTGCGCGTCGAGCAGGCCTATGCCGTAGTTATTCCAGCGCATCCACTCGGGATTGTCCGCGGGGTCGGGCGGCGCGGCGGCGTTCGCGCCCAGCGCCAGCGTGCGCGTGCGCGCAGCCATCTCCACCACCGGCATCTCGTAATGCTTGCCCAGCGCAAAGTCGATGAAGTGCTGATTGAAGCGGCGATAGTTCACCCTGGCGGTCATGGTGATCGGCCCGGCCACGTCGTCAGGAACCTTGAACTGGTAGCGCACAATCTGCGAACGGCCTGAGGCAATGGTGTTGTTGTAAGCGACCACGCGCGTGTCCCACACCTGGTGCAGGTCGTTCAGCGTGCCGCGATCGTTGATGAGCCGGTTGGTGAAACTGTGGGCGCTGGGGTCGAGCGAGCCGTCGGGAAGAAGCCCTCCCGAATGCATCAAGGTGCGGCCTGCGGCGTCTTTGGCCTCGAACTCCACCCAGCACTCGTAAAAATCGCGCTGTTCGGGCACCAGCGTGTGCCCGATCCCTTTGTTCTGGATGACGGCCGAGACCGTCAAAACGTCGCCCGCGGCAATCTCGAAGGCCTTGCTTCCCAAGGGAGCGACCGGCTTGCCGCCGTTACGCTCGATGGCGAACAGATCGATGTTCAGCGCTCCGGTTTTCTGCGCGCCGTTGCGCAGAAAATCGATGGTCTTCGCAAGTTGTTCGTCGTAGCCGAAGTATTTGTAGAGCAGCGTATTGCCGCCGAGCCAACGATGCGAGACCAGCTTGCCGTCTTCGGCCCCGTAATCGGGCATCGTGAGGTTCTCTTTGGGCATGTGGCAGGTCTGGCACGTAGACACCTGGTCCTTCACGTAGAAGGGGAGAGGATTCTGCTTGGAGAACGAAGCCTGTTGCCATTCGTCGTAAAGGAAGATGGCGCGCTGCCACTTGTAGTGATTCAGCATGCGCGGGAGGGCTGCCTTGTGGCACGCGCCGCAGAACTCGCTGGTGCGATAAAAGTCCTTCATCACCGCCTTGGAGTGGCGATCGAGATGGGCCAGGATCTCCTTGTCCGGAACCTCGCCGTAGATGGGCTTGTCCTCGGCGTCCACCAGCACCGCGGGCTGGGCGAGGACATAACTGCCGGTGCCGCGCGTATCCACTTTCTGGATGGAGTGGCACACCGCGCAGGTGATGCCGTCGGCATCGAAGCTGCGATTGATAGGCGAACCCGCGGTCAGCGCGCCGGAAGTGAGCGCGATGGGATTGTGGCAACCCTCGCAATGACGCGTGTATTCGATGCCGCGCGCGCTGATCAGAAGATTGACGTTCTTCACGTACCAGGGATTGCGGAAGGAATTGGCGTGCACGGTTTGCCGCCACTCCGCATAGGCCTGCTGATGGCAGTGTCCGCAATAGTTGGCCGAGAGGAAGTTTTTAGGGTCAATAAACTGGCCGGTATCGGTGGTGGCATTCGAAGGCAGAAAAGGCTGATCGGCGGCGAAGGGAAGCCGATAGTTTTCGGCCACGCTCTGGGAGTAGACAGTCCTGGCCGCGGCGGGATCTTCCTGCGCGTGGGCCGGGCGCAATCGCCACGCCATGAATGCACAGGCGCACGCCAAGGCAAGCAGCAGACTGCCGGTTAGACGCACCACAAGTGAGACGGAGACGCGGGGAAGCATCGTGTGAGCCATCATACGTTTCCGCGCGGCGTCCGGGCATCGGGAATTGGACCAAGAAAAATCTCCACCGAAAGGTGGAGATTTGGCCCGTGCAGCCGCCACAGTTATGCTTCGCAGTTTTCAGGAGCCGGGTGGACCGCTTTCTCCACCTTAAGTTGGTTGTCGAGCGCTTTGCGGCCTGTTATCTTCGCGGCGATGCTTCTCTTTTCCCGGGGTCTTACCTTTCCCCGATCGAGGTCCGATGCAACGCAAATTGTTGGTGCTCCTTCCACTGCTCACACTGTTCGCTCCGCTATTTGCACAAAATTTCGCGGCGCAATGGGAGCAGCGCGCAAGCCAGACTCAAGCCAAACAGCCCGCCTGGCCGCCGCCACTTATCACGACCTATGTCGGCTTGATCCAGGTCGCCCGAACCGATTTCATCCGCCAAACCGCTTCAAACCATGTCGAGACATGGAATCTGGACGGAAGCAAAGGTCTCAATCTGATCCCGTTTGCCAATACGGAAGTCGACGTGAATCTTCCGCCCTATCTTGAGCACAGCGCGCCCAGCGCCGCCAACGGCGCGGGCGATATGTCGTTTCTTTTGAAATATCGCTATCTATCTGGCAACGCAGAGCACGGAAACTACGACCTGAGCGCATTTCTCTCGTCCACGATTCCCACCGGCAGCTACAAGAACGGCAGCCTCGATGCAACGATTTCTCCCAACGTGGGGTTCGGCAAGGGCTTTGGGCTGTTCGACGTGCAGAGCACGCTGGGCGCGAGCCTGCCGGTTGCGGACACCGTCAAGCTGGGGCGCACGGTGGTGTGGAATACGGCGTTCCAGGCGCACCTTGCGAAGTATTTCTGGCCGGAGGTTGAGTTCAACTCCACCTGGTATAAGGGAGGGCCGAACGACGGCAAGAACCAGACCTTCGCCACTCCCGGATTGCTTGTGGCGCGCAAGATTCATGCCGGCGACGCTCACAGCCGGCTAGCCGTTTGCGCGGGCGCAGGCGAGCAGATCGCGACCAGCAGATTCCACAGCTACAACCACGAGATCGCGATCACGACGCGGCTGCTGTTTTAGCGCGGCTTTCGCACGTTTTCGCGGCTTAGAGCCGGGCTTCTGCCTCCTGCCCGGCCTTCGGGGCGTGGACGCCAAGCGTTCACGCCCGTACTTTTTCCGGCCGCATCGCTATTGCCGCGTCCCAGCCGCCGCAGCCGGAGCGCTCGCTGACTGCTCCTTGCCGGTTCCCTCGGCGATGGTCACAATGCGATCCACGCCGGGCACGGTGAAATGCTCCACCTTGCCGCTGGGCCAATGCACTTCGATATCATCAACCGTCGTCGCCTGGCCCAGGCCAAAGTGGGGACGCGGGTCACTGGTGGAGGCGTAGCTGCCGCCGCTCAACACGTCTTCGCGCTGCTTCATGCCGTTGGCGGTCACGTACACCGTCGCGCCCACGGCATCGCGCGGGCTTTTGGGCCCGCCCACCAGTTTCATTTCCAGCCAGTGATTGTGGTCCGGGCTCACGTTGCGCAAGAGCACCGGGTGGCCATCCATCACGTTGATCACTACGTCGATCTTGCCGTCGTTGAAGAGATCGCCCACGGCCATTCCGCGTCCTGAGATCACATCGGCGAGTCCGGAGCCCTCGACCGCCGGAACCGCTTCAAACTTTTTGCCGGCAAGGTTGTGGAAGAGCATGGGCCGCTGCGCCCACGTTGTACCCCATGGGTGCTGGTCGACTTGAGGGTACACGTGGCCGTCGGCCATCATCAGATCCTTCCAGCCGTCGTTGTCGTAGTCGAAGAACGCGTCGCCCCAGCCGAGAAAGGGCACCGAAATCTCGGCGATACCCAACTGGTAACTGATGTCGGTCAGGTTGCCGTCGCCCTCGTTGCGGTACAAGGGCTTGTAGTCGTCGGAAAAGGTGGTGTTAAAGATGTCGACCATGCCGTTATTTTGAAAGTCGCCGGCCGCGATGCCCATGGATGCGGTTTCGCGTCCCGTCTCGTTCACGGCGTAACCCGACGCGTAGCTCACGTCCTCGAATGTTCCGTCGCCCTTGTTCAGATAGAGATAGTTGGGCGTCGAGTCGTCTGCCACCAGCAAATCGACCTTGCCGTCGTTGTTGATGTCCACGAACAATGAGCTAAGTCCGTAGTAGCCGGGCGCATCGGCCACGCCGGCCTTTTCGCTCACGTCGGTAAACGTGCCATCGCCATTGTTATGAAATAAGTGATCGGGCTCGCCCTTCAAGCCTCTCGGCCCGCAGTTCACCGGCACGCCGCGGAAGGTGCAAAACGAATCCGGCACGCCGTTTTCACCGCCCGAGGGCAAATTGTTGCGGTCGAAGTGCACGTAGCCGGGCACAAACAGATCGAGCCGCCCGTCACCGTCGTAATCTCCCCACGTGGCTCCGGTTGACCAGTTGCCCAGCGTCACGCCGGCTTTATCGGCAACATCGGTGAATGTGCCGTCGTGGTTGTTGTGATAGAGGCGGTTCTTGCCCCAGTTGGTCACGTACAGATCCGGCCAGCCGTCGTTGTCGTAATCGGCCACCGCGCAACCAAATCCCCAACGGCCGTTGGTCACGCCCGCTTTGGCGCTCACGTCGGTGAAGGTGCCGTCGTGGTTGTTGTGAAAGAGCGCGGCATGGGGCGGCGTCTCTTTGCCGTCCAGGGCATCGAAGGTTGAGCCGTTCACCACGTAGATGTCGAGCCAGCCGTCGTTGTCGTAGTCGATCAGGCAGACTCCCGAGCCGTTGGTCTCAATGATGTATTTCTTTTCTTTCGTCCCCATCTTGTGGGTCCAGTGGGTGAGACCGGCACCCTCCGAAATGTCCTCGAAGATCACCGGGCCGCTCTTCACGAAGCCTCCCGCGGTGATCGGCCGGTGCTGTTCGTCGAATTGGGCCGGCTGCGGAGGGCCCGAAGCCGTGCCGCCGGTTGGCGGCGTCTGCGCATCTTGAGCAGTGGGCGAGGCGGGCTGGCCGGAAGCGGGAACGGCGGAATTTGCCGCCTGTGACAGAAGCGACGCGGGAACACTCGCGAAAATCAGTCCTAGAAAGAGGGAAGCACGCGGAATCAGAAACATGGCAGCAAGTATACGGGGATGGGGCGGAAGACAGGATCGACCGAAAGGTTGAGACGGCCCGGTTACTTCTCGCTCACCTTGTAGGGAATTGCAAAGCGGCCGATCTGGACGATCGACTTATCTTCCGGCGGCCAGATGCGCAGGCTCTCCACGCGGCTCGAACCCGCGATTCTGTGCGCATCCGTGGTTCCCACCAGCGCGCCTGTCGCCGCCTGGTTGAAGTGAACGCTCAGGGTATCGCCTCCCTCCTCGCGGCTCCATCCAAATGCGTATTCGCCGGGCTTCAGCGCGACGCCTCCAATCTCCACCGGCGCTTGCACGATCAGGTAGTGCGAGTACTTGCCTTCCGCCGAGTAGCCCGCCGTAATCAGTACGACTCCGGCGATAAAGCGCCCGTGCTCATCCACAATCCCCGAGGCCGTGCGCATCTCCGTCTCGATGTGCTCGCTCTCGACGGGGGCGCGCGAGGGCAGCACCGATTGCAGCTCCGCGGCCGTGGCCTGCCGCCATGAAGATTTCTGCGCCGGCGCCGGCAGCGCCGCCAGCAAGAGAAAAACCCCGCAAAGCATCGCGCTCTTAATCGTGTTCTCCATCATGAATTCGGCTTTCTCAACGATTCCAGCGGAACCATGCCGCGCTGAATCGCCGCTGTGGCCGCCTGCGTCCGGTCCGTTACTCCCAGTTTGCCCAGCAGGCTGTTGATGTGCGTCTTCACGGTCGCCTCTGAAACCTCCAGCTCGGCCGCAATCTCCTTGTTGCTCCTGCCCTGCACGATATGCTCCAGCACTTCGAACTCCCGCGGAGTCAGGTCCTGCGCGCCCATGCGCTCAGCCAGCCTCTCGGCGATCGCCGGCGGAATATACGACTTGCCCGCATGGACCGCGCGAATGGTGCTGATGAGCTCTTCGCTGGTCATGCCTTTCAGCAGGTAGGCGCGCGCGCCGGCCTTCAGCGCGCGGTAGATGTCCTCATCGCCGTCGTAGGTGGTCAGCACGATGAACCGCGCATGGGGCGTCTCCATGCGGATGCGTTCGATCACGTCCACGCCGCTCAGCCTGGGCAGCCGCAGATCGATCAATGCGATATCGGGCTGGTGCTTGCGGAACTGGGCGATAGCCTCCACGCCATCCGCCGCCTCGCCCACTACGTCCAGGCCGTCGGCCACCTTCAGCAGGGCCGCCAATCCCTCGCGAACCACGTTGTGGTCTTCGATAATCAACACACGAATTGGCTTCGCCGTCACCGTTCGAACCTCGTCTCTTCGCGCGCTTCGCCACGCGCCGGCGCGCGCAACCGTATCGTGGTTCCCTCGCCAGGCGCGCTCGCGACTTCCAGCGTTCCGCCGATGGCCGCCGCGCGCTCTTTCATTCCGGTCAGCCCGAAGTGACCCCGCGAAGGCCCCGCCGTCCGATCGGAAGCGCCGCCCCGTCCATCGTCCCGCACTTCGAGCGCGATGGTCTCCGGCCCGTACTCCAGTTGCACGGAAAGCCGGTGGGCCGCGGCGTGCTTCTTCACGTTATGAATGGCTTCCTGCGCCACGCGCACCACTTCGCTCTCCGTCTCTTGCGGCAGCGCGCGATAAGCCCCAAAAACGCTGAACTCGGCGGTCAACCCGTTGCCTCCGGCCGCCTCCGCCATGCGCCGCAGTTTCACCGGCAGCGTGGTCTCGCCCGCATCCTGCGTGCGCAGCGCCCAGATCGATTGCCGCGCATCGGCCAGCCCATGGCGCACGTATTCGCGGGTCTTGTCCAGATGGTTCGCCGCGTCCCCCACTTTGTGCTGGCGCAGCAGCTCCGCCAGGACCTCCAACTGAACCGATACGCCGGCATAACCCTGCGCCAGCGTATCATGAATCTCCCGCGCGATCCGGCTGCGTTCGCCCAGCACCACCTGGAACTCGCGCCGGGCGCGGCGCAGCCGGCCCCGCAACAAAGTCACAACCGCTGCCGCCGCGGCCGCCAGCAGCAACAGGTAAAACCAGAGAGTCTGATAGAAATGCGGGCGCAGCTCGAAGCTGAGCGCCGCGCCGCTTGTGTTCCAGACGCCGTCGTTGTTCGCCGCCTGCACCCGGAAGGTGTACCGCCCCGGCGGAATATTCGTGTAATACGCCGTGCGGCGCGTGCCGGCCTCGGTCCAGCCGCGGTCAAAGCCCTCCAGCATGTAGCGGTAGCGTACCTTTTGCGGCGCAACGTAACTCAATCCCGCGTAGTCGAACTCAAAATGCACATGCCCTGCGGAGACTCTCAACCAAGAGCCCGCCCCGCGCAGTCTTGAGTCCGCTCCATGCAATGGTTGGGCGAGGTCGTCGACCGCGAACCTTTCGAGAGCGACTTCAGGCGCAAGCATGTTCACGGGAAAGTGCGCCGGATCGACTTCCACCAGGCCTTTGGGCGTGGCAAACCACAGGCGTCCGTCGCGCGCTCGCCATGCCGAAGGATGGCTGTTGGTCGCGGTCTCGCGGCTGCGCAGCCCGTCGGCGGTGCTGAATTCCATCCAATGCGAACACATCCCGCCCGACCCTGCCCCACGCATGGCATTGCAATCGCAGCGCGCGATGCCGTTGCCGGTGGCAAACCAGAGGTGCCCACCGCCATCGTCCAGAATCGCGTGAATCGTGGTCTGATCGAGCCCGTTGTTCATGGCCGCCGTGAACTTGTGCCCATTCCACAGGTCCCATCCGTGGTCCTGGGTGCCGATCAGCAGTGTGCCATCGCTGCGCGCCAGGAGTGCCGTGATCACGTTGCTTGAAAGTCCGTCCGCGGTGGTGAAGTTGGAGATGGCGTTGTTGCGCAACCGCGAGAGCCCCGCCAGCGTCGCCACCCACAGGTCTCCGCTTGCATCGCGCGCCATTGCGCCCACCAGGTCGCTACCCAACCCATTCGCGTGCGTATAAGTTTTCATCTGCGCCGTTTGCAAACCGCCATTGCTCACGACCCAATGCGTCAGTCCTCGCCGCGTGCCGATCCACAGCGATCCATCTGCGTCAATCAGCAACGACCGGATGAAGTCGTCCGGCAATCCATCGGCCGAAGTGAACACGTCCACACGGTTGCCGCGGATCCGGTTCAGCCCATCCGGCGTGCCCACCCACAGGTCGCCGTTCCGCGCCGCGGCCAGCGACAGGACGACATTGCTGGCCATCCCGTTTTCGACTGTAAAGGTGCGCGCCACGCGCCAGCCCGCCGTGCCTTCGTCGCGGCGGAGGGCAATCACGCCGTCCGATTGCGTGCCTGCCCACAGCATTCCGCTGGCGTCTTCGACGACCGTGGTGATGCGGTCGGAAGCGAGCCCGTCGCGCGTGTCGAGAGTGCGGAATCGCTGATCGCGCAGGATGTCCAGCCCGGCAGTCTCGGTTCCCACCCACAGATTTCCCTCGCGGTCTTCCATCAGCGCCAGGATCGACGCCGTGGCCAGCGGATCGGTGACAGGAAAGCGTTCGACCTTGCCTTTCACCCAGCGCACCAGCCCCGCATCCGTGCCAATCCAGAGCGCGCCTTCGCGATCGGCAAAAGCCGCCTGAATACGGCTGCCCGGAAGCTCCCGGCCCGCGGCCAGATGGAAAGCGACAGCTTGAGACTTTCTGCCCGGAGCGAGATGCAAAGCGCTTCGATCACCCATCAGCAACATGCCGTTCGGCATCTCGGCTTCAAAAACCGTCGCTCCGGGAAACTCCGCCGGCGAAGGCAGCGCGGCAGGAGGAAATGCGCCCGCATTCGTAAGCGGCGCAAATCGATCTCCTGCCATGCGGGCCGGACCCTGCTCCGTCCATACGCGGAACTCCCCATCGGGGTCTTCACCCAGCGCCAAAATGCCGTTGCCGGGCAGGCCGTCGTTGGTCGTGAAGACGCGAAAAGCGCCGTCCTTCCACCGCGCCAGTCCGGTGTTTGTCCCAATCCACAGCGCTCCATCCGGGGCTGCCAGCAAACAGCGAATGTCGCTGCCCGGCAACGCAGGAGCGGAATTGCGGTCGTAGGTCTGGAATTCAACGCCGTCGAAGCGCACCAGGCCCGCCTCCGTGCCCAGCCACACGAATCCATCCTGGGTCTCGGCCAGGGCCTGGACGGTATTCTGCGGCAGGCCGTTCTCCATGGCCCATGCCTGCCGTCCGTAATTGGCGAGTGGTGTGGAGGGCTCAAGCGCAACGGCAGCGGCTGCCCAGCCCAGAAGCACACAAGCTGGAAGCGCCCAACTTAGCGCAGAGCGTCGTCGATTTCGCGGACTGTTTTTCGACGCAGACAAGCCGTTCTTACGCCCCCTGCGGGGGCTAGCCCGCATTTCTCAGACGTGTCTCGACTGCAGGGAAAATGTTCCATTTTCAACTGCCGCCGGCCCTGCGAGGGTCTGGAGACCCCCGCTACAGCCGGTCAGGAGACCGGCGGTACTGGTCTTCGTCGCGTGAGAGAAATGCGGGCTAGCGTTCGCTTTCGGATCCGTTCCCCTGGACTCACACCTCCACCCCACGGACCAAGATCTGTCCGTGGGGACCCCGGTCCTGGGGCTACCGTCTCTTGCCCGCTTCGCGGGCTCTGCCGGCCTAGCTCCGCTAACCCCGCCAACACCGCTAGCTCCGCTGAGGACCATCTTTCTTACCGGCTGAAGTGCACGCAGGTGCGGCCGGAATACAGGCGATAACCGCCGGCAGGATCTACCGTCACCTCGAGGGGCCGCGGCCGGCTCAGGGCTGCGTCGGTCGCCGTCTGCGCCGTCAGCACATCGCCGCCGCCCAGGTCCGTCACCAGAAACTTGCCGCCGTCGAGGAAGCCAAAGCCATAGGCGCCGGCGGGCAAGCGCTTGCCGCCGATCTTGAGCGGAACTTCGGTGATCAGGTAGCCCTGGTACTTCGACGCCACGCCCGTCGAATAGCCGCTGGTGTCAACCAGGCCGGCCAGCACGTAATGGCCGTCGGCAAACTTCACGCCGCCGGTGTTGCGCATCTCGACGGGCGCGGTCTGCCCGTTGTAATACACCTTTGCCGGAAACAGCTTCTCGAGATCGGCCGGTTTCAGCACCATACCCGCTGCCGCTTGCGCCGCCATCCAGCCGGACGTTCCCAGCGCAACCATCATGGCCGCGCCCGCTATCAACTTCGTCATCGCCTGCAAACGCATCGTAAAACCTCCTGTATCGAACTGCCCCTGGAGTATAGCGCATTCATTTGCCTCGCCCAAAGAAGCGTCGCGGCCAGGACCCACACGGCATGTGCCGGCGCTCGGCTCACCACAGGAAAGAATCGGGACTGCCGGCGCTGCCGATTTCAAGCGTCAGCGCACCAGCGACATTTTTTCGAAAGAAATGGAAAGTCGGCTTGACATCCAAATCGTTCCGGGCTACTCTGAATTGGAAAGCCGACTTTACATGCCCCCAACCGTCGTCAATCGCGTGAAGGAACTCCGCATCGCCCAGGGCTGGACCCAGGAGCAGTTGGCCCAGGCCGCCGGCGTCTCGCGGCAGAGCATCAACTCCATCGAACGCAACCGTTACGTGCCCTCGCTGGAGCTGGCCCTCACCTTCGCCCGCATCTTCGCCTGCCCATTCGAGCAGATCTTCCAATTGGAGAACCCAGCATGACCCATCCCGTCCTCAACCGCATCCTCATGCTCGACCAAGTTGCCGACGAAAGGTATTGCCAGCATCAACGCCGCTCCACCAGCGCGGCGGCCATCGTGGGCACGCTCACGCTTTTCGCACTGCTCGAATATCGCCTGCTCGTCGAGCACCGCGTCCCCTGGGATCTGATCTGGGTGATCTACGCCATGGGCGCCACAAAAATCTCCCTCATGCTCTGGTATCGCTTCAGAAACTAACTTTTCTTCAAGGAGTACTTCCATGTGCCTGTTTCGCCGTCAACTCGATCCAAAATCGCGCCGCATTTACGCCGCCGGAAACCTTTGCCTCTTTGCCGGCATCGCGCTCACGATCTTTCGGGGAGGCTTCGCCCATCTCCATCCAGTCCTCTTCGACGGCCTGCGCTTTCTGCTGATCGGCCTGGCCATCGGTCTGCTCTACTGGTCCGCGCGCCGCAGATGCGGTTGCGCATCCCACTCCTGAAAGGAACTCCTATGTCCCCGCTCGACACGTGCAGTTTGAAAAAGTCGTTGCCGGTTCTTTTTGCCCTGCTCGTCGTGGCGCAGATCGATCTCGCCAGCTCCGTCGGCTGGCCGGGCGCGCTCCTGTCGCTGCTGCATCTGACGCCCGCGCCGGACGATCACTGCCGCAGCGTCTGCGCAGGCATCGGCGCGTCCCTCGACTTCTGCGTGATCTTCCAACTCGCCCGCATCTGGGCCAAACGCGCACTGCAATCCGGCCGCGATTTGCGGCACGACTAAAACCGCTTCGAATGAACTCACGCCTCCCTCTGGAGAAAGGAAAAACCCATGTTTCTGAACTGTTCTTGCGATTCGATTAAGAGCCGGCCCGCGGCCATGCGGATGCTCGCCGCCGGCCTGCTCCTGGTAAGCTGCGGCATCGCCTGGCAGCACCTCTTCGCGCCCCTGCTCCATCTTTCGGCGGATCAGGATGACTTCTTCCGGGGCCTTTGCATGGGCCTGGGAATTACGTTGGAGATCATGGCGCTCGTGGTGCTGGCGCGCATCCGTGCCAACCACCAATGCAGCGATTCCTCTGGCAAATAGGTACCGAACCGCTTGCCCCGCCCTCGCGGCGTCTTGGATTTTGCCGCCAGGGCGGGGTTCGGCGCGCCTGCTTCTATACTGAACCCGTGACGATCAATCGCACCCGTTCGCAGGCTCTCCAAGAGCGCGCCGAGCGCTACTTTCCCGGCGGCGTCAACTCGCCGGTGCGCGCCTTTCGCGCCGTGGGCGGCGCGCCGCCGTTCATCGAGCGCGCCGTGGGCGCTTATCTTTACGACGCCGACGGCAACCGTTACCTCGACTACTTCGGCTCCTGGGGCCCGATGATTCTGGGCCACGCCTTTCCGCCGGTGGTCGAAGCCATCGCGCGCGCGGCGCGCAACTCGGCCAGCTTCGGCGCATCCACGGCCGCCGAGGGCGATCTCGCCGAGCGCATCGCGGCCTGTTTTCCGGCGATTGAGAAGATGCGTTTCACCAGCTCCGGCACCGAGGCCACCATGTCGGCGATTCGCTTGGCCCGCGCTGCCACCGGCCGCAAACTCATCGTCAAGTTCGAAGGCTGCTATCACGGCCACGCCGACGGACTCCTGGTCAAAGCCGGCTCCGGCGTGGCGACCTTTGGCATTCCCGGCTCGGCCGGCGTGCCCGAAGAGATTGCGCAGCTCACGCTGGCGCTGCCCTACAACGATCTCGGCGCTGTAGAAGCCGCGTTCGCCGCGCACCCCGATGCCATTGCCGCCATCATCGTGGAGCCGATTGTCGGCAATGCCGGTTGCATTCCGCCGGCTGATGGTTACCTCACGGGCTTGAGGGCGCTCGCCACCCGCGCAGGGTCGCTGCTCATCGTCGATGAGGTGATGACCGGCTTCCGCGTAGCGCTGGGCGGCGCATGCGAACTCTACTCACTCGATCCAGACTTGATCACGCTGGGCAAAATTGTGGGCGGAGGCCTGCCCGTCGGCGTCTTCGGCGGGAAGCTCCGTTTCATGGATCTTCTGGCGCCTTTGGGGCCGGTCTATCAAGCCGGAACGCTTAGCGGCAATCCGCTGGCCATGGCTGCGGGGATCGCTACGATCGGCTATTTGCAGGAACACGCGTCCGAGGTCTACGCCAGGCTCGAAACCGCATCCCGCGCGGTCGCCGAGGGCGTTGCCCAGGAAGCTGCACGCGCCAACGTTGCCGTCACCACCAACCGCGTCGGCGCCATGTGGACGTGGTTCTTCACACGCGGGCCCGTAACGAATTACGACGAGGCCGCGCAATCCGATACAGCCGCCTTCGGCCGCTTCCATCGCGCCATGCTCGATCAGGGCGTCTGGCTGCCGCCTTCGCAGTTTGAAGCGGCCTTCCTCTCCACGGCGCACAGCGACGCCGACATCGCGGCCACGATCGCCGCCGCGCGCGCGGCGTTGATTGCTGTTTGCGGTTCGTGACTTGCAGGCTGGGTGCTACACGCCCGTCTTTTGGCGTAAGAGGAGATCGACCACTCTGCGCTATCGCATTTTCCGGATTGGTATAGAGTGCCGCCTGGAACGACTGTGGGCATTTTCCTCAACCGGGGCCCCCACAGACAGGTCTTAGTCTGTCGGGTGGAAGAAGATGCCCATGCCTTCCTTTGGGCGACACTACAGCCATCCGGAAAATGCCTTAGAATCGTTCCCATGAGGCCCTCAGAGGTTTTGCCCGAGCACCGTGATGCGATCCGCCGGATGGTACTGGAATCCGGCATGGCGAACCCGCGTCTCTTCGGTTCGGTTCTTCGCGGCGAAGATGCCGAGGACAGCGATCTCGATCTTCTCGTCGATCCCTCGCCCGAGACCAGTCTCCTCGATCTTGCGAAGCTGCAGATCGAAATGGAGGCTGCGCTCGGCGTCAAGGTGGACCTTCGCACGCCGAAGTTTCTCCCTGCGACCTTTCGCGACAGTGTGCTTGCGGAAGCCGTACCCGTATGACCCAACATCCGCTGAGGGCGCGCGAATATCTTGGCCACATGCTCGACGCGGTTGGCCAGATCGAGACCTACGCACGCGGTAAGAACGCCGAGGATTTTCTCTCCGACCGGCTCCTTCAGGACGGCGTCATTCGCAACATGGAGATTCTCGGCGAGGCTTCCAGAAACCTGCTCAGCTCCGTTCCCGATGCTGCTCGCAAATTTCCCGGCATTCCCTTCACTGCGATCTACGCGATGCGCAATCAACTTTCACACGGCTATTTCGCGATCGATTCGGATATTGTCTGGAAGGTGATTGAGCGCGACATTCCCGCTTTGCGCAAGGAACTTGAAGCAGCTATTGCTGCCCTCGACAAATCTCCGTGGGCTTGATCTCTCAGCACCACGCATCCACGGTCACGAACCGGTGGCTCATGGCGTAGTGCGCGAGCAGCAGCCCCGCGGCGGTTACGCTCGGCTCGCGGTTGGCCGCTGCATCGCGATGCCCGCCATCGTGAAGCACGATATTTGCCGCGCGGCCGCGCCGCTCCAGACTGTCGATTTTCTTCGTCAACTTCTTTGCGATCCGCTCCGCCGAAGGCTCGCTCCAGTCCGAGGTCATCGCGTTCCACAGCACCGGCTCAAGGCCCAACTCGCGCGCAATGCGGAAGACCGCCGGCCGCCGCGCGCCGAAGGGCGGGCGGAAAAGCTTCACCTGCGTCCCGATGATCTGTTGCAGCGTGTCGTTGGTCCGCTCAAGTTCCTCGCGCACCTGGCCCTCTCGCGCGCGAGACAAATTCAGATGCGACCAGGAGTGATTTCCGATCTTGTGCCCGGCCGCCGCGATGCGGCGCACCAGCTCCAGTTGCGCAATGGTTCGGCTGCCCAGCAGGAAAAAGGTAGCTCGCACTTCGTACTGCACAAGAATGTCGAGCAGGCGCGGCGTCCACGCGGGGTTTGGCCCATCGTCGAAGGTGAGCGCCAGCTCGCCCGGACGCGCCGGCGCCGTGAGCGCTGCGCCGAAGATGCGTGAACCTGGCCACAATGACGCGTAAGTGAAGGCGCCCGCCGCCAGGCCCGCGCCTGCCACAGCGCCCAGTCCCACGCAGATTCCGGTCGCCAAAGGAGAGATCATTCTGTTTGTCAGTATGCGGCGGCGCGGTGGACGCAGGCAAACGAGAAAGTCTCGCGCCGTCCTGAATGTATGCGGTCGCGTTTCGAAGACGCAACCTCCACAGGTAGGGCAACTGCGGGCCTGGAGGCCCGCACGACAGCCGGTCTGGAGACCGGCGCTACCTCTTAAGCTGTTTTCGCCGGCGCATTTCCGTTGCCGCCCGGCCCGGCCTGTTCCGCCGCCTCGATGCGCCGCCGCGCGCGTTGTTCGCTCGTGCGCCGCTCCTGCCGCCACGTGGTCATCGAGGTCACGCCGAAGTTCCATACTGCCGAGAACAGCAAACCCGTGAGCGCGGCCAGCCACCACGGCACGCCGTGATGGAAGACCTCGTTGGCAATAGAGACATTTGCGATCACGCCCAGGCTGCACGCGAGGCAAAAGGTGACAAGGCCACTCAGGAACTTCCATCCGCGCAGCCGGCGATCGCGATAGGTGACGGAGTTATTCAGAACAAAATTCAGAATCATCACCATCAACGTGGCCGCCGCCTGGCCTTTGGCGAAGCCGATTCCGGCCACGCGGAGAAGAGCGTTCAAAATGAGCAGATGCACGCCCACGCCCAGCGCGCCCACCATGGCGAAGAGCACGAAGCGCACATTCACCAGGCTGCCCAGGTGCTTATCGACCAGCAGCTCGAAGTATTCCAGGCCGACCAGTATGTCGAGTTTGCTTTCGCCGTGCTCGCGCAGGCGGAAGCGGTAAGGCACCTCGCCGATGCGCAGGCCCGGCCCCGCCGAAAGCACGATGTCGAGCAGAATCTTGAAGCCAATGCCCGAGAGCCGGTGGGCATAGCGCTCGAACGCGGCCACGCGCACCATGAAGAATCCGCTCATGGGATCGCTCAGTTCATGCGCCGCGCCCATCAGGCTCAGCCGCCTGCCCAACTGGCTCAGCTTCACGCGCCATCGGCTAAACTCGCCCATGCTGCCGCCGGCCAGGTTGCGCGAGCCAACCACGAGGTCGAGGTTTTCCTCGCGCATGCGGCGCAGCATCTCCGGCAGAATGTTCTCGTCGTGCTGCAGGTCCGCGTCCATCACCGCGACGAAGGGCGCCGACGCGGCCAGAATTCCCTCGATGCATGCCGAGGCCAGGCCCCGCCGCCCGATGCGGTGCAGCACGCGCAGGTTGTCGCGGCCGCGGGCCAGCCGCCGCACCACCTCTGCCGTGCCGTCGGGCGAGTCGTCGTCCACAAAGAGCACTTCGTAGCGAATGCCGGGGAGCGCGTTGGCGAGTGTATTCTCCAGGCGCTCAACCATCGGAGCTACGTTTCCGCTTTCGTTATATGTGGGCAGCACGATCGCTAGATCGTAGGCCATGCTTTCCTCCGCGCGCTCGGCATTCGCCGGGACCGAGCCCCACACCCAACGCGCCTGATTCCCTATCGTTATTCCATTGTAAGTGCCTTCCACATGGCGTGGGAGCACTCCTGCCATGTTCGGGCGTTACGCGCATTTCTGACTCCCTTTTTCCGGTCCCGCATCTTATACTTGTACTGTTCGGGTCGCATCCTGAGTCTCGGGAGCGGCACTGGAGCCAAAGATGAACCTCACCGGGTTTTCCGCCGGCACGCCGCTGACGCCGCATCACAATCCCCTTCCCAAAGTCACCATGCCCGCACTGGGCGAGATGAAGCGCCAGGGCAAGCCCATCTCCGCGCTCACCGCCTACGACTACCCAACCGCGCGATTGGTCGACGAGGCCGGCATCGATCTCATTTTGGTCGGGGACTCGCTCGCCATGGTTGTGCTGGGCCACGAAAACACGCTGGCCGTCACCGTGGATGAGATGCTGCACCACACGCGCGCCGTGCGCCGCGCCGTGCGCCGCGCCCTGGTGGTGGCCGACATGCCTTTCGGCAGCTATCACGGCGCGATCGGCGAGGCGCAAGCCAACGCCGTCCGCTTCGTCAAGGAAGCGGGCGCGGAAGCCGTCAAGGTCGAGGGCCCGCGCGTGGAGCTGGTCCGTGCGCTGGTTCGAGCCGAGGTCCCCGTGGTCGGCCATCTCGGCCTGACGCCGCAAAGCGTGCACCGCATGGGCGGCTATCGCGTGCAGGCGCGCACGCTGGACTCTGTGCTGCAGTTGCAGGCCGACGCCTTTGCCCTGGCTCATGCGGGCGCAGGCGCGATCGTTCTTGAAGGCATTCCCCGCGAAGCCGCGGCCGCCATTACCGCGGCCCTCCCCATTCCTACCATCGGCATTGGCGCAGGCCCCGATTGCGACGGACAGATTCTGGTCTTCCACGATCTGGTAAATCTGACCTTCGCGCCGGCAGCCAAATTCGTGCGCCGCTACGGCGACGCAGCCGCGCTCTTCCGCTCCGCCATCGATGGCTACCGCGAGGACGTGGAGCATCGCGTGTTCCCCTCCGATGCCGAGAGCTATCACCTGCCCGAAGCCGCGCGCCGGTTGTTTCAGGCCGATCGTGGCGGCGAGAATGCGCGCGACGATGCCGACGCCGAGGTGAACGCCGATGCGGTCGTGAATATCGATGCGCGCGAAGATATGAATCAAGCGTGAGAGCCATTGTGCAATCCGGTTTTGAAGGGGCACGACTTTTAGCCTGCCCTGAGCGTAGTCGAAGGGTGCCATAAAACGGCTCTAAGAACTCTGGGGCTTTAGCCCCTGAGGGATGCTTTTCAGAACGAAATTGATTTTCGCCGCAGATCGCTTATGCAAGTTCTTCGTACTGTCGCCGAACTGCGCCGCTGGTCCCGCGCTCTGCGCGCCGCCAGCGGCAATACCATCGGCCTCGTGCCCACCATGGGCGCATTGCACGCGGGCCACGCGTCGCTGATCCGCGCCGCGCGCGCCGGGTGCACGCATGTCGCCGTCAGCCTCTTCGTCAATCCCACCCAGTTCGGCCCCCACGAGGACTTCGCGCGCTACCCACGCGTCTTTGAGGCCGACTGCGCGGTTGCCTGGGCCGAGGGCGCAGACGTTCTCTTCGCGCCCGCAGTCGAGGAGCTTTATCCCAACAGCGCCGATTCGACTTTGGTTGAAGTTCCTGTCCTCAGCCAACGCCTGGACGGCCAGTCCCGCCCCGGCCATTTTCGCGGCGTGGCCACGGTGGTCACGAAACTCTTTATTGCCGCAGAGCCCGACCGCGCCTACTTCGGCCAGAAGGACGCGGCGCAGGTTGCGGTGCTCCGCCGCATGACCGCCGATCTGCGGCTGGCGACTGAAATCGTCGTCTGCCCCATCGTGCGCGATGCCGACGGCCTCGCATTGAGTTCGCGCAATGCCTATCTCACGCCGTCCCAACGCACCCAGGCGCTCATCCTCAGCCGCGCCGTCCGCCACGTCGAGTCGCTCGTTGCCCAGGGCGAGCGCCGCGCATCCGTGCTTCTCGCCTCAGCGCACGGCGTCTTCGCCGCCGAGCCCGAAGTGCGCATCGATTCCATCGCGCTCGTCGACTGGGCAACGCTCGAACCGGTGGAGACGGCCGTCCCGGGGACACTCTTCGCCGTCGCGGCGCGGGTTGGGTCTACGCGGTTGATTGACAACGCGATCCTAAGCTGAAAGAAATCCCTTGCACCCCTGCGCGGTCGAACGGCATTCTTGAAGCAGTGCCGGAACTGCCCGACATTACCGCCTATCTGATCGCGCTCGAGCCACGCATCGTAGGCAAGACGCTGGAACGCGTGCGCCTCAAGAGCGTTTTTCTGCTGCGCACCGCCGACCCTCCCATCACAGCCGTCGAAGGCCGCACCGTCCGCGAGCTGCGCCGCATCGGCAAGCGCATCGCCATTGGCGTCGACGGCGACTTCTGGCTCGTGATTCATCTCATGATCGCCGGCCGCCTGCACTGGCGACCGCCCGAAGCCAAGCTCTCCGGTCGCGCCCTCGCGGGCTTTGACTTTTTGGACGGCACCTTGGTACTTACGGAAGCCGGCTCCAAGCGCCGCGCCGCGCTGCATCTTCTTCGCGGCGAGCAGGCCCTCCGCGACATCGATCCCGGAGGCATCGAAATCCTTTCCTCGGATCTGGACGCGTTTCGTGCGGCGCTCACAGCGGAAAACCGCACCCTCAAGCGCGCTCTCACCGATCCGCGTCTCGTCAGCGGCGTGGGCAACGCCTATTCCGACGAGATTCTCCACGCCGCCGGGCTTTCGCCCATCGCGCTCACGCACAAGCTCAAGCCCGAAGAGTGGGAGCGGCTCTTCGATGCCACGCGGTCCACGCTGGAGCTTTGGATCGCACGCCTCTCCTCCGAAGCCAGAAGAAAGTTTCCCGAGGGCGTGACTGCATTCCGGCGAGATGGCAGTGCACGGCCGCTACGGCCAGCCCTGCCTGCGATGTGGTACGCCCATCCAGCGCATTCGCTACGCCGACAACGAAACCAACTACTGTCCCGCGTGCCAGACCGGCGGCAAGCTCCTTGCCGACCGCAGCCTCTCGCGTTTGCTTGGCTCCGATTGGCCGCGAACCCTGGACGAACTCGAAGCCCTCAAACACCGCTGATTCAGGGGCCGGCGCGAGTCGTACAGGGGTCCCATCGGTAACTTTTCTGCGTCTGGGCCCTTGATTTAACTTGACATCGCGTCCGTGGCTCCCGCAGAGTGTTTGCTGCGACTCCTTTCAGGCGGGGCCAGTGTTCTATCCCCCAGTTCCTGAGGTTTGTGGATGGGAGCCGTATATCAGCTCCGTTTTGGAGGAATGAAGAATGCACATCAATTACGTTTGGATCGTGGTTGCGGCCCTTATCCAGTGGTTATTTGGGATTTTCTGGTACGGCGTGATCTTCAGGAAGTCCTGGAGAAAACTGGTAGGCCTTTCAGAAGGCCAATGGCCGAAAAATTTGATCTTTACCCTGGCTTCCGGCCTGGTTGCGTGCCTGCTGCTGTCGTTTATCCTGGCGCACATCTTCGCAATCACCGGAGCGATAGTCTTCACCAACGGCTTTAGCATAGGCGTCGCCTGCTGGCTCGGATTCATAGCGCCGCCGCTCTTCGCGGAGCACGTTCTCGAAGGGCGCCGCGCCAATCTCTTCGTCATCAACGCCGCCTACTGGCTGCTGGCCATGGGCTTGGGCAGCGCGATCCTGGGGGTATTCCACTAAACCGCGGCTCCTTCGCTGCGGCGCACATAGCTCGAAACGTCCAGGGGGCAACTCCCTTCGGGGAGTTGCCCCTTCACGTCAGGGCTGCTCGCGACTCAGTCCGTCGCAGGGACGGGCACGGGTTCTGAGCAGGCAGCTCGCCCCGCGATGCGCGAGGACGCGATGGGGCGTTCCTCCTCTGGCCGGGCAGGGCGAAAAAATCATAAAGTTCTTTTGGACGGCCGCCACAGAATCTTCCCGTAAAATCTTCCTATGACACGATCGATCATTACCACCGATGGTGCGCCGGCAGCCATCGGCCCCTATGCGCAGGGCGTACGCGTCGGAAACCTTATCTTCACGGCTGGGCAGTGCGGCCTCGATCCCATTACCGGGCAGGCTGTTCCCGGCGGCATCAAGGAGCAAACGGAGCGGGTGATCAAGAACCTCGAAGCGGTGCTCGAAGCCGGGGGCAGCAGCCTGGGCCAGGTCGTCAAAACCACCGTCTTTCTGAAGGACATGAACGATTTTGCGGCCATGAATGCGGTCTACGCGTCGTTTTTCGAAAGCGGCGCGGACACTCTGCCCGCGCGCAGCACCGTTGAAGTTGCCCGCCTGCCGCGCAACCTGCTGGTGGAAATCGAAGCCGTTGCCGAGGTCTGAATCGTGATTCGTGCCTCGTGATTCGCGATTCGTAACCGTCCACATCCGCGAGTCACGAGCCACGAATTGCAGTCCCCTGGGAGGTCTGTCTTGAGCGATCGAGAGGAAAAGGCTGTCCGCAGCGACGCCGAGTGGCGCGCGCAGCTTACGCCCGAGCAGTATCACGTGCTGCGCGAGAAGGGCACCGAGCGCGCTTTCACCGGCGCGCTCGCCGAAAATCACGAGACCGGCAACTATCACTGCGCGGGATGCGGCGCACTGCTGTTTTTGAGCGGCGCCAAGTTCGACTCCGGCTGCGGCTGGCCCAGCTTCATGATTCCCTCCGGCTCGAAGGCCGTGGATGAGCATGAGGATATGAGCTTCGGCATGCGGCGCGTCGAAGTCACCTGCGCCCGTTGCGGCGGCCATCTCGGCCACGTCTTCCCCGACGGCCCGCGCCCTACCGGCCTGCGCTACTGCATCAACTCCGCGTCGCTCACGTTTACCAAGGCGGATCAATAAATCCACCGGGGCGCGTGCGTTCTTGACGATCGGGATAGGGGGAGGCCTGACGGCCTCTCCCCTCCCACACCACCGGACATGCGGGTCCGCATCCGGCGGTTCGAGAAGTTGAGGTTAACCCTGTGCTCCTTGTGTGAGGGCGCGGGT
>Ga0182013_10000733_pt1 | contig 45506 bp, 33 predicted proteins | sample 612S2MmetaG_FD_120487 | JGI IMG/M metagenome (GOLD analysis project Ga0182013, IMG submission 120487) | Permafrost microbial communities from Stordalen Mire, Sweden - 612S2M metaG | ecosystem: Environmental > Terrestrial > Soil > Wetlands > Permafrost | place: Sweden: Stordalen | collected... | reverse complement strand
CGAGCCCGACGGGCCGACCATGACCATCAGCTCTCCCTCGGCCACCTCTAGGTCGAGGTCCTGGACCGCGGGAGCGCCGTTGGGATAGGTCTTGCTCACTTTGTCAAGGCTTACCGTTGCCACAAATCTCTCCTTTGCACGACTTTCCCCTACGCACGCTTGCGCAGCGGTCGCCGGTGTGGAGGCCCCCTCCTTGTGATCAGGCCCTCAACGCCTTTTCGCACAATACCACCAGCCCTTGGACCGCGAACTCGGGCGCCTCCGATCGTGCCGGGAGCGAACGGCTGGAGTAGAAAATGATCATGCAAAAGATCATCAACGAGCCCAGGGCGTTTGTGGACGAAATGCTGGAGGGCGTGCTGCTCGCTCACCCCGGAGAGCTGCGGGCAGCGGCCGAACGCGTGATCGTGCGGGCCGACGCGCCCCGGACCGGCAAGGTCGGCATTGTCACCGGAGGTGGTTCGGGGCACCTCCCTCTCTTCATGGGGTACGTCGGTTTCGGGCTGGCCGATGGCGTCGCCGTCGGCGACGTTTTCGCCTCGCCCAGCTCCGAGCAAATCCTGGAGGCGACAAAAGCGGTGGACGGAGGGGCCGGGGTGCTCTACCTCTACGGCAACTACTCCGGCGACGTCATGAACTTCGACCTGGCCGCCGAGCTCGCTCTCGCCGAGGGTACCGAGGTCTCCACCGTCCTGGGCACTGACGACGTGGCCTCCGCTCCTGCCGCTTCGGCGGCGCGCCGGCGAGGGGTGGCCGGCATTGCCTTCCTTTATAAGGTGGCAGGTGCCCGGGCCGAGGAAGGCGGATCTCTCAAAGAAGTCACCACCGTCACCGAACGGGCGGCGGCCGGACTGAGGTCGATGGGGGTGGCCCTATCGCCGTGCGTGGTGCCGGCGGCCGGCCGCCCGACTTTCAGCCTGCCCGTCGGCGAGATGGAGATCGGGATGGGGATCCACGGCGAACCTGGGGTGCGCCGTGGGCCGCTGGAGCCAGCCGACGAGATCGCCCGACAGCTCGTCTACCAGATCGTGGGCGACCTGCCCTACAAGACCGGCGATGAGGTCGCCGTGCTCGTGAACGGGCTCGGCGCCACTCCTCGAGAGGAGCTTTACGTCCTGTACCGTTCCGTTCACGCCGCCCTCGCCGGCGCCGGGCTGTCGGTGCGGCGCACCTGGGTGGGCGAGTATGCCACGTCGCTGGAAATGGCCGGGGCCTCCGTCTCGGTACTGCGCCTGGACGACGACCTGCTCCGGCTCCTCGACGCTCCGTGCGAATCGCCCTTCGTGGTCAGAAGGTGACCGTCGTGGCGCCTAGCGGGCTGGTCCGTGCCCTCACCGCGGCCGCTTCGGCCCTTGAGGCCTCCGCCGACGAGCTCAACCGGCTGGACGGCTTTGCCGGCGACGGGGATCTAGGTATCACCATGTCGGAGGCCTCTCGCGCCCTGAAGGACGTGCTGGCCGCGAACCAGGATATGGGGGGTGGCCCACTGCTTTCGGCCTGCGGCGCAGCCATCGCCCGCAAGGCACCGTCGACGAGCGGCACCCTCGTGGCCACCGGCTTCCTCCGGGCGGCAAAGGCCGTGACCGGCACAGCCGTGACCGGCACAGCCGTGACCGGCACAGCCGGCACCGATGCAGGCGGCACCGATGCAGGCGGCACCGATGCAGGCGGCACCGATGCAGGCGGCACCGGCGTCGAGGCCCTGGAGCGAGCATTTGCGGCGGCGACACTGGGTATCCAGGCCCGGGGCAAGGCGGCGCCCGGGGACAGGACGCTCGTTGACGGGCTCGACGCCGTATGCACCAGCTTGCGGGAGTCCCTCGCCGCTGGGCACACCTTGACGGACGCTCTGCATTTCGCCGCCGCCGCGGCTTCCGCCGCCGCCGACAGGACCGTGGGCATGGAACCCAAGGTGGGCCGGGCCAGCTGGGTGCCGCAGCGCGCCATCGGGCACCCCGACGCCGGTTGCGCCATGCTGGCCATCGCCATGCAAGCGGCAGCAGCCGAAATCACCGCCGGGGGGACAACACCAGCCGGCGGCTGAGCTTGCTTATTACTCGCTCCGGGGGACTGTGTCCACGATCAGCACCGAGCAGTTGGCCTGATGGGCGACCGAGTTGGGGACGCTGCCGAGGACACGGCGCACGCCTTTCATGCCCTTGTTGCCCACCACGATGAGATCGGCGCCGATCCGGTCGGCCACGCGGACGATCGCCTCGGCGGGATCGCCCTTGGCGGCGTGGTACTCAGCCTTGACCCCCGCGTTTTGGACCGCCAGGCGCAGGTCCGAAAGAAGGACGTCGGCCGGCTCGGCCGTCGTGTTGGAAAACTCGCCGGGCAGCTTGTCGGCCCGGACAGGGTCTGGCTTGTAGACGTTCACAACATGGAGCTCGCCGCCCAATGCCTTGACGAACTCCGCCGCCGTACTTACAGCACGGGCAGCCGTTTCGGAACCGTCGGCGGCAACGAGAACGGTCTTGAACATGGCGCCCGGAGACCGGTCAGCTGTCGCTTACGGTATCGACGATGAGCACCGAGCAGTTGGCCTGGTGGGCGACCGAGTTGGGCACGCTGCCGAGAACACGCCGCACGCCTTTCATCCCCTTGTTGCCCACCACGATGAGATCGGCGCCGATCTGGTCGGCGACGCGGACGATAGCGTCGGCGGGGTCACCGGTGGCGGGATAGTACTTAGCCTCCACTCCCTCGCCAGAGATGCTGGCACGCAACTTCTCGAGCAAGAGGTCGGCGGGGTCGGTCACCCGGTCGAAGAACTCATCGGGCAGTTTGTCCATGCGGGGCGGGTCCGGGGGCTTGTAGGCGGTGATGACGTGCAATGTGCCCCCCAAAACCTTTACGAGCTCGACAGCCGTGCTCACGGCACGCGACGCTGTCACGGAACTGTCTGCACCCACGAGAACCGTCTTGAACATGACACCTCACATCTTGCGCCGCTCGGTCAGCGAGACGTTACCTCTGGTCCGGCTCCTAATCAATCCTTGCCGATTATTACTTCCGTGGACTTGATGATGGCCTTGACCGCGTCGCCGCTCTCGAGGTCAAGGGCTTGGGCCGAATCTTTGGTGATGGCCGACACCACCTCTTGACCCCCGGTGAGACGGATGACCACGGTCGACATGACGGCACCGTGCTCGACCCGTACGACGGTCCCGTCAAGTTGGTTCCTAGCGCTCAGTCTCATGACCGAGAGGCTATCCGGCCGCGCTCCTCACCGGTACGAGCCGTACCTCCTCGCCGACTCGACGAGGGCATGGATGTTGTCAGCGGGGGTGGTCGGGGCAAGGGCGCACCCCGGCCCGAGGATGAACCCGCCGCCTTGCTTGCAGGTACTGATCAGTGCCTCACAGGCGATGTCGATCTCCCCGGGCGTGCCGAACACGAGGAGGTTGGTGTCGATATTGCCGAGCAGGCACGTCCGGCCGAGGGTGGCGGCCTTCGCCCGGGTCGCGTCCGTTTTGTGGTCGATCTCCAGTACCGGGGCCCCGGTGGCGATGAAATCGTCGGTGATCCGGTCTGTGTCCCCGCAAATGTGCAGGTGCAGGATTATCCCTTGGTCCCTCAGCTCTTTGACCATGCGACGCTCGTGCGCCCATGGGTACCTCCGGTAATGACGCGGTGAGATCATGGCTGGGCCGGCCATGGGCTCGCCTATGGACGTGGAACGGCCACCACATTCGATAAGGGCGTAGGCGTAGCGCGTGGCCACGCGCCGGGCGTAATCGAGGAGGGCGTGGATGAGCTGCTCATCCTCGCCGGTGGCCAGGTCCATCATGAACTCGTTCATGCCCCGGAGTTGTGCCGCCAGGTCCATCGGTCCCTGGTCGGCGCGGGCGCAGATCCACGCTTTGTCGCCCAGCTCCCGGGCCAGGATGCGCGTCGCCTTCAGGATCTCCGACATCGGGAAGGTGACGTAAGGATCCGGCACCTGCAGCTCGCCCACCTCCGACAGGGACCGCAGGACAGGCTCTCCCGCCACCGGTGCGGTGTCGTCGCGGTAGTGCACTTCCACGCCGCAGGCCTCGGCATTGCAGCCGGTGCCGTTTTCCAAAAGGACCATGTCATGGCCGAACTCGCGCCAGTCGGCGATCATGGCTTCAGCCAGCAGAGCCCCGTCTCGGAACACCTGGGACATCGGCAAGCCCGTCGCATAGGCGGCCCGTTGAAAACTGTGCAGGTCGACCGGGACTCGATCGGTCTCCCTCAGATCGATCGCTGCCCCTACCCGTTCAACCGAGCCCATCTGACGGCTCGCTCGGCTCCACCCGCTCGTAACGCCCGAAGGTCCGCTCCGCCAGCAGGGGGACGATCTGTGCGATGTTGTGCTTGAAGTGAGAAGTTCCCCGGTGCGACTGGAACGCTTGTTCGTCGGCGTACACCTCGTGGAGCACGAAGTGGTCACGGTCCTCGATCGACCGCTCCACGTCGAAGGCCAGGCAACCCGGCTCGGCGCTGCTGGCCGCCGCGTGGCGAGCGAGCACCCTGGCCACCTCGTCGCCGCGTCCAGGCTGCACCTGGTAGTCGGCGATCACAACGAGCACGGACGGCACCTCACCGGACCGCGATCCTAACCGGCCAAGGCGCTACGTCGGGGTGGGCAAAATCCCGGCTGGGCAAAACGCGGCAACCCGCTCGGGCACAGAGCCTTTCGTGCCGAGCGGGGTGCCAGTTCCTAGACCATTTATAGCCCTTTAGACGACGTTATAGCAGGTCAGAGCCTATATGTCGTAGTAGAGGTGAAACTCCCAGGGGTGCGGGCGAAGTCGGACCGGATCGATCTCGTGGGCTCGCTTGTACTCGACCCAGGTCTCGATGAGGTCGTCGGTGAAGACCCCACCGGCCTGAAGGAACTCGTGGTCGGCTTCCAAGGCGGCCAGAGACTCCTCCAACGATCCCGGGACCTGCGGGACGAGAGCCAGTTCTTCGGGAGGCAGGTCGTAAAGGTCCTTGTCCACCGGGTCGGGCGGCTCAGTCTTGTTGAGGACGCCGTCGAGACCGGCCATCAAGATGGCAGAGAAGGCCAGGTACGGATTGGCCGCGGGGTCCGGGCACCGGAACTCCACCCTCTTTGCCTTGGGGCTCTTGGAGTACAGGGGGATGCGGCAGGCGGCCGAGCGGTTGCGCTGCGAGTAGACCAGGTTGACCGGCGCCTCATAGCCCGGGACGAGGCGCTTGTAGCTATTGGTCGTAGGGGCTGCGAACGCCAGGATGGCCGGCGCGTGCTTGAGCAGACCGCCGATGTACCAGCGAGCCATGTCCGAAAGGCCGGCGTACCCGACCTCGGAATAGAAAAGTGGCTCGCCCCCGCTCCACAGCGAGCTGTGGACGTGCATGCCGGACCCGTTGTCACCGAACAAAGGCTTGGGCATAAAGGTGGCCGTATAGCCGTTGGCCCGGGCCACACTTTTCACGCAGTACTTATAAAGCATGAGCTTGTCCGCCATCGTCAGGAGAGTGTCGAAGCGCATGTCGATCTCCGCCTGCCCGGCCGTGCCCACCTCGTGGTGCTGGACCTCGATCTCGATGCCCATTTTCTCCATGGTCAGGATCATCTCCGAGCGCAGGTCCTGGAAATGGTCCATCGGCGGGACGGGGAAATACCCCTCCTTGTAGCGGGGCTTGAAACCCAGGTTCGGGCCCTCGTCGCGGCCGGAGTTCCAAACGCCTTCGATCGAATCGATGTGGTAGTAACCCTCGTGCGAGTTTTGGTCGAAGCGGATGTCGTCGAAAATAAAGAACTCAGCTTCGGGCCCGAAATAGGCAGTGTCGGCCAGGCCCGTCGAGATGAGGTAGTCCTCAGCCTTTTTGGCTACGTAGCGCGGGTCGCGAGAATAGGACTCGCCCGTGACGGGGTCGCGGACGAAGCAGTTGAGGTTGAGGGTCTTGTGCTGGCGGAAGGGGTCGATGACGGCCGTGTCCGGGTCCGGCAGCAAGAGCATGTCCGACTCCTGGATCTCCTGGAACCCTCGGATCGACGAACCGTCGAACCCGAGCCCGTCCTCGAAGACACCGTCGTCCAGTACGTGAGCCGGTACGGAAAAGTGTTGCATAAGCCCAGGCAAGTCGCAGAAACGGAAGTCGATGATCTCGACACCCTCCTGCTTGACCTGCGACAGGACCTCCTCGGGCGTACGCCTCGTGAAGGCCAAGGTAGGTTTCCCCTTTCTATTGACGTCTTGGTGGCAACGGCAGGTTGAGGCCACCGCGGCAGCCCACGGTCGCAGGCCCATGTAGCCAGTTCGTTGCTCCTGTGTGAACTCTGTGTGAACGTCGCAGGCGGTCCACCGGTGAGACCGGCAGGCATCCCGCTCCCGATCTATCGTGTCATAGGGAAGGGCCCCGGCGCACGAGCGGTGCCCAGGCCAAGGAGGGACTGTGGATTCCCAAAAGGACTACGTACTGAGGACAGTGGAGGAACGCGGCATCCGCTTCGTGCAACTGTGGTTCACCGACGTGCTCGGTATACCCAAGGCCTTCAACATAACCCCGGCCGAACTGGAGAACGCCCTGGAAGAAGGCATGACCTTCGACGGCTCGGCCATCGACGGGTTCTCGAGGGTCCAGGAGAGCGACGTCCTGGCCGTACCGGACCCCAAGACGTTCCAGCTGCTGCCTTACCTCTCAGGCGAGGCACCGGTGGCCCGGGTCGTGTGCGACATCTTCAACCTGGACGGCGCTCCCTTCGAGGGCGACTCCCGCCAGGTCCTTCGGCGGGTCCTCGACCAAGCCCGCGACCAGGGCTTTTCCTTCTTTGTTGCTCCCGAGCTCGAGTATTTCTATTTTGCGCAGCCGACCGCCAACGACGGCGGCCTACCGGTACCCCTGGACAAGGGGTCCTACTTCGAGCTGATGGGCAACAACCAGGCCACGGCACTGCGCCGCGAGACAGTTCTCATGCTCGAGGAAATGGGCATCCCGGTCGAGTACAGCCAACACGAGGACGCCCCCAGTCAGCACGAGATCGACCTGCGCTACACCGACGCCATGACGATGGCGGACACGGTCATGCTGGTCAGGGTGGTCGTAAAGGAGATGGCGGCCCGCAAGGGGTTCCTGGCGACCTTCATGCCCAAGCCGCTCGGCGGCGTGCAGGGGTCGGGGATGCACACCCACATGTCGCTTTTCGATGGCGACACCAACGCCTTCTACGACGACTCCGACGAGTACCACCTCTCGCAGGTGGCCCGGCAGTTCATCGCCGGGGTCATCCACCACGCCAGCGAGATAACCGCCATTACCAACCAGTGGGTCAATTCCTACAAACGGCTCATCGTCTCTCAGCCAGACCAGCCCCTGATCGAGGCGCCGGTCTACATTTCCTGGGCCCAAAACAACCGGTCCGCCCTTGTGCGCGTGCCTCCCATCAAGAAGGGCAAGCGGGACGCGACCCGCATCGAGTACCGTTCGCCCGACCCGGGCGCCAACCCCTATCTCGCGTGGGCCGTGATACTGGCGGCCGGCCTGGCCGGCATCCGGGGTCGCTATGAGCTGCCCAAAGAGGCCTCGGCCAACATCTACCACATGTCGGCCCAGGAGCGCTTGGCCGAGGGGATCCGGCCCCTGCCCGCGTCCCTGGCCGAGGCTCTCGACGCCATGGAACGTTCGGAGCTCGTCGCCGAAGCACTGGGCGAGCACGTGTTCGAGTGGTTCCTGCGCAACAAGCGGGCGGAGTGGGCAGCCTACAAAGCAGAGGTGACCCCGTTCGAGCTGCGACGCTACCTCACAGCGCTGTGATGCGACCGGTCCCCGTCGCGAGGTGGCTTATCCCCGAAGGCAAAGGCCGATAGAGCGTGGAACCGCTACTGGTATTCCCCGACCCCCCGTCGTCGGCGGTCAGCCAAGCGTTGGGCCTCGCCAGTTACAGCTGGAAGGCCGTCAGCTCGCTGGCCGAGGTAGAGGAGACTGAACCCGACGATGGCTGGTCCGGTGGAGTGATCTGTGCCGATGAGCAGCCCGACGCCGCCTTCGCCCTCTGCCGGGCGCTGCGCAAACGGGACATACCCTTTTCTCCGCTGCTCCTGGTCCTGTCGGTCCAACAGCTCGGTGCGCTCGAGTTGCGCGAAGACCTTTTCGATGACTTCTGCGCCACGCCGTGCGACCCTCGCGAGCTCGAAGCCCGCCTGTCGCACCTGTTCTGGCGCACGGGCCGGGGCCTACGTCCCGAGCTGGTGGAGTACGGACCGCTCCTGCTCAACCTGGAGACCTACCAGGCCTCAGTGGCCGGTCGCCCCCTCTCGCTGACCTTCATGGAGTACGAGCTGCTGAAGTTCCTGGCCACACACCCGGGCAAGGTCTTCACGCGGGAAACGTTGCTCTCCCGGGTGTGGGGCTACGAGTACTACGGCGGTGCCCGCACCGTCGACGTGCACATACGGCGGCTCCGGGCCAAGCTCGGCGAGGAGCACGCGAACGTCATCTCGACAGTACGCTCGGTCGGCTACCGTTTCGGCCAGAGCCGCTGGGCTCTCTGAGGCCCGCAGCCCTCCGGTGCAGCGTCCGTAGCCTCGTGCCTACCCGGCTCTAGCCCGCCAGCGGCTCCGGACGGTAGGCCCAGGCCTCCACCTCGAAACACGCCCCCATCGGCAGAGCAGCCACGGCCACGGCCGAGCGGGCTGGGAAATGGTTGCCGAAGGCACTGGCGTAGACCTCGTTCATATCGGCAAAGTCCGCTATATCTGTCATGAAGACGGTCGTCTTGACGACGTCGCCCATGGCCGCACCGTTACCGGCCAGCAATGCGGCCAAGTTGGTGAGGGCCTGCTCCGCCTCGGCTCTCACACCGCCGGGGACGAGGGCCCCGCCGCGCAGGCCGACCTGGCCCGAAACGATCAACCACGGCCCTGCCCGTACCACGGGCGTGTAAGGCAGCGGGCTCATCCGGCTGCCCGTGGCGGTCGCAGCGCGATGGCGACGCCGCCGGCCATAGCCCTCTTGTCCCCGGCGGTGCTCAGCTGAAGGATTGGCCGCAACCGCAGGTACGGGTAGCGTTTGGGTTGTTGATCGAGAAGCCGGCCCCCTGCAAACCGTCCTTGTAGTCGAGGGAGGCGCCAACGAGCAAGGAAGCGCTGGCCGGGTCGATGACGACCTTAACCCCATCGGTGCTGGACTGCACGTCGTCGTCGGCCAGCTCCGAGTCGAAGAACATCTCGTAGGAGAAGCCCGAGCAACCGCCGGGGCGAACGGCGACACGTAGGAACAGCTCCGCGTTGCCCTCCTGTTCGAGCAGTTCGCTCAGCTTGGCTGCGGCCACGTCTGTCAGGACGAAGGTCTCAGTGGGACTGGACGTCGAAGTTGTGCTCACGGGGCCTCCTGCACGAATTGTGGATTTGGGACATGGTACAGGCTAAGGGCCCGTTCTCGACGCCCGCCCGAGGGCTCCGACGCTGAGAGCCCGCCCTCCGGAAGGGCGGGGAGGCGACGGTCCCTGGCAGGATCGACCGTACGATGGCGGCATGGACGCGACGCCGCTCAACGAAGCCGCCGTGCGGGACGCCCTGAGGGGCGTGGTCGACCCTGAGCTGGGCGACAACATCGTCGACCTGGGCATGGTCGACGATGTCAAGATCGGCCCCGGCGGCGAGGTCGTGGTCCGGGTGGCGCTCACCACCCCGTCCTGCCCGCTGCGGGGCCAGATCAAGGCCGAAGTCATGGCCAGAGCCGGCGCCCTGGCCGGCGTCAGCGCCGTCGACGTCGTGACCAGCTCGATGGGACCGGAACAAAAAGCCGCCCTCATGGCCAAGGCGCGCTGGAAGGCGAGCCAACGGGCGCCCAAGACAACCGTCCCCGCCCGGGCCCGAGTGCTGGCCGTATCGTCGGGCAAGGGCGGCGTGGGCAAATCGTCGGTATCAGTCAACCTGGCCGCGGGGTTGGCGGCCCGCGGTTACACGGTTGGCGTCCTCGACGCCGACATCGCCGGCTTTTCCGTCCCCCGGATGCTCGGCGTCAGCGGTCAGCTCGAGGCGACAAGGGACCCCGACGACCCTGAGCGCAAGCTGATCCAGCCCCTGGTCCGCCCGATCGGTGCGGGCGAGCTGCGCATCGTGTCCATGGGCTTTCTTGCCGGCGAGGACGACGCTGTCATGTGGCGGGGCCTTATGCTCAACCGCGCTCTTCAGCATTTTCTGGAGGAGGTGGCGTGGGGCGACGTCGACTACCTCATTGTCGACATGCCCCCGGGTACCGGGGACATCCAGATGGGCCTAGCCCGGATGTTGCCCAGCGCCGAGGTGCTCGTCGTGACGACCCCGGGGCAGACGGCGCAAAAGGTTGCCGCTCGCGCCGCCACCATGGCCCGCAAAAGCTATTTGCGGATCGTCGGGGTGGTCGAGAACATGAGCGCCTTCCGTTGCTCTCATGGCGAGACCTACGAGCTCTTCGGCCACGGGGGTGGACTGCGCCTCGCGGGCGAGATAAACGCGCCGTTATTGGCCAGCATCCCCCTCGAGCCCGCCGTGGCCCGAGGCGGCGACAGCGGTGAGCCGGCCGCCCTGGACCAGGACAGCGAGGCCGGAAAGGCCTTCTCCAACCTCGTCGCAGCCATCATCGAGCGTTGCCCCGTCGTGCAGATGACAAGCTGTTCAGCCCGGGTGCTGGAGGCCCTCGGAGCTCTGGAGAGGACAACGGTCCCCGTGGCTCCGGCGAGCTGAGCCGGGCTTCTGCGCTGGAGATGCCCCCGACGGGGGCAGCGCGTCCATACCAATCCACGCATTTGCGCTGAAGGACGACCTCATAACGCTCTGCGCGCGGCATCAGATTCGTTCAGCACCGAGGTGGCGCGGGATCACGAGATCACGTGCGGTACGGTCTCCGCGCGTGCAATTGTTGGCGAAGCCCTTAGTTGTCGAGCCGTGCCCACCACGCGGTGGCCGGTCAGTACGGATGGGCAGGCAGGTGCAGGACCGCATCTGCAGCGCACGGCAATGGATAGGAGCAGGAGGAGTGAACCCAAGCCACCCACAGCAGAAGTCAGACATCTCGGTGGTACAGCTCGCCGAAGCGTTGGTCCAGGGAGATGTGCTGATAGCCCTGCAGGAACGGGGAGAGGCGGCGCCAGCGTGGGGTTACCTCAACTTGCTCGCCCACAGCGACCGCGGCTCTCTTCAACGTGTGCGCGACTTCAACCAATCTCGCCGGCCTCTTTCGGGATGGGGCACCGTCGTGTTCGACCTGATCGTCGACATGCTCAATTCCGCTCCCACCGACGACGACCTGCAGTCCCTCCAGCGCAAGGCGCTCGTACCACTCGAGCTCAAAATCTGGGGTGGAGGGGAAACGCTGTGCTCGCCTCAGGATCTCGACATCCTCGTGCGCAGCGCCTTTTACCGCTACATGGGCCAGCTTTAGGAGCTCGCGACAGCAACGACGGCTTAGTTTTTAGTCACGGTCGTCGCGCCGCACGGTAGCGGCGGATAAGCCCATTAGTGGAGCTGTCATGGCCCAGCGAGGGCTCGGCCTCGGAGGTGAGCTCGGGGACGATACGCAAGGCCAGTGACTTGCCCAGTTCGACGCCCCATTGGTCGAAGCTGTTGATGCCCCAGATGACTCCCTGCGTGAACACCTTGTGCTCGTAGGAAGCGACAAGCTCCCCCAGCACCCGGGGGCTCAGCTCGGGCGCCAGGACCGTGTTGGTCGGGCGGTTGCCCGGGAAGCTGCGATGGGGGACCAACCGTTCGGGCATGCCCTCAGCTCGGGCCTCCTCGGCCGTCTTGCCGAACGCCAACGCCTCGGTCTGGGCGAAGAAGTTGGCCATTAGAAGATCTTGATGGCCCCCGACGCGCCGAGAAGGGCGCAGGAAACCAATGAAGTCCGCAGGTACGAGGCGGGTCCCCTGGTGGAGCAGCTGGTAATAAGCATGCTGGCCGTTGGTGCCCGGGGTCCCCCAGACGATAGGGCCCGTTGCCATGTCGACGGGTTGCCCGTCCAGGGTCACGGACTTGCCATTGCTTTCCATGTCGAGCTGTTGAAGGTAGGCGGAGAACTTGGAAAGGTAATGGCTGTAGGGCAGCACGGCGTGAGTTTCGGCGCCGAAAAAGTCGTTGTACCAGATCCCGATAAGGCCCAACAGAGCAGGAAGGTTGTGTTCGTAAGGAGCCTGGCGAAAATGCTCGTCAATGGACCTGAAACCGGCCAGCATCTCCCGGAAATGCTCTGGCCCGATCGAGATCATCAGTGAAAGGCCGATGGCCGAGTCGTACGAGTAACGTCCCCCGACCCAGTCCCAAAACTCGAACATGTTGTCGGTATCGATGCCGAACGCAGCCACCTCTTTGGCGTTGGTCGACACAGCCACGAAGTGGTTGCGGACAGCGGCGGCGTTTCCCAGGGACGACAGAAGCCATTCTCTGGCCGTCCTCGCATTACCGATCGTCTCCAGGGTGGTAAACGTTTTGGAACTCACTACGAAGAGCGTCTCGGCCGCGTCAAGGTCGGCGGTTGCCTCCCATATGTCCGCCCCGTCCACGTTGGACACGAAACGCAGGCGCAAGGCGCGGTCAGAGAAGGGCAGTAGACCCTCGTAAGCCATCGCTGGGCCGAGGTCGGAGCCGCCGATCCCGATGTTGACGACGTTCTTGATCCTCCGGCCCGTGAACCCGCGCCACTTCCCGTTGCGGACGGCGTCGGCAAAGTCGGCCATCTTGTCGAGCACGCTTTGCACGTCGGGCACCACATCGTGGCCGTCCACCTGCATCTCGACGTCACGGGGCGCCCGCAAGGCCACGTGGAGCACGGCTCGGTCCTCGGTGACGTTTATGTGCTGGCCGGCGAACATCGCTTCGGTCCGCTCCCGGAGGCCCGCCCTTTCCGCCACCGCCACCAGTAGCCGAAGCGTTTCGGTTGTGAGCCTGTTCTTCGAGTAGTCGAGGACGAGGTCGGCCGCCTCGACCGTCATCGATCCCGCCCGGTCGGGCTCGGCCGCGAACAGGTCACGCAAGTGCACGTTGCGCAAAGTGGCGAAATGGTCCGTCAGAGCCTTCCACTCGGGCGTGGCGCTGACGCGAGATGGGGTCGTAGGCATGGTCGCAGTCTTTCACCGCCAGGGCGGGGAGCGGCAAGGAACCAGTAGGCTTCGCTGTGCCCGTACAGCGGTTGCTGCTCTTCGACATTGATGGGACCCTGGTCAGGGCGGGGGAGGTCGGCGGTGCGGTCTTCGACCGGGCCATCGCAGCAGTGCTCGGCGAGGCCCCGAGCCGGAGGGTCTCGATGAGCGGCAAGACGGACCCCCAGATCGTGCGGGAGTACCTGGCGCTGCTGGACCATGAAGACCCCGCTCACCTCCCCGCAGTGCTCGAACACCTCGAGACCGAGCTGGCGGCGGCCTCTGAGGAGGTCGCCCGCGACGGGAGCCCGTGCGCCGGGGCCCCTGAGCTCTTGCAGGCCCTGGCCGCGGACGGACGCCTTCACCTCTCGGTCCTGACGGGCAACATCGCTCCCAATGCCGTCGTCAAGCTGGCCGCGTTCGGGCTTGACAAGTGGTTGGACCTAGAGACAGGGGCGTACGGCAGCGACCACGAGGACCGCCAACAACTGGTGCCGATAGCGCGCGAGCGCCTGGCCGCTCTTCGAGGTGCTCGTCTGGCTCCCGACGAAACGTGGGTGATCGGCGACACACCGCGCGACTATGAGTGCGCCCGGGCCGGAGGCGCCCATTGCCTGCTGGTGGCGAGCGGTCGCTTCACGCTGGACGAACTCGGCGACCTGGGGGCCGATGCCGTCCTGGCCGACCTGGCCACCACGGGCTCTGTTGTCGACCTGCTCACCGCCGGCCTGTAGCCCTGGCCAGACGGCCTGAAGTCCTGGCAAGGCGCCCGGGGAGCCCCATTCCCTCCCTTTCTCCCGGTATTTGTATCGTTGAGGGGTTATGGCGATGCCGCCCCGTCCGTTGAGACGCCGCGGTGGTTCTCAACGCTGGCTGATCATCCCGTTCGTGCTGACGATGTTGGTGCTGCTGGTCGACGCCTCGATGCACGCCCGGTCGTCCGGCCCCGAGACCACGATGAACAGCCAGGCTTGGGTCGACACCGTCCTGCCCTACATCGCCGAGTCCACCGTGCAGGGGCGGGAGATCGCCCAGATCAGCTCCGATCGCTTGACCGATGGGTCCGCAGCTGCCGCCGGTCAGTTGTCGCGAGTAGCGGCATCCGCGGCTTCAACGTACAAGGGGGTGACCTCCCTCTCCCCGCCGGCGCCTCTCGCCGCTGCCGCCGGGCTCCTTGACGCCTGTCTCGTGTCCCGCGACAACGGGGCCGCCGAGATGGCCGCGGCCGTTCAGGACCTCCTCAGAGGTGGGCGAGCGACGGACGCGGTAGGGCAGATGAACGCCGCCGTTTCCCAGTTCCAGGTCGGCGACACCGCCTACCAGCTGTTTGCCCGGGACATGCCGAAACTCGGGGTCTCCATGCCTGCCTCGCAGTGGGACGACGGTGCCGGCCTTTACCAGGTGAGCGCCCTAGGCGGGTTCGCCGAGCGGCTGGTCGCCGCCGTTTCCCGTTCGCCCCTGCACAAACTGGCGATTGATGCCATTTCCACCAACCCCCCGGCTTTGAGCATGGCGGGCAAGGTCCAGGTGCTCTCCCCCGCGTCTTCGGTGTCGGTCACCGTAGTGGTGCAGGACGTGGGCCAGGACGCCGAAAGAGGGATCCGGGTAGTGGCCTCCGTAGGCCCGGGACAAGGGCTCGCCGGCCAGCAGTTGAGCGCCTCGGTCAACCTTTCGAAAGGCCAGGCCCAGGCCGTCAGCCTGGCCGGGTTGCGGTTGGTCCCGAGCACACCCACGGCGGTCACCGTGCAAGCTCTGGAGCCGGCCGACGAAGCCGGCAGCGTCTCTAAAGCTCTGCTCATCGAGCTACCGGGCCCCGGTTTCACTGCCCCCGCCACCACCGCGCCGCCGGCCACAGCCGCTCGTCCGTCCACCACGACCACGACGGCATCAGTTGCCCCGACCACAGGGGCGCCGGCAACGACGGCGGCGGTGCCAGTGACCACAACGGCTGTGCCGACAACTGCGCCGGCCACCACAACCCTCGCTCCCACCACAACCCTCGCTCCCACCACAACCCTCGCTCCGACCACCACAACCCTCGCTCCCACCACCACGACCCTCGCTCCCACCACCACGACCAGCAAGCCCACCACCACGACCAGCAAGCCCACCACCACGACCAGCAAGCCCACCACCACCAGGCCCCCAACCACCTTGGCGCCCACAACGGTGACCACGACACCGCCGGCGGCGACGACTACACCGCCAGCAGCTACAACTACCTCGCCGGCAGCTACGACGACACCGCCGGCCGCTACGACGACATCGCCGGCCGCTACGACGACGGTCCCGCCCGCCACTACCACTGCCGCCGCTGTCATCACAGTGGCGCGGGCGGCAGCATCGTCGACCACGGTGTCTACCCCCGTAGCGCCCTCCCCGGGCGCGGCCACCAGGCGTTCCCCGGCCCCATGACCTCCCGGGCCATATGACGACAGCCTGGGTACTACGAGGCGGGGCCAGTTTCGGTGCCGCCCAGGTGGGGATGGCGAAAGCTCTGATGCAAGCGGGCCACCACCCCGACCATCTCTTCGGCACATCGGCCGGGGCGCTGAACGCCGCGTGGTTGGCGGCCGAGCCCACGCTGGAAGGGCTGGAAGTGCTGGCCAGCCTCTGGACGGCGGTGAGGAGGCGGGACGTGTTCCCGCTAAACGCGTCGGTAGCCATCGGCGGGCTTGCCGGTTGGGGGGACCACCTGGTCAGCTCCCGGCCGCTGGCGAAGTGGCTGAGGTCCACGGTGCCCCTACGCCGGCTCGAGGACGGTGTGCTCCCCCTGACGGTTGTAACGACGGACCTGGAGACGGGGGAAGAAGTGCTGCTGGACAGGGGGCCGGCGGTCCCGGCACTGCTGGCGTCGTCGGCCATGCCCGCAGTGTTCCCTCCTGTGCTCATAGGGGGCCGCTGGCTCATCGACGGCAGCGTCGTCTCCGACACGCCGGTCGGCCCGGCGGTGGGAGCGGGGGCCGACCGCATCTTCGTCCTTCCGAGCGTCCCGGCCGGTCACATGCCCCGGCCCCGATCTCCCCTCAATGTCCTTTTGAGGTCGGCCGCCATATCGCTGGCCCGCCACGACCTCGACTCGGTGACGGCGTGGAGCGGTCGCTGCCAGCTGTACGTCCTGCCCGCGCCGCTGGTGGCGGGCGTATCGCCCTTCAGCTTCGGCCGGAGCCCCGAGCTCATCGAGGCCGCCTACCGCCTCACGTCGGAGTGGCTGACAGGCGCACAGCCGGTCGCCCCCGGCGCTCCGGCCAGCGGTGTTGACGGCCCGCCCGCAGCGGCAAACCTGCAGGACCGGACGGAGGAGAGGTAATTTGTGTGCAGCCGGTAGCGAGGTCGCTGATCACACTTGTTCAGACTGAGAGGATGACCAATGGCGTCTAGAGGCCGGCGCGACCGCGATCCCGAACGTTCTTCGGGGCGAGGAGCCCGCGGCCAGGGCGACGGGCCTGGCCCGTCTGGCCACCGGGACGGCTGGTCACAGCCCGATGAGCGGACGGCGCCCGAGCCGGGCGGCTGGTCCGGTCCCGACGACTTCGCCGAGGCAGATCCGGGGCCGGAGACCGGCCACTGGCAGTTCGACCCCGAGGACGACCGAGACGGCGACGGCACGGCGGCGTGGGACGGTCCCATGGCGTGGGAGGACGACCAACAGGGCGCCACCTGGGTCGAGGACGGCGGCGGGCAGGGCGGGGGGACCTGGGAGCAGGACGTGCCGCCCACCACCTACAGCACTTGGGAGGCGGACCGCTCCCGCCCGAGCCCCTACGGTTACGAGAGCTCCTACCCCACCGCCTACATGAGGCCCGGCGAGGCGCCTGGTGCCTACACCGACTACGAGGGCCCCCGACCGGAGCCGTCGTGGACGGGTGACGGCGGTCGCGGCCGCAGGCAGCGGCACCGTCGGGCCAATGGGCCCTGGCCGGAACTGGTCATGATCACTGCCGTCGCCGTCATCGTCGCCGCGGTGGTCCTGGCTGTGACCAGCGCCGACCGCACGAACCTGGCCAAGTCGCGTTCTTCGTCGAACACGCTTGTCCCCGCCACCGCCTCTCACACAACAAACACGACAGCTCGCCCCACCTCCTCGGTCCCGCCCTCGAGGTCGTCAACAGTGCCACGCCCAACCACGACGGCGCGGCCTCGCACGACCACTGCGGCCGCGGGAGAAAAGGCGCAGAACCTCCTGGTTACGGCGGGCGTGGAAAACTCCCTCACCCGCTCGTGGCTCGCCACCAACCCGGGCGGCGTCGACCTGGGCTCGAAGGATGTCGCCGGGACACAGCCCGGCGAGGTCTACTACGCAGACCAGCCGGCGTCGGCCACCTATTGGGCGCTGGTCGAGTTCAAGCCTTCAGCCACGTTGCTAGAGGAATCTTCGACGGCGGCAGGGCAGGAGAAGCTGGCCGAGTTCCAGAACAGCGTCTATGCCTTCTCCTGGAAGTCGGGACCGGTCTGGACGCTCCTGGGAGAAGCCAACGCCGGCAGTTGCCCGGGGGTCGTCCCTGCGCCGGTCCTTAAGGTTTGGGGGATGTGCGGGCTCTAGCCCCGCTGCTGACGACCCGAAGGACATAATTGTCCGTCACTGAGCCGAGGGAATTGAACACCCGGACGGTTACCCGATGGGCTCCCTGCGTGCCCGGTGCCGGCCGGCCCGACACAGTCGCAACCCCATGACCGTCTCTGGTGAAAATGAAGCCGGCGGGTAGCCTCCCCAGCTCGACGACCGACGGGACCGGGTACCCGAAAGAGCGCAAAACGAAGTGGTAACGCCGGCCCACGGTCGCCGCCGGCAGGACGCCGCTAAGGAAACCGGGGCGGCGCTGCACCCGGACAACGAGCACCTGGCGGGCGCGCCCGCTGGGGCTGAGGGCGCTGAGAGACACCCTGGCGAGCCCGGCGGCCTCGGCTTGCGGGGTACCTGAGATGATTGCCGTCCCCCGCCCATGACGGGCCCATCTCAGTCCTTTGGGCAGCCGCGAGTGGTGCAGAGTGGGCCACGGGTTGCCCGACACCCTCACCCTGAACGAGAAGAAGCGCCCGACCGTCGCCCTGGCTCTTGACGGGCTGATGAAATGGGGCGCCACCGCCGGCATACCCACGGGCGGCTGGGTGGTCGTTGGCGGGAGGCTCAAAGAGGTCGTGGGAGCCGGAGGGGCCGTGGGAGCAGGCGCGGGGCCACCTGACGCCGAGGTCAGGCTCGTGGACGGAGCACTCGTCGTCCCTGCCTGTGTGGTCGTCGTCTTCGCCGTTGTGCCGGTGGGAGAACCGTACTGCCAGCACGCCCAGGCAATGGTGCCGTCAAGGTCCACGTCGGTGTGCATCGTGGCCATCGGGAACGCCAGCGCCTCCGGGCACGTCGTGGTCTCGGCCTCGTTGGCGTACTCGACGTTGAGGACCGGCTTGCCCGCTTGCACGAAAGGCTCGAGGGCCGAGCACTCCTCGTACTGCCAGCACTGCTCGTTCACGGTGCCGTCGGCGAGAGGTTCAATGTCGGCGATAAGACTGTCGCCATTGATGTCGTTCTTCAAAAACCAAGCCATACCGAGACCGTGGATGACGCCGGCCATCTCGGTCATGAAAGTGAGCTCGTTGGCCATCGTCAAGGGGAAGCCGGTGCTGTCGGCATACGTGTCGTCGAGGTCCGTTTCCACACCGTCGAAGCCCTCGTCTTTACACAACTGGAAGCGGGCAGTCAGGATTTGCCCGAGGGTCAACCCCGTCGGCCCGGGGTCATCGGACCACTGCCGGATGTCCAGGTACCGTTCGTCCGTGTAGCCGGGCACCGTGCTGCCGAGGATGGCTGAGGAGTACTCGGAGGCGTCGGACCGGTAGCTTTCCCAGCCTCCTGTTTCGACGTAGCAGATGGCCTTGGCGCCACCGGCATGGATGGCGCCGACCGAGGCCGCTACTTGACTGGTGCTCGTCCCGGCCACATTGCCTTCATCGATGTCGTACGCTTCGACGTTGCCGATGTTCGTGGGCACCGCGATCGGTAATGGCTCCCCGATCGCGTACTGCCACGAAGTAAGCGGTCCCGGGTGCCACCAGGTGGCAGCCGCGGTGGCCGTCGGTAGGTGCGGACGGACCACTCCCAGGGACACGGCTGCCATGGTCGCCGCTGCCAACAAGGCAGCGGCGACATACCGCCCTCGGGCCACGCTTAAGCGCCTGGCCCTTTGACCATCAGGGTGTAGTTCATGGTCACCTTGCCCATCGAGTTGGACGCAACGATACGGATGTGGTGGGCACCGCCCGAGCCGGGCGCAGGGATGCCGGACACGTCGAGCTCACCGCTCCCAGTCTTTTTGAAACTGAGGCCGGCCGGCAGGTCCCCCGACTCCTTCACCGTCGGCTTGGGATAGCCGAAGGCCTTGAGAGCGAACCGGTAAGGACGACCGACTGCGCCTGCCGGCAGGCGGCCGCTGCTCAGCCTGGGCCGGCTGAGCACCCGGATGACGAGGACTTGAGTGGCGCTCCCGGCAGCGCTAGAGGCTCGGAGCAACACTTGGGCTGTCCCTGCCGCCTTCATTTGAGGTACGCCGGAGATGGTCGCATGACCACCTGTGGCGCCCGACCAAACAAGGCCCTTGGGCAGTGCCGAGTGGACCAAGGTCGGGACCGGTTCGCCGGCTGCCATTACCGTGAACGAGAACCGATGGCCGACGCTAGCTGTTGCCGATGACACGCTCTTGAAGGTGGGAGCATGCCGCCCCGCCGCGGCCGGCGTGGTAGTCGGAGGCGCCGTAGTGGTCGGTGGCGTTGTGGTGACAGTGGTACTGGACGTTGAGACCGGGAAAATAGGCGCGGGAGCTACTGGGGCCGAGGAGATGGTGACGACCAGGCTCTGCGGGGTGGTCCCGACAGCATTCGTGGCCGTGAGGTCCAAGGTGGAGGCCCCGGCTGATGTTGGGATGCCCGAGATGGTCGCGGTGCCGTCGGCGTTGTCAGTCAGCGTCAGACCGGCGGGCATCGAGCTGGAAGAGCTGATATAAGGGGCCGGGAACCCGGTGGTACCGACCGTGAACGAAAGGGCCGTTCCGACCGTCCCCGTCGTAGACGAGGCGCTAGTGAAGGCCGGGACCTGGTAGACGGAAAGATCGAACGACTGGCTCGTGGCGCCCACCGTGCTCGTAGCACTGATTTCGAGTGGCCAGGAGCCTGTCGTACCCGCGGCGGGCGTGCCCGAGATCGTGGCCGTACCGTTGCCGTTGTCAGTTAAACTGACTCCCGCGGGCAGGGCGCCGGTCTCGGTGAGCGTCGCCGTCAACGAGCCTGTCGTGGTCACCGAGAACGAGCCGGCGGCGCCGACGGTGAACGCCGTGGAGGCGACGCTGGTTATCGCGGGCAGCTGACCAATGCTGAGGCTCAGGTCCTGGGTGGCACTACCGGCCACGTTGACAGCGCTGAGGTCGACGGTGTTGGTACCGATCTCAGATGCGGTGGGCGTGCCCGAGATGGTCGCCGTGCCGTTGCCATTATCGGTTAAGGAGAAGCCGGCGGGGAGCCCGGTGGCACCGATGGACGGGACCGGGTAGCCACTGGTGGTCACCGTCATGGTGAACGGGGACCCGACGGTGGCCGACGCGGTGCCGGCACTGGTGATCGCGGGCGCCTGGCCCACTATGACCGTCATGGTCTGGCTGGCGGCCGGGCTGACCCCGTTGGTCGCTGTAACCGTCAAGCTGGTCGTCCCGGTGCTGGTCGGTGTGCCCGACAGCATGGCGGTGCCGTTGCCGTTGTCGATGAATGTCAGCCCCGCAGGCAGCGCGCCGGTTTCGGTAATGGAAGGTGTCGGGTAGCCGCTGGCAGCCACGGCGACGGAGCCCATTTGGTTGAGAGTGAAATCAGCGGCCGGGATGGTGAGCGCCGGCGCGGTGGCCGGGTTGACCGTGACCCCGAGGTCCAAGGTGGCTGTGCTCCCCGACGAGTTGGTGGCCTGGAGCACAACGGGGTAGCTCCCCTGCGTACCGGTGGCCGGGGTGCCCGAGATGCTGCCGGTGCCGTTGCCGTTGTCGACGAAGGCCAGGCCGGAGGGCAACGTCGAGGCGGTATCGGTCAGGGTGGGCGCTGGGTAACCGGTGGTCGTGATGTCATAACTACCGGAGAAGGTCGTCGTGAACGTGGCCGTAGCCGGGCTGGTTATGGTGGGGGCGGACGTATTGGTAAGCACAAAAGCTTGGGACGTCGAGCCCGCTGTGCCCGTGGCGTCGATGGTGAACGGGTAGAGGCCACCCGACCCCGTCGCCGGGGTGCCGGCGATGGTGGCGGTACCGTTGCCATTGTCGGTAAAGGTGATGCCGCTGGGCAGGGTGCCGACTTCACTGAGTGCCGGCACCGGCTCGCCCGTGGTGTAAACGGTGAAGCTGAAGGCGGCGCCCACGTTTGAGGTAGCCGAGGCGGCGCTGGTGATCGACGGCGGCACTTTCTCGTTGAGCGTGACGCTAGCGCCGGCGGCAAGGTCCACCCAGGCCGAGAGGTCGCCACCATAGGCCTGGCCGAAGGCTGCCCCACCGGTAGTGGTGCCATTGGGCATGGTGGCCGGGACTTCTATCGCAGAGGTCCCGGTGTTGGTGATGGTGACGACGCCGTTGGTCTCAGTGGCGGTGACGTCGCTGGCGGCCGGGGCGGACCAGGCGCTCTGGTCGGCCAGGACGGTGCCGATCTGGCCCTCGGTCAGCTGCACGTAGGGCGTGAGGGCACTGAAGTAGGTGTGGTAGGCGGCCAGCAGAGGGTCCAGTACCGAGTACAGCGTGCCGTCCCCGGCCGTGGGCGCCGTGGCGGGCATGCAAGTCGCCGCGGTGCAGGTGGGGTCAGGCGCCGTCTCGCAGGTGTTGGGGTTGGCCGCCCAGGTGGCGTCGGTGCAGCCCGGGAGCATGCCGATGATGTTGGTCTGGTGCACATAGCTGGGCTCGGGGTTGTTGGTCAGCATGTACTGCAGCATCTGGGACGCCACCGAGTTGACGATGTCGGGGTAGGTCGCCAGCGTGCTGGTGTACAGGGTGTTGTACTCGTCCAGCTCCTGGGCGTCGGTGCTCACGTTGTAATAGATGTTGATGGGATGGCGAGGCACGACCTGGGCGCCGGGCCACGTGGTGGTCGGGGTGCCTTCCAAGAAGGTCGTGCCGGCGGCGTAGGTGTCGGCCGCCGTCATCGGGTAGGCGACCCCGTAGCCGAACTGGGCGTCGGGGGGGTTGGGGTAGGGCTTGGAGGCATCAGCCCCCACGGCCGTGATGCCAGCGGCTTGCATGGCCGGGACGAAGTACGGGTTGGACTCCCAAGGCAGTTCCTCGGCGTTCTCGTCGACCGGTGGTGTGGTCCACGACGCCGGGCCGGCGGTGACGCAGTAACCGGTGTCGCCCTGGCACTCGGCGGCGGCGCTGCCGGTGTCAGTGAAGGTCAGCTCGGTCTCGCCCCCACCGGCCACGTTGGTGGTGGAAGCGCCGGTGGTATCAGCGGAGCTGTTATCAGGCAGTGTGGCCGAGAAGGGCGTGTTGTAGTTGCCGACCAGCGTCCAGCTGCCGACGACGCCGCCGACGACCGGCGCCCGGTAGACGTTGTAGTTGGCGGCGTGGCAGATGGACTCCCACTGGAGGTTGACGGACCCATCGGCCGGCACGGTGATGGGATCCGTCACATAAGCGGCCGACTCGCCATCAGGCCCGAGCGTGGCAGTCACCGGCGCACCGGTGAACTGGTCGGTGACGGCGTACTCGTAGGTGCCGGCGGCTAGCGAGCCACCGGCGCCGGCCGTCTCTTGGTCCAGGTCCGGCTCGTCCACCGTGGCCGGGTTGCCCGGGACCAGGTCGGCGAAGCCGGAGTGGTTGCCGGGGACGAAGACCTGGGGGTCCTCGGCACCATAGGCAAGGGTGTCGTCGGTGCTGTCGGTGATCCCGAGGCCCCCCTCCCCGGACGTAGTGCCGGCGACGGACGTAAGGGTCGGGGCGGCGGCGATTTTGCTGGTGTTCTCGTTGAGCTCAGCCTCGATATAGTTCTGGGTCGCACAGCCCACGTCCAGGTAGGGCGTGTCGTAGGTGTGGCTGATCCAGCCGAAGTCGTCGGCGTAGGGCTTGCCCGTTTTCGGGTCTGTAGCCTGGAACTGGGCCAGGAGCGGATCTGCGCCCGCTTTCCCCGAGTCGACGGTACTACCGGCGAAGGCCAGGCCACCGGCCTGGGCGGCCACGGTGCTGCCGTAGTTGAACAGCTGGTCGAGGCGGAAGTTGTTGGCCTGGGACCACTCGGCCGAGGTGATGACGTCCTGCGGCGTCATCCGCAACGAGTCCCCGTCGGCGTAGTCGATCTCGTGGGTGGCGGTGTCCCAGGCATCGTCGGGCGTGAAAGTGTCGTCGATGTCCATCTCGACGTAGTTCTGGTACTCACCGAGGTGAGTGCCCTGAGTGACCCAATTGATCAGCCCGGGGGCCAACAGGAGCCACTGGAGCTGGGTAGCGCCGTAGTTGAAATAGAGCGACAGTTCCGCCACCCCCGCCTGGGCATCAGTGGGCGGGACGCCGGTGCCCGGGTGCTGGTAGATGCCGGCCAGGGCGTCGCCGGCGCTATTGGTTATGAGCGGTGTATAAGCGGCGCCACCGGTCGCCGTCGCCGGGTAGCCGTAGGTGCCGGTGGCGAAAGGAATGGGCCCGGCCAGCTCAGGAAAGGCGGCAAGGCCGGCGGCCGTGAGCGTCCCGGTGGTACCGTCCAGTGCCCCGCCGGACGCGTCTGTGGCGCCCAGGGCGGGATCCGGGTACATGTAGCCGTCCACCTGGCGGGCCCCAAAGTTTGACTCGTAGCTGTAGAGGGCACTCAACTGCCCACTGGCGAAGTACAGAGGCGAGTCGGCGACGACCACCCCGTCATAGTTCCCCGTGTTCCCGCTCGAGAGCGTGGGCAGGGTAATGGTCCAGCTACCTGTCGCGACACTGGTCCCGGCGGTAGCGGTGGCGCCAGTGGCGTCCACCTCTGTGTAAGGGGCACCTTCGTTGGTGAGTGCCGCCGCCCACGCCGCGGTTGTCGGATCTGAGGCGCCGTCACCTATCAGGAGCACCCGCAGGTCGAGCGTGGGAGGCGCCACCGAGGCCTCCGCGATAGTTGCGGTCGCCAACCCTCCGCACGTCATGGCAAGGCAGGTAGTTATGGCCAGGGCGCTGCGACGATAAGAAGAGCGGATTTTCATTCGTGCTCCATTCGGAAAGGCGAGATGACGGCGCTGCCCGGTAAGTCCCAAAATGGTCTTCCGCGTACCGCTGACGCCGAGGTACATGTCTTCGGTTATTAGGAGTGCTTCACCCCCGGCCCTAGGAGTACCGGGGGCTTCGCAACACCTCATCTCGGACCGTACCAGTGCCTTTAACGGCGTGGACCACACAAGACGGCGATTTCCGCAGGGGGCACCGGGCCGTACCGGCGTGACTCCGCTGAGCGCGAACACGCCTGTCAGGCACGCGATTAACGAAAGGCGGCTCGAAGTGGGCGTATTTGGCTTGGCTAAGCCTTCATCCGTGGCAAATATTCAGCGCTGCGGCCAACCTGGCCACACACGGCACCGTTTGGTTTCCGCTTTTTCTCGTAAAACGCGGACGCGCCAGTAGGTACTTGCCTGGAAAGTTCGCCGGCCATGGGGTGAGCCGGTCCCGCTCCCGAGTGCGCCACTCAGAGGGTGGCAGCGACCCTCCGCGCCCTAGTGCCTACCACCGCGGCCCCGATGGGGGCCCCCAGTTGTCGTCGTGGGCGAGCGAGTGGTGCTGGTGCTCGAGACAGTGGTCGTCGTAGTAGACGAAGACGTTGTCGTGGTCGGGGCAGTGGTCGTCGTGCTAGACGAAGACGTTGTGGTGGTCGGGGCAGTGGTCGTCGTAGAAGACGAAGACGTTGTGGTGGTCGACGAAGACGTCGTGGGGGTCGAGGTGGCACCGTACTGCCAGCAACCATAGGCAATGGTGCCGTCCAGCTCGAGGCCGGCGTGGACCGTCGCCATCGGGAAGGCGAGCGCTTCGGGGCATAATTTGGGCTCGGCGAAGTTCTCGTACTCCACGTTGAGAATTGGCTTACCTTCCTTCACAAAGATCGAAAGGGCGGAACACTCGTCATACTGCCAGCAGGACTCGTTGATCTCGCCTTCGACGAGCGGGGCCTCCGTGTCGAGCAGGCTGTCGCCGTTGACCTCATTTTTCAAGAAGTAGGCCAAGCCATCGCCGTGCGCCACGGTGATGAGGTCATCGATATAGGCCTCTTCCTCGGCCATGGTGAGGGTGAAGTCGCCGATGTTACCGTCAGTGTAGGCGTCGACGTTGTCGGCCTCAACGGCGTCAAAGCCCTCTTGCTTACACAGCTCGAACCGGTTGGCCATGATCGTTTTCAACGTTTCGTACGGGGCAGGGACCGGCGTTGACCAGTCGGCCACGTTTATGAACTCCTCCCCGGGCCAACCGGGATCAGCGCCGCCCAGCTCGGACGGGTCGAACTCGCCATAGTCGGAGCGCCAGTTTTCTGCCGTACCCGCATCCACGTAACAGATGGCGTGGGCGCCGCTGGCGTGGACGGCCTCCACCGAAGAGACAATGCCCGGGTCTGAGAGCGGCACGCCGTTGGCGCCGAGGCCACCTTGGATGCCGGCATCGATATCGTAAACTTGGACGTTGCCGACATTGGTCGGTACGGCAATAGGCGAGTTCTCACCGATGACGTACGCCCACGAGGTGAGCGGGCCCGGATCCCACCAGGTGGCGGCAACGGGCTTGGCGTTTGAACTTGAGCTGGTCCTCCCGGCGAAGGTTAGAGCGCCCGCTATGGCGAAAACCGACACCGCACATACCAGGAGCGGGCGACGGGGCCGCCTCGTTGCTGCTATGGGCACGTTTACCATTTGGTGTGGCCTCTTTCCTCTGGGGTAAACAGCTAAACCACTGTGAGCGGCCGCCCGCACACAAAGGCTACCGCTCGCTGCCGCTAGATCTCCGAACGAGAAAAACACGCACCTAGTGCGACACGGGAGAACTTCTAATTGCACACAGTGCGTCGAAGTGGCACTCGATATGGTCGAGGAGTGGAGTTCGTCTGCTCCTGACCTAGGCCGGGCTGCCAGCAGGCATGGCACACCTGCCTGGCAGCCCGGAGATCGCCTCGGCGGCTAAGACACCGTCAAGGTAAAGGTTTGAGTGGCGGTACCGACGGAGTTTGTGGCGGTAATGGTCAATTTGTACGTACCGGCCGTGGTCGGCGTCCCCGACAGCGTGGCCGTGCCGTTGGTGCCCCTGGTGTAGGTCAGGCCCTTAGCGGTGCCGGTGTGGGTCACGGTCGGCAACGGGTAGCCGGTGCCGGTGAACGTGAAGCTGAAGGTCTTGCCGTGAGTGGCCGACGCCGACGAAGCGCTGGTGATGGCGGGGGCCTGGTCGACGGTAAGGGTGAACGACTGGGTGACAGAACCGTATGTGTTTGTCGCTGTAAAGGTCACCTTGTACACGCCACCCTGGCTAAGTCCCGGGGTCCCGGCCAACGTCGCCGTCCCGTTGCCGTTGTCGGTAAAAGTGACACCCGACGGCAATGCACCGGTCTCGCTCATCGCCGGCGCAGGCGACCCGCTCGTCTTGACGGTGAAATTGAAGGCAGACCCGTCCGTGGCCGTGGCTGTCGCCGCCGAGGTTATGGTCGGGCCGGCCTGGACTGTCAGCACGAAGGACTGAGTGGTCGTCCCGGCGGAGTTCTTGGCTGTGAGGGTGAGGGCGTACGTGCCCCCGCTGGCCGCTGTCGGCGTCCCGGAGATGGTAGCCGTCCCATTACCCAGGTTGGTGAAGCTGAGCCCGGAGGGAAGCGTGCCGGTGTGGGTCACGCTCGTGGTGTAAGTGGTGGTCGGGCTCCCGGTCGTGGTGACCGTGAACGTGAACGCCGCTCCGGCTTTGGCGGTGGCTGTGGCCGCGCTGGTGAAAGCCGGTACGGGGACCTTCGTACTGTCTGTCTTGACCGTGAGCGCTATCACCTGGTTGGCACTGCCGCCGGCGTTGGCAGCAGTAATCGTCACCGAGTAAGTGCCGGCGGCGACGGACGTGGTACCGGCCAGGGTGCCGGTGCCATTGCCGTTGTCGACAAAGCTGACGCCGGAGGGCAGCGTCCCGGCACTCAACGCTGGGACCGGGTAGCCCTTGGTGCTGACGGTGAAGGCAAACGCCGTCCCGGCCGTCTCGGTCACGGTCGCCGCGTTGGAGTACGTCGGCAGCTGGTCCACGGTCAAGGTGAACGCCTGGCTGGCGGTACCAGTTGAATTTTTGGCCGTGAACGTGATCGCGTACACCCCGCTGGCACTGGCTGAGGGCGTACCGGCCAGGGTGGCCGTGCCGTTGGTGCCCGCAGTGAAGGTGACCCCGGACGGGAGCGTCCCGGTGTGGCTGAGAGTGGGAGTAGGCGTACCTGTGGCCGTTACGGTGAAGCTGAACGCCTTGCCACCTGTAGCCGTGGCCGAGCTGGTACTGGTGATGGCGAGCCCACTGTTGACGAGGAGAGAAAGGTCCTCCGTCGCCGTCCCTGACGTGTTCGTCGCCGTGATGACGAGGGCGTAGGTCCCCTGGGTACCCTCAGCCGGCGTGCCCGCGAGGGTGGCCGTACCATTGCCGTTATCGGTGAAGGTCACGCCTGAAGGGAGTGCGCCGGTCTCCGATAATGCAGGGGCGGGAGCCCCGCTGGCCGTCACGGTAAACGTACTGGCCGTCTTGGCCGCGAACGTGGGATCCGCTGAACTGGTTATCGCCGGGGCCCCGCTCACAACGGTGAGGGTCAGGACCTGGGACGTCGGACCGGTGCCGTTGACCGCGGAGAGGTCGACGGTGTACGTACCGACCTCAGACGTGGCGGCCGTCCCGGCGATGGTCGCCGTGCCGTTGCCGTTGTCGGTGAGGGTAATACCAGCCGGTAGCCCGCTTCCCCCGATCGACGGGGCCGGGTACCCGGCGGTAGTGACGGTGAAGCTGAACGGGTTGCCGGTGGTCGCGGTGGCCGTGGACGCACTGGTGATAGCCGGTGCGGAGCCCACCACCACGGTGACGGGGAGCGTGGCGTCAGGGCTGATCCCGTTGGCGGCAGTGACATCGAAGGTCACTGTGCCCGTGGCCGTGGGGGTGCCGTACAGCAGGGCTGTGCCGCCAGCGTTGACGGTGAACGACAAACCGGCCGGCAGCGTAACTGCCGTCGCCGTGATCGCAGGCGTCGGGAACCCGGCAGTGCTGATGGCGAACGAACCCATTTGGCCGAGCGTGAAGTCGGCGGTGGCATTCCCGGTAGCCGTGCTGATGGTAGGTGCCGTGGCGGGGTCCACCGTAACGGCGAGGCTCAACGTGGACAAGCTGTCGTCGGCCGCGTTGGTAGCGGTAACCGAGATCGCGTACTGACCGGCTGCGGTGGCGGCGGGGACGCCGGTGAGCGTGGCCGTGCCGTTGCCGTTGTCGGTGAAGGTCATTCCCTCCGGAAGAGCCCCGACCTCGGTGATCGCAGGTGCCGGGAAGCCGGTGGTGGTGACCGTGTAGGTCCCCGGCAGAGTGGTGGTGAAGGTGGCCGCGGCGACGCTGGTAATGGTGGGCGCTTCGTCGTTCGTGAGCGTGAAGTCTTGGGTCGTTGTGCCCGCGGCGTTGGTAGCAGTTATCACCAAGGGATAAGTGCCGCCGCTAGAGGTGGTCGGGGTACCGGCGATGGTCGCCGTCCCGTTCCCGTTGTCGGTGAACGTGACCCCGCCGGGAAGGGCCCCAGTCTCAGTCAGTGCCGCGGTGGGCGCCCCCGTGGTGGCGACGATGAAGCTGAACGCGGCGCCCACATTGGACGCAGCTGCCGCAGCACTGGTGATCTGGGGTGCAACGTTCTCGCCGAGCACCTCAGTGGCACCGGTGCCGAGTTCGACCCAAGCCGACAGCTGCCCGCCGTACGGCGTGCCGAACGGAGCCCCATTTACGGTGGTCCCCGCAGGCACGGTGATGGGGACCTCAACCGCGCTGCCACTGTTGCTCACCGTCACGGTGCCGTCTGTATCGCTGGCGGTTATCCCGGTACCGGCCTCAGTTGTGGCCCAAGCCGCCTGGTCGGCCAGCGTCTGCGCTTCGATGGCGTCGTTGATGTGCACCAACGGGCTGTTGGCGGCGTTGTAGTAGCTGTCGTACTGGTCCTGCATGTTGCCGATGAGGCCCAGGATCGTGTACCCGTAGTCGGCACCGCCCGGGGCTGTCGCTGGACCAATGAGGTTGGTCTGGTGGGCGTAGTTGACCCGGGGGTTGTTCGCCAGCACATGGCTCAACATGATGGAGGACTCAGAAGCGAGCACGTCCGCCTCGGTGCCCGGGGTGGTCCGGCATGTTGTCGTGCCGGTGCCCTCGCAGCGACCCGTCTGCCCGTTGCCGATGGAGTCGCCGGCGGCGACGTACAGGGTGTTGTACTCGCTCAGTTCGTCGGGCCAATTGCTGGCGTTGTAATAGATGTTGGAGGGGTACCGCGGAGACGACAGGGCCCCGGCGATGGTATAGGACTGAGGCTGGCGGCTGCCGTCGGAACCGAACACGGTGATCCCGGTGCCCTGGAAGGCGGTGGCCATGTTGGGGCTTTCCAGCCCGGAATGCTCGCCGGTCACGATTATGCCTGGGTTGTAGTTGGTGAGCCCGTTGGCGGCGGCGAACGCCTGGTCCAACCCGATCTCCTGTTCGATCGAGGAGTCAGGGTTGGCGCTGGTGGCCGGGTCCCAACTGCCGGCGGTGTTCGAGCAGTCGATGCCGGGGTCGGTGGCAGTGGGGAAGGTGCCCGACGAGCCCGGACTGCCGCTCGGCGTGGTCGACCCGTTATCGGTATAGGAGTACGTCGTTGCGAACGTGGCCGAGGTGTTCTCGGGAACTTGGGCGATCAGCCCATAGGTGGTGGAAGCTGGGCCGGCGCGATAAATGTTGTACCCCCAAAACCCGTCGCCCCCAGAAAAAGTGGCCTCGAGCTGAGCCAGCGTAGGACCTGCAGTGGTACCGTCCTGGCCCACTCCGTTGATCGCCTCCGGCCAGTTCAGCGTGACCGAGCCATCGGCACCAACGGTGGCGCTGAGCGGTGCCGACGGTTCCGACTCTCCGTAGGCCGTGGCGGCGGTGATCTCGTAGCTATAGGTACCCGCGGCAAGGGCCCCGCCGCCGACGTTGGCGACGGCACTGGTGAACGGTTGGGGCGCCCAGAGGTTGCAGCCCAGGAACTGGTGCGACCACGTATGGGTCTCCCAGTCGAAGTTGGCTTGCTGGCCCAGCAAAGCGTCCACGAAGGCGGCGTCGTTGGGAGTGGTGTTGTCTATCACCTGGCCCGGGTCTGTAAAGGTACCACCGCGGTCGACCACGGACCCCGTGCAATTGGCTGTCGACTCCTCGTTGGTCGCTGGCGCCGTGCAGGCCCCCACGGCATTGAACAGCATGTTCAACGTGATCCCCGTCTTTTGCTCCCAGGCAACCACGTAGGCCACGTCTGCCGCGCTCATCTGCACGTCCGGGGGAGTGTCCGCCGGGTTGTTGGCCACCCCGGCGGGGCAGGTGTAGTCGGGTGGGTCTTGGGCACCCGGGGTACACTGGTACGTGCTGCTCCACTCGTTATCGGCGATGAACACGTCGTCGATGTCCTGGCCGAAGTAGCTCCGGTACAGTCCCAGGTGGGCGCCTTGAGTCACCCAATTGATCAGCCCCGGAGCAAGCAGTAGCCACTGCAACATGTTGCTGTTGTAGTCGAAGAACAGCGACATCTCGGCTACTCCGGCCTGAGCGTCGCCCGAGGGATGCTGGTACACGCCCACGAGGGCGTTACCGGCAGTGCTGTCGAGGATCGGCGTGAACGGTGCGCCGACATCAGTGGTGGCCCCGTACCCCCACGTCCCCGCCGCGAACGGTACCGGTCCGGCCAATTCAGGGAATGCCGTGAGCCCCGCCACCGTCAGCGTGCCCACCGTATTGTCCAGCGCGCCTCCGGTAGCGTCGGTGGCACCAAGCGCCGGATCCGGGTACATGTAGCCATCGACCTGGCGGACCCCGAACGTGGACTCGTAGGTGTCCAACGCCGCCAGCTGACCGGCGGCGAAAGCGGTGGGCGAGTCAGCAATGACGACGCCGTTGAAGTACCCGGTAGTGCCGCTGGACAAGGCCGGCAACGCGATGGTTTCCGAGGGCGAGGTGCCGGTCGCATCTACCTCCGTATAGGGGACACCTTCGTTGGCCAGCGCCGACCCCCACGCTGCGGTGGTGACGTCGGTGGGGCCATCTCCGATGAGCAGGATCCGCAGGTCGAGCGTGTTGGACGGCGTCGCTCCGGCCGTGGCGTAGGTGGCGGTCGCCAACCCTCCACCTGTCATGGCTAGACAGACGGCTATGGCCAGAGCTGACCGCCGGCGAGGGGTACGGATTTTCATGAGTGCTCCATTCGGCAGGGCGCGGTGACTTGTGGGCGATTAGGCATGACAGAAAGGGTTGACGACGGTACGACGAGCGGATAAAGCCAGGATGACGGCAGAGATCAGAGCGGCTATGCAAAAGGCAGTGTTTGTGCTCGGGAACACCCAACCCGTATGGACGACTTTGGTGAGCAACGCCCAGGTACCGAACGCGGCCAAACCGGCTGTCCACCCCAATAACACCAGCTCGACGCGCCCAAAAGACGAAACCACGAGAGCGAGGAAGAAAGCGATGGCCAGGCAAATGCCGGCCAGTAACAGGGGCACCGGCACAGCCACGCCGCGGGCATAAGCCAGGGCCTGTACCACCGAGGTGAGCACGACGAGCGCCACCAAGTAACACAGCGCGGCACGGGCCAATTTTCGCCGGGCTGCTACGGCAAAGTCACTTACTGTATAGGACCCGAGGAGCACAGCGCGAGCGCCGGCACGAAGCGAGCGAAGCTGCCACTCCATCACCCCAAGGGAGAGGATCATCGGGTAGGCGGCCGCCGCCGGCCAGCTGTCGGGCCTGACCTTCGCCGGCTCCAGCACCATAAAAAGGGCCACGAAAAGCCCACAGCACACGCCGTGAGCAAAATAACGCAACGCCGTCGGGAGGTCCGCCCTCTTCACGACCGGTAACCGCCACCATCGGCGGGGCAGGCGCCGCAAGGCGGCCACTACGGTCCCCCCCACGCTGATGCCTGCCAAGGCGACGGCAACGATGGTGGGCATCCTGAACGGCTCATGGGTAATGAAGATCAACGAGCCGATCGCGCCGGGCACGAGCATGACCCCTATAAGGCGTTCTTCGGAATGGACGACGAGCTCCGCCGCAGCTGTCATGAAGGCGCAGGCGGCAGCGGCGAACAGAGCCCCGGAGTACCTCCCGCCCATAATGACGTCGCCCGCCAGCCCGAGGCAGGTGCATGACACCAAAGCCACCAGCAGGGCCCACACGACCGTGGCGCCGGAGCCTTCGCCGCTCGCCTGGCGAGAGAAGCCGCTATAGGAGACGAACTGGCCGAAGGCCCATCCACAAATGAGCGCCAGTGGCACTGTCCACCACGAAAGCCACGAACGCAATGCGATGGCCCCCCCGGCGAACATCAAGGTCGGTGTGGCAAAAACGACGCCTCGGCCGAGATCGGCGATGCCACCAGGCCGCTTCGTGCCCGGGTCCTTAGCGGGAGCACCCCGGAACCGAGCCGACCCGTAGAGCTCTTGAGCCAGGCCGAAAACATCCTGGTGGCCAAAGCGGTCCTTGACCACCGCGTTGCTAAGCCCGCACGTCTCCAAGGAAGCTGCTATCTCAAGGGGGTCCACGGCGGCAGTTACCACCTTGAGCAACAGTGGCGGGACCTCGCCGGTGAAGGCAGCCAGGGACGGCGGCACCTCGGGGCTCACCGGGGCCATCTCGGAAAGTGCAGTTGCGGGGACGACCCCAGCGGCGGTGCTCACGCCAGTACCTCCGGCTCCTCAGCAAGGACTTGTTCTGTCCCGCCCTCTCGTACTGGTACCGAAGACCTCAAACGGAACACCTCTTGCTCTTCGGGGAGCGAGATGACCTCACCCTGGCGCGGCCCGAGCTCGTCGTAAAGGCCCCGGTACAGGGCGAAGCACCGCTCGGCGGAAAATAGCTGAACAGCGCGGTCCCGGGCCTTACGGGCCAATGACTTCCTCAGCTTCTCGTCGGTCAGCAGGCGCGCACAAGCGGCCGCGAACGCCGACGGGTCCCTGGGCGGCGTCAACAGCCCGGCGCTGCCCACTCCCTCAGCCACGCCACCCACGTCAGTGGCCACAATCGGCCTCCCGGAGGCCATCGCTTCGAGCACAACGTAAGGTAGGCCCTCGGAAATGCTGGTCAATACCAGGACGTGGCCGGCGTGGTAGGCCTTGACCGTGGGGCGGATCGGCCCCTCGAAGGTCGCCGAGCCATCGTCGAGACCCAGCTCAGTAGCCAGCTCGCGGCACTTTTTGTAGTAATCCTCGCCACCCTCTGGGGTCGGCCCAAAGATCCGTAGGCGGCACTCGGGGACCTTTAACCTGACCTCAGCGAACGCCCTCAACAGGGTCTCAATGTCCTTCAACGGGTCGATGCGCCCGACGAAGACCAGTGTCGGCACCGCCGGATCGGTAACGGCAGCGGGGAAGGAGTTGAGGTAAATGCCGTTATGTACCGGGCGTATCTTCTCCGGAGACGTCCCGTTGGCCATTTCCCATAGCCGGTTGTACCGGCAAACAGGGGCGACGATGTCGGCGTTCTCGTAGGCGGTCTCCACCAGCAACTTGAAGAAGCGCAGGACCATGGTGCGAGCGGCCTGGCTGAGAGTACCAGGCAGGTAGGACAGGTAACGCTCGCGTAGGTACACGCCGTGCTCGGTCATCAAAAACGGTGTCCCCAACTCCCATTTGGCCGAGAGAGCGGGGAGCGTCCCGAGACCATTGGCCGTCGTGTGGCATAGCTCGGTACGAGGAGGTGGGCTAGCCAGCGGACGCAGGAAATGCTCCAGCTGGACGAGCACCTCGACGGCGTCGCCGACGCTTAGTTGCCGGACGCCCTCCCCGTCAGCCCGTTCGTTGCATGCCGGGGACATGCCCACCAGCAGTTCCACCGCATCTTTGCTCGACAAAGCCGCGCCCAGCTCACCGGCACGGGCGAACTCGGTTAGTTGACGCAAGGAGTGAGCGAAACCGCGGCCGTGGTTGTCGATAGCGAGGCTACTTAAAAAGAGCTCCAGCACAGGCGCGAACCGCTTTCGCAGTTCGGGGCCGGCCCGGCGCCGGGATGTCGGCCCCCAGAGGGGGATCGTACCTACCCTCGCGACGTTGCTCGGCAACTCCCAGGTGCTGTTCTCGGTACCAGTAGCGCTGATGGAGAGCAGTTCGAAGGTGTGCTCGCTCATCTCCCGTAGGAGCTGGTCGCACCAGACGCTGACGCCGCCCATATTGTGGGGATAAGTGCCCTCCGTGATAAGGGTGATGTCCACCGCCTTACCTCCCTGTGCCCGGGAAAGCAGAGGCCAGGCCGGTCTCCAACAAGGTCGTTGCCCTGATGGCACCCTCACGTTGGGCGCGAGCAGTCATCGCCACGGGCGGCCTCAGGGCCGGCCCGACGCGAATCACCCCGCGCTCGCTACTAGTTGGAGAAAACATGGGTCGGCAATATTCCCCTGAAGTCGGGTCGGTTGGCAATGGCTTTCGTTGGGACGGTAGCAGCGGCGCCCATGGCGTGGCGCTCCCGCGGTAGCGATTTCCTCGGCATGCACCGCACTGCACCGGCATGACCCCGTTGAGCGCGAATGCGATTGCCTGATCCTTCTAATTACGAAAGGTGCGCCTGACGCGGGATATAAGGCATCGCTCGGAATTTGGAGAAATACAAAAACGTTCCCCAGTGAAGGCCTCACCACTCAAAGCGCCCATTAGCTTTCTCCGTCTTCGCCGATATCGCGGCTATAGGACTGGGCCAGAGCCGCTGTCAATGGCGGGCTGGTGGCAGTGACGTTTTACCTGAGCTGGAGGCCTGTTCCCGGCACTCGTTGTGGTGGCAGCTTTCCCCATTTTCTCCGTGGGGACCAACGACCTGGGCGACGAGGCCGTCGACCTGGGCGGCCTCGCCGGGCACGCCCGCAGCGGAGCCTGGTTGTCGCCAGTGGCCTGCTGTTATCGCCGGCGCTGGGTCACCGGTCCGGGGCCAGGCGCACCCGGACGTCTGCGGCCACGGCGCCCTTTTCCAAGACGAACAATGGATTGAGGTCCATCTCGACGATCTCCGGCCAGTCCTGCGCTATGGCTGAGACGCCCCGTAGCACGTCATGGAGCGCGTCCACGTCCAGCACCGGCCCGCCGCGGTACCCGGTCAGCAACGGGTACGAGACCAATGTCTGGACCATCTCGGTCACGTCCTCGTCGCGGAGCGGGGCGACCCGCACAGCGACATCGCCGAGCACCTCGACCAGCCGACCGCCGAGCCCGACGACGACCAACGGTCCGAGCAAGGGGTCGCGATTGGTCCCGACGATCATCTCCTGGCCGGTCCCGATCTGCTCCTGGACCAAGAGCTCTTCGGCCAGTTCGGCCATCCCGGCGGCCTGCAGGTCCGCCCGGACCGAACGAGCGGCCTGCGCTGCACCGGCCGGTGTCGTCAGTCCTAGCCGTACGCCGCCCACATCGCTCTTGTGGATAGCGGCGGCGACCTTGACGACGACCGGACAGCCGAGCTCGACTTGAGCCGCCGCGGCTTCGTCCGGAGTGCGCACAGGAATGGACCGGGGCACGGCGATGCCGTAGGCACCCAACAGCGCCTCGGCGTCGGCGGGGGCCAGCCAGCCGTCATGGGCGCGCTGGCGCGCTAGGCCCAGGGACCACTCGATCGCTCGACCATGGGCTTGCGGCGTTCCCACAGAGCTCGAGGCGTCGCCCGTCGGGGCCGGATGAGACCACCTGCCCCTTCTTTCGTGCCATGCGACGCTTCGACCGAGGGCGCGCGCCGCGTTCTCGGGGAACATGAAAGCGGGGATGCCCGCCTCGCGCAGCGACGCCGGCGGTCCCTCACGGTTCAAGAACACCGCCACCAGGGGGACATCGGGGCCAAGGTCGCCGCGGGCGGAAACGAGCTCGGCGGCTACGTCCGCGGCGGTGGCGACCACGGGAGTGTTGAACACGACGATCAGTGCGTCGACGTCCGCTGAAGACCCGAGGGCTCGAACTACGTCGCCATAATGGCGGGCAGTGGCGCTGGCGATCATGTCGACGGGGTTGCCCACGCTTGCCTCGGCCGGGAGGAGCGACTTCAGGGCCCCAGTAACGACCCCGCCGAGCTCGGGGACCACGAGCCCGTTGTTCTCGCACGCGTCGGCAGCGACGACCCCGGAGCCACCCCCGTTCGTGACGATGGCCACCCGGCGTCCCCGGAAGTGTTTTTGCGAGCCCAAGACCGTGGCCAGGTCGAGCACTTCCTCGATGGACCCGGCCCGTATGACGCCCGCCTGGTGGAGCAAGGCGTCGACCGCCACGTCGCCCGCGGATAGTGCCGCGGTGTGCGACGCTGCCCCGCGGCGACCGGCTGGAGTGCGACCGGCTTTCAAGACGACCAGAGGCACTCTTTCGCCGACGTGGCGGGCCACCCGGATGAAGGAACGGGGATCGGGGACGGACTCGAGGTAGGCGAGGACAACGTCGGTACCGGGGTCCTGGCCCCAGTACAGCAGGAGGTCGGTCACGCCGATGTCGGCGGTGTTACCGACTGAGACGAAACCACCGAGGCCCAGGCCCCGAGCCTCCATAGCCTCGACGACGGCCAACCCGAAGGCCCCCGATTGACTGAGCATGCACGTGCCCCCGGAACGGGGGACGGTCCGGCCGAGGGTGGCGTTGAAGCGAGAGCTGCCGGCACCGCTCAACACCCCGGTGCAGTTCGGGCCGACCAGGTTGACGCCGCGCTCGAGGGCCGTCTCGACCAGGCTCGCCTGGAGAGCGGCCCCGGCGGTGCCTACCTCCGCGAAACCAGCCGAGATGACACAGACGGCCTTGATGCCGAGGTCACCGGCCTGAGCGACCACCCTGGCCACAGCGGGGGCCGGCAGACAGACAATGACAAGGTCGGGGACGACCGGGCAGGATGCGAGATCGGGATAAGCGGTGACGCCCTGCACCAGGGAGTGGTTCCGGTTGACAGGGAGGATGGGACCGTCAAAGTGGCTGTCGACCAGATTGGCGAACAGCAGCCCCGAAAGGGTGGCGGGGTCGCTGCTGGCGCCGACCACGGCGATCGCCTGCGGGTGCAGGAACGCGTCCAGCGCCGGAGCGACGGCTCTCGAGCGGTCTCTCAAGTCCTCGTCGAGACGCTCGGTCCCGGCGTCATCGGCCCCCGGCCCGTTCTGGTCGTCCACAACCTCAGTCTCCTGCAGCTGCTCCCACCGTTGTAAGGGCCAAGGTCACTGGTTGCCGCCGGCGGGCCAAAGGGCCTTTCGGCACCCCCAAGAACAGACTGACGGACCTAGGGGCCACGCCTCAGGGCCCGGGACGTCGAAGTAGCGTTGACAGCGGCATCGTTGTAGGAGGTCGTGCCATGACCATAGTGGCCGGACGACCCAAGCCTTTCGTCGTACCCGCGTATTGCAAGGGTTGTGGGAGGTGCATCAGGGCCTGCGTCAAGAACTGCTTGGCGCCGGGCACCGAGATAAACCCCGAAACGGGGCTTGTCCCGATGGTGCTGGACCTTACGGAGTGCAATGGCTGCGCCCTCTGTGTCGATGCCTGCCCTGAACCCCACGGTCTCCACCTCTTCGAGGAAGCCTTCGACGTCGTCGGGCCGGCCACGCCCCAGGGGGCGCGGCCCTTTACCGCGCCTCACCCTGAACCGTGGCCGGGCACACTGGTGGACCTGCCCGAGCGGGAGCCCCTCATCGTCAAGGGGACCTACGCCGCCGCGCTAGGCGCCATCCTGGCCGGCTGCCGCCACGTCTTCGGGTACCCCATCACGCCGTCGACCGAAGGCGCTGAGCTGATGGCGAGGGTACTGCCCGAGCTTGACGGGATTTTCGTCCAAGCCGTCAGCGAGGTGGCGACGGTGAACATGATGTACGGCGCCGGCGGCGCCGGGAAACGCTGCATGACTTTCACGAGCTCCCCCGGCTTCAGCCTGATGCTAGAGGGCATCTCTTACATGATCGGGGCAGAGGTGCCTGCCGTTTTCGTAAACATCATGCGGGGCGGCCCCGGGCTGGGCAACGTCGGGCCCGAGCAGGCGGACATCAAACTCGCTTGCCGAGGCCTCGGCCACGGCAACACCCACGCCATTGCGCTCGCCCCGGCCTCTCCCCAGGAGATGCTCGACCTGACCATGCTCTCGTTCGAGCTCGCCTTCAAGTACCGGAACCCGGTGGTGGTGCTAGGCGACGGCTATCTCGGCCAGATGACCGGGAAGGTACAACTGCCGAGCCAAATGGTGCGGCCCGGGATCCCCGAGTGGGCCGTCTACGGGGACCGCTCTCATCGCGGCAACCTGATCTGTTCGATCCGACTGGAGCCCGAAGAGCTCGAACAGCACAACATAGACCTCAACGAGAAGTACGCCCGGATCGTAGCCCACGAGCAGCGCGTCGAGTTCCACCGTTGTGATGACGCCGAGGTACTCCTCGTGGCGTGCAACACGCCCGCACAACTGGCCAAGGGCGCCATTAGGGACCTGCGCGACAAGGGCCTGAGAGTGGGCCTCCTGCGCCCCATCACCGTCTGGCCATTTCCCATAGACGGCTTGTGCAGCGTGCTCGACCAGGTCAAGCGTCTCGTAGTCGTGGAAGCTAGCAGTGGCCAACTGGAGGACGAGATGAGGCTGGCGCTCAGCCACGCCGGCGTCCACGCGCCGCCCCCGATAAGCCATGTGCGCCGCATGGGGGGTATCCTCCCGTCCCAGGGCGAGATCATCGAGCACGTGCTCGGCGTGCAGGAGCTGTCCTGATGCCTACTTCGGTCTTCTACAGCACCTTCGAGCGCCATGCCCACGGCGAAGGGGTCAACGCCCATTCGACGACCTACTGCCCCGGCTGTGGCCACGGGTTGGCTCACAAGTACCTCGCTGAAGCCATCGATGACCTCGGGGCCCAAGACCGGACTGTTCTCGTCTCGCCTGTCGGTTGCTCGGTGTTCATGTACTACTACTTCGACGTCGGCAATTCGCAGGCCGCGCATGGACGAGCCCCGGCCGTGGCGATCGGTCACAAGACCGCCAACCCGGAGTCGATCGTGATCGCTTACCAGGGAGACGGAGACCTCGCGTCCATCGGGCTAGCGGAGATCATAAGCACGGCACAGCTCGGGATCCCCATCACGGTGATATTCATCAACAATTCCGTGTACGGGATGACCGGAGGGCAAATGGCGCCTACGACGCTGATGGGCCAACGGACGACGACCACCCTCGAGGGCCGGGCACCCCGCACCGGACAACCCCTGAGGATGGCAGAGCTGATCGCCGGCCTCGACGGGCCTGTGTACGTGGAACGGGTCGCCTTATACGACAACAGGCGACGCACCCACGCCAAGCGCGCCATTAAGAAAGCGCTCGAACTACAAGTCACCGGCGCGGGCTTCGCGTTCATCGAGGTCCTCTCCGAGTGCCCCGTCCACCTCGGCCTCGAGCCCGAGGCGGCCGAAGACTGGGTGCGAGACAAAATGGTGCCGGTCTTCCCTCTCGGGGTGAAAAAGGACATCACCGACGGCCCGGCTTTCCCGGCCATCCCGTCCCCGACCTACGACCCCGCCACGACCCTGGCCGCGCTCGGCGCGAAGAGCGAGCGCGAGGCTCGCTTCGCCGATGGGTTCCCGGCCCACCTCGATCCAGAGGACGTCGGCTTCAAGCTCGCCGGGTCGGGAGGCGACGGTGCCCAGACAGCGGCGATGGTGATCGCCCGCTGCGCCATCAACGAGGGTTACGACTCGACGCTCATCCCGAGCTACGGTCCCGAGTCCCGTGGCGGCACTTCCTACGCGGACGTCCACGTCGCCAGGCACGAGGTGCTCTCGCCGGCGGCGCCGAGGCCCCACGTCCTCGTGGCGTTCAATGCTCCCAGCCTCATGAAGTTCGGTCCGAGCGTCCGGGCCGGCGGGACGATCATCTACGACAACTCCGTCATCAGCGCCCTACCGGGTGACCTCGCTACCGGGGTCAGGACGGTGGGAGTACCGTTCGCCGGCGCCGCCAAAGACCTCGGGGCACCGCTGGTCAAAAACGTCGTCGCCCTGGGCGCCCTGCAGGTAACGACGAAGGTCTTCCCGGAGGAGACCTTCCTCACCTCCATCCGTGCCGCGTTGCAGGCGAAATGTGCTTTGGTAGCGCTCAACGAAGAGGCGTTCAAACTGGGAGCAAAGTTGGCTGCTCGTAGCTAAGTGGGCTAGAGCAACGGCCTACGGGCAATCCCGGCCTGAGCGCTGGCGTCGGCTGCCACAATGGCGTCGACCAACATGGCCGGGGACACCTCGAACGGCTCGTTATGCGCTGTCTCGCCTTCGGCCAAGCTGCGTTCGGCGATGCGCAGCAGCACCCCCTGGCCTGGGGCGTCCAGACCGAGCTGGGACAACGTGGTGGGCAGCCCGACCTCTCGGGCGAAATCTATGACCGTCCGCAGCTCTTCGGAAGGTCTGCCCTCCAAGACCAACTGGACCAGCAGGCCGAATGCCACCTTCTCGCCGTGGAGGTACCGGTGCGTGCCCGGTGCGACGGTCAGCCCATTATGCACCGAATGCGCTACCGCCAGGCCTCCTGACTCGAAGCCGAGCCCTGAAAGCAGTGTGTTGGCCTCCACCAATCGCTCGAGTGCCGGTGTGACGGCCTCCCGGCGCACGGCCTCGCACGCAGCCGGTCCATCGGCCAACAGGGTGTCGAAGCAGAGACGAGCCAAAGCGCCTGCGGTATTCGTGGTCGCCCCGTGGAGCTGGTTCGGCCGGTGCGCCTCGATCACCGTCCGCGCCTCGAACCAGGTGGCCAGCGCGTCGCCCATGCCGGCGACCAGCAGTCTCACCGGCGCCCGCGCTATGACCGCGGTGTCCACAAGGACCAGGTCGGGATTGCGCCGGTAGAAGAGGTAGCTGTCGAACGCCCCGTCGTCTGTATAAAGGACCGAAAGGGCGCTGCAAGGTGCGTCGCTCGATGCCGTGGTCGGGCAGTTGACCACCGGGAGGTCGAGCTCTGCTGCCGCCGCACGGGCGGCATCGAGGACTTTTCCTCCCCCGGCACCCACGATGACTTGGGCCTTGAGCGCCTTCGCCGCGCTCACAACCGCCACCACCTCGCTCCGCGTGCACTCGCCTCCGAACTCGTGCACACCGAGTTCGACACCGGCCCCGCCGAGGCTCCTTTCCCACACCGCTTGGAGGAACCGCCGAGGCGACGGGCTGGCCACGATCAAAGCTGGTCCCGTGAAACCCATGGCGACCATCTCCGGGCCGAGCTGCTCGGTGGCATCGCGTCCTTGCACGTAGCGGCTGGGCGAACAAAAGACGCTGAGCATGAAAATCAGAATACGGAGCGGCAGATCTGTACCGCGCTGCCACGTTTGGTCGGCCGCGTCGGCTTCTTGGAGGTCATTGCCCTGATTGCAGGACGAGGTCGGCCTCGTCAACCTCGTCAACGGTCACTTCAGGGAGCAGACGGCGCAGACGCGACCCGACCGACCAACGGGCCGGCTTGCCCAAGCGAGAGCGACGAAGGGCGACGACCACCCAAGCGGCGCCCCGGGCCCGCGCGAAGGCAGCGAGGGCGGGGGCGGCGGATGTCCCCTGCATTTCGTGGAATGTCCCCCCCAGTCCCAGTGCCAGCTCCCTGTCCTGGTCGAGCTCGTGCCGGCGCCTAGGCGCTAGAGAGTCTTCGAGCTCCACATGGACGACGACGAGCTCAGCGTCGTGTTCTCGCGCAAGTCGAGCGGCGTGACGGACCACATGCTCACTGCGTCCCGACCCAGAGACGCCCGCGACCACCAACGGGCGCGTGGCCGGCGTGCTGAGCCCTTGGCGCACGAGAAGCTCGGTGCCAACGACTTGGACGTCCCCGGCCATCCAGGCCCGGCCCAGCTGGCTCAGGGCGTCGAGGTTGGACGTCCGAAAGTAGTCGGCAAGTGCCCCGCCAACCTGGTCGGCCGAGTAAACCCTCCCGGAGGCGATGCGCCGGCGCAATGCCTCGGCCGCCATGTCGACCAGGACGACCTCGCCGGAACGCACGAATTCGTCCGGCACTAACTCGACAGCGCCCACCCCGGTGATACTGGCGGCGTAGTCGCGCACCGACTGTAAGTTGGCCACGTTGACGGTCGTCAGGACATCGAGCCCGGAGGCAAGGACGTCGACCACGTCCTCCCAGCGCCCTCGGCTCCTATCGGGTACCGTGTGGGCCAGCTCGTCCACCAACACCAGGTCGGCGCCGCTGGCGACAATGGCCTCGACGTCGAGCTCGGCGAACGCAACGCCTCGGTACAACGCCGTTCGTGGGGTTATCAACTCCAGGTCGCCAAGCTGAGAGCGAGTCTCGGCTCGTCCGTGGCGTTCGACCCAACCGACGACAACACGCTCACCGCCGTCCCGACGGCGCCGGCCCTCGGCCAGCATGGTGTATGTCTTGCCGACACCGGGGGCGATCCCCAAGTACGTGTGTAATAACCCTGGTGCGACCAACTACGCCGTTCCTTCTGCGGTCATACCAGGTTCTAACCCGGGGCTCACGGCAGTTCTTCCCGCCCCGACCCCCTCAGTCTGGCTGTCAACCTCTGTAGTTACTGGGCCATCCGTTCGTCCTCGCCATCGAGCCAGTCCAGCTCACCGGGCCCCAGCTCCAACGTCGGGGCCTCGTAGCTCCCCGGCCCCAGGGTTAAGGGCGGGCGCACTCCCTCAAACCTCTCTGAAGGTACCTCTCTCCACGGATAAATCGCGAGCCCATAGTGCGCGATAGCTTTACTTCACGCTGTCTGTATAGAAACGTTCATCCGTAACCTCAGCCACCTCAATGGGGAGACCCTCCCTCGCCGAACAAATGGACGCGATAGCGACTCGCAAGTCGCGCAGAGCGTCCCGGCCGGTGTACCTCGATGGTCGGCCACCTATCAAGGAATCTACGAACTCGTGCATGCGGTGGACATGCGCGCTGCTGTAATACGAGACCTCAGACTCCCAGATGTCGTCCTCGCCCTCGTCGTCGAAACGGAACGTCTCTGGCTCCTTGCCGCGGCGGTGCAGCACAAGATGGACGAGTTTGCCATCCCACCGCAGGCCTCCGCCACCTTCGCCGAGGAACTCGATGAGGCCTTTCTCACCGATTACCGTCGCCGACAAGCCGGTCATGAAGTCGTACTTCCCGTTGAGGCGCTCCGCACGCATCCAGACCCCCAGGCAAGCCGGGTCTTCATGTGTCCACGTCATGAGTGGGAAATCATATTCCGTGTTGACCTCGTAGAGTTTTTCGGAGCCTTCCCCGTCATCTCCAGTTTGCGGCGCCACTCTATCGCCCAACCAAGAGTTGTCCGCCTTGACAGAATACACCTTCTTGACTGGGGAGCCGTTCATCAGGTACCGCGCCATGGCAAAAAAGTGAATATTGTGATCAAATTGCCAGGGGAACCCGTTGCCGCCAGCCTTGCTGGAGTCCTCTCGCCACTTTTCAATATTGGTGGTGTCACCGTGAACTGCGGCGATAACCCCCGGGCGGTCGAGCCACGTGCCAAAGCGCTGTCGGATCTGTTGCGGCTTGCCGATCTCGCCCGCTTCGATGAGCTCGCGTGCCTTGACGATTGTTGCCATAAAGACGTAGGTCTCGTCGACCGCCAGCGCCACGCCGTGGTTGTCAGCCTGGTCGCAAATGTCCCCCCCCTCTTCCAGCGTGAGGGCGAGAGGCTTCTCACAATGGATATTCTTCCCGGCCTTGGCGGCAGCGACCGCCATTGGCCTGTGCAGGTATGTCGGGGTCATAATGTCGATAGTGTTGATTGCCGGGTCCGTGAGCATCTCGGTATACGACGTGTAGTACTTGGGGATGCCGAACTGTTTTGCGACCTTCTGTGCCTGCGGCTCATCCAAGTCGCACACGGCGACTACTTCCGCGCCGGGGTGGGACATGTACCCCTTTATGTGAGCGGAAGAGACTAGCCCGAGCCCGACAACACCGATCTTGACCTTATCAAGCTTCACAGATCAATTCTCCTATACCTGGCAGGGTGGGGGACCACTAGATATTGTCGCGAGGTCGTAGTCCGTCACCGTTGCCGGCCAGCACAGACGGATAGCGCTGACCCAACCACCCACGACATCTCTCGAAAGCGGTCTCTGGGACACCAGGCCCACTACGCGTTTCACTCACTACGGTGCTCAGCATATGCTGCCGGTTGTCCATTCTTCGGGCAACAGCTCCCTACGCCCATGGCCATGAGGTGGGCGTCGTTGCGCGATGAATTCGAGGAGGCCTCGGCGACGTCCAGCACGCCATGTGGAGCTCAGGCGACGACCGCTTCGGGCTGGGGTGACAGCCCGCTCGGCCTAGCCGCTGGCCTAGCCGAGGCATTGTAGCCCTGGCGGCGATTTCCGACGGGTCGCCAGAGCCCTACGATTTCATTCCGTTCATGTGACGATCGGTAAGACATTGGGAGACGCAGTTCGTTGGGCACTGCTGGCCCGGATCATCGCCACCTCGCCGACCCTCCAAGCCCGGCCAGGACCGAACGCCGCATATGGGGCCCCGACGACCTGACTGCCTTCGTGGAGGCAACCAAGGCGGACCGGCTGTGCCCGCTCTAGCTGCTGGCGACCACCACCGGCCTGCGGAGGGGGAGAGTTGGCCCGGTTGCGCTCACGGTGGCCGGCGCACGGGTCAGCGTCCGCTACCGGGTCGTCGAAAGCGGGCCCAGGACGAGCAAGAGCCGTCGGACCATCGCCGTCGCTCCAGCGGTAACAGAAGCGCTTCAGGTCCACCGCCGGCGCCAGCTTGAGGAGCGCCTAGCCTGGGGGCCCGCCTGGGCGGACAGCGTGCTCGTCTTCACCCGAGAGGACGGCACGGGGTACCACCCCGAGTACCTGACCAGGACGTTCGGCGCAGTCACCAAGAGAGCTGGCTTGCCCCCGATCGCCTTTCACGCGCTCCGTCATGGCCGCCTTACGACCGGCTTGCGCACCGGCGTCCCCCTGCTGGTGATGTCACGGCGACTGGGACATAGCTCCGTGCAGGTGACCGGGGATATTCACAGCCACGTGGTCGAGGAACTCGACTGTGACGCCGCCGAGCCAACCGCCGACCTTGTCCACCCCCCGGCGGTCGGCCGGTGACGCCAGCCGACGATCACCTAGACTCCCCCCGGTGCGTTGTTATATGACCAGCACGGTTTCGGGATTTAGTGGCCTCATCGGAGGGCACTGCAAACCTCGGTGTAGGAGCATGTTTGCAAACTGTTTGCAAAGTGCCCCGATGGAGGTCCGGAGCTCCCGCTGGTAGTGTAAAAGCGCAGGTCAACACATGTTGCGCTCGTAGCTCAATTGGATTAGAGCATCTGACTACGGATCAGAAGGTTG
>Ga0182013_10000732_pt1 | contig 45584 bp, 35 predicted proteins | sample 612S2MmetaG_FD_120487 | JGI IMG/M metagenome (GOLD analysis project Ga0182013, IMG submission 120487) | Permafrost microbial communities from Stordalen Mire, Sweden - 612S2M metaG | ecosystem: Environmental > Terrestrial > Soil > Wetlands > Permafrost | place: Sweden: Stordalen | collected... | reverse complement strand
TCAGTGGATGAGCCACGGCAGCGACCTGGTTCATCTGTGGACCGACGAGGCCTACCCTGAGAGCGTAATTGCGAGCGGTGGGATTTACGCGTGGAAGGATGGACGCGAAAATCCCGACACGTGCGTGGCCGCGGTCACTTATCCCAAGGGTTTTCTTTACACCTATAAGAGCGTGTTTGGGAACAGCTTCAGAAGCTTTTCGAGAATTCAAGGCCGCGATGGCACGATTGCAAATTATGGCGGCGAAGGGGCGTCGCTTTTTACGGTCAGCAAGGAAGGCGGCAGAGACGAATGGGAAGGTTCCGCGCAAACGAAGAGCGTGCCTTTAGTGAGTCCGGCGATAGACGGGGAAGAAGTTGTGAGGGTACCCGGCGCCGAACCGCCCGACTCGAACGGTCCTGGTGACGATAGCCTGGTGCATATCATGAACTGGCTTAAAGCCATGCAGGCGCGGGTCCAGCCGAATGCCAACGTGGATCATGGTTTTTCGCATTCGATTGTGACCATTATGGCTGCGCAATCTTACTGGAGTGGCAGGAGACTCTACTGGAATCCCGAGACTGAGGAAATTGTGGATCATCCGGTTGCTACGGCCAGTTAGATACTCTGCTGAATGTGCGACGTTGATCCTGGATCGGTTCGCCTCATGCTGTTGCACCCATGGGGCGTTCCCAGATCTCAAATTGAGACCTGGGAAACGCGATTTTTGGCAGAGCCTGGGTTGTGGAGAGGGTCAGAGGCGGCAGATGAGGAGTTCGCGCTCGTAGATCATCTCGGGTGGGAGATGGTCGTGGAGGTTGATGAAGAGCTCTTCGTGACCCATGACTTCAGCGCGCCACTGGACGGGGTCGACGGTCTGAAGGCGATCGAACTGCTCGCGTGGAAAGTCGAGGCCGGTCCAGTCGATGTCCTCGTAAAAAGGGGTCCAGCCGATGGGGGTTTCGTTGCCCTGGGCGCGGCCGTGCACGCGATCGACGATCCACTTGAGGACGCGGATGTTTTCGCCGAAGCCGGGCCAGAGGAAGCCGCCGTCGTCATCCTTGCGGAACCAGTTGACGTGGAAGACGCGCGGGGTGGAGGTGAGCTTGCGCTGCATCTTGATCCAGTGGCGGAAGTAGTCGCCCATGTGGTAGCCGCAAAAGGGGAGCATGGCCATGGGGTCGCGGCGGAGCTTGCCGGTGGCGCCGGCGGCGGCGGCGGTAGTTTCAGACGCCATGGTGGCGCCCATGTAGACTCCGCTCGACCAGTTGAAGGCCTGGTACACGAGGGGCATGGTGGTGGAGCGGCGTCCGCCGAAGATGATGGCGCTGAGAGGGACGCCCTGGGGGTCCTGCCAGGCGGGGTCGATGCTGGGACACTGAGAGGCGGGAGCGGTGAAGCGCCCATTGGGATGGGCGGCCTTGGCGCCGGTGTGGCGGGCGATCTCAGGGGTCCATAATTTGCCCTGCCAGTCGAGGCACTCGGCTGGGGGGGTCTCGGTCATGCCCTCCCACCAGACTCCTCCTTCGGGGGTGAGAGCGACATTGGTGAAGATGGTGTTGCGGGCCAGGGCGGCCATGGCGTTGGGGTTGGTTTTTGCGCCGGTGCCCGGGGCGACGCCGAAGAAGCCGGCTTCGGGATTGATGGCGCGGAGCTGGCCCTGGGCGTCGGGACGGATCCAGGCGATATCGTCGCCAACGGTCCATACCTTCCAGCCTTTCAAACCTTTGGGCGGGACCATCATGGCGAAGTTCGTTTTGCCGCAGGCGGAGGGGAAGGCGGCAGCGACGTAGGTCTTCTCGCCCTCGGGACTTTCGAGGCCGACAATGAGCATGTGCTCGGCCATCCAGCCCTCGTCGCGGGCCATGTTGGAGGCGATGCGGAGGGCAAAACATTTCTTGCCGAGCAGGGCGTTTCCGCCGTATCCCGAACCGAAGGACCAAATTTCGCGCGTCTCGGGGAAATGGACGATGTACTTGACGTCGTTGCAGGGCCACGCGACGTCGGCCTGGCCGCGGCCGAGGGGCATGCCGACGGAATGCATACAGGGGACGACGCGCTTGACGTCTTTGTCGATCATGGCGAAGACTGGCTTGCCGATGCGGGCCATGATGCGCATGCTGACAACGACGTAGGGCGAGTCAGTGAGCTGGACGCCGATTTGGGCGGCGGGAGAGTCGAGAGGGCCCATGCAGAAAGGGAGGACGTACATGGTGCGGCCTCTCATGCAGCCGGAGAACAGATCCTTGAGCTTGCGGCGCATGACGAAGGGGTCTTCCCAGTTGTTGGTGGGGCCGGTGTTGTCGCGGGAGAGCGAGCAGATGTAAGTGCTCTCTTCGACGCGGGCCACATCGCGAACGTCGGACCGGGCGTAGAAGCAGCCGGGCCAAAGTTTCTGGTTGAGGCGGATGAAGGTGCCGCGCTCTTCAAGAAGATCGCAAAGGCGATCGTTTTCTTTTTGTGAGCCGTCGACCCAGTGGACGAAATCGGGTTGGGTGAGCTCAGCCATTTTCTCGACCCAGCGGAGGAGATGCTTATTGGTGCTGAGCGGGTGACCGGAGTGGACCTTGAATGTCATTTTTTCTCCCGGGAAGTGCGTCGAACGGAGGACCGTCCAAGAGGATTTGAATCTTCGAATCACGCGGGCAAAGCCGTAGTCGTGCGGGCTCAAAATCTGTGACAGGCGAAAGAGAGCCGGTCTTATAAAAAAGGCCCCAGATACGGAGGGCCGTTGACCCCGTTTATACACCAGTAACAAGACGATTGGACGTGAGCGCGGTCACTCAATGATAGAGATCAGAGATCAGAAACAAAGGGACTGGACGGCCGGGGCCCTGTGGTCAGGCGCCGAAGGTCTGGCCGCGGCGTTCACGGCCTACCGAGGCCATGATCGAGGCCAGGACGAAGACGCTGACGGCGGTGAGGGCCATGGCGGTAGCGTAGCTGGTTCGCTGTGCGTAGATGGCTTCGATGTAGACGACGGAACTGGCGATGACGCCGGCGCTCTGATAGGCGAAGCCGGGTAGCAGGGCGCGGACCGAGTCGGGCGAGAGCTCGGCCAGGTGGGCCGGAATGACTCCCCAGGCCCCCTGAACCATGAACTGCATAAGGAATGCGCCGGCGATGAGCAGGGCCTGATTGGGCGCGTAGGCCCAGACCGGAATGACCAGGATGCCGAGGAAGAAGGCGATGATGATGGTGCGGCGGCGTCCCCAACGGTCGGAGAGATGGCCGAAGACGATGCCGCCGAGGATGGCGCCGAAAGCAGAGAAGGCGGTAATGGCGGATCGGCGCTCAGGGGTGAGGTGCCACTGGCGCTGAAGGAAGGTGGGGTACATGTCCTGGGTGCCGTGAGAGGCGAACAGCATCATGGACATGAAGGCCAGCAGATAGAGAAACAGCTTCCAGTGGGAGAGAATTTCGCGGCCCTGCTGACTCCAGGAAAGGCGCACGCGGGATTTCATCTTCCAGACGAAAGACTCCTTGACGCGGAAGCGAATGAAGAGCAGGAGGGCCAAAGCCGGGAGGCTTCCGACGAAGAAGAGCGGACGCCAGCCGAAGCGGCCGATGAGGAAGAAGTAGCAAAGTCCGGCCAGGAGGTTACCGGCGGCGTAACCCTCCTGGAGCAGGCCGGAAAGGACGCCGCGGCGGCCCGCGGGCGCGCCTTCCATGGCGAGTGACGCGCCTACGCCCCAGTTGCCGCCCATGACCACACCGAATAGGGCGCGGACGATCAGCAAAGTGGTGTAGTTGGGTGCCAGGCCGGTGAGTATTTCAGCCACGGCGAAGACACCGATGTTGATCATCAAGGGCAGGCGGCGGCCGTAGCGGTCGGCCATGATCCCGAATACGAATCCTCCGACGGGCCGGAAGAGCAGGGTCATGGTGATGACCAGCGCGATCTGGGCGTCGGTCTTGTGGAAGTCGCGGGCGATGGCGGTGAGGCAGAAGGTGACGAGGAAGAAATCGAAGGCATCGAGGAGCCAGCCGGAGAAGCCGGCGATGATTGCGGGGGGATGGCCGGTGGCAGGGACTGGCGCGGCATCGCTGTCGGGCATTGCGTACCTCAGAATGAGTGATGCGGCCACCTGCGGTGGGGCCGGGGTTTCCATCTTTCACGATTGTGACATGTGGCCGCGTTGTTCTCACTTGATCGAGACTGGATGGTTTTTGATGGGGCGCGAGAATGGTTTGATTTCAGATCAGTTGCAGCAGAGGCCGAGCAGCGCCGGGGCGGGGTACGCGCATCTATTTCGTGGATGATACGTAAATTGAAGTCCGGGGAATTCCGTCTCTACAGCCGAAAAAAGGACGCCTCGACCGGTAAACGCCGCAACCTTGGGACATTCAAGACGCTCGAGCAGGCGAAGCAGCACGAGCGCGAGGTGCAGTACTTCAAGAGACACGGTTGACGGCAGACAAGTGACAGCGCAGAGCGCCGTCGTTGGAAGGCGGGGGCGCTGAAATGAGTGATGGGAAAAAGGGTTGGGTGGATGGATGAGCAGTGGAGCGATTCCTTTACGGGCGTTCGGAAAAACGGAGGCGCGGGTTTCAGCGTTTGGCCTGGGTGGGCATCACCTGGGCGCGGCAGAGCACGAACAGATCGCCGTCGAGATTGTGCACCAGGCGATCGAGGGCGGGGTCACGTTCTTCGATTGCTGCTGGGAGTACAACCGCGGCAAGTCGGAGGACTGGCTGGGCAAGGGACTGAAAGGGCTTCGGGATCAGGTGTTCCTGATGACCAAAGTCTGTACGCATGGGCGGGACGGCGCACTGGCGACCGAGATGCTGGAGCAAAGCCTGCGGCGGTTGCAGACCGATCACCTGGACTTGTGGCAGGTGCATGGGGTCGCCTTTCCCAACGATCCGGAGCTTTTCATCAGGCCGGGCGGCGCGGCTGAAGCGATGCTGAAGGCGAAGAAGGAGGGGAAGGTCAGGTATGTCGGATTTACGGGGCACAAGGACCCGGACGTGCACCTGGCCATGCTGGATACGGGCTTCGAGTTTGACGCGGTGCAGATGCCTCTCAACCCATTCGACGCCAATTTCAGAAGCTTTGAGAAAAAGGTGCTGCCGGTGCTGCGGCAGAAGGGGATTGCCCCGATCGGGATGAAGCCGATTTGCGGGCATGGGGACCCGGTGCAGCAGGGCGTGTTTACGGCCGAGCAGATGTTGCGGTATGCGATGTCGTTGCCAGTGGCAGTGACGCTGGCGGGGGTCGCGGATCTGGGTATTCTTAAACAGAATTTGAAGATCGCGCAGGGGTTTACGCCTCTCGGCGAGAGCGAGATGGATGCGCTGCGGGAGCGGGCCAAGCAGTACGCGGGCGATGGGCACTTCGAGCTCTACAAGACTTCGCTGAAGTTCGACAATCCTGAAGCGCGGCTGGCTCACGATTTTCCGCTCGATATGGAACAAGTGGAAGTGAAGCAGATGGTGTATGCGACCCAGAATACAGGACGGCCGTTTCCGCAGGTCACGGAGTCTTCTGGCGTCTAAAGCGGCGCTTGCCGGCTGCGCCGATTTCGAAGGAATTTAAGGTGGTCGATAGGAGTGTCGGCGTGCGACGGAAGGTAGGGAAGATGAATTGCGATGAAGAGCGCGAACGGCTTTCGCGGAGGCGGTTTTTGCAGGGCGCGGCGTTGACAGGGGCTTCAGCGATGGCCCCCGTGAAGACGTTTGCCGCGGCGGCAGGCGGGCAGGCCGTGGACTCGCGTGGAGGTCCAACTGGGGCGAATGGAGCGAACTTGCCGAATCCGATTGTGAAGAATTTCGACGGTGGCTATGGCGGCGAGGCGGTTCCGGACTTCGAGGCGCCCAAGCGGGCGATGGGAAGGACGGGATTGCAGATTTCGATCCTTGGAATGGGCGGATATCACCTCGGCTCTTCGTCAGGGCAGGATGAGGCCAACAACATGGTGGCCAAGGCGCTCGATCACGGGATCAACTTTTTCGATAACGCCTGGGACTATCACAAGGGATTGAGCGAGGAGCGGCTGGGGACGGCGCTGAAAGGCAAGCGGGACCGGGCCGTGGTAATGACCAAGGTCTGTACGCATGGCCGAAAGAAAGATGTAGCGATGAAGATGCTGGAGGAGTCGCTGACCCGGCTGCAGACAGATCACCTGGATGTGTGGCAGATTCACGAGGTGATTTATTACAACGATCCGGAGCGGGCCTATGCGGCGGATGGGGTGGTCGAGGCGTTGACGGCGGCCAAGCAACAGGGGAAGGTTCGGTTTGTGGGATTTACCGGGCACAAGGATCCGGAGATTCATCTGGAGATGATTAAGAGGGGCTTTCCGTTTGATACGGTGCAGTTTCCAGTGAATCCGTTCGATTGGCACTTCAGGTCGTTTGAGCGGAAGGTTCTGCCGGTGGCGGTGGAGAAGGGGATGGCCGTGTTCTCCATGAAGAGCATGACCGGATCGGGCGAGGCGATCACTCACGGGGCGCTGACGCCGACCGAGGCACTGAGTTATGCGATGAGCGTGCCGGGGGTGTCGACGACGATTTCAGGGATGGACTCGATGGGGGTTCTTGACCAGAATCTACAAATTCTGCATGGGTTTCGGGCGCTCGATGACAAGACCATGGCGACGCTAAGGGAGCACGCAAAACGGTTCAGCGATGGGCGGTACGAATTGTTCAAGAGCAGCGTGAAGTACGACGGAGATCTGGGGCGGGAGCAGCACCAGTTTCCGCTGGCAGCGGAGTTGCCGGCGTAATGTGTGAGGAAGTAAGGGGCTGAGGGACTCAGAGACGGAGGGACGTGACTACCATGGCGCAGGCGGCTAGGAAGCAGGCTTCGAAAAAGTGGTCGGGGAAGGTCAAGACGGTTTCGACTTATCCTCCGGAGGGTCTGTTCACGAAGGATGCGGAAACGATTGCGCGGTCTCTGGCTTCAAAGAAGGTTTCGCCGAAGGGGCCGGGGTCGGGGATGCGGATGCTGTCGTTCTTTATCAATCGCGCGGGGAAGGGTCTGACGGCGGAGCGGCGGACAGAGCTGGAGAAGGCCAAGGAGTTGCTTCGGGCGAAGGTGAAGAAGGCGCGAGAGAAAAAGGCTGGCAGTTCCTAAGTTGGCCCGGCGCCCGATCAGCGAAACCGGAGATGCGCTTCGGGCTCGAGCTGTTCTGTTCCTCGGAAGTCCTATTCTTCGTGGGGCTTGAGGTTTTGGAGATCAATTCCCAGTTGCTGGCATTTCTTGTAGAGATGGCTTCGCTCCAGGCCCAGTGCTTTTGCGGTTTGGGTGATGTGGCGATTGTGAAGCTCCAGCTCGGCGAGGACTTGGGCTTTTTCAAAAGATTGCACCCGAACAGCTAGCGGGTCGGTTGATAGCTGGGTTGTGACGGACAGGGTGAGCTGGGACCGGGTAACCGCCGATTGGGTGTGAGAAGCCGGCAGGGCCTGGCGAACATCGTCGGCAGAGACTTCGGCATCGGCGAGAAGCAGTAAACGCTCGACTACGTTGCGGAGTTCGCGGATGTTGCCGGGCCAGGGGTAATCCTTGAGGGCATCAATGGCGGCGGGGGCGAAGGCAATAGGCTTCCAACCATTTTGCTGGCTAACCTGGCGGGCGAAGTGGTCGACGAGGGCTGGCAGGTCTTCGCGGCGGGCGCGGAGGGGTGGGAGTTCGACAGGGAAGACGACGACGCGGTGGTAGAGATCGCGGCGGAAACCGCCGGTTTCGACGAGCTGCTCAAGGTTGCGATGTGTGGCGACGACTACGCGGACGTCGACGGTGATGGGCTTGTCGGCTCCGATGCGCTCCACCTCGCCCTCTTCAAGGACGCGGAGCAGCTTGGCCTGCATGGCGGTGGGCATGTCGCCGATCTCGTCCAGGAACAGCGTTCCGCGGTGGGCCTGCTCGAATTTGCCGGAGTGGCGCTGGGCGGCGCCGGTGAATGAGCCTTTCTCGTGGCCGAAGAGCTCGCTTTCAATGAGCTCGGCGGGGACGGCGGCGCAGTTGAGGGTGACGAAGGGGCCGGTCGAGCGATGGCTCCTTTCGTGCAGAGTGCGGGCGACGAGTTCCTTGCCGGTGCCGGTTTCCCCGTAGATGCAGACGCGGGTTTCGCTGGCGGCGACGCGCTCGATCTGGCCCATGACGCGGCGCATGGTCTCGCCGGCGAATACCAGGGTGTGTTTGCCGACGCGGGCGCGCAGGTCGCGGTTTTCGACCTCCAGGCGGGTGATTCTGAGCGCGTTTTCGAGGGTGACGAGAAGCTTCTCGGTGGTGAGCGGCTTCTCGAGAAAATCGAGCGCGCCCAGGCGGGTGGCGCGGACGGCCATCTCGATGTGGGCCTGGCCGCTCATCATCACGACGGGCGCGGTAACGCCGGCGGTCTTGAGATCTTCGAGGAGGGCGAGACCGTCGCGGCGGGGCATGACCACGTCGGAGAGGATAAGGTCGAAGGGCTGCGAACGGGCCAGCTCAAGAGCGCGCGCGGCGTTGTCGCAAACAGTGGCTTCGTGTCCTGAGAGGCGGAAGGCGCGGGAGAGCGATGCCAGGGTGTTGGCTTCGTCGTCGACGATGAGGATGGTTGCTTTGGACATTGAACAGTTGACAGTCGACAGTAGACAGTGAACAGCGAACGGTTGACAGTTGACGGCAAAACTCGTCAGGAGGCTGAGGGTGCTAAGGGCAGACTGATGATAAATGTTGCGCCCGTGGGCTTGCGGCTTTCTGCGCTGATGGTGCCATTGTGGTCGGCGATTACAGATTGAACGATGGCCAGGCCGAGCCCGGTGCCGTGCTGCTTGGTGGTGTAGTAGGGGGTGAAGAGGCGTTCGCACTCCTCGGGGGTCAGGCCCGCTCCTTCATCGCTGACGCGGAGCTCCACCCTTCCACCTTTCGGTCTGGCGGATAGGGTGAGCGCGCCGCCTTCAGCCATGGCGTCGATGGCGTTGAGCACGAGGTTGGAGAGGGCGCGGTGAAGCAGCTCTGGATCGGCATCGAGTGGCATGGGCTGGGGCGACACCTCAAGCTCGAAACGGATGGAGTCTTCGCCGGCCGCGGTTGAGTAGAGAGCGTGAACGCGGGCCAGGACGTCTTTGGCGTCGATTCGCTCCAACTCGGGTTTGGGCATTTTGCTGAAGTCAGAGAAGCGGCCAATGATGGTTTTGAGGTTGGCTATTTCGGCGCTGAGAGTGGCCGTGGATTCGAGGAAGATCTCGTCGAACTCGGCTGCGGGAAGCTGGCGGGCGCGGACCAGATTCTCCACGGTGAGCTGAAGGGGGAAGAGCGGGTTTTTGAGCTCGTGGGCGAGGCGCCGGGCCAGTTCGCGCCAGGCGGCCACTCGTTCACTTTGGATGAGGCGGTCGCGCTGGCTGGTGAGTTGGCCCGTCATGTGATTGAAGCTGCGGGCGAGGACGCTGACCTCATCGCGGCCGCGCTCGGGAACCTGGACGTCCCAATTGCCGGCGGCGACCGATTCGGCGGCGCGGGCAAGCTGCTCGATGGGGCGGGAGACACGGGCGGTGATCCAGAGACTGAAGATGATGGCGAGAAAGATGCCGCCTGCAGCGACACCGTAGGCGATGGCGCGGATATGCTGTTGCGCCTGGACCATGCCGGCGCGCGAGATCGCAACGGTGAGGACGGCGAGGACCTGGCCGGAATCGCTTTTGAGGGGGATGGCGGTGGCGTTGACGGAGTCTTCGCGGTTGGGGGTGAGATAGAGGATGGCGCTTTGCTGCTGACCGCTGTGCCTTGCGGAGTCGATCAGGGGCTGATAGCGAACGGCGCCAGGGACCTCGCCGTTTGCACTGAGGAGGCGCTTCGAATTGAACTCTGCCGGTGGGTCACCGTCGGCCTGTGAAACCACCCCGGTGTCCGCGTTATGCGGAAGGTCGTAGTACAGGCAGACGAGCATGCCCGGGGCGACTGGCAGGTCAGCGAGGAAGGACCTGTCGAGTTGCTTCCCGCCAATGAGGCGAACCTGCTGCGGCAAGCTTGTATCTGAGCGCCCGACAGGGCGGATGGCGAAAAGGCCCAACACGGTTGTGTGGTCGGGCAGGTCTTCGAATTTGAGAAATGGAGTTCGACCATGTATGGCCGAGGGCTCGGGGTAGCCGAACTTGGCGGGCCACTGCGCGGAGCTGATGATTTTTCCGCTGGAATCGATTATTTCAAGGAAGTCCAGGCCAGCGTCCTGGGCCATGGTGGTGGCTTCGGTGAGGTAGGGTGCGGAGTCGCCGGACTGGGCGATTTCATAGGCCATGGAGCGCGTGTGCTCAGCGGCCGCGAGGTGTTCGACGGCGGAGGCGACTTCAGCGGAGCGATGCTGGAACTCACGCTGAAACTGGCTGACGAAGAGAGCCGTTTCCTGCTGATCGCGCTGTTCGAATACGTGACGGATGCGGACGAGGACGGCGAAGGCGACGGCGGCGACGGCGGCGGCAACGGTGAGCGAGAAGAGGAGGAGCAGCTTCTGGCGGAGGCTCATGGCGCGTCCTCAAGAGAAACGGAGGCCAGGTCGGGCGTGCCGGAAGCGGTCAGTTGAAGGTCGCGGACGCGCGGGCCGGTAGCGTAGGCGCGGGGCAGATAAAGCAGGGGGACGAGAGTGCACCGGTCAAGGAAATCGCGTTCGGCGTGGTAGAGGGCGGTGGGTGTGGTGTTCGCTACGGAGGCGGCTTCGCCTGCGGCGCGGAGCAGGGCCTCGATGGCTGCGGAAGGCGGGGCAGCGTCGAGAGGAAGCTTGCGGAGGGTGAGGGCGGTGCGGGTTGCGGCAGAGGCGGGAACGAGGAGGATTTCAAAGCCTGCCTCGCGGAGGTTCAGGGCAAGGCGCTGGGCGGCCAGTTCGGTTGTCCCGCCGGTTTCGAAGCCCAAGGTCAACGGGGACGGGGTGAGGCCGCCGCGTAGCTCGCTGGATTTTTTGAGGTCGCGTGCAGCGGGGAAGAGGAATGCGTAGCCGGTGAGTTCCTGAGGCAAAAGGCTGGCGGCGATTTCACCTTGCTTCTGATAGATGACATTGAAGAGGGCGCTGCGGTCGACGGCCTGGGCGAGGGCGGCGCGGAGCATAGAGCTGGAGAGAGGCCCCGAGTCGGAAACCTGGAGGGCGAGGAGTTGGACTAGCGGCGAAACGATGGCGGCCAGATGTTGCTGCTGCGCCTGGCGGAGCTCTTCGGGCGGGACTTCAACGATGTCGGCGTGGCCGAGGCTGAGATCGAGCCACTGGTCGCGAATGGCGCGATGGGTGCGGATCTGGATCTGGTCGGCGAAGGGGCGGCCCTGCCATGAGGACTCGTTGGCGGCGAGGGTCATGAGGCCATCGGCGAAGCCGGCAAAGCGAAAGGCGCCGGTTCCGGTGGGAATGGCAGGGGGTCGGCCATTGGCGGTGACGGTGAGGGCGACGAGGAACTGGTCACCGGCCAGGAGCGCCGGGAGATTGGGCATGGGCGACTCGGCGGTAAAGACGATGGAAGAGCCGACTGGGCGGACGGCGGTCCAGGGGCAGGCGGCGTTGCAGGAGAGATTGAGGGATTGGACGACGGCGGCGGCGGTGAGCGGGGAGCCGTCGTGGAAGAGGACGCCGGGCCGAAGGTGGAATTGCCAGCGGTGGTTGTCGCTTTCGGATTGCCATTCGACGGCGAGGGCGGGACGGACGGAACCGTCGGGATCAAGCCGGGTGAGGCCGTCGTAGATCAGGGACCGAGCGAGGCCGTCGGGGCCATTCCAGGGGTCGCCTTCCACTTCGGCGCGAAGCGTGCCGCCGTAATGAGGGCGGGTGCGCGCGGAGGCGGTGAGCGCAAGGGAGAGGAATAGCAGACTAATTGCAGAGCGCCGTAACACGGTCCACCTCGTAGCGGTTGTTTGCGGTGCGAACTACGGCGAAGACGCCGTTGAGGTCCTGTGCTGTCGCGAGCGCGGTGACGGCGCCATCCATGGCGAGCGGGGCGCTGGCGGGGATTGCTTCCAGCGCCGGGAGCTCGTAGGCGCGAAGGCTGTCACTCTGGGCTTCGCCGGAACTCGATGTGACAATCTGGACGCCGGTTCCGCAGGGGGAGTGGAGGATAGCGAAGTCGCTGCCCCAGTCGCGGGTGCCGGAGACGAACTTGAGAGCGCCGTTTTCCGCGAGTTGGACTTTGCCGTCGATGCCGTTGATGAGCAAGGCGGCAGTGGAGCTTGGGCGCGGGAGCTGGGCCAGGGTGTAGAACGGGAGCAGGTCTACGCCGAGGTCGGGGCTGATTACTCCGGTGAAGTAATTGCGGGTTGCGTTGTAGAAGGCCCGGATGGGGGAGACGGTGCCGCTCGCGCTGCCTGGCTGAGAGCTGGAAACGTCTAGAGGAGGCTGGGTTACGGCCCAGGGATCGTCCGTGGCGCGGCACTGGATTTTCCAGCTTGCGGGTTGGGAAGTGGGGTCAATGCTGCTCGCGCAGCGGATGCCGGGGAGCCAGGCTTCGAAGGTCGATCCATTTGCTGAACCGATCAGTACGCCGCGGCGATCGCGGGATTGGGGGCGAAGCACAGTGATAGGCGCGCGCTGCTGCTCCCGCCAGAGGCCGGCAGCCTGGGCGTAGACGACAATTTGCTCGGTTTCGAGGGCGATGAGGGCGTTGGGGAGTTCGAGGGCGGCGAGGATGGGCTCTCGGGTCGATAGCAGTTCTTGACGGCGAAGGATGAGGCCGGTCGCTGGAGACGCGGCCGGGGTCTCGTCCGGGCCGAGATCGACAATGGCGATCTGGGTTTCGCTGCCTTCGACGATTTCTGCTACCCATATCCGGTTATGGGCGTTTTCACTCAACGTGACGCGGATGGCGCTGGCGCTGTCGGCGCCGGAGGCTGTGACGCTGTGGGATTTTAGATTTTGTTCGAGCAGGCGCCGGATGGTGGGGATTTCGTCGGTGGGGATGGCAGAGAGGTTGCGGATGGTGAGGTGGGCCTGGCCGGGGCCGAGGATAGAGGCGATCTGGGCGGCTAGATCGGCGGCGGCCTCTTGCCATGGGCTTGAAGCGGCGGTAGCTGACGGAGTGAAGACCCCGATGACTGCAGCGATCAACCAGATCAGCTTGATTTGATGCTTCATTTTCGGTGATTTCTCGTATGGGCGGATTATAAGGGAACCGCTTCCGGCTTTCAGCTTATGGCGGGGAGCCATGGATTGTTGATCGACCCACTTTCACCGTGGCGAAAGACGTTGCGACTGGTGCAGGGCGGCGCCCTGCTGGAGTGCGCCCGCCCCGCGAAGCCAATGACGTCTCACTGGCTGTCTTTTTGAGTGGGAGTTTGAGATTCCTGTTCGCTTTCGGCTTCCTGCTTGACGACTGGATTGTTGGCTACTCCTTTGAAGATGTCGTTGGCGAAGAAGAATTTTCCGTCGGAGGGGACCATGACGACTTGGATCTTGTCAGAGAGACGCTCGGCGACGATCTTGTTGATCAGCAGCGGGGACTTGTTGAGGAGTTCTGCTTCGCTGGTCATGCGCTCAGCATTGGCCGCGGCGACGATCTTGATGCGGCTGGCTTCGGCATCGGCGAGCAGGTTGCGGCGCTCGAGTTCGGCTTTGCTGTCGATGACTTTGGCCTGGGCGTCTGCTTCTGCATTCTGGATGGTGGCTTCTTTGCGGGCTTCGGCTTCGAGCTTGCTCTGCTCGATCTGTTTCTGCTTGAGCGGCAGGGTGTACTGCATAGCGTCGGCTTCACCCTTGGCTTCGACCACCTTGGATTGCGCTTCGCCTTCAGCTTCCTTGACCTTTTGCACGGCTTCGGCTTCGGCCTGGAGCTCGGCGATTTTGACTTGCTTCTGCTGGATGTCAGTGTCGACGCCAAGCTGGTCGTCCTGCTGTTCTTTGAGGAGCAGGCCTTCGAGGCCGCGGGCGTAGTCGTCGGGAAGCTGGATGTCGGAGAGCATGACTTCTTCGACCACGATGCCGTCAGGGGCGAGCTTGGCGGTAATGATGCCGGCGGCGCGGTCGCGGACCTCCTCGCGTTTGCTAGAGAAGATTTCGCGCACGGTGTACTGGGGCGCTAGCTCACGCCAGGCGCTGGCGACGACGGGAGGAACGATCTGCTTGTCGGCAGGCTGGGGGAGACGCGCCTCTACGGTGGACAGTTTGGCGGGATCGAGGCGGTAGCGGACGGTGATGCCGAGACCGATGTTGAGGCCCTCGCGGGATTGGACGGTGAGGTTGTTGCCGGCGGATTTTTTGCCGCCTTCTTCAATGATGCCGGCGGTGAAGAGGTGGTCGCGGAGGTCGTAGGTTTGGACGCTGGTGACGAGCGGGGCTACAAAGTGGGTCCCAGGATAGAGAGTTCCGGGGAGGGTGCCGCGGAGTTGGCTGATGCGGACGCCTCCCATGCCGCTGGGGACAACGACGATGCCGGCGGCGAAAAGCAGAGGCGCGCAGGCGGCGAGGGCGAGCGTGATGGAGGTGCGCAAGGGAATGGGATGGGGTTGGGGTTCGATCGGCGCTGTTTCGGGAGTGTCGGATCTGGCGTTGGCGGCGTTGCGTCGGGCTTGCAGGATGCGCAGCCAGAGAGCGTGGAGGGGGATGGCGGCAGCGGCGGTCAGCAAGAGCGCTCCCGCGATGTTGAGCAACAGCTTCAGTGCGAGCATTTGAGTTCTCCATTGGTGCGGGTGCGCTCGGTTTGTTTGACTTGGGACGGCCGTGGAGCGAGCAACAGCCGAACCAGTCCTCCCAGGGTGAGTTCTTCGAAGAGCAGGGCTGCCGCGATGGGCAAGAGCAAGGTTTCGGAGACGGAGACAACGTGGCGGAGCAGGTTCATGGTGTGCTCCATTCCTCAGAATGTTCCGGTGATGACCATGGTGGAGGCCAGGGTGGTGGCGACTTTGACGATGAAGGTCGAGGCGGCGGCCAGTTGATCGGGCTGAGCGGCGGCGGGTGCGGCGTTGGCCATGACCGCGGGCTGCTGGACTGGGCTTTGGGCGGCCGTGAAGAGCTGTGCGGTTTCATCATTGCGCCGTCCGATGAGTTCCACGGTGGTGCCGACGGAGACCTGGGGATAGAGCTCTTCGAGGTCGGCCTTGGCCATGCGGATGCAGCCATGGGAGGCGGCCTTGCCGATGGAGCTGGGAATGTTGGTGCCGTGGATGCCGTAGCCGGGGGTGCTGAGGCCCATCCAGCGGGTTCCGACGGGGTTGCCGGGGCCCGGAGGGACGATGCGGCCGTCGTGGGAGTAGGTGGGGTTGACGACGCGGCGCTCGATGGTGAATGTGCCAGTGGGGCTAGGGGTGGACGGCTTGCCGACGGCGACGGTGTAAATCTTCTTGACCTGGCCGTTTTCGATCAGGGCCAGCTTGCGGTCTTCGAGGCTGACTACGATACGGGCGGTATTGACTGAGGCCGTCGGCTGGACGACCGGCTTGCTAAAGGTCTCGGCGACGGCCACGTTTGAGAGAGCGACTGCTATGAGAGCGATTGCTATCGAGCTGAGCCTGAAGTATGTCATCGTATCCCCCGATTCGTTGACTGCCTGCGCCGAAGAGAATTGCACGGGGATGGCCGGAAGGAATGCGTTGCAAATAAAAGAGTTAGATGATGAGTGGCCGTGTCAGGAGGGACACGTGTGGGCGGAGTGACACGTACCGGCTGGTCGGTGACGCCACCTGTGAGTTATCGATGGTTTGAAACGGTGAGTGAAGGAAGTTTCAGGGTGCCCAAAAGCGAGGCGCCTGAGTCACCCTCGTACAGTCGGAGAAATCGCCGCTCCGGCACTCGAACCGGCCTGAGGGACCCTCTAGAGGCGTTCGATGGCGATTGCTGTGGCTTCGCCGCCGCCGATGCAGAGGGAGGCGACTCCGCGCTTCAGGGAGTATTTCTGGAGGGCGGCGAGGAGGGTGACGACGATTCGGGCGCCCGATGCGCCGATGGGATGGCCGAGAGCGCAGGCTCCGCCGTGGATGTTCACTTTCTCGGGGGGGAGGGAGAGGTCGCGCAGGGCCGCCATAACGACGACGGCAAAGGCTTCGTTGATTTCGAACAGGTCGACGTCGGCGAGGGACCAGCCGGTGCGTTCGCCGAGGGCGCGAATGGCGCCGACGGGTGCCGTGGTGAAGAGCGCGGGGGTGTCGGCGTAGGAGGCGTGGGCAACGATGACGGCGAGGGGTTGGAGGCCGAGGCGTTCCGCATGGGAGCGGCGCATGAGGACCAGGGCGGCTGCGCCGTCGGAGATGGAACTGGAATTGGCGGCGGTGACCGTGCCGCCAGCTTCAAAGGCGGGCTTGAGGGTGGGGATTTTGTCGAGCCGGGCTTTGAGGGGCTGCTCGTCGTTGACGATTTCGCGTTCGGCTTTGGCGGACCTGGCGAGGACGGGAACGATTTCGGCGGCGAATGTGCCGTCGGCGATGGCCTGCTGGGCGCGGGTGAGCGAGGCGATGGCGTAGTTGTCCTGTGCCTCCCGCGTGAAGGCGTAGCTTTGTGCACAGGTTTCGGCGAAGGTTCCCATTAGGCGGCCTTTGTCGTAGGCGTCTTCGAGACCATCGACAAATATGTGATCGAGAGCGCGTTGATGACCGAGGCGATAGCCGGCGCGGGCGCGGTCTAGTAAGTACGGAGCGTTGCTCATGCTCTCCATGCCGCCGGCGACGACAACCTGGGCGCTGCCGGCGAGGAGCAGATCGTGGGCCAGCATGACGGCCTTCATGCCGGAGCCACAGACCTTGTTGATTGTGGTTGCCCCGCAGGAGGGACGGAGACCGGCGCCGAGAGCGGCCTGGCGCGCCGGGGCCTGGCCGAGGCCGGCGTGCAGGACGCAGCCAAATAGGACTTCGTCGACGGATTCGGGGGACACGGCGGCGCGCTGAAGGCTGGAGCGGATGGCGGCGGAGCCGAGCTCGGGAGCGGAAAGATCCTTGAGGTCGCCCTGGAAGCCACCGATAGGGGTGCGAGCGAAGCCGGTGATGACGATGGGATCGGAGGTCGGCATTTGTTTTTCTAGCGTCTCCTAATTTCAGCTGTCAGCTCTTTGACGGGAGCAGTGCGGTGCGCATCGAGGTCCGATGATTAGATTCCGAGCACCCCAGATTGATACAACAACAGGCGGTGGGGCTGCCAGTGGGGCTTGGTCGCATTTTTCTCAATCCTATTTAGCGCGGGGGCATACGGAGGGCGCCATCAAGGCGGATGACTTCGCCGTTGAGCATGGTGTTTTCGCAGACGTGTTTGACCAGGGCGGCGAATTCGGCGGGGCGACCCAGGCGCGAGGGGAAGGGGACGTTTTCAGCGAGGGCGTCCTGCACAGGTTGAGGAAAGCCGGCGACCATGGGAGTTTCAAAGACGCCGGGGGCGATGGTGACCACGCGGATGCCGTGGCGGGCGAGTTCGCGGGCGAGGGGGAGGGTGAGGGAGACGACTCCGCCTTTGGAGGCGGCGTAAGCGGCCTGCCCGATTTGGCCATCGAAGGCGGCGATGGAGGCGGTGTTGACGATGACGCCGCGTTCGCCATCCGGTCCGGGGTCTTCTTTGGCGATGGCTTCTGCCGCGAGGCGGACCATGTTGAAGGTTCCGATGAGATTGATGTTGACGGCGCGGGCGAATGTCTCCAGGCGGTGTGGGCCGTCGCGGCCGAGAAGTTTCTCGCCGGGAGCGATGCCGGCGCAGTTGACCAGGGCGTGGAGATGACCGAAGGCGTCCAGGGCCTGGGCGATGGTGGCCTTGGCGTCGGATTCGCTGGTTACGTCGGTGGGGACGAAGCGAGTGGCGCGGCCGAGTTCGCCGGCGAGGGATTCACCGGATTCGCGGTTGAGGTCGGCGATGAGGACAGATCCGCCTTCGCGGACGATGAGGCGGGCGACGGCGGCGCCGAGGCCGGATGCGGCTCCGGTGACGAGGAAGACGTGATTCGTAATCTGCATTGGTGTTCCTTACCGCCTGCGCAACCTGTGGCCGCCATCTGCGGTGGGGCTGGCGTCTTGTGTGACCGGGTTCGTGGTTATTGGTACGCACCCGCGGTAATGCTACATCAACGACGCGGAGAGAAGAGAACGGAATGGAGTGGGCTTGGTGAGTTTGGTGGACTTCAACCTTGCGAGAGGAGTTTGCGAAAAGGTGAGGCATCGGAGCGTGTCGATCGGTCCGCATCTCTCACACCTGCGATCTTCAATGGTACGCAATCGCGATCGACCGGTTTCCGCACTTGACGAGTTCACCCCTGTGGTCTGACCATGTTCCTTCCGGCGGCTGCTGAGACCCCGGATACGCGAATAGGGTCCGCATCGAACTCGCGTGGGTCACGCAGCGCCGCCAATAAGTCTCAAGATCGAACAATCCACGGAGGGCCAGCCCATGTCTATCGCCGAAAACAATCGCCGCGATTTCCTGAAAACCGGAGCCGCCGCCTTGACTGCAACCGCAGTCTCCCCGCGAGTCTCCTGGTCGGCCGCGAGCTACGCCGCCATCGCGGGAGCCAACGACCGCGTCCGCGTCGGGGTGGTCGGATGCGGCGATCGAATGAAGCAGGGGGATCTGCCAGCCTTCTTCGCCTCCAACAAGGAGCTGAACTTCCAAATCGTCGCCGTTTCCGACATCTGGAATCGCCGCCGGCAGGAAGGCGCAGCCTTCATCCAGAAGATGAGTGGGACATCTGATACGGTGGACCCGGTCCGCAACAACGAAGAGCTTTACGCCCGCAAGGACGTGGATGCGGTCATCATCGCCACCGCCGATTTCCAGCACGCTCTGCACGGTGTTGAAGCCGTCGAAGCCGGCCGCGACGCCTACGTGGAAAAGCCCATCGCCCACACCATGGCCGACAACCGCAGACTGCTCGCCGCGGTCAAGAAATCCGGAAAGATCGTCCAGGTGGGCACCCAGCGCCGCTCGACGCCCAGCTACATGAAGGCGGCCGAGTACATCAAATCGGGCCAGTTTGGCGACATCGTCATGGTGGAGATGACATGGAACGTGAACCAGCCTGGCCGCTGGCGCCGTCCCGACCAGGTGCCGCTGCTCAAAGAAGAGGACACGGACTGGAAGCGCTACCTCATGAACCGGCCTTATGAACCCTTTGACGCCCGCAAATACCTGGAGTTCCGGCTCTTCTGGCCCTATTCTTCCGGTATTCCCGACCAGTGGCTGGTTCACCAGGTCGACACCGTGCACTGGTTCACGGGGCTGCCGCATCCCCGCTCCTGCGTAGCCAACGGCGGCATTTACCTATGGAAAGACGGCCGCAAAAACTGGGACACCATGACCGCCGTCTTCGATTACGGTCCGCTCGACGACCCCACCAAGGGCTTTCAGGTGCAGTACACCTCGCGCTTCACCAACTCCGCGGGTGGAGTGAAGGAACTTTACTACTCCAACGGGGGCATGATCGACATGTCGAAGCAGACCGTGACCCCCACCGGTGGCCTGACGGCGCGCGAAGCTGCCGAAATGAAGATGCAGCCGAACCTGCTGCCCAGCATGAAACTCGTTGAAGACCAGGAGACGGTTTCAACCGACGCCAACACCAGCGTGCACGGCGACCCGGAGACGGCGGCTAACATGCGCAACTGGATGGAATGCGTCCGCTCCCGCAAAACCCCCAACGCACCGATCGAGGCCGGCTATGCCCACTCCATCGCCCTGTGCATGAACATCGCGGCTATCCAGACCGGGGAGAAGGTTACTTTTGACGACCAAAACCAGCAGGTGATGGCGGGCGGGAAGGTGTTTGCCTGAAGAAGATGAAAATCAATGCTCGTGTTCCACTCGAATCGTCTTAATCTTACGAGGACTTAAATGATCCCCCGACTTCCGCTCTCGATTCTTCCGGCCTTTGTCCTGCTTCTCGCCGCCGTCCCCCTCCTCTCCCAGGGCGTGCAGGTCAAAGCCGATGAGGCCAACCGCCGCGTCGATATCACCATCGACGGCAAGCCGTTCACTTCCTTGATCTGGCCGACGACCCTCAAGAAGCCCGTCCTTTACCCCGTCATCGATTCCGAAGGCATCACTGTTACCCGCGGCTGGCCGCTGGAGCCTCGGGCCGGCGAGCGCACTGACCACCCCCATCACGACGGTCTCTGGTTCAACTATGGCAACGCCAACGGCTTCGACTTCTGGAACAACTCCGACGCCATCAAGCCCGAGAATCGCTCAAAGATGGGCACTGTGGTGCTCGACAAAATCGTCTCCGCGAGAAGCGGCGCCAACCGTGGGGAACTGACGACCGAATCCTCCTGGATCACCGGCACGAACCAGAAGATCCTGGCCGAAACGACTCGCTACGTCTTCGCCCGGCACAGCGAGGCTCGGATCATTGATCTGGCGGTTACCCTCAAAGCGCTCGACCGCGTCGTCTTCAACGACGACAAGGAAGGCCTGCTCGGCATGCGCGTAGCCCGGTGGCTCGAATCGCCAGAAGAGAAAGGGGGCACCTTCACGGACGCCAACGGCAATGCCACCGAGGTTTCCGCCGCCGCCAATCTGCCCGGCGTAGCGCCGCCCTCAGGCGAATACCTGACCAGCGAAGGCGTCAAGGGCGAAGCGGTATGGGCAACTCGGGGCCGCTGGTGCGCGCTCACCGGCCACAACGGCGATCACACCGACACCATCGCCATCTTCGACCACCCCGGCAATCCCGGCTACCCCACCTACTGGCACGCCCGCGGCTATGGGCTCTTCGCCGCCAACCCGCTGGGCGCGAGCATCTTCGATCCCAAGCAGACGCCCTTCAAATTCACGCTGGAAAAAGGCCGGTCGGTTACATTCCGATACCGCGTGGCGCTTTATCCACGCACAGTAACAGCGGAAGAACTGAATACGGAAGCGGACGCATTTGCCGCCGAATCCAAATAGCCCGGACTGCGCGGCTTACTCGCTGGCTCGGGCCGACGCCAGACTGCTATCCTGACCTTCAGAGAAAACCATGGCCGCGCTGCTTGACGCTATCGAGATCAAAAGAAAGATGTTCTTCGAGTTCGAGAACACTCCCTACTACTGCATCGACGTGGAAGTTTCCACCCCCACCGCGCGGGGCGGGCAGACGCTCGTCCGGCTCAAGATGCGCAATCTGCTGACCCGGGCGGTCTTCGACAAGACCTTCAAGGCCAGCGACAAGTTCAAGGAGCCCGACCTCGATACGGTCGAAGTGTCGTACCTCTATTCCGACAGCGACGGCTCGTATTTCCTCGATCAGACCACTTTTGACACGCTTACTCTCACGCAGGAGAAGCTTGGAGATGCGCTCGATTTCCTGGTCGAAGGCGCTCTGCTCCAACTGGATAAATACAACGGCAACCCCATCAGCCTGCGCCTTCCGGCACAGGTGGAACTCACCGTCCAGTACACTGAGCCAGCGACCCGCGGCGACACCGCCAGCGGCAGCGTGACCAAGACCGCCAAGCTCGAGACCGGGCTCGAGATTCGTGTCCCCTTCTACATTAAAGAGGGCGAAAGAGTCAGGGTATCAACGGAAACGAAGGAGTTCGCAGGCCGGGCGTAGTACTACGCCATGGCCAGATGATGGGCGCCCTGCTTCTTGACTACCATCAAGTCCATCGCCCGGACGGCGATGTGCTCGGCGCTCACTTCCAGTTCCTTCACCAGCTCCCACGGGGCGCCTGAATCCCCAAACCGGTCCTTCACCCCGATTGCCGCGGTCATGATGGGCAGGCCATACAGCTCCGAACTCGCAGTGATGATGGAGCTGACCCGTCCCGACAGCGCTCCGATCTGATGTTCCTCGGCGGTGACCACGACGCCGGTCTCCCGGGCGGCGGACACGATTGCCGCTTCGTCCATCGGCTTGAGGGTATGCATGTTCAATACTCGCGTCTCGTACCCGAACTCGCGCTTCAATATCCACGCGGCGCGCATCGCCTCGGGCACCATCGGGCCGCATGCCACAATGGTCAGATCCTCATGCTCGTCGGCGTGATCCTGCGCGAGCCGGGTCTCGAAGGCGGAGGCAAAATCGGCCTGCTCCCGGCGCAGCCGGATCACATTTGCTTTCCCGAAGACAAAGGGTGTCTCCTCGCTGGTAATAACCGGGGTCGCCTCGCGCGCGAAGCGGATATACTTTGGCCCCACGTGCTGAAGCAACAGATGGCGCGTCGCCCTCTCGGTTTCAACGGCGTCGCAGGGGGCTACGACAACCATGTTGGGCAATCCCATCATGGCAAAAAGGTCTTCAAGCGCCTGGTGCGTGGCGCCATCGGGGCCTACGGAGACGCCGGCATGCGCTCCGGCGATGAGGACATTCAAGTTCGCATAGCAGACCGACACGCGGATCTGATCGAGATTCCGCGCTGCTGAAAATGTGGCGTAAGAGCCCAGCACCGGCAGCTTGCCTTCGCGCGCCAGTCCGGCCGCGGCAGAGGTAGCCGACTGCTCGGCAATCCCCATGCTGAACCAGCGATGCGAACGTTCGGGCTTGCCTGCGTAAAAGTCGGCGATGGTGATCGATCCGGAGATGTCCAGACCCAGGCAAACGACCCGCTCATCCGCTCCGTCAATGGCCAGGGATTTTCCAAAACCCTTGCGCGTCGGCTCCATCTTCACGTGCATGATTTCGCTGGCATTCCACCAGTAGTTGCGCGAAAACCGTGGCATCCTGGACGCGAGCCTGCGATCGACCTCCGCCTGGCAGCGACTGGCCTTCTCGAGCAGTTCGTCTACCTTCAGCCGGCCAACCAGCCCCAGTTCGATGAGCGCGGCATCGAGTTCCTTCCGGTTCGGCGCTCTTCCATGCCAGCCCGGCACATTCTCCATAAAGCTCACGCCTTTGCCCTTGACGGTGGTGGCCAAAATCGCTACCGGCTTGCCGGCCGCCATCCTGGCTTGATGAAAGGCATCCACGATCTGGCCCATGTCGTGCCCGTCAATGCGCAGCACATCCCAACCGAAGCTCTTGTATTTGGCCGCCAGCGGCTCAACTTCCATCACCTCATGGACTTTGCCGTCGATCTGCAGGCGGTTGCAGTCGACGATGGCAACTATATTGTCGAGGTGGAAGTGGCCAGCCTCCATGGCGGCCTCCCAGACCTGTCCTTCCTGCTGCTCGCCGTCGCCCATCAGGCAAAAAATCTTGTGCGTCTTTCCATCCATCCGCGCGGCCAGCGCCATACCCACTGAAATGCTGAGTCCCTGGCCCAGAGAGCCGGTCGAGACCTCCACTCCGGGCAACTTGAGCCAATGGGGATGACCCTGGAACGGCGAGCCAAGCTTACGCAGGGTCACGACGTCCTCAATGGGACAATATCCCGCCATGCCCAGCGATACATAGAGCGCCGGGGCCTTGTGCCCCGCCGACCACACGATCCGGTCGCGGTCTTCCCAGTTGGGGTTGCAGGGGTCGTGTTCGGCCGCCCTCAGGTAGAGGGCAGCGGCCAGGTCCATCACCGACAAGGTGCCGCCGGCGTGCCCCGAGCCGGCGGCGCACAGCGCCACCAGGTTGTAACCGCGCATCAGGCGCGCCGCATCTTTCAGTTTTTCAATCGAGTACTCGCGCGTCACGCGGCCTGTAACCGAATCTCTCAGCGACATCTCATTCTCCTTTGGGTGCCCCAAAACCAACTGCTTCCGAATCTTCTACAGGTGATTCGCGGCCCACGCTTCTATCCGCTTCAGTGCTTCTGTCAGGTTCTCCATTGAATTGGCCACGCTGAAGCGAACAAAGCCTTCGCCATAGCGCCCAAACGAGGTGCCCGAGAGCGCCGCCACGCCTGCCTCATCCAGCAGCGCATCCGCCAGTGCCTTCGAACTCCATCCGGTTCCCTCGATATTTGCGAAGACGTAGAACGCGCCCTTCGGCATGCGGGTGCGGAAGCCCTTGATCCGATTCAGTCCCTCGGCAAAGGCCCTGCTGCGGCGCTCGAATTCGGTGCGCATCCGGTCGACATCGCTTTGGTCGCCTTCGAGCGCCGCGATGCCTGCCCGCTGGGTGAAGCTTGCGGTGCAGGAGTTCGAATTGGTCATCAGCCTGGTCATTTGCGATGCCAGGTCGGCGCGCATCACGCCGTACCCGATGCGCCAGCCGGTCATGGCGTAGGTCTTCGAGAACCCGTCCAGCAGGATCGTCCGGTCCTTCATTCCCGGAACGCTCAGCAGCGAAAAGGGCTCTCCCTCAAACTGCAGGCGGTTGTAAATCTCATCGGAGAGCACCATGATGTTGCGGTCGCCGATGACCTCTGCCACACGCTCAATGTCCGCGCGGCTTAGCACGCCACCGGTGGGGTTCTGCGGCGAATTGATGATGATCAGCCTGGTCCGGTCGGTGATGAGCTGCGACATCTCGTCCACGTCCATGGCGAAGTCGCGTTCTTCGCGCAGCGGAATGGGTACAGCGGTTCCGCCGGCGTAGTTGATCATCGATTCGTAGATTGGAAATCCGGGATTGGGGTAGATCACCTCGTCGTCCTCGTCGATGAGAGCCAGCATGGCGAAAAACATGATGGGCTTGCCGCCGGGGACAACGACCACTTCCTCTGGCAGCACGGAGACTCCCCGCGTCCGGCTCACATAGGCGGCAATCGCCTCGCGCAGCTCCGGCAATCCGGCCGATGGACCGTAGTGCGTCCAACCCCCGCGAAGCGCTTCGACCCCAGCCTCCACCACATGTTTCGGAGTCTTGAAATCAGGCTCGCCGATCTCGAGATGAATGATGCTTCGGCCCTGCCGTTCCAACGCTTTGGCCTTGCTGAGAACCTCAAATGCAGTCTCCGTTCCCAGCCGGGCCATCCTGCGCGCCAAAACCAGCTCGTGTTCCACACCCTGCGTCGTCATCGCGTACGCTCCCTTCATCTGTCCTGATCCGGCGGTTCCCGCTGTCGCAATCCTGTCTCAGCTTAAGGCCGCAGGCATTATAGCTCGGCTTGAAAACCGCGCAATGTGATTTGACTCACTTGGAGCGGGCTCCCGCCGCCAGACGCCGCGCCGATCTCGGGGCACACAAGACGGAGCCAGGGTTTCGAGGAAGACTGCTATGAATTTATGGGGGTAGAGTAAGGGCGCCAAAGTTCCCTAGTTTCCGGCTCCCTGAAATTCTTTGGAATTCGAGTGCTTTCGCAATTTGATCGCGCGCTAGACTTCGGTACATGGCGGTTCTGGACTGGCTCATGGATTCCGATCCGGCGATTCGCTGGCAGGTGATGCAGGATCTGTTGCGTTCGCCGCTTGAGGAGATCGCAGCCGAACGCGCGCGCGTTGCGAACGAAGGCTGGGGCGCCCGTCTGCTCTCATTGCAGGGCGACGACGGTCAATGGGCAGGAGGCGCATGTTTTCCGGCGCATAGCTCGAACTGGCGCCGGGAGAATCACGGCCAGCCCTGGACTGCGACGCTGCCCACCCTTCAGCTGCTGGTCGACTTCGGGATCGACCCGGACTGTGATCGAGTGGAGCAGGCGATCCGCAAAGTCGACAAAGGCTGCCGGTGGGAACATGCCGGAGAGCCTTTCTTCTCCGGAGAAACGGAACCATGCATCAATGGCCGAACCGTCACCATTGGTGTCTACTTCGGACGCGATATCGGCCTTCTGGTTGAACGGCTGCTCGGAGAGCAACTTGAAGATGGCGGCTGGAATTGTGAGACGGAAAACGGCTCGGTTCGTTCGTCCTTTGCGACCACTATCAACGTCCTGGAGGGCCTGCTGGCGTATGAAAAGGCCACCGGCGCGTCACCGCGATTGAAGGCTGCCCGGCAGCGTGGAGAGGAATACCTTCTGGAAAGGGCCCTCTTCCGGCTTAAAACGACGGGGGAAATCGTAAACCCTTCGTGGCTGCAGTTTTCATTCCCGCCGCGCTGGCGATACGACGTCCTGCGTGGCCTGGAGTATTTCCGTGCGGCCGGAGGCGTCCCGGATAAGCGCCTTGAGGAAGCCGTTCAACTTGTCAGGTCGAAACAACAGTCCGATCACCGTTGGCTCTTGGAGAATACGCATCCAGGCAGGGTTCATTTCGAGCTCGAGCAGAGAGATGGCCAGCCGAGTCGCTGGAATACGCTCCGGGCATTGCGCGTCCTGAATTGGTACGAAGGACACTGAATCCGGGGGCCGTGTCGGCGACCCTCCGACGATCCGATGTGCCGCTGATTCAACCGGCGTTAATAATTCCCGGGCGGGGCGACGGCTAGCATAGGCGCTAGCGGTCGCTGACACCAGGCCCGCAGCGCCAGCGATTTTCTTCAGGAACAACTACTTCAGGTAGGCGTGCACCAGATCGATCAGGTCTTCGGCCAGCTCCGGGGCGATCTGTTCCTTGGCGCCGTCCACAAGGTGGAAACGAATATGCGTCTCGAGCACTTCGCCCATCAGCCCGTTCACGCCGCCGCGCACCGCCGCCAGCAACATCAGCTGGCCGCCGCAGTCCTCGTCTGCCGCGAGCGAGCGCTCGACGGCATCCAACTGGCCGCGCACTTTTCTCACCCGTTGCAGCAGCTTGAGCTTTTCGCGTTCGTGAGTCGACATTTGCGCTTCTCCTTCGCTTGACAATACCCACCCCGGGTATAGTATTTACCCAGTGGGGGTATTGCTTCCCTATTCCCAATTCTATGCCTCGCTGCCGGCCCAATCCGTCCCTGTTTGTGATGCCGAGCCTGGCGTGCATTTGCTTCCTCGCCACCGCCCTCGCCGCGGGGCAGGATCCGGCCGGCTTGCCCATGGCGCCCGCTCCTCAACTGGCGGAGCAGGCTCTTGATGCGGTCCTGTTCGAGCGACCACTGGTGAGCTTCGACCTCGCAACAAGCGACTCGGCCGCGCTCGGAGGTCAGCCCCAGAACTCGCCCACGCTGACCATGGCGCCTCACTCAGAGAGCGCCCGCTACTGGGTTTCAGGACAGGCAAACAGCATCTTCCAGATGCACGGCCATTTTCACTCCCCGTATGAAGGCACCAACAGCCTGCGCGACATCTTCGAATACAAGGCTTCAGAGGTGGCGACACTCTACCTTGGCTACCAACTGCAGCCCAACAGGCGCTTCAACACCGACCTGATTGTCGATTTTGAGAACGCCGGAGGCCGAGGCATCTCGCAGGCGCTGGGGCTGGCGGGCCAGACCAACCTGGACGTGGTGCGCAATCCCAACTTGAGTTCGACGCCTTACCTTGCCCGAGGCGAAATTCACCAGATCATTGGCCTGACCCATGAGATGGTCGACCAGGATCGCAGTCCGTTCGCGCTGGCCACCAAGGTTCCGGTGCGGCGGTTCGAAATTCGCCTGGGCAAGATGAGCCTGCCGGACACATTCGACATCAACTCCGTGGGAACCGACAGCCATCTGCAATTTACCAATTGGACGATCGACAACAACGGCGCATGGGATTACGCTGCCGACACCCGCGGCTACACGGTGGCGGGAATCCTTGAATACGACGACCGAATCTGGTCGGCGCGCTATGGCCTTGCAGCCATGCCGATCATCGCCAACGGCATCGACCTGGATTGGGCAATCAGCCGCGCCAGTGGGCAGAACTTTGAATTCGAATTGCGCAAAGGCCTGTTCTCCACGCTGCTCGACGCCAAGCGTCAGGGCGCGATTCGTGTTCTGAGCTACGTAAACCACGCGCACATGGGCGACTATCGCGAGTCGGTAGAGCAGTACACCTCCGGCCGGGTTGCCACGCCGGACATCATCAGCACCGAGCGCTTCGGGGCGGTGAAGTATGGTTTTGGCCTGAACACCGAGCAGGAGGTTACTGACAGCCTCCGCTTATTTGGCCGCTTTGGCTGGAACGAAGACCAGCACGAATCGTTTGCTTACACCGAGGTGGGCCAGACCGTACTGTTCGGCGGCGATTACAACGGCCGCGACTGGCGGCGGCCAAACGATAAGCTGGGTGTCGCCTTCGTCTCGAACGCCATCAAGCGCGACCATCAGAATTATCTTCACTTAGGCGGCCTGGGTTTTCTCCTCGGCGATGGCAATTTGACCTACGGGCGCGAGAATATCCTCGAGTGGTATTACAACGCTCATCTGTGGCGCGGACTGTATGGAGCGGTCGGCGGAGACTTTATCGACAATCCGGGATACAACCGCGATCGGGGCCCTTTGTATGTGGGAACGGCGCGGGTTCACATTGACTTCTGAAGTTCGCGCGAGCGCTGTGGACGGCGTGCAGGCGCCACGCAATGCTGCCGATTAATCTCTGGGATAGGCTTTCATCAAAGCTACACGCGCAATGTTGCAATCTACCATAAAGGTTGGTTGAAAGATGCAATCGCAGCAGGCCGGGCCCCGGGCAGACAAGCAACGTCAAGTTGGCGGAAGAGTCGCTTTCAGGCGATACTCGATTCTTCTGGCCTCTTTGCTTCTGATTCATAGCGCCGCGCCGCAAGAGGTGAAAAGCCCGCGGGACGGAATCGGGGGCTTTCGCACCATTCAAGTTGCGTCACTTGGGGATGGAATCGGCGCCGATGCGCTACGCGCTCGAGTCATCAATCGCCTGCAGAGAGACGGCCGGCTCAAAATTGTCGAAGACCGGTCTGCCGCGGACGTCATCCTGCGTGGATCCTCGAGCATCTGGGCTACCGGCGCCATGGCTTTCAACCCGCATTCCAAAGCCGCCAGAGAGGTCAGTTACCAAGGCTATCTCTCTGTCGAACTCCTCGGGAAAGCCGACCAGACTCTTTGGTCCTACCTGGTGACGCCGAGCCGTTTCCGCACCGCGAGCATCACCGATGACCTCGCCGATCACGTCGTCGCGCGATTGCTGGATGCGCTCGCGACTGGCGCCGCAGGCTCCAGTTCTCCAATCGCAGCCTCACCCGGAGCGGGTGTAGCTTTGCACGCGGCCGGCGCAACGCTTCCCGCGCCGCTTTACAGGAAGTGGATCGAGTCCTCGGGCATGAGGGTCACTTATGACGCCATCGGCTCGGAAGCCGGTATTGCACGGCTGGCGGAAGGCAAGGTCGATTTCGCGGCATCGGATATGCCGCTGAAGCCAGGAGATAGTTCCGGGAACCTTCGCGTCATTCACTTTCCGACGGTGCTGGGAGGGGTGGTGCCCATCTTCAATCTTCCTTCGACCGGCCGCACCTTGCGATTGACGCCTGAGATTCTCAGCGGAATCTACTCCGGCGCAATTCGCAAGTGGAATGATCCGCGGATTATTGAAATCAACCGCGGCGCGCGCCTGCCCGACTCCGATATAGCGGTCATCTACCGATCCGATGGCAGCGGCACAACTTTTGTCTGGACAAGTTATCTCTCCCTCTCCAGCCCCCAGTGGAAGAGTTCTGTCGGCGCCGGCGTCCGCGTCCGATGGCCGGTTGGCGCAGGTGCTTCGGGTAACGAAGGCGTAGCGGAACTGGTGGCGAAGACGCCGAACTCCATTGGTTACGTGGAACTGATCTACGCCATCCAGCACGAGCTGAGTTACGCTTCGGTGCGCAATGCCGCCGGGGAATTCATCAAAGCCGACCTGGCGAGCATTACCGCAGCCGCGGCCGGCGCCAGCGTGTCGCCGGGTGAGGAATTTCGCTCCTCAATTCTCGACTCTCGCAACAAGGGCGCCTATCCCATCAGCACCTTCACATGGCTGCTGATTCCAGCGGAAGGAGTAAGCCCGGAGAAGCGCTCGGCCATGGCCGATTGGCTCAAGTGGGCATTGACTTCCGGGCAGAAGCAGTGTGCATCTCTGGGCTACGCGCCCCTGCCGAGCGAAATCGTGAACAGCGAACTAAAGTCGGTAAGCAAATGGAAGATGGGCGGTCAGTGATCCGCGCTTCTGCGGCTGCGGCGCGGTTCAATTTCCCGGCGGCGCCTGGCTTGGCGTCTTGTCCGGCAGCGCGTAGATGACTTCACCCGGCTTGGCGTAGTGCAGTTTCTCGCGTGCTTCGTGCTCGATTGCGTCGGGATCGGACTTGAGCTTTTCAATCTGGTCGCGCATCGCGGCGTTTTCCCGCTGCAGATCCTGGATCTGTTGCTGTAACAGTCTGTCTTCAGTACGTTCCTGGCGCCACACTGACAGCCCGTGTTTGCCGTGGATGACGTGCCAGGTCATCAGCAGCGCAAGCGCCACTGCGACCGCCGTCCCGGCCGGACGCCACATGCCGACCGCCAAGGCCAGCAACCTCATGCTCAAGGATGCGCGCGGTTCAATCTTTGCTGCTGTTTCGGTACGCGATATCTCGTCTTGCATTCGTCCCCAATTCGCTTAGGAAAGCACAAACTTCTCAGCCGCGGCCTTCAGCGCTTCCATGTCGTGCTCGCTGCGGGCTTCAGTATAGGCACGCACCACCGGCTCGGTGCCCGAGAGCCTGTAGCAGACCCAGGAACCATCGTCCAGAATCAGCTTCAGACCATCCGTGCGCACCACGCTCGAGACCTTGCGCCCGCTTAGCTCCGTCGGATCGGCCTTTAACTTCTCAGTGAACGCGGCTTTCACCTCCGGGGTCAAGCGGAAGTTCTCGCGAACGGGATAATAGGAACCAACCTTGCCAAACAGTTCCTGCAACTGCACGCCCAGGCTCTTGCCGCGAGTGGCCACCATCTCGGCCACCAGCAGGCCGGCAATCACCCCATCTTTCTCCGGAACGTGTCCGCGGATGGTCAATCCGGCCGATTCCTCGCCCCCGATGGCAATCTTGTCGCCGTTGATCAACTCGCCAATGTATTTGAAGCCCACCGGGGTTTCGTAGAGCGGCACCTTGTGGTATTCGGCCAACGCATTGATCAGGTTGGTGGTGGCCACGCTCTTGGCGACTCCGTTTTTCCAGCCGCGCGTCTCCACCAGGTAGTCGAACAGCAGCGCAATCACGTAGTTGGGCTGCAGAAACGTTCCGTCGCCGTCCACAATGCCGAAGCGGTCCGCATCGCCGTCGGTGGCGATGCCGATCGCCGCGCCGATTTCCTTCATCTTTCTCTTGGCATCGCCGAGAAGGTGGTCGTCGGGTTCGGGAGCATGGCCGCCGAACAAAACATCGCGGTAGTCATGCACGGTTTCAACCGGGACGCCGGCTTCGCGCAGCAGATCGGAGCTATAGCCGCGGCCGGCGCCCCAGAAGGGGTCGTATACGACACCGATGCCTGATTTGGCGATCGCCTTCAGGTCAACCAGTTCGGCCAGTCGCTTGAGGAACGCCGGCTTGACGTCGGCCGTCTCTCCTTCGGGGGGCTCTGCTTTTGGAATGGGTTCGTTGCTGGTTTGAAGCGCCGCAATGGCCGCCTCGATTTGTTTTGTCACCTCGGGCAGGGCGGGTGCGCCGTCGGGTGTGGAAAACTTGATGCCGTTGTATTCCGGCGGATTGTGCGAGGCGGTGAAGTTGATGGCGCCGGAGGTCTTGAGGGTGCGCACGGCATAGGAGATGGCGGGCGTGGGCGCGGGCTCGGGAATCACGATTGGCGTGACGCCGGCTCCGGCGAGAACCCCCGCCGCCTCGGCCACAAAGCTCTCACCCAGAAATCGGGGATCGCGGCCTACCAGCACCCGGTGCGGACCGGGCTGCGATTTGACATAGGCGGCAATCCCCGCCACCGCCAGCCGGATGTTGGCCACGGTGAACTCATCGGCCACAATTGCGCGCCAACCAGAAGTGCCAAACTTGATCGCTGTCGTCATGATCATGCTCCGTTTACGGCCCATTGTGGCAGACCGCAAAATCCATGATAACTGGGATGCATGGAAGGCAAAGGCAAGCAGTTGCGGTACTCTTCTAAGATCACCTGTGGGAGGATCCCATGCCTGAGTCGAAGCTGGAAGCACGGATCGTGCTCACAACCGCCGCCAATCCGGACGAAGCGGCGCAACTCGCTCGAATCCTGGTTGAAGAGCGGCTGGCCGGCTGCGTTACGCTGGTTCCGAGCGTGCAATCCATCTACCGCTGGCGGGGCGAAATAGAGTCTTCCACCGAAACGTTGCTGCTCCTGAAGACCGGCCATGATCAATTGGCCGCGCTTAAAGCACGTATCCACGAGTTGCACAGCTATGAGGTTCCGGAATTCCTGGTGCTGGACGCGAGTTCCGGCAGCCACCCTTACCTGGAATGGCTCCATGCCGGGCTTCGAACTCCTTAGCAGGCTGCGGAAAAGTTATTCAAGATTCAATCCCTCAAGGCTTTGTAACAGGGCATGACAAAAGGGCGTTCTGAAAACAAATAAGTTATTGGTTTTTCAAGGGGCAGAACGGGCAGCATGGGCAGCATGGGCAGCTTGGGCAGATCTCAAGCACAAATTAGCACAAAAGTCCGGCACAGAACGGCAGCATGGATCGGCCGAAACTTCCGATTTGGCGACAACACGGTTGCAATTTCGGAATCGGCAATTCCGCCTGCCTTCGCGCTGTCATCCAGAGGAGCGCAGCGACGAAGGATCTGCCCTGAAAATTCATGCGGTCTCGGATGTCAGGTTGACTTGCAGGCCGAGGCTCTGCAGTCTGCGCACGTGGAACCGAATGAGGTGCTTGGCCCGCATCCGATCGAGGAACTGTGAGCCGAGGTCGCGATAGGCAGTTCCCTCCTTGAGCATGTGATAGATAACGGTGAGCAGTGAGTGGGCCACTGCGACCAAACCTCGCTTGCGGCCTCGACGATGCATGAGGTTGCGAGCGTGGGCCTGGAAATAGCTGTCTTTCTTGTGGCTCGCCGCCCAGGCCGCCTGCACCAGAGCTTGTCGTAACCATCGGCTGCCCTTGGTGGTTTTGCCACTGCGTTTCTTGCCCGCACTCTCGTTGTTGCCCGGGCAGATGCCCGCCCAGGAGGCCAGATGCGCATCGGTCGGAAACGGTGTCACATCTGGGCCGATCTCGGCGAGCAACACCTCGGCGACACGCCGATCAACTCCCGGTATCGCATCCAACTTCTCCAGAACAGGCAACTGAGGGCGCGTCGGTTCCGCGATCCTCTCGTCCAGCCGTGCGATGAACTGCTCGGTCGCCTTCAACTGATCCAGCAACAGCCCTAGCATCCAGCGGTGGTGTTCGGTGAGCTTGCCATACAGAGCTTGCTCCAGTTGCGGAATCTTGGCCCGCAGCCGCCGCTTGGCCAGATCGGCCAACTGCGCAGGATCATCCTGGCCAGCCACCATCGCTTCCAGCATCAACCGGCCGGATGCACCAACTACGTTGCTGGCCACCGAACCCAGCTTCACGTTGGCGTCTTCCAGCACCTTCTGAATGCGATTCGAGATACGGTTCGCCTCATCGACCAACTGCGTCCGCTGCCGGGTAAGGTCGCGCAGCTCGCGTTGCGAGCGTGGAGGGATGAAACTGCCTCTCAGCAGCCCGTGCTGCAGCAACTGCGCAATCCACTGACAATCCTTAATGTCTGTCTTGCGTCCGGGGACGTTCTTCAGGTGTTGGGCGTTGGCCAGCAGAATCTCAAACCTCTCTTCGAGGATGTTGAAGATCGGCTTCCAGTACACCCCAGTCGATTCCATCGCCACGTGCGTGACGCGCAGCGATGAAAGCCAATCAGACATCTCCATCAGTTCACGCGTCGTGGTTCCCCAGTGGCGAACCTCATGCTCCACCTTGCCGCCTGCGCTTGTCCGGCGAACGCAGGCCTCCACGCTGTCCTTGTGTATGTCCAAACCGGCACAGCAGCCGAGAATGACCTCCATAGATCCTCCTTCAGCGATCTGCGCAGAGGATATCGGCAATCAGGTTCAGTCTGCCCTGCGTGCTTAACGTTCAGCTACAGTCTTGGTTACGTGGCGACATCCAGGACAGACTGCGGTGCGGGCTACAAAGGCTCCACAGATCCTCGTCCTTCGCCTGCGCCAATCGCTTACCCTATTTTCATGGCCTTGGCTGGCCCGCAGGGCCATCTATGACTGCGGTTGTTCCTGGGACCTCAAACTGGCGAAACTTCCGAATCGGCGACGATACCACCGCGTTACCTCCCGTAGGGAGGACCGATAATAGCCCAGGACAAGCGAAGCGCAGTCCTGGGTTAGCGGCAGAAGAGAATTGCAGCCCCGTAGGGGCGCGCGAAACAGTCAAGCAGGCCGATACTTCCGAATTGACGACAATCCGCTCGCCAAAGCTCGTGTGCCAAGGATTGTCGCGTTCTACCGTAGTCCACGTAGTGCTCTTCGTTGAGTTGCCAAACCTACGACGTAACCGCATATTCGTTTTGTCTCCTCGCCCATAAAAGGCGCGAGTTGATCTGCATTCGCTGCAAATCCAAGCCATTCGCCGACCTCAATGCGGATCAGGTTCTCAAGGCCGGCGTCTTCGCTTGCAGCTGCATCTTCGAGGTATTCGCAGAGCGCACTAATCATGCTGGCGTTGCCACTGTTCAAAGCGACTTCCAAAGACGGCACTAGAATGTCCCCGAAAACGACGTAGGGCAACGGTTCTTCATCCGCCAGGTATGCGAGTTGAGACTGGTAAAGGACCTCAAGTTGCGGAATGCGCTTAAACAGTTCAGGAATAGCGGATTCGTACTTCATTGTTGAAATCATAGCCCTCAATCAACGCTCAGTTGGGCCGGGGGCATTATGATGCTGGAGTATTACCGCCCATGCGGAAGTTTCGGGCAGTCAACCGGTATATGCGTTCCTGCGAAGAGTCGGCACAAATTTAGCACAGAAAGCGTTTCGTTCACGCATGAATCGGAGGCAGTTCGAAACCCCGCCTTGTAACAGGGCACGACTTCAGTCGTGCCGCTAAAGCCAATCAGTGCTGGGCTTCAGCCCCTGCAAAGGCCAAATCTGAAAACTTCAAACCTGGACTTCTCCCGCAGCCTGTTAGGGTAGATGACCGTCGAGCGTTTGAAATCGGCTCTGAGTCTCGGCAAATTTCCGTGGCCAACCTGCATCTCTCACACATGCAGCCTTCTTCTATGAGGGCGCGCCGGCTTTCCCCGCTCAACCGGCAGTGCGCACAATTAACCACCGGACGCGCACAATGGAAGTGGGAGAATTCCATGTCCGCTTCCGCGTGTCGCCGTCGCTCGGTTTTAATTCTCGGGTTTTCCGCGTTCCGTACCCCTTTGGGGACCCCCACCCCCCCCTCACCCAGGAAAAAGGTCGGTCCCGCAGCCTCGTTCGATGTAACTACAATGAAATCAATATATTCGAAACCGCATCCCGTTACCATTCGGTAAACAAAGCCGTCAATTTAGGTCGATTTTCGTTCATTTTCGGCCTCTTCCGGTCGATTTTCGACGCGAAAGAGGCTCAAATCAGCGTAGTTCGGGGAGGTCTTTCGAACATGAGAACTCGGTTTTGAATGTTGAGCGCCGCGACGGATTGGCTATCCCTTTCCCCAACCCCCTCCGCCGGGCGAGTCGATAATGAGCCGATCTCCGCAGGCGAGCTCGAGCGAGCATTTGCCGGGGAGGACTTGCTCTGCGCCTTTACGGACGAGCGTGGTTCTGCCGGGCGCACCGTCTTCTCCGCCTGCCAGGCCCCATGGACGCGTCTGGCGACGGTCGGCGAGGAGAGTGACCCGGGAGTCGGCGAGCAGTTGGATTTCGCGCACCAGTCCGTCGCCGCCACGGTGCAGCCCATCTCCGCCCGATCCGCGGCGAAGTGCGTAGCGGACCATGCGGAGGGGATAAGCGTACTCAAGGGCTTCGACCGGCGTGTTGAGGGAGTTGGTCATGTGAGCGTGATGGCCGCTTGCGCCGGGGCTGGTTGGCGAGCCGCCCAGGCCGCCTGCGATTGTCTCGTAGTAGGTGTACGGAGAGCCGGAGCGGGGATCGATGCCGCCGATAGTCAGGTTGTTCATGGTGCCCGAACTGGCTGCGGGAATGCGGTCCGGCAGGGCCTGAGCCAATGCTCGCAGGAGCGTATCCACGATGCGCTGGGAGGTCTCCACATTGCCACCGGCTACGGCGGCCGGGGGCAAGGCATTGACAACACTTCCCTCGGGCGCAACGACTTCGACCGGGCGCATCAGCCCCGAGGTTGCCATGGCGCCGGCCGGCAACAGGCAGCGGAAGACATAAAACACAGCCGACCAGGTGATGGCGTAAACAGCATTGATGTTGCCTGCGACCTGCGCATCGGTGCCTGTGAAGTCGACAACCGCCTTCCGCAGGGCAGGATCGTTGCTCACCTTCACGCGAATGGCGATGGGGCCGGGACCCACGCCATCGTCGTCGAGGAAGTCCTCGGCCTGCCAGTGGCCCGCGGGCAGCGCTGCCAACAGGGCCTGCATCAGCCGTTCAGAGCCCTCGATGCCGGCGCGAATCCCGCGGAGCAGACGGGTGCGGCCGAAGCGGCGCACCAGTTCCAGCATCCGCGCAACGCCCACGCGGCAGGCCCCCAGTTGGGCAGTCAGGTCGCCCTCGCGCTCCTTGGGCGTGCGCACATTGGCCAGCAGAATCGCAAGCACCTGCGCATCCATCTTTGCTGCCTGCATCAGCTTGACGGGAGGAATACGAATTCCTTCCTGCGCGATCTCGCGGCAGGGACCCATGGAGCCGGGGTACATGCCGCCTACGTCGGCGTGGTGGGCGCGGTTGGCGACATAGAATGCGGGGTTGGCTTCGCGGGGGAGAAAGACGGGCGCGACCATAGTGATGTCGGGCAAGTGGGTCCCGCCGCGGTACGGGTCGTTAAGCAGGGCCACGTCACCCCGCCGAAGTTTCATAGCCTTGAGGATCGCGCTTACCGACATGGGCATTGATCCCAGGTGAACGGGCATATCGTCGCCCATGGCGATCAAGTCGCCGTCGGCTGAAAAGACCGCGGAGGAGTAATCACGCCGCTCCTTGATGTTGGGAGAAAAGGCTGTGCGGCGCAACGCCGCGCCCATTTCGACGGTAATGGAGTGGAGTGCGTGGCCCAGCACGGCAACCTCGGCTGGATCGGGATCGCGATGCCTCATGGGCGTCCTCCGCTCTTCGTTTTGGATTTTGATTTCCGCTCCAATACCAGGTTGCCGAAGCCATCCACAGCGGTTGCCCAGCCCATGGGCACCCATGTGGTGGCGCTCAACTCCACGATGACGGCTGGACCGAGGACGACGTCGCCGGGGCGAAACAACGACCGGTCATAGAGCGTCGCGCGACGCCAGCGGCCGCGTTCAAAAACCCGATGTGCGCCGATACGCGCCTGTCGGCCATCGCCACGAGTCAAATGAGAGGTCAGCGGCTTGGATCTTCGCGTCCGAACAACTGACTGCACGCGGAGGGTGACAATCTCGACAGCGCGGGATGTGTCTGCATATCCGTAAGCTCGTTCGTGCTGGCGGTGAAACCGGGCCACGGCATCCGCGCTCCAATCGATACGCAGCTCGAAGCCCTGGCCGCGGTAACGCACGGCAGCAGAGCGCTTGAGTGACGACGGCTTCGCACCTTCCGCACGAAAGGCCTCTCTGGCTTCGTTCTCCAATTCTCTATAGACTCGGGAAATCTGCGGGCTGCCGGGCGCCAGCATCACGGTGCGGGAGAACTCGCGTCGCAGGTCGGCATCCAGAATACCGAGAGCCGAAAGCGCGCCGGGAGCCCCAGGCACGAGGACTCTCCTCACATTGAGTGCCGAGGCCAGTTCGCAGGCGTGCAGCGGTCCCGCGCCCCCGAAAGCCAGCAGCGTGAAGCTGCGAGGGTCGTGTCCGCGCTCGACTGAAACCCGCCTCAGGGCGCTCTCCATCCGGGCATTGGCGACGCGAACGATTCCCTCGGCCAGTTCCTCAACCGAGGCAAAGCCGCTGTCAGGCCCGCAGACGCCGGCCAATGCCTGCCGGGCAAGGTCCGGGTTGAGCCGCAGCGCCCCACCCAGGAAGTGCTCGGGATGAATCCGGCCCAGCACCACGTTGGCGTCGGTCACGGTTGCGCCGTGGCCACGGCCGTAGCACGCGGGACCGGGATCAGCGCCCGCGGATTGCGGTCCCACCTGCAAGCCTCCGGCCGCGTCGATACATGCCAACGAGCCGCCGCCCGCTCCGGCGGTGTGGATGTCAAGCATGGGCACGGACACAGGCAGACCGGCGACCTGGCCCTCGGTGGTGGTGGGCGGCTCACGGCTCGCGTCAAGCAAAGCAACGTCGGTCGAGGTGCCTCCCATGTCAAAGCTGAGCACCTGCTCAATGCCCGCGGCACGGGCCACGCTGAGCGCGCCGATCACGCCGCCCGCAGGGCCGGAGAGTATGGTTCGCACCGGCTCCCGCGCTGCTGCCCGCGCAGACAGGATGCCTCCCGAGGATTGCATGATGCTGAGCCCCGCGCCCCACTTAGCCAATCCACGTTCCAGGCCGCCAATGTAACCTTCCATTCGCGGCGCGAGATAGGCGTTCAGCGTGACCGTGGAAGCACGTTCGTACTCGCGGAATTCCGGCAGAATACGGTGAGAGAGCGAGAGCGGCAGCCCCAGCGACAGCAGAGCCAACTCTACGGCACGTTCATGGGCCGGATTGGCGAACGAGAAAAGAAGCGAAACGGCAACCGACTCCGCATGGGAGTCTCGAATCTTACGACGCAGTCCCGCCAACGCAGCTTTTGTCGGTGCGCGAAGCACTGCGCCCTCGGCCGAAATCCGTTCGGGCAATCCGAAGCAGCAACCTTCATCCGCGACGGGAACCGGCCGATGAACATTCCAGTCGTAGAGGCTGGGCCGGGCCTGGCGGCCGATGGCCAGCGTATCTTCAAACCCGGCCGTGGTCACAAAGGCCACGCGCGCGCCTTTGCGCTCCAGCAGCGCATTGGTGGCTACGGTAGTTCCGTGACGCACCTCAACCGAGATTGCGTCGGTACTTTGGATGATTTTCTCGACGGCGCTCAGAATTGCGCGGCCGGGATCATCAGGAGTAGACGGCAGCTTCAAGACCTCGATCCGGCCGCCGGCGCGATAGACGCAGTCGGTGAAGGTGCCCCCGGTGTCGATGGCGATAACAAACCGCTGAATGCGCTGCGCGGACATTATCTGTCAACATATCAGTTTCGCCCCATCTGCTATAGACCCGCGTACTGAACAATGAGAGATTGGATTTTTACAGTTACTACGGCCGGGAAATTCCAATCGCCTTATGAGCCACACCGACAAGCCCGTCCAAGCTTTCCGATGGAGCGCAACGACATCCGCGCAGCGCCTGGTGCTGCTTGCCGCCGGCCTGGGCTGGATGCTCGACGCATTCGACGTGATGCTTTACTCGATTGTGCTGGCGACGCTGATGCGCGCCTTTGACATGAGCCGGACCACCGCCGGCCTATTGAACGCGCTCACGCTGGTGGCTTCTGCATTGGGCGGGTTGCTCTTCGGCATCCTCGCAGACCGCTTTGGCCGGAGGCGGATGCTCAGCCTCAGTATCCTGGTCTACTCCGTGCTGACGTTTGCCTGCGGACTCTCCACCAGCATCATGGGACTGGCGATATGCAGGTTTTTGCTTGGATTAGGTATGGGCGGAGAGTGGAACACCGGCGCCACGCTGGTCGCCGAGACCTGGCCGCCAGCCCTGCGCGGCCGCGCGCTGGGCATTGTGCAAAGCAGTTGGGCAGTGGGCTACGCTCTGTCTGCCGTGGTCGCCGGGCTGATCCTTTCCCACTTCGGTTGGCGCTGGGTCTTCTTTGCCGGCATCCTGCCCGCCGCGGCGGTGCTTTGGATTCAGCGCAGCGTCCCTGAGCCGCAGCTTTGGGAGAAGGCGCGGATGGCTGTCGCCCAAAACAAGAGTGCGAAGCGCGCGGCCCTTCGTCGATCCTTACGGCCATTGATGGCGCTCACGCTGGCCAATACGTTTGGCATGTTTGGCTGGTGGGGCCTGTTCACCTGGATCCCGGCCTACCTGGTTCTGCCGGTCGCACAGAACGGCCGCGGCTTTACGACGTTGAGCCTCACCGGCTTTCTCGTGGTAGTCAACCTGTGCGGAATGCTTCCCGGCTATCTTCTCTTTGGGGTTGTTGCCGATCATTTCGGGCGGCGATGGACCTTCGTCGGCTACCTTGCAGCCGCCGCCTTCGCAGTACCGCTTCTTGCGGCGGCCCACAAGCCTGCCTTTATTATTCTTTTCGCCAGCATCGCCGCATTCTTTGGTACTGGATTCTTTACTGGTTCAGGGATTATCGGCAGTGAGCTGTTTCCTACCAAGGTCCGCGCCACGACCCTCGGTCTCTCTTACAATGTGGCCCGCGGGCTCAGCGCCCTGGCGCCTCCGACCATCGGGGCTCTGAGTGAGCGAAGGGGCTTGTCGTGGGCCTTCGGCGCCAGCGCCCTAGCCTTCGCTGCTGCTGCGCTCGTCGGCATGTTTTTACCTGAGACTCGCGGTGTTGAACTTGAGTGATGCGAGGGAACACTGAAGCCTTTCTTCATGTGCGGTACCCCTCAAAATAACTCCGGCTAAACTTTTGCGGACTTCATGCTTTCTTCATGCTGGGCGCGTCATCATCAATTGAAGATTGCTGTTTCTTAACACCGGGGATTCTTCGCCTGTTCGAAGTCCAGCGGTATCCTCGTTCCTCATCCTCTAACTGACGGTACAACCGACCATACCTGCGAAGTTAACATCTCATGCCTTGCGAGGAACGCCGTGCGCAGTGGAGAGCCCTGTCGCATAACTTAGCTGTCGACGGTTCGTCAATGGCATCCACTCAAGACGACTTATGAACATCCTATGGTTGCCTTACGAGTCATTTATGACTCCGCGAATCTAATAGCAAATAGGGCCGGAGTAGTGATTGCAACTTACTTCGGCATCCAAAAACGTCTTACGAGGTTCGACAGCGAGCTGCCATCTGGCGGCGCGACACTCGAAGTGTGTAAATACGATGAAGTTATCGGTTTTCAATGTCAGTGCCATTTCATCCACTGAACCCCGCAGAAAGCGAGAGGCAAATATGAGAACTAGTCCTTGGAAAGCCGTGACGCTGGCATTGGTGACCTTCGGCGTGACATGTATAGGAGCGGCGCAGACCGCTACACCAGCTACGGGACAACGTGTTATGGTAGCGCGCTCCGTACCGCCGGACGCCGCCGACGCCAAGATCGCCCCAGCAGGCACAACATCGGCTGATGCCCCGGCGCAACCTCAGCTCACGGTGGAACAGGAGATAGCGATTCTCAAGAAGCGGATTGAGCAGCTCGAGACCGAAGTCAAGCAAAATAGCGATGCTGCCGTCGAGACTCGTCGCGAGGCCGATGCGCTCTCGGCTGCCGAGAAGCAGTTGGTTGGCGGAAATGCGGCTCCCGTAATGAGCGCGTCGATTCCCGCCGTGCCTGCTTCATCGCTCACCCAAACGTCACAGACTCCGGCGCCTCCTCCTCCGCCCGATCCTCATGCGCCGGCATTCGCCGATTGGGATTGGACCTGGCTCAACGGCAACCCGCGCAACAAGGATGTAGCTTTCGACTCCAAGTTCTTCACGCCTGAAATCCGCGCCGACATCACCTATAACTACGACTTTAACAAGCCGATCGACGACACCATGAGCGGATCGAGCGAATTGTTCCGCACCAACGAAATCCAATTGGAGCAGTTCGGCCTGGGAGGCGACTTTCACCTCGACCACGCCCACGCGCGCTTCATGACACAGTTCGGCATGTATTCCACCGCGACCGTCCGCAACGACCCGAGCTACTCCAAAGGCCAGTGGGATATCGCAGACGCCGATCGTTATCTTTCAGAGGCATACGGCGGTTACCAGATCACGAATAAGATGCATGGCATCAACCTCGATGCCGGTATCTTCATGTCGTATGTAGGGCTTTTTAGCTACTATAACTTCGATAACTGGGCCTATCAGCCATCCTATGTTTCCTCTAACACCCCGTGGTTCTTTGAGGGCATACGACTCCAGTTCTTCCCGACTCAGCACTTGAAGATCGAGCCCTGGATTATCAACGGCTGGCAATCGTATGGTTCTTCCAACTCGCGCAAGGGGCTTGGCGGCCAGATCAAGTGGACACCCTACCCGTGGATGAACATCATCAGCAATAACTATGGTCTTGGTCACGACGATTTCTACGTCACCAACCGCGGCCGTCTGCACACCGACAACAGCATCGAGATCAAATACTACGATAAGCCCGGCAAAACACTGGACAAGATGGCCTTCAGCTTTACAGGCGACCTGGGGTGCGAGTTTGGACCCACCTTAAACGAGTCGAATGGCTATTCTCAAGCAGGCGTTTCCTGCCTTGGCAACAGAACTCAATCTGCGGCGTCCGCAGGCACCTCAGCGCCGGTGGTCAATCCCAAGCAGAGCTTCGCCGGATGGATGATCTACAACCGCCTCTGGACAGATCACGACCGTAACGGCTTCACGATTGGCGCAGGGCAGATCAATAATCCCGGCCGCTATCTGGTGCTCGTTCCGCCAATCAATGGCGAAACGGCGACGTCTTCGGCGCTCAACTCGCCCTACTTTACCGGCAATCCGGGTAACCCGTTCAAGGCGTGGGACACGACGCTGACTTATGACTACATGCCGGTGCAGTGGCTGACCTGGCGCTGGGAGTACGGTTACCGGCACTCGAGCGTGCCTTACTGGTCGGGGCATGGAGGCATGACTCCACCCGCCTATCTAGGGGCGGCAACCGGCGTGAACAACGGCTCGCCAAGCGACTTCGCCTGCATGGACGGCTCCGCCGTTCCGGGAGGCGGACAGGTTACCTACTCAGGACTGACACCGTCAGCTCCTGCTGCCGTGTATGCCTATTGCGGCACCGCCTCTGGATCCGGCTTCAATGGCCACGGCGGGGTATGGTTTCCCGATCTGCGAAAGGATGAACAGTATGTCGATATCGATCTGATGGTTAAGTTCTAACTCCCTGTGCCTCAAGTTGGCTTCATGCTTTCTTCATTTGACAACCGCAATTCTGAGCGTGAAGGAGGATAAAGTAATGACTCTCAAAATGCAGGTTGGAGTTACGTTAGTTGCAATGACCTTAAGCGCAGGTATCACGCGCGCGGAAGCCCCTTTGGTCGGGGACTACTCTCATGCCGAGGTGGCGGAAATGATCCGCGCCGCGCACACCCAGCAACAATATGAGAACTTAGCTGGATATTACCGCGGGCGGCAGCAGACTTTTGAACAAAAGGCGCAAGCGGAGAAGATGGAGTGGGAACGCTTAGGTGGGAATGCTTACAGCCACGCCGCCAAGTATCCTCGGCCCGCCGACGCTTTGCGGAGCGACTATGAGCAACTGAAGCATAAAGCTCAACAAATGAGCCAGCGAGCGGCTTATTATGAGTCTCTGTCGGCCAGCGCGGGACAATAATACGGCCCTCACAATTCGAGCGATCCGAAACCCCACAGGCACCGGGCCTCTGAGGCATAACTTGCATCGGGAGCCGAGTGCCCTTGGTTTCTTTGTACTTTATTTATGTTTTGTTGATGTCTCGTTCGGTATGCTCTTACCAGGCACCAGCATGAGCAGAACGGCTTGTGCGCCATGAGGATTTCGGAAAGTCCGGGAGAGCGAAGCAGGTCCGGCCGTTGGCAGTTCTTAGGCGAAAGTCTAATGGGTTGCTGGGTAATCGGGCTGCTGTCTTTCGCGGGTTATGAGCTTCATTTCAATCCAGCGCCGGTTGGATTCCTCTTTCTCCTGATTGTGGTCTGCGAGGCCATCTTGTGCGGCTTCTGGCAGGCGACGGTTGTTTCAGTATTGGCTTGCGCGTGCCTGGATTACTTTTTCTACCCGCCTGTTCTGAAGTTCAACATCACCGATCCACAAGACTGGATCGCGTTGGGGGCTTTTGAAATCAGCGCATTGCTGGTAAGCCGTCTATCTTCCCGCGAGCGGCTCAACCTGCAAGAAGCTACCTTACAGCGGACGTCGATGGAGCAGTTGTACGAATTGAGCCGCTGCACTTTACTCATCAACCTGCACCAGGCCCCCGGGCCACAGTTGGCGCATTTGATTCAACGAATCTTCTCTGCCGAAGCCGTGGCTATTTTCGATGCAAATACCGGCACGTGCGACATGGTGGGCGTATGGGGAGAAGGCGAGCGGGAACTGGCCAGGGAATGTTACATCGGCCAAGTAGACGACGAGGACCGGGTAACTCGAACATCGCGAAGACTCTTAAGAGTGGGTGGACATTCGATTGGGGCGATTGCCATGCGGGGAAGATTGGCGCCGCTGGTTGCTGATGCGCTGGCATCACTCGTGGCGATCACACTCGATCGATGCGTAACGTTCGAGAAAGAGAGCCAAGTTGAAGCGGCACATCAGAGTGAACGCCTTCGCGCCGCGGTGCTCGACTCGCTGGCTCACGCAGTCAAGACGCCGCTCACTGCGATTCAGGCGGCGAACGCGGGACTGGCCGAGGTGGGAGTATTGAATCCTGCCCAACGGGAGCTCGTCAGCCTGGTTGAAAGCGAAGCAAATCAACTGACCATGCTTACCACGAGGTTACTGCAAACTGCGAAGCTCGAGGCCCAGGAAATGAAACTGACAAGGGACGAGATCGTGGTGAAGGATCTTGTGTCGGGAGCATTGTCGGAGCAGCGAGGGCGTATGACGGGCCATCCCGTCGAGGTCACGGTCTCCGATCCGCTACTTATGATTCGCGGCGATCGCGGCCTACTGTCGATGGCTCTGGCGCAATATCTTGATAATGCGGCTAAGTATTCGTTTGTCGGAACCACGGTGAAGATAGATGCGCGGCAAAGCCACTCCGAAGTTCTTATCTCGGTGCATAACTTCGGGCCGGCCATTCCTATCAGCGACAGGGAAAAGATTTTTCAGCGCTTCTATCGCAGTGAGGCCACCATGCAGCTTGCAGGTGGAACGGGTGTAGGGTTATCCGCTGTCAAGATGGCTGCCGAGGCGCATCGCGGCCATGTATGGGTAATCAGCAATGCCAATGAGGGAACCACTTTTTTCCTGTCAATACCGCAAGACGGAGGGGCAAGTCAATGAATAGCGAGGCATGTAACCTGCTCATAGTAGATGACGAGCGCGCGATTCGGCTGTCGCTGCGTACCATTTTGGCCAATTTTGGGTTCGAGACTGTCGAAGCCGCGCGCGGCGAGGAGGCGCTTGCCCTGGTGCGGACTGCCCATTTCGATGCCGTGCTTCTCGACATCAATATGCCCGGTATGGGCGGTATTGAGGTTTGCCGCATCATGCGGAAGGCCGCCCCGCGACTTCCCATTGTTATGCTGACGGTGCAGGGCGGCGAGGACCACAAGGTTGAAGCGCTCGACGCAGGCGCCGACGACTACATCACGAAGCCTTTTCAGTTGCGCGAGCTCACCGCGAGGTTGCGCGCGGCGGTGCGCCGCAATAAGTCGGTCGAGGACGTCGACTCCACTATTGTCATTGGAGATGTCATGCTGGACCCCGGGCGGCATCTCGTGGAGAAAAAGGGGCGCGCCGTTCACCTCACGCCAAAGCAGTTCGAACTGCTCCATTACCTCATGACCCACGCCGGAAGGCCCATTCCGCATGCCAAGCTGCTCCGCTCGGTGTGGGGCCCGGAGTACGGTAACGAACTCGAGTATTTGCGCACGTTCATTCGCCAGATCCGTATGAAAATCGAAGAAGATCCTGCTAATCCTCAGTATCTGACTACCGATTCCCACATCGGATACCGGTTCAGCGAAAGCATTCAATAAGAACGTTTTGGCAATCCGGTAAGAGCATCTCGGAACCGTTCTCCCGCTGGTGCCGTCTTTGGGCTCCGGGCCTCGAATGTGCTATATTTTTCAAGGTGTGGAAGTGATTCCGCCTTCACAACCGCTCTCAGCAATTCCTTTCGGTGCGGCTGAGTTCTATACCTCTGGACGCGTAGCTCAACTGGCAGAGCATTCGGCTCTTAACCGACAGGTTGTAGGTTCGATTCCTACCGCGTCCACCAAATAAAATCAACAACTTAGAGCATCCGAGAGGGATCAAAAATCTCC
>Ga0182013_10000730_pt1 | contig 45688 bp, 36 predicted proteins | sample 612S2MmetaG_FD_120487 | JGI IMG/M metagenome (GOLD analysis project Ga0182013, IMG submission 120487) | Permafrost microbial communities from Stordalen Mire, Sweden - 612S2M metaG | ecosystem: Environmental > Terrestrial > Soil > Wetlands > Permafrost | place: Sweden: Stordalen | collected... | reverse complement strand
GGGGCTTGCGGAACGCACCGGTGAAGAACACCCGGGCCATGTGGACGGCGATGGCCCCGAGGAAGATGTCGGCGGCCCAGTGATGGGCCTGGCGCATGAGCAGTCCGGACCGGACGTCGAACGACAGTCCCACCGTCGAGGCATAGGCCTCCGACACCTTCTGGCCGCGCAGCGGACCGTAGCTGCCGTGGTAGACGATCTCGTGGGCGGACGGCACGAAGTAGAGGGTCAGGAAGACGCCAGTACCCAGCAGGACGACGAACGAGTAGAGGGCGATCTCCCCCAGCATGAACGACCAGTGGTCGGGGAAGATCTTGTCGAGAAAGGTGCGTCCACCCTTGGCGACGCCCAGTCGGTCGTCGATCCAGTTCAGGCTCTTGTCGATCATGGGCGCTCCCAGAATCCGGGGCCGACGGCCTGGTCGAATGAGCCGTTCGCCCGCATCTGGCCGGTGGCGTCCACCGTGATGGGCAGCTGCGGCAACGGGCGGGGCGCGGGACCGAACTGCGGGATGGCCCCGGCGTTGACGTCGAAGATCGACTGGTGGCACGGGCACACCAGCTGCTGTGTGCGCTCCTGGTACAGGCCGACCGGGCAGCCGAGGTGGGTGCACAGCTTGGAGTAGGCGACGTAGCCCTGGACGCCCCAGGACGTCTTGCCCGGAGGGGCGATCGGATACGGCGGATCGTTGGGGCCGAGCTGCGCCAGGCGGATCAGGATCACCTGGTCCGGGGAGGATCCCTCGAAGCCCTTGGGGAACACGGTGAGCACGCCACCGACCTCGAGGTCGTCGACCATGACCTGGCGCCCGCCGACGGTGACGAGCTTGGCGCCCTTCTTCCAGTTGGTCGTGAACAGCGAGTCCTCGGTCGGACCCTCGTTGTCCTCCGACTTGGCCGGCTTGGGACCGAGCGAGCGGACCCCCGGGACGAGCAGGGCGAGGGTCATGATGCCGCCGCCGACGGCGAAGACGCCGAGCAGCAGGCCCCGGCGCTTGACCTCGAGGCCGCCCCGACCCGTGATGGCGGCGTTGAAGGCCTCGCGCTCGGGCGCGGAGGAGTGGAATTCGTGGCGCTCCTCGACGAAGGGGCCCTGGGGCATGAGGTACTTGCCCCAGGCGATGGTACCGACGCCCAGGCCGAGCATGCCGACGGTCAGGGTGGCGGCCTCCCACTCGTTGCTGGCGTCGATCCAGTACACCCAGATGAAGGCGATGAACCCGAGCATCCCCACGACCATGGCCAGGATGGCCAGGTTCTGCATCCGCTCCGGGTGCCGGGTGGCGGGCTGCAGGTGCGGATCGTCGAGCTTCGCCGGAGGCAGCGGGTTGGACTTGTTGTCGCTCACGCGCGATCTCCGATCCAGAAGCAGACGAGCATCAGGAGGCCGACGCCGACCAGGAGCCCGACGAAGCCCTCGCCCACGGGGCCGATGCCGCCGAGGCCGACGCCACCCGCGTTGTCCGGGTGCTGCAGGACGCCGGTCACGTAGGCGGCGATGTCCCGGGCCTCGGTGTCGGTGATGTTGCCGGGTCCGAAGCGGGGCATGTTGCCGGGTCCGGACCGGATGGCCTCGACCACCTGGGTCGGCGTGGCCAGGTGGAGGCTGGGGGCGTAGGCGCCCTCGGCCAGGGCGTCACCGGCACCCGAGATGGTGTGGCAGGCGGCGCAGTTGAGGGTGAAGAGGGTGTTGCCGTTCTCGAGGTCGGCGCCGGCCGTCCTGACCAGCGGCACCTGGGTGCCCTGGCCGGGGGTCAGCGACTGCACGAAGGCGGCGATCTCGAGCGTCTGGACCCGGTCGAAGCGGGGCGGCTTGCGGGTGGCCTGGGCGCTGGTGTTGGCCAGCGGCATGCGACCGGTCGACACCCAGAAGTCGACCGTCCCGGCGCCGAGGCCCTGGAGGTTGGGGGCGACGCCCGCCTTGCCGTTGGCCTGGCTGCCGTGGCAGCTCGAGCAGTTGGCGGCGAACAGGGCCTGGCCCGGCTTGATGAACGACGCCGGCAGGTCGGTGTAGTAGATGCCGTCCTGGTTGGAGGGACTGGCGGCCTTGGCGGTGGCGGAGGCCGAGGGCTCGGCCGAGATCGCCGTGGGCACCGCCTGGACGGTGCCGGGCTGCGCCCCGGGGGCGGTCGACACGGTCACGGGTGCCGTGGTCGTGGTGGTGTCGGCCTGGGCCGGGCCCGACGAGAAGGCGACGAGGCCGAAGACGGCGACGACACCGACCAGGGCGGCAGGCGCGGCGACGCGTGAGGCGACGGAGCGGCGGGTGGTCTTCGGCATCACTTGAGCAGGAAGAGGCAGGAGTAGAGACCGACCCAGACCACGTCGACGAAGTGCCAGTAGTAGCTCACACCCTGGAAGACCGACGTCTCCCCCGGGTCGCCGGCGGGCCCGCGCAGGCGGAACAGCAGGAAGAGCATGGCGGCCAGGCCCAGGAACACGTGCAGGCCGTGCAGGCCCGACGAGATGTAGAAGATCGAGCCGTAGGAGGTGTGGAGGGGGTTGGTGGCCGGGTTGCTGGACAGGTCGACCCACTCGAAGAACTGGTTGCCGACGAAGGCGGCACCCAGGAAGAGCGTGAGCCACACCCACAGCTTGGCGCTCTTGCGCTCGCCCCGCTCCTGGTCGAACACGGCCTTCTGCATGGTGAAGCTGGAGGACACCAGGATGATCGTGAAGATCCCGGCCCGGACGGTGTCGAGGTGCGCTCCGGGCGGGGGCCACACCGAGGCGTGGGCCCGCAGCGTGAAGAAGGCGGCGAAGATCGAACTGAAGAACATCACCTCGGATCCGAGCCAGATGATGACGCCCACCGCCAGCATGGGTGGCCGGTCAGGGAGGTGGCGCGGCGGATGGGCGGTGATGGCCGGATCGGCGGCGAGAGCCTGGGTCACGGCGTTCTTTTTAGCCGATCCGGCGCTCAGGGGGCCAACTCAGGACGGACCCACCGTCCGGGGTCGTTGACCTGGGAGTTCGCCACCGCGCCCCGGGTGGCGCGCGCCTCAGCCGACGCCGGACAGTGCAGCGGGGGGCGTCGTCAGCGACACCACCGTCAGGCGTTGGGTCGGTCGGGTGAGCGCCACGTAGAGGGTGCGCAGGCCCCGCGCCGTCTCCCCGGCGATGACGGCCGGCTCGACGACCACCACCGAGTCGAACTCGAGTCCGTTCGCCGAGTCGGCGGCCAGGAGTACGAGGGGCTCGGACAGCCCGCCCTTGCGCATGTCCCGGGCGTCGACGACCGGGGTGCCCGCCGCCTCGAGGGCGTCGGACAGCGGACCGCGCAGCGTGTCGGGGGCGATGATGGCGACCCGGCCGGGGCGGACGGCCTCGACCTCCTCGGCCGCGGCCCGGGCCACGGCCCGGGCCAGGTCGGCGACGGTGGCCCGTCCGTCGTCCCCGGTCACCTGCACCATCCGGGGCTCCGCACCGGAGCGCCGGACCGGGCGGGGCGGCGTCAGCTCGGGAGCGGCCACCGCCAGCACCCGGGCCGCCACCGCCAGCACCTCGGAGGGGGTGCGGTAGCTCACCGTCAGCTCGACGGTACGAGCCGACCGGCGACGGGGCAGGTGCTCCACGATGTCGTCCCACGACGCGGGGGCCCAGGGGGCGGTGGCCTGGGCGATGTCGCCGACCACCGTCATGGACCCGGCCAGGGACCGACGGGTCAGCATCCGCAGCTGCATCGGCGACAGGTCCTGGACCTCGTCGACCACGATGTGCCCGTACTTCCGCACGGCTTCCTCGGACGCCCCGTTGCGCGGGCCGAGCAGGTGGCGGGCCTCGTCGACCAGGGCGGCGTCGGCCGGCGTCCAGGCCACGTCGTCGAAGGACGTCGACCGCCGACGCCTGAGCAGGGCCAGCTCCTCCTCCGAGAGGACGCCCCGGCCCGCCGCGGCGATGAGCGGCGCGGCGCCGTAGAGGTCGTGGAGCAGCTCGTGGGGCGACAGCCGCGGCCACATCCGGTCGAGGGCGGCGGCGAGCTCGGGCACGCGCCGCACCTTGCGCGAGAAGTCCTCGAAGTCGAACTCGTCGTCGTCGAGCTCCGACGGGTCCTCGTACCCCGGGAAGGCCGTCACCGCCGACGTCCCGACGCCGAGCCGCTGCTGGGTACGGCGGGCCCGATCGGCCAGGACCTGGGCGACGGACTGCTCGACCAAGCGGCGACGGGCGTTGTGGGATCCGGGCCGGCGGCGGGCCCCCTCGACGATCGTGCGGGTGTCGGAGGCGGCGAGTCGGAGCACGAGGGCCCCGTAGGGCACGAGGACGTCCTCGGCCAGGGGACGCTGACGGGTGCGGACGGCGCGCGCCACGACCTTGGCCATGCGCACGTCGCCCTTCAGCCGGGCGACGTCGGCCGGACCGTTCTCCTTGATCCGGATCTCGGGCACGAGTCCGGCGATGGTCGACAGGGTCACGCCGGTCTCCCCCAGGGACGGCAGCACCTGTTCGATGTAGCGGAGGAAGAGCGGGTTGGGGCCGACCACCAGCACACCCTGGCGTTCGAGCGGGAACCGGTGGGTGTAGAGGAGGTAGGCGGCGCGGTGCAGGGCCACCGCCGTCTTGCCCGTGCCGGGGCCGCCCTGGACCACGAGCACGCCGCTCAGCGGCGAGCGGATGATCTCGTCCTGCTCGGCCTGGATGGTCGAGACGATGTCGGTCATCCGGCCGGAGCGGGCCCGGTCGAGTGCGGCCAGCAGCGCCGCCGGGCCGCCGATGGGCAGGTCCCCCTCGATCAGCTCGCCACCGGGGTCGGTGGCGTGGGGTACCCCGTCGGCACCCTCGACCGTGTCGATCAGGCCGCCGGGGGCGGTGAACCGCTCGTCCTCCACGCTGACCACGGTCCGGCCCTGCAGGGCCAGGTGGCGGCGGAGTACGAGACCGAGCGGGTCGCGTCCGGTCGCCCGGTAGAAGGGCTCGGCGACGGGGGCGCGCCAGTCGACCACCAGGGGCTCGTGGTCGGGGCCGTGGATGGCCAGACGGCCGATGTGGAACGTCTCCGTCGGACCGTCCTGGTCGCCGTCGCCGGCCGTCGGGGCTTCGGCGGGCCCGCCGGTCAGGCGGTCGATCCGGCCGAAGGTCAGCGCCTGGTCGCCGATGTCGAGCTGTTCGAGGCGGGCCAGGCTGGTACGCACGATGACGTCACGCTCGGTCCGGGACTGGAAGGTGCCGCCCTTGCCCAGGTCGAGGACGCCCTCGAGCATGGAATTGGCGTCGCCGCGCATGGCGTCGAGGCGCGCGTAGGCGAGATCGACGAACTCCTGCTCCGCCTCCAGCTCAGCCTCCACGCCCCACCTCCTGTCTGCCCCGGGGACCGTCCGGACCGGTGGTCCGGCCCCACCACCGGCTCAGGGGAACCCTCGATTGTAGGCGCCCGCCGGTGGAGGTGCTCCGTCCGGGCGCCGGCGCCACGACGGCGCCCGGGCGCTCCGGGGGCCGCTCCCCCTGTATCTAGACTCGGCCCATGTCCACCGCTGCGCCCCGTGCGCCCGGCGGGGCCGCCTCCGCGCCCGGCCGCTTCGACGACGCCCCGTTCATGCGGGCCTGCCGGGGGCAGTCCGTCCCCCGCGTGCCCGTCTGGTTCATGCGCCAGGCCGGGCGGTCGCTGCCGGAGTACCGGGCGGCCCGCGGCCCGGGCAGCATCCTGGACGCCATCCACCAGCCCGACCTGGTGGCCGAACTGACCCGTCAGCCCGTCGACCGCTACGGCACGGACGCCGCCATCTTCTTCAGTGACATCGTGGTGCCGGCCGCCGCGGTGGGGTTCGGCGTCGACGTCGCCCCGGGCACCGGGCCGGTGGTGTCCGAGCCGTTCCGGTCGGCGGCCGATCTCGGGCGTCTCCGCCCCCTCGAGCCCGAGACCGACACCCCCTACGTGATCGAGGCCGTGCGGCGGCTGGCGTCGAGCCTCGACGTGCCGCTCATCGGCTTCGCCGGAGGGCCCTTCACCGTCGCCAGCTACCTGGTCGAGGGCGGGCCCTCGAAGAACTTCACCCGGGTCAAGTCCCTCATGCACAGCGAGCCCGCCCTGTGGCAGGCGCTGGTCGAGCGGCTGACCGACATGGCCCTGGCCTCGCTGCGGTCGCAGCTCGACGCCGGGGCCTCGGCGGTCCAGGTCTTCGACAGCTGGGCCGGGATCCTCACCCCGAAGCACTACGGCGAGCTCGTGCTGCCGGCGACGCGGCGCCTCTTCGCCGACCTCGAGTCCTCGCACCCGGGCACGCCCACGATCCTGTTCGGCGTGGGCACGGGCGAACTCCTGCCGCTCATGGCCACCGCCGGCACCTCCGTGGTCGGCGTCGACTGGCGCGTGCCGCTCGACGAGGCCAGGCGCCGGGTGGGACCCGGCACCGCCGTCCAGGGCAACCTCGACCCGGCCCTGTGCCTCGGCAGCTGGGACGTGGCCGCCGCCGAGACCCGGGAGGTCCTGTCCCGGGCCGGCACCGCGCCGGGACACATCTTCAACCTGGGCCACGGTGTCCTTCCCGAGACCGATCCCGGCATCCTGGAGCAGGTGGCCGCGCTCGTCCACGCCGAGGGACGGGCCGGCGTGGAGGCCGCACCGTGAGCACCGGCGTGCTCGTGATGGCCCACGGGACCCCGGACACCCCGGAGGAGATCGAGGCCTTCTACACCCGCATCCGTCGGGGACGTCCCCCCACCCCCGAGCTCCTGGACGAGCTCACCGGGCGGTACGAGGCCATCGGCGGCACGTCGCCCCTGACGGCGCGCACCCGGGCCCAGGTCGACGGCCTCGCCGCCGCACTCGAGGCGGCGGAGCCGGGTCGCTTCGTGGTCCGGCTCGGGACCAAGTACGTCGACCCCAGCATCGAATCGGCCGTGGCGGACCTGGCCGCCGAGGGCGTGGACCGCATCATCGGCGTCGTGCTCACGCCCCACCAGTCGACCCTGGGGTCGGGCGAGTACTTCGCCCGGGCCGAGGCGGCCGCCGGGCTGGCCCGGCCGCCGCTCGAGGTGACCGTCGTCCCCTCGTGGCACCGGGCCGACGGGCTCGCCGAGCTGCTGGCCGCACGCACCCGTGCCGTGCTCGACGGGCTCGACCCGGGGGCCCGGGCCCACACGGCCGTGTTCTTCACGGCCCACAGCCTCCCCCTGCGTGTCGTCGCCCTGGGCGACACCTATCCCGACCAGGTGGCCGAGTCCGGCGCCGACATCGCCGCCCTGCTCGGGCTCGACGCCGACCCGACGGTGACCTGGGGCACCGCATGGCAGAGCGCCGGTCGCACGGCCGACCCGTGGATCGGGCCCGACCTGCTCCTCGAGATGGACCGGGTGGCCACTGAGGGAACGACCGCCGTGGCGGTGTGCCCGGTGGGCTTCGTGTCCGACCACCTCGAGGTCCTCTACGACCTCGACATCGAGGCCCGCGACCGGGCCGACGCCCTCGGCATCGCGTTCGCCCGCACGCCGTCGCTGAACGACGACCCGGCGTTCCTGGCGCTGCTGGCCGGCGTCGTCCTCGCCGCGGCCGGAGTGGGCGCCGGCCGGGAGACCGGGCGGCCGTGACGGACGCGCCCACCCCGCCGGGGCCGCTGGTGGCCGTGATCGGCGGTGGCATGGCCGGGCTGTCGGCGGCCTGGGAGCTCGTCTCCGGAACCGAGGGCGTGCCGCCGCGTGTGGTGGTGCTCGAGGCGGGCCCGCGCCCGGGCGGCAAGGTCCGTTCCACCGAGTTCTGCGGCCGGACCGTGGACCTGGCCGCCGATGCCTTCCTGGCCCGCCGCCCGGAGGCCACGCGGCTCTGTGGCGAGCTCGGACTGACGGATGCACTGGTGGCGCCCGGGACCTCCGGTGCGTCGTTGTGGGCACGTGGTCGGCTGCGGATGATGCCCGACGGGGTGAACCTCGGCGTGCCCACCCGGGCGTGGCCCATGATCCGCTCCGGCATCCTCGGCCCGGCGGGACTCCTCCGTGCCGGCCTCGACCTCGTCCTGCCCCACCCGGGCGACCCGGGGGCGACCGCCGACCGGTCCGTCGGCGACATCGTGGGGTCGCGCCTCGGCCACGAGGTCGTCGAGCGTCTGGTCGACCCGCTGGTGGGTGGGATCCACGCCGGCGGGGTCGACGACCTCAGCGCGGAGTCGACCTTCCCGCCCCTGCTCGCCGCCGACCGCCGGTCGGGCAGCCTCATCCGTGCGCTGCGCCAGCCGACGGCACCCGCGGGAGCTCCGTCGGCGCCGTCCCCGGGCCCCGACGCCCGGCCGACCCCCGTGTTCTGGTCGCTCGAGGGCGGCAACGCCCGCCTGCCCGCCGAGCTGGCCGCCGCGCTGGCGGCCCGGGGTGTCGCCACCCACACCGGGGTGGCCGTCGAGTCCATGGAGCGACTGCCCGGCGGGGCCGCCGGTCCGACGTGGCGCCTGGCGCTGGCCGGCGACGCCGCCGGGGTGGTCGGGAGCGAGGGACCGTCGGACTCGCTGCGCTCACTCGACGTCGACGCCGCGATCCTCGCCGTTCCCGCCGGGCAGGCTGCCGGCCTGCTCGGCGACCACGCGCCGGCGGCGGCGTCGCTCCTGGCCGACGTCGAACTGGCGTCGGTGACCGTCATCACCCTGTCGATGCCGGCCGGAGCCATCCGCAGCCCGCTGGTGGGCACGGGGTTCCTGGTGCCCCGGACGTCGCCCGTCGCCGGTCGCACGGCGCTCATCACCGGGTGCACGTACCTCACCCGGAAGTGGCCGGGCCTGGCCCGCCCCGGGGACGAGCTCGTGCGCCTGTCGGTGGGCCGGTTCGGCGACGACCGGCCGGACTCGCTCGACGACGACGAGCTGACCGCCGCCGCGGTGGCCGAGCTGTCCGTCGTCCTGGACGTGCAGGCCCCGCCGCGCGCCTCGCTGGTGACGCGCTGGCACGGGGCCTTCCCCCAGTACCGGGTGGGACACCTGGAGCGGACGTCGGCGATCGAGCGGGCGGTGGGCGGGCTGCCGGGGGTGGCCGTCGCCGGCAGCGCCTACCGGGGCGTGGGGATCCCGGCCGTCGTCGGCAACGGCCGTCAGGCGGCCCGGTCCGTGCTCGCCTCACTCAACGGCAGCACCCCGGCCCGAACGGGACGATGAATCCGGGGCCGGAGGCCAGTCCCGCCCTCGCCCCCGCGCCGCCGACCGGAGCCGGCACCGGGCCGGCACCCGGGTCCGGCGACGTGCCGTGGCGGCCGTCGAAGCTCCGGATGGCACGCACCGACCCGGACCGCGTCACCCCGCGGCGCGGCGCCGTCGCAGTGCCGGCGCTGGCGTCCGGCGTGGGCCTCGCCCTCTCCCTCCCTCCGTGGGGCTATTGGGTCCTGGCCTTCCCGGCCGCCGGACTCCTCTGGTGGCGGCTCGGCGGTCTCCGGGCCCGCACCCGGCTGTGGGCCGGCTGGCTGGCCGGCCTGGGCGCGTACGTGCCGGGGCTCATGTTCGCCCGGTCCTTCACCCTGGCCGGCGCCATCGTGCTCATCGCCGTCGAGGCGCTCTTCGTGGGCGTGGCGTGCCTGGCCGTGCCGCGCGGACCGGTCGTGGCCCGGGCCCTGGCCTTCCCCGCGGCCCTGACCCTGGCCGAGGCGGCCCGCCAGACGTGGCCCTTCGGGGGCCTGCCCATCGGCGGCGTGTTCCTCGGACAGGCCGGTGGCCCGGTGCTCGGCGTGGCCCGGCTGGGCGGTCCCCTCGGCCTGACCGCCGCCGTCTACGTGGGCGGCGTCGCGGCCGGCGCCCTCGGCCTCGTCGTCGTGCGGGCGGCCCGCAACCACCGGCGGGTCGTCGAGTTCGACCGACTGCACCCCGAACCCGGCCGGCCCGCTCCCTGGCGGCGGGCCTCGGCCGGCCTCGGGACGCTGGCCGCCACCGGTGCCGTGGCCCTGGTGGGCCTGGTGGGGAGCAGCGTCGTCGCCGCCCACGCGCCCGACGGTGGCCCGGTGGTCCGCACGGTCACCGCCGCCGCCGTCCAGGGTGGCGGGGTGCGTGGCTTCCGCAAGTCCCAGGTGGACCCGGCGACCGTGCTCCACGCGGCGGTGGCGGCCACGGACCGGTTACTCCCCCGGGCGGGGGTCGACCCGCCGGCGCTGGTGCTGTGGCCCGAGGACGTGGTCTCCCTCGACCAACCGCTCGCCGACGATCCCGAGCAGGGTGCCCTGTCCCACCTGGCCATCGCCCTGCACGCGACCCTGGTGGTCGGCGTCACCGAGAACGTGTCGTCCACGGCGTTCCGCAACGAGGTCGTGGCCTTCGGTCCGGACGGCGCCATCGTCGACCGGTACGAGAAGGTGCACCGCGTCCCCTTCGGCGAGTACGTCCCCTACCGCTCGTTCTTCGCCCACCTGGGCGACCTGTCGGCCGTGCCCCTCGACGCCGTGCCGGGCACCGGCAGCGGGATGCTCACGACCCCGGCCGGCCGGCTCGGCACGATGATCTCCTACGAGGTGTTCTACGCCGACCGGGGGCGCTCCTCGGTGCGCGCCGGGGCCCAGGTGCTGATCGTGCCCACCAACACCTCGTCCTATTCCACCGCCCAGGTGCCGACCCAGGAGATCGCCGCCAGCGAGGTCCAGGCCGTCCAGCAGGGCCGCGACCTGCTCCAGGCCGCGCCCACCGGGTACTCGGCGTGGATCACCCATCGCGGGGTGCTGCTCGAGCGCTCGGTGCTCGGCTCCCGCCAGGTCGTGCCGGCCACGCTGGACCTGCGCGACGGGTGGACGGTGTACGTGCACTGGGGTGACACGCCGGTGCTGGTGGCCGCCGGCCTGGCCCTGCTGGTCGCCTGGTGGCTGGCCGTGCGGCCGCGGCGGGCCCGCGGAGGCACGGCAATCGGCTGACCGGCTGACCGGCTGGACTACTCGTAGTAGCCGGAGTGGATGTACACGCAGGGGATGCCCATGGCGTGGAACATGGCGAAGTTGTTCGGATCGTCCTCGAAGGCCAGCCGCAGGTCGAAGCCGAAGTGCCGGAGCTCGTCGACGGAGTCCCGCTTGTACCAGGTCACCTGGGAGTAGTCCCCCCGGGCCCGCATGACCAGCAGGTCCCAGCGCAGGTCGTAGCGCTCGAGCCAGGCCAGCGTCTGGGGCTGGACGCGCATCGGCCGACCGGTGAGGAGGATGATCTGGAGCGCGGGGTCGAGGAGCTCGAGCACGCGCGCCAGCTCGTCGATGACGGCGTCCTCGCCGCAGGCGTCGAAGAACGCGTCCCAGTTGCGCCGTCCCTCCTCGATGAAGTGCTGGCGGCCGACGGCGTCGGAGAGGACGCCGTCCATGTCGAAGACGACCGCCCGGCCGGGCTCTTCGATCCGCCCGTCACGCCAGGCCCAGTTGCCCGGGTCACCCACGCCGCTACTCCTCGCCCGGCGAGTTCGCCGACAGGCGCCGGATCTCCTCCACCACGGCCGGGTCGGCCAGTGTCGTGGTGTCGCCCAGCACGCGGCCCTCGGCCACGTCGCGCAGCAGGCGGCGCATGATCTTGCCGCTCCGGGTCTTCGGGAGCTCGTCGGTGAAGATGACCGTCTTCGGCCGGGCGATCGGGCCGATCTTGGTCGCCACGTGGGCCCGCAGCTCCTGGCCGCGTGCGTCGGTGGCCTCACCGGCGTCGGCCACCAGGGTCACGAACGCCACGATGGCCTGGCCGGTGGTCTCGTCCACCGCCCCCACGACGGCGGACTCGGCCACCAGGTGGTGGTCGACGAGGGCCGACTCCACCTCGGTGGTGGAGATGCGGTGGCCGGAGACGTTCATGACGTCGTCGACCCGGCCGAGCAGCCACAGGTAGCCGTCGTCATCGATCTTGGCGCCGTCGCCGGCGAAGTAGCGGCCGTCGAAGCGGCTCCAGTAGGTGTCGCGGTACCGCTCCGGGTCGCCGTAGATACCGCGCAGCATCGCCGGCCACGGGGTCGTGAGCGTGAGGTAGCCGCCGCCGCGCTCGATGGCGTGCCCCTCCTCGTCGACCACCTCGACGCCGATGCCGGGGAGCGGGAACGTGGCCGAGCCCGGCTTGGTGGTGGTGATGCCGGGCAGCGGGGCGATCATGATGGCTCCGGTCTCGGTCTGCCACCACGTGTCCACCACCGGACAGTGACCGCCGCCGATGTGCTCGGCGTACCACATCCACGCCTCGGGGTTGATGGGCTCCCCCACCGAGCCGAGCAGGCGCAGGCTCGACAGGTCGTGGCCCGCCGGCTCGTCGGCACCCCACTTCATGAAGGTCCGGATGGCGGTCGGCGCGCAGTAGAGGATGGTCACGCCGTAGCGCTCGACGATCGACCACCAGCGGTCGCGGCCCGGCGTGTCGGGTGTGCCCTCGTACATCACCGAGGTCGCCCCGTTGGCCAGCGGCCCGTAGACGATGTAGCTGTGGCCGGTCACCCAGCCGATGTCGGCGGCGGCCCAGTAGACGTCCTCGTCCGGGTGCAGGTCGAAGACCACACGGTGGGTGTAGGCCACCTGGGTCAGGTAACCGCCCGTGGTGTGCATGATCCCCTTGGGGGCGGCCGTGGTGCCCGAGGTGTAGAGGATGAACAGCAGGTCCTCCGCGTCCATGGGCTCGGGCTCGCAGGTGTCGCCCGGCGCGCCCCCCGCCGCGGGGTCCTCGCCCGTCAGCAGCTCGTGCCACCAGTGGTCCCGACCCCCGGTCATGGCCACCGGGCCGCCGACCGTGTCGGCGCCGGTCCGCTCCACCACCACCACGTGGTCGACGCACGGGGTCTCGGACACGGCGACGTCGACGTTGACCTTGAGCCCGACCCCCTGGCCGCGCCGCCACCCACCGTCCGCCGTCACCACCACCTTGGCCTCGGCGTCCAGGATCCGGTCGCGCAGCGCGTCCGAGGAGAAGCCGCCGAACACGACCGAGTGCACGGCGCCGATCCGGGTGCAGGCCAGCATGGTGACGGCCAGTTCGGGCACCATCGGCATGTAGACGGCCACCCGGTCACCACGGCCGACCCCGAGGCCCTTCAGCACGTTGGCGAACCGGCACACCTCGAGGAGCAGGTCGGCATAGCTGATGGTGCGGGTGTCGCCCGGCTCGCCCTCCCAGTGGAACGCCACCTTGTCGCCCCGTCCGGCCGCCACGTGGCGGTCCAGGCAGTTGTACGAGACATTCAGCGTGCCGCCGTCGAACCAGCGGGCGAAGGGGAGGTCCCAGGTGAGCACGGTGTCCCACGGCCGGAACCAGTCGAGAGCGCCCGCCTGCTGGGCCCAGAACTCGGGGCCGAGCCGGGCCGCCTCGTCGTAGACGGCGGGGTCGGCGGCGACGGCACGCTCCGAGAAGGCGGCGGTCGGGGGGAAGACGCGTTCCTCGGTGAAGTAGTCCTCGATCGTCGGCTCGTGACTCGGTGTTCCGGGCATCGCTCCCCCTCGGGCTGGTGACTGCGCGTGCTGCTGCCGGTTCGCCGCCTTCCGGGCCCCGGCACGCCAGTCGTCCCAGGTCCCGGCCGTGCGGTCGACGGCCCGGCCGCCTCAGCCTAACGCCGGGTGGGTCGTAGACTGGAGGGGCCGTGACCGCGCCCACCGACATGGAGGCCCCGGCGGGAGCCCTTCCGGGCCCCGCTGCCGCCGCGCTGACCGACGTCTTCACACCCGACCCCGGCGGCACCCGGGTGGACGTGCCCCTGGGCCGGCGCATCATGGTCGTGAGCGACCTGCTGCTCACACCCGAGGCGACGGCGTCCTCGAAGGCGCTGACCGGAGAGCTCGCCCAGGCCCTCGACACGTGGGACGGTCCCGGCATCCTCATCATCGCCGGCAACCTCTTCGACCTGACCGACTGCGAGGACCCGATGGGCACGGCGGGCCGGGCCATCGACGCCCATCCGGTCCTGGCCCGAGCCTTCCTCCGGTTCCTGCAGGAGGACGAGCGCCGGATCCTCCGCCAGCGGGGCACCCACGAGCCCGAGGTCATCACCGCCGGGGTCCGGGTCGATCCGGACACGTCCGACGTGGTGGCCAGTCTGGCGGCCGCCGGGGTCGAGCACCTCGGTGCGGTCGACCTGCACGTCCAGACCGGCACCGGCACCCGGGTGGTCCGCGTCGAGCCGGGCGTCCACGCCTACGGCGGCCCCCACGACGAGCCGACCGCCGACGCCAAGCCGGGTGCGGGCCGGTCGGTCGGCCGGCACTGGCGGTCCGTGGTCCAGGACTCGCCCGAGGACGCCCCGTGGCTGGACGGCGTCGACCAGCTGAGCGACCCGTCGTCCCTGACCCGATTCGTGGTGTCCCGCACCCTGTACCGCCGCTTCGGCCGCTACGCCTGGTGGCTCCTGGTGCCGTTCGCCGTCGCCCTCCTGCTGCGCGTGGCGGTCACCCCGTGGCTGCTCGGCCACCTGGGCTCCGGCCTGCCCGCCCGGGCGCTGCGCCATGCCCACGCCGCCGACCTCAACGACCAGCTGGTCGTGGCCCTCGGCGTCGCCGTGGCGGTCCTCGTCGTCATGGCCGTCGTGCTCGGACTGCTGAGCCGCCGGATGTGGTCGATACTCGGCGGCGGCACCCTCGAGGAGGTGCGTACCGAGGCGGGGGCCAACGACACGGCCCGCGACGACGCCCGGCGCGTCGTGGCCCAGGGCTACGCCGGCCTCATCACGGCGGCCACCTTCCGCTCCGAGCTGACCAACCTGGGTACCGGCTTCTACGCCAACGTCGGGGCCACGGCCGAGGTGGTCGCCGAGCACCGCGGCCGGGTCGGACTGCCGCCGGTCTTCCTGCACAGCCAGTGGGTGAGCTGGATCGAGATCGAGTCCGGCGCCGAGCTCCACGTCCGGCTCCTCCTGGCCCACAACGAGCTCCCCTCCCCCAGCCGCCTCGAGCGGCTCGTCACCCGGGGACGGTGCGGCGGCTCCCTCCACCCGGCGCTGGTCGCCTCGTACCCGGTCGGCGAGTCGTGGCCACCGGCGCCCGACCTCCGCCAGGCCCACCGCCGCACCCGCCGCGTCCGGCGCTGGGGCGCCGGGGCCATCCTGGCCACGGGCATCATCGACCTCCTCGACTCGATCACCCCGCCGTTGCGGGGTCGCCTCCACGCCGTCGAGCAGTACCTCCCCCTCCAGGCCAGCGTGGCCGCCGGCGCCCTGGTGGCCATGGCCGGCCTGGCCCTCATCGCCCTCGGCCGCGGCGTGCTGCGCGGTCAGCGACGGGCCTGGCGGGTGTCGGTGGTGCTGCTGGCCGGCACCATCCTGCTGCACCTCGTGGCCGGAGCCGACGTGGAGGAGTCGCTCATCGCCGGTCTGGTCCTGGCCTTCCTGATGGTCAACCGCAAGGAGTTCCAGGCCGCCTCCGACGCCACCTCGCTGCGCTCCGCCCTCATCACCCTGGCCGGCGTCGCCGTGGGGGTGGCCGTGGTGGCCACCGTGTCGCTCGAGCTGTTCACCCACATCCGGCACCACCCCAACGAGGTGCTGCCCTGGTGGACGACGTTCTGGGCCGTATCCGAGCGGTTCGTCGGGATCACCACCATCGACCTGCCGGAGCGCCCGGACCGCTTCCTCACCCCCGCGCTGCTCACCATCGGGATCAGCCTCGTGGCCATCACCCTCTACCTGCTGACCCGCCCGGTGGTCGACCGTCGGCTCGGCTCGGGCCGGGCGGCCGAGTTCCGGGCCCGCGACATCGTGCGTCGCCACGGCTCGTCGACCCTCGACTACTTCGCCCTGCGGTCGGACAAGAAGTGGTTCTTCCACCGCGACAGCCTCGTGGCCTATGCCGTGTACGGCGGGGTCTGCCTCATCTCTCCCGACCCGATCGGCCCGCGCAACGAGCGGGAGCAGGTGTGGGGCGCCTTCCGCGCCTTCGCCGACGCGCACGGGTGGACCACCTCGGTCATGGGCGCCGGCGAGGACTGGCTCCCCACCTACCGCGACTCGGGCATGCACAACATCTACCTCGGCGACGAGGCGGTCGTCCGGGTGCAGGACTTCAGCCTCGCCGGCAAGCACATGAAGGGGCTCCGCCAGGCCCACAACCGCATCAAGAAGTACGGCTACACCGTCACCTTCCACGACCCGTCGCACGTCGACCCCGCGCTCGTGGGCGAACTGACCGACCTGATGCGCCTGTCGCGCCAGGGGGAGCACGAACGCGGCTTCTCGATGATGCTGGGACGGATCTTCGACCCGCGCGACGCCGGGCTCCTGCTGACCGTCGTGCGCACCCCCGAGGGCTCGGCGGCCGCCATGTGCCAGTTCGTGCCGTCGACCGGCATCAACGGGTACTCGCTCGACCTCATGCGTCGCGACCCGGGGGACCATCCGAACGGACTGCTCGACTTCGCCCTGTGCTCGACCATCGAGCACCTGGCGGCGCGGGGCTTCGAGGGCCTCAGCCTCAACTTCGCCGCCATGCGCTCCACGCTGGCCGGCGAGAAGGGTGACGGCACCATGCAGCGTGCCGAGCGCTGGTTCCTCAAGCGCCTGTCGAACTTCGCCCAGATCGAGTCGTTGTGGAAGTTCAACGCCAAGTACGAGCCCGAGTGGCTGCCGCGCTACGTGGTCTTCGACACGGCCGAGCACCTCGTGCCGGTGGTGATGGCCATCCTGCGCGCCGAGTCGCTGTGGGAGATACCGGTGCTCGGCCGGCTACTCGCCGCCGGCGCCGAGAAGCGGATGCTGGCCGCCCAGGCGGATACGGACGAGTTCCTCTCGTCCATCGTCCCCTGGGACGAGGACGGCATGCAGGTCCCGGGGGCCACCATGGCCGACCGGGACGACGCGGCCGACCGGGACGACAGCGGGACCGGCGTACCCCCGCCCGACGTCGTCGCCGGGCCGACGGCCGTCCGCGACGGTTCCTGACGCAGCGCCCCGGCGCCCCGGCGGTCAGTCCGGCCCGGGCAGTCCCATCGGATTGGGGTAGTGGATCACCCCGGCGGCGCGCACGGCATCGGCCACCGCCACCAGACCCCGGTGGAGGGTGTCGCCGTCGGAACCCGGTACACGGCCGGTGACCATCCCGGCCAGGTCGTCGGTGGTCGCCTCCACCCAGCGGCGCAGTTCGAGGCCGGCGGCCGTCGCCCCGGAGCCGTCCACCAGCCCGCGGCGCGCCAGGCGTTCGTGGGCGAAGGCCCATTCGTCCTCCGACCAGCCCCGCGACCGGCGCAACAGGTCGGCGGGCGGACCGCCGGCGGCCGAAAACAGCACCAGGGCCTCGCAGCCGTCGAGTCCCGCCGTGGTGAGGGCGGCCACGTGCCCGTCCCCCCGGTGCTCACGAAGGCAGGTGCACCAGAACCAGAGGGCCTCGACCGGGTCGGCGGGCTGACCCTGGGCGCGCGTGGCGGCGAAGAGGGGCCGACCGGCGTCCGGCACGCCGTCGAGCAACCGCCGCAGGCCCGGGACCAGGGCCCGGGCCGCCGTCTCCACCGCCGGGTCGACCCGCCGCAGCGTGGACGCCGCCGCGTGGCTCCGGGTGGCCCAGACGTCGCCCGGCGACGCGTGACCCCAGGCGTCGGGCAGCACGCGCGCCGCCCGGGACGGGTGGAAGTTGAAGAAGGTGGCGGTCACCACGTCGGGGCCGACGGCCCCGAACGGCGCCGCGCGTCCGGCGAAGTACCCCATCCAGAAGCCCCGGAATCCGAGCCCGTCCATGGCCGCCAGGCAGGCCGGATCGAAGTAGACGACGGCGTGGACCGGCTCGATGGCCAGCCACCACGCACGCGGGGACGGCGGCGTCACGGCCCCGTCACCCGCTCAGGAGGTGGCGGCCCCGGTCGGCACCCCGGTGTCGGCCGGCGGCCCGCCGTCGGGTGGGGTCGGACCGGCGACCGCGGTGGTTCGCCCGTACACGCCGACCACGATCACGAAGAAGAGCGTCACCAGCACGACGATGAGGGCCACCTTGACCGTCGGCTGGTTCCACAGGACCAGCACGACCAGGCCCAACGCCACGACGACCCACTGGCAGGCCCGGCGGTGGGCGGCCACCACGTCGTGGACCGGACCCGAGGTCAGCCAGGACGGCGTGGTGCGGTTCGACCACCAGCGACGGACCGGGCCGAGGCCGACGATGAAGGCCACCAACGCGACGATCACGGCCAGGACGAGCACCGTCCGCACGGAGTCGAGGAGCGAGGCGTCGACGGTGTCGATGACGGCGGTGGTGGCGGCCTTCGACTGCCGGGGGCTGAGCGACGCCAGGTACTGGTTCCGCCCGACGTTCGCGGCGATGAGCAGGACGGCCATCGACACGGCCAGTCCCGCGGCGGCGTGCACCAGGCCGCGCCGTCGGTCCTTGGCCAACAGGACGGCTCCCGCGAACACGAGGATCGACACGATCGGGAGCACGAGGGCGAGGCGGTTGAGGAACCTGACCCACCGTTGCAGCTTGGCCAGTTGGTCGGAGTGGAAGAGCACGAACGGTGTGCCGGAGTAGTTCGGCACCTTGTCGAACACCGACAGTCCGTGGGCGCTGAGCTGCTTCTTCGCCGCGTTCTCCACCTGGGTGAGGTCCACCGTGACCTGCCCGTTGGTGGACTGCAGGGCACCCACCTTGTTGCCCAGCAGCAGATTGTCGACCTGCGCGTGCGACTGGCGCAGGGCCAGCTCCCACAGGTGCTGGAACTGCTGGCTCTGCACCAGCTTGAGCGTGATCTGATAGGTCGCGGTGTGGACCGCGCCGGTGATCGGATTGGCCAGGAATCCGGCCCGGGCCGGCAGCGCGTTCTTGATCCGCTCCTCGACATCGGTCCTGGCCACCAGGTTGTCGCTCACCCGGGTCGCCACCGCCGTCTGCACGGCGGGGTCCTTGGCGAGCGGCGCCACGGTCGCCACGAAGGTGTCGGTGTTGAGCAGCTCGTTGCGGGCGTAGACCACGACGACCGACAGCACGGCCAGCAGGCAGGCCAGGACGACCAGCACCCACGAGGCGATGGTCCGGCCCCGGCGCTTCTTGGGCTTGGTGGTCACCTCCACCTGGTGCCGGAGAGCCTCGTTCTCCTGCTCCAGTACCTCGACTTCGTGCTGGAGGGACTCGGCCGAGCCGTCCTGGCCGTCCGACGGGGGTTCGGTGGTCACGCCGACACTGTACCGGCGGCGTTCGGCGACACCGTGGACACCGGGTCCGGACGCGGCGGTGGCCGCCTTCCGTGCGCCCGGCACGGGAGGCGGCCACCGGGCCGTCAGGTCAGGGGATCCTCAGGCGAGGATCTTCGCCTTCTGCGCCTCGAACTCCGCGTCGCTGATCACGCCCTGCTGCTTGAGGTCGGCCAGCTTGGCCAGGTCGTCGGCCGTGCTGCCCGAGCCTGCGGCCTGCTTGACGTAGGCGTCGAATGCCTTCTGCTGCTGGACCGCCTGCTCGGCGGCGCGCTCGTGCATCTTGCCGCCCCGGGCGATGAGGTAGACCAGCACGCCGAGGAACGGCAGGATGATGATGAAGAACACCCACAGGGCCTTCACGCCACCGCTCAGGTCGTGGCTCCGGAAGATGTCCATGAACACGGCGATGAGTAGCCAGATCCAGAGGACGAACACGAAGAACATGAACATCGTCCAGATGAGGTCGAGGATCGGGTAGTTGTAGGCAAGCATCGGCGTGACTCCTTACGCGGTCTTGATCGCTGTGCGGGGGACCGCCAGCGGCTCTCACCCTAACCGGCACCGCACGACCGATCGGGGACTTCGGCCCGCGGCGACCGCCGAACTCCCGACCACACCCCGCTGACGACCTATTGTCCTCGGTGTCCATGCGAGCGGAGGAGATCCGTGTTCTACATCATCATCTTCGGAGGGCTCGCCATCGTGTTGGTGGTCGCCTTCTTCATGAAGTGGAGCAGGCGCAACAGCTGGCCCGACGATGAGTGACGCCGGGGCCGCACCGTCGGCCGCCCCACCCACCGCGGCCGCACCGGCTGCACCAGCTGCACCGAACGACCCGATGGAGCTGCTGAAGTCGAAGAGCTACGTCCAGCTCCTCGTGCTCGCCGCCCTCATCGGCGTCCCCGTGTCGGCCGTCGCCTACTTCTTCCTGGCGCTGGTCAGCAAGCTCCAGACCTGGATCTACCAGTCGCTGCCGAGCAGCCTCGGGTTCCACGGCACCCCGGTCTGGTGGCCCGTCCCGATCCTGCTGGTGGCCGGCGTCCTGGTGGCCGCCACCATCACCTACCTTCCGGGGACCTCGGGCCACGAGCCGGCCAACGGCTTCAAGGCCGGTGGTGGCCCCCCGACCGCGGCGGAGCTGCCAGGCGTGGTCCTCGCATCACTGGCCACGCTGGCCCTCGGCGTCGTGCTCGGCCCCGAGGCACCGCTGATCGCCATCGGTGGCGGCCTCGGCGCCCTCGCCGTGCGCCTCGCCGCCAGGAACGCCCCGCCGATGGCGGCCACCGTGATGGCGGCGGCCGGCAGCTTCGCCGCCGTCAGCACCCTGCTCGGCTCGCCCATCGTCGGCGCCTTCCTCCTGATGGAGGCGACGGGCCTGGGTGGCCCGGTGCTCGGGCTCGTCCTCGTGCCGGGGCTCCTGGCCGCCGGCATCGGCACGCTCATCTTCGTCGGCCTCGACAACCTGACCGGCCTCGGCACCTTCTCGCTCGCCATCCCGGGACTGCCCGCCTTCAGCCACCCGACGGTCGCGCTCTTCCTGTGGGCGCTCGCCATCGGCGTCGTCGCCGTGGTGGTGGGCACCGCCATCCGGCTGACGTCCCTGGCCCTCCAGGCGGTCGTGCTGCGGCACCGCATGGCCGTGACCCCGGTGATCGGACTCATGGTGGCCGGCGTCGCCATCGCCTTCGCCGAGATCACCCATCGCAGCGCCGAGACCGTGCTGTTCTCCGGCCAGTCCGCGTTGCCCGGCCTCGTGCTCAAGGCCTCGACGTGGACGGTGGGGGCACTGGTGGTCCTGGCCATCGCCAAGTCGATCGCCTACGCGTTCTCGTTGTCCGCCTTCCGGGGTGGTCCCATCTTCCCGGCCATGTTCATCGGCGCCGCCATCGGGGTCGCCGGTTCCCACCTGCCCGGACTCGTCCTGGTGCCGGCGGTGGCGATGGGCATCGGCGCCATGGCCACCGTCATGCTCAAGCTGCCGCTGACCTCGACGCTGCTGGCCATCCTCCTCTTCGCGAGCGACGGCCTCAGCGTCACCCCGTTGGTGATCGTCGCCGTGGTGGTCGCCTACGTCCTCAGCGCCCGGATGCCGCAGACCCCCGCCGACCTCCGGAAGCGCCCGGCGTCCGGCGCCGTCACGCCCGCGGCCTGACCGTGGTGGTCCCGACCCTCCTGGCCGCTTCGGCATCCACCCAGACGTGGCTGAAGGTCGTGGCCATCGTCGTCGGACTGGCCATCGCCGGAGCCGTGCTGGTGTCGGCCCTCGAGACCGTGGTCCTCCCCCGGAACAGCTTCACCCGGATGACGCGGGCCACCTTCGCCGTCACCGACCGGCTGATGGTCCACCGGTGGCGCAGTCAGGCCTGGGCGGACAACCTGCGCGGCCTCTACGGCCCGGTGGCCCTGATCAGCCTGCCCCTGGTCTGGATGCTCACGGTGATCGTCGGCTTCTCCCTGCTGTTCTGGGGGATGGACGCCGACACCCTCGAGCGCTCCTTCGAGATCAGCGGCTCCTCGGTGACGACGCTGGGGTTCGCCGCACCGTCGGGTGGGGTCCAGAGCTGGACGTCCTTCATCGAGGCCATCATCGGGCTGGGCCTGGTGGCGCTGCTCATCAGCTACCTCCCCACCATCTACGCGGCCCACCACGACCGCGAGAAGGGCATCAGCACGCTCCGGCCGTTCACCGGGACCCCGGCGTCCGGGGTCGACATGCTCGTCGCCCTCCATACCTTCGACGCGCTCGACAACCCCGACCTGTGGCGCTCGGCGATGCAGTGGCTCCTGGAGCTGGACCAGACGCACTGCTCCTTCCCCGCGCTCTGCTACTTCCCCGAGACCAGCAGCGCGCAGTCGTGGGTGGCGTCGGTGGGCGCGCTCCTCGATGCCGGGTCGCTCCTGCTCTGCGGCGGGGCCGCCTCGTTGACCGGAGACTCGTCCGCGGAGCTCCAGGGGCCGCTGCTCATGCTGGCCCACGGCATTCCCACCATCTCGGAGATCGGTCTGGCCACGGGCCTCCCCATTCCTCCACCGGTCCGGCTGGCCCAACTCCTCCCCGAGACGTCGCAGCCACCGCCCCCCATCTCGGTGACCCGTGCCGAGTTCGATTCCGCCCTCGACCGGTTGGCCGAGGTCATCCCGGCCGCCGCCGCCGACCGTGACGCGGCGTGGCACAGGTTCGCGTGGGCCCGCTCCTCCTACGACCAGGCCCTGCGCGGCCTGGCCGGGCTGACGCTGGCGACGCCCGCTCCGTGGACGACCGACCGCCCGGCCGTCGTGGGTCGGCCCCGCCTCCTCACCAACCGGCCCATCAGGGTGGACTGGAGCCTTCGCCCGCCGGGGTGAGGCCCCCGCATCACCCGGTGCACCCTGCGGGGCCGGTGTCTACCGGGTCGTGTGGCGCGCCGATCCTGCGACTCTGCGTTACGTTGTCGGGTGATCCACAACCTCCAAGGAGAGCCCATGCTTGCGTACACCTATCCCCTGGCCGACCTGTTCGGCACGATGCTCGGCATCTTCGTCTTCCTCATCTGGTTCTGGCTGCTCGTCATCATCTTCGGTGACATCTTCCGGAGCCGCGACATGGGTGGCGGGGCGAAGGCCCTCTGGGTCATCTTCGTCATCATCCTGCCGTTCCTCGGCATCCTCGTCTACCTCATCGCCCGCGGCGGCAAGATGCACGAACGCGCCGAGCAGGCCGCCCAGCAGCAGCAGCAGGCGTTCGACAGTTACGTGAAGCAGACGGCCGGCGCCAACAGCAGCGTCGACCAGCTGGCCAAGCTGGCCGACCTGAAGCAGAGCGGCGCCATCACCGACGCCGAGTTCGAGGCGCAGAAGGCCAAGCTCCTCAGCTGACCCACCCCGTCGGGCACCTCCCCGACGACCAGCGCACGCGACGAACGGGCCCGGTGAGGGCCCGTTCGTCGCGTGCGACCGCCGGAGCGCCGGTCCGCTACAGGTGGCTGAACCCGCCCGACTCCTCGGGGGTCATGGCCACCGACACGGGGTGCCTGTCGAAGTGGGCGATGGCTTCCTTGATGTCGTTCATCAGCAGGAAGGCCAGGTCGCGGCTCACGCCCTGGCGCACCAGGATCCGCTGCACCGAGATGTCGGACACCGACCCGGTCAGCGGGTACGCCGGGACCTGCCAGCCCTTGACCCGCAGGCGGTCGGCCACGTCGTAGAGGGTGTAGCCCGGGTCCTCGCCCTCGATAATCCGCCAGGCCACCGAGGGGATGCCGGTCAACGGGTTCCCGTCGCACAGCAGCTCGAACGGCCCGACCTTCACGATCTCGTCGGCCAGGCCCTTGGCCGTGGCGTAGCAGGAGTCCTGGATGGCCTTGTAGCCCTCACGGCCCAGGCGGACGAAGTTGTAGTACTGCGCCACGATCTGTCCCGCCGGGCGCGAGAAGTTGATCTGGAAGACCGGCATGTCGCCGCCGAGGTAGGTGACGTGGAAGATCAGGTCGTCCGGCAGGTCGTCCTCGTGGCGCCACAGCACCCAGCCGACGCCGAGGGGTGCCAGCCCGAACTTGTGGCCCGAGGTGGAGATCGACTTCACCCGGGGGATGCGGAAGTCCCACACCACGTCGGGGGCGCAGAAGGGACCGAGGAACGCCCCCGAGGCGCCGTCCACGTGGATGTCGACGTCGAGGCCGGTGTCCGCGGCCAGCTTGTCGAGGGCGGCCGCCAGGTCGGCCACCGGTTCGTAGGCGCCGGTGTAGGTGACGCCGAAGGTCGGGACCACGAAGATGGTGTTCTCGTCGACCTGGGCCAGCATCTGCTCGACGTCCATGCAGTACTTGCCCGGTGCCATCGGGATCTCCCGGATCTCCACGTCCCAGTACTTGGCGAACTTGTGCCACACCACCTGGACCGGCCCGCAGACGAAGTTGGGCGAGTCGGTGGACTTGCCCTCGGCCTTGCGCTTGGCCCGCCAGCGCCACAGGGCGGCCATGCCCCCGAGCATGCAGGCCTCCGACGAGCCGATGGCCGAGCAGCCCACCGCGCCACCCTCGTCGGGGGCGTTCCACAGGTGGGCCAGCATCTGGACGCACCGGCGCTCGATCTCGGCCGTCTGGGGGTACTCGTCCTTGTCGATCATGTTCTTGTTGATCGACAGGTCCATCAGCTGGTGGACCTCGTCCTCCTCCCACGTCTGGCAGAACGTGGCCAGGTTCTGGCGGGCGTTGCCGTCGAGGAGGAGCTCGTCCGAGATCGCCTGGAAGGCGTCCTCGCGCCGCATCTCCTCTTTCGGGAAGGTGTGCGACGGGAGGGTGGTCAGCAGGTCCCGGCCCGCATAGACCGAGTCGAGCAGTTCGTCACGGATGGATTCGTGCTTGTGCAGTGGCATGCGACCGAGAGTAGTCCCGAGCGACGGATCCCGTCTTCACCCGGAAGGGGTGAGGCACCCCCAGTTCACACGTCGCTGATGGCGTGGATCTTGTTGGTGGCGATGGCGCGTTTGAGCGACTGGTGGTCCTTCTCGTTCTGGTCGGCGTAGGCGGCGGCGAAGCGGCACATGGCCTCGTCGAAGCGGGGCCCGGCGCCGAGGTACGAGCCGATGGCGATGGCGTCGCCCGACCGGGCGTGCCCGAGGGCGAGGACCCAGCCGCACATCTGCGCGTAGATCTCGAAGGTGGCCGGCTCCATCGTCTCGATGTCGGCCGAGGCCTTCCAGTCCCACAGCTGGCGGAAGTAGAAGTCGCGGTTGACCCCGTCGATGCCCCGCAGTGTGTCCCAGCCGAGGAAGATGTCGCTGGCGCTCTGCACCAGGCGCTGGCCCTGGACCACCCGCTCCCCCATGTTGGTGAACGCGCTGGGCTGCAGGAAGGGCTCGGCCACCGAGTGCTCGGCCTCCTTGACCTGGAGCACCAGGGGATCCCCCTCGTCGCGGCCCACGAAGAGCGCGACCCAGCACCGGGTGCCCACCGAGCCCACGCCGACCACCTTGCGGGCCAGGTCGAGGAACGTGTAGCGGCTGAGCAGGTGCTGGCGGTCGCCGGCCAGGGTCACCCGGTAGGCGTCGAGCGCGGTGATGAGGCTGTCGAGCGTCTGCGCCTCGGTGCCCGCCTCGACCAGGTCGTCGATCGGGGTCACCAGCGGCGGGTCGGCCCGGAAGCGCAGCCTGCCGTCACGCATCTCGGTCAGGCGGGCCACGGCCCGCAGGTGGTCCTTGGTGCGCGCCTTCTCCATCCGCTTCTGGAAGGCGGCCAGGACGCTCGAGCTCGCCTCGCTCCCCCACCGGTTCAACAGCACGGCCGGATCCAGCCGCAGGTACCAGACCTCCAACTGGCGCATGCCCCCGAACTCCCGGATGGCGTCGCGGTAGCCCCGGGAGGACAGTCCCACCAGCTTCGTCCGCAGCGCCTCGTCGAAGCCCCGGCTGCGGGCCGCCACCTCGATGCTGGCGGCGAGCCGCTTCAGGTCCCATTCGAACGGACCGGGCAGCGTCTCGTCGAAGTCGTTGGCGTCGAAGATCATGTCCCGCTCGGGGGTGGCGAAGCCGCCGAAGTTGACCAGGTGGGCGTCGCCGCACAGCTGGACGTCGAGGTGCGAGTGGACCTCGTGGGCCAGGTCGGCGGCCATGACGGCGGCCGCCCCGCGGTAGAAGGCGAACGGCGACGCGGCCATCCGCCCGTAGCGGATGGGCACCAGGTCGGGGACGCGGGTGGTGGCCTGCAGCGCCAGGATCTCGAGGGGGTCGGTCCGGTCGGCCGGCGGCGCCCAGTCGCCGTGCTTCGACCGCGGCACGAGCTCGCGCGCCTTGCGTCCGTGGGCGGCTCGTTCCTCGGGGGTCTCCGTGCTCATGGGATCCATCATCCCACCGGAAGGAAGCGCCTGACGAGTGCGCGCTTCGCACCTCCCGGTGCCGGAGGGGCGGCCGGTGTCCCATGGGTGGCCGGTGCCGGACGGCCGGCCGGCCGGACTACCGCTGCTTCTTGCGCCGCTTGCCGAGGGCGATGACCAGCCGGTCCACCAGCACCCCGAGCAGCGCCGCCGCCAGGATCACCCAGATCAGGCTGGTGGTGGCGTGACCGAAGATGTAGTTGACCTTGACATCGTTGGAGTTGCCGACGACGAAGGCGATCAGGAGCACCAGACCGATCGCCCCGATGACCAGCCGGGCGATCTCCCGGGCGTCCCGCTTGTTCGCCGACGAGCGCGCCGCGCCCGACGTCCCCTTGGGTTGCTCCGGTACCTGTGCCATGTCGACGTCCTCCGCGTGTTGACCGCCCGGATCGACAGTACCGCTGCGGTCGGACCACCGGCGTGATCACACGGCGACGGCCACCCCGCCGGACCGGGCGGTCAGGGCAGCAGGAGCAGGGTGGCGTGGTGGGCGAAGTCGAGCACCGGCCCGGGAATGATGCCGAAGACCACGCTGAACGCCACGCACGTCCCGATGGCCAGGGCCGTCAGCAGCGGCACCGGCACGGGCCCGCGGGCCTCGACGTCGGCCGACGGGGCGGCGTCGGTCAGCACCTGGATCCCGGCCACCGCCTGGGTGCCGTCGGCGCGGTCGGGGGCGGCCGCCGTCCCCAGGTCGGCCGACCCGGGGGCCACCTCGGGGAGGTTGCCGTCGAGCGGGTCGCCCACCGAACCCACGGGGGAGAACATGGTCACGGCCACGCGCAGGTAGAAGAAGGCGGCCACCGCGGCGGAGGCCATCGCCACCGTGGCGAGCCCGTAGCCCTGCACGGACACCGAGGCCTCGATGACGCCCAGCTTGGCCAGGAACCCGGTGGTGAACGGCGCACCGGCCTGCCCGAGCAGCAGCACGGCGAAGGCCAGGGCCAGGAGCGGCTGGCGCTTGGCCAGGCCCCGGTAGTCGGTCAGCTGCGAACGGGTGTCCCCCGGTCCGGCCACCACGCTGATGACGGCGAAGGAACCGATGACCAGGAACATGTAGGTGAACACGTAGTACAGCGACGCCGACACCCCCCGGGCGGTGCACGCCTCCACGCCGAGCAGGATGAAGCCGACATGGTTGATGGACGAGTACGCCATCATGCGCTTGACGTCGCGCTGGGTCAGGGCCACCACGGCGCCGAGCACCAGGCTGAGCAGGGCCAGGATCCAGACCACCGGCTGCCAGTCGGCCCGCACGGTCGGGAACGAGGTCACGAAGATCCGCAGCAGGGCGGCGAAGGCGCCGGCCTTGGCCACCGCGGCCATGAAGCCGGCGACCGGCGACGGTGAGCCCTCGTAGACGTCGGGCGACCACATGTGGAACGGCACCGCGGCGACCTTGAAGCCGAACCCGATCAGCAGGAGGGCGAGGCCGCCCAGCAGCACGCCGTTGTGGACGATGACGTTGCGCGACAGGTAGTTGGCGATCTGGACGAGGTTGGTCGTGCCGGTGGCGCCGTAGGTGAGGGCGATGCCGTAGAGGAACACGGCCGACGAGAACCCGCCGAGCACGAAGTACTTGAGCGCCGCCTCGCCCGACTCGGCCCGCTTGTGGTTGAAGGCGGCCAGGACGTAGAGGGCGATCGACAGGATCTCGAGGCCGAGGAACACCACGATCAGGTCGTTGGCGGCACCCATCATCATCGCCCCGGAGGCCGACACCATGGCCAGTACGTAGTACTCCGGTCCCCCGATCCCCTCGCGCCGGAGGTAGCCGTCACCGACCAGTGCGGTCAGCAGCATGGCGATGGACACCGTGATCTGGACGAAGACGTCGAACCCGTCGAAGGCGATGGCCCCGGCGATGGTCACCGAGGGTCCGTGGGTGGCCACGTGGTCCCACTGCACCAGGGCGGCGACCAGCGCGGCCAGGGACACCACCACGGCGACGATCGTGCCGGCCCGCGCGTCCATGATGCGCTTGAACAGCGACGACACCAGCATCAGCAGCAGCGCCCCGCCCAGCATGATCAGCATGGGGAGGATGCTGAGGTAGTCGACGTGGGGCACGTGGATCGTCGGTGCGGCCGAGGTGGCGAGGAGGACGGTCACCGCGAGGCCCCCTTCGCCGCCGTCGCCGCTCCGGGTGACGCCGACGCCGACACCGAGCACGACACCCGCACCCCGTTGACGGCGCACGGGGCCTTGGCCGCGACCGCAGGCCGCAGGCCGGCCGGGACCGGCGTGTCCGTGACCTGGTCGACGTGGACGACCAGGCGGTTCACCGACGGGGTGATGCGGTCGAGCACCGGCTTCGGGAACACGCCGAGCAGGACGATCAGGATGATCAGCGGCGCCACGATGAGGCGCTGGTTGACCGTGAGGTCGGCGGTGCCGGCGTCCTCCTCGGTCGGCTCGCCGTGGAAGACCTGCTGGTAGCCCCAGAGCAGGTAGACGGCGGCGATGACCACGCCGGCGGTGGCGACCACCGCCCACCAGCGGTGGGCCACGAACGTGCCGATGAGGATCAGGAACTCACCGACGAAGCCGTTGAGGCCGGGCACGCCGATGGAGGCCAGCATGGCCAGGGTGAAGACGCCGGCCAGCACCGGGGCCGGCGACTGGAGGCCCTTGAGCGAGCCGATCTGCCAGGTCCGGCGCCGTTCGTAGATCCAGCCCACCAGGATGAACAGGGTGGCGATGACGAGGCCGTGGTTGACCATCTGCAGCACGCCGCCGCTCAGGCCCTGGCTGTTGAGGGCGAACGTGCCGAGGGCGATGAAGCCGATCTGGGCCAGCGACGAGTAGGCCAGCAGGCGCTTGAGGTCGCGCTGGGCACAGGCCACCAGGGCGCCGTAGAGGATCCCGATGGTGGCCAGCGTCAGCAGGACCGGCGCCAGGGTGCGGCTGGCCTGGGGGAAGAGGTTGAGGTCGAAGCGGATGATCCCGTAGGTGCCGAGCTTCGCCATGATGGCCACCAGCAGGATGGCGCCGGCCGTGGGCGCCTCCGAGTAGGCGTCGGGCGACCACGTGTGGAACGGGAAGATCGGTGCCTTCACGGCGAAGGCGGCGGTGAAGGCGCAGAACAGCAGGACGCCCTCGGTGCCCGAGAGGTGCGTGTGCATCAGAGCCGGCAGCTCGAAGGTCAGCACCCCGGTCTGGGACTGGTGGATGAAGGCGATCGACACGATGCCCACCAGCAGGAAGGCCGAGCCGGCGAAGGTGTAGACGAAGAATTTGATCGCCGCGTAGCCGCGCCGGGCGAAGCCCCAGCCGCCGATGAGGAAGTACGACGGCACCAGGGTCAGCTCGAAGAAGAGGAAGAACAGGATCAGGTCGAGGGAGACGAAGCTCCCCATGCAGGCCGCCTCGAGCAGCAGCACCCAGGCGACGAAGGACCGGGTGTCGCGCCGGGCCCGGGCCCCCAGCATGGTGAGCGGGAAGAGCACGGCCGTCAGCACCACCAGGAAGAGGGAGATGCCGTCGATCCCGAGCGACCAGTGGATGCCGAGACCGGAGGCCCAGGTGTGGTCGCTCACCATCTGGTAGCTGCCGACCCCGGACTTGAAGGTGAACAGCACGGCGGCGGCCACGGCCAGGGTGACCACGGTCACGACGATGCCCAGCGCCTCGTGGAACCAGGCGGCCACGGCCTTCTTGGGCACGACCGCCACCAGGGCGGCACCCACCGCGGGCACCAGGACCAGCGTGGTCAGGTAGGGGAAGGTCACCGCGGTCATCAGCCCCACCACATCCTCGTCAGCATGAACCCGAGGATCACCACGGCACCGAACATGATGCCGACCAGGTAGTTGCGGACGTAGCCGGTCTGGGTGCGGCGCAGCAGCGAACCGGACCCCCGAAAGGCACCGGCCACGCCGTTGACGGCGCCGTCGATGACCTTGGGGTCGACGACGTCGGCGCAGAAGGCGGCCAGGCGCTCGCTCGGGCGGCCGAACACGGTGTCGTAGAGCTCGTTGATGTACCAGGCCCCCCGCAGGAACGACGCCTCGAGGGCGGGCCGCTCCGACCGGGTCGACCAGAGGCGCAGGCCGATGAGGACGAAGACGATGGCCACGACGGCGTCGATGATGGCCAGGGTCCACTCGGCCGACGACGAGAGGTTGTCGTGGAAGAGGTTGCTGCCGAACACGGGGTCGACCCAGTTGGCCAGGGAGAACCGGCTGCCCGAGATGGCCATCACGCCGGCCACGGCGGCGAAGAACGAGAGGATCCACAGCGGCACCGTCATGATCCACGGCGACTCGTGCGGCTCCGACGAATGGCCGTCGGCGTGGTGGGCGTGGGCGGCGTCGGGCACCGGCCCGTCGTCGGCCCCGGCCCAGCGGTCCCGGCCGAAGAAGGCGAGGCCGGTCAAGCGGCTCATGTAGTAGGCGGTCAGGGCGGCGGTCACGATGCCGACCACCCACAGCCCGGGGTGGGCGGCCCAGGTGTTGTCGAGGATGTCGCCCTTGGCCCAGAAGCCCGACAGCGGCGGGACGGCGGCGATGCAGAGCCAGCCGATGGCGAATGTGATGAAGGTGATGGGCAGGTAGGCGCGCAGGTTGCCCATGCGCTTGAGGTCCTGCTCGTCGTGCAGGCCGTGGATGACGGAGCCGGCGCCGAGGAAGAGCAGGCCCTTGAAGAAGGCGTGGGCCACCATCAGGAAGATCGCCGCCGTGTAGGCGCCGCAGCCGATGGCCAGGAACATGTACCCCAGCTGCGAGACGGTCGAGTAGGCCAGCACCTTCTTGATGTCCTGCTGGGCGCAGGCGATGGTGGCGGCCACGAAGGCGGTGGCGGCGCCCACGATGGCGATGGTCAGCTCGGCCGACGGCGAGGCGTGCAGCAGGGGGCTGACCCGGCAGAGCAGGTAGACGCCGGCCGTGACCATGGTGGCGGCGTGGATGAGCGCGGACACCGGGGTCGGGCCCTCCATGGCGTCGGCCAGCCAGGGGAACAGCGGGATCTGCGCCGACTTGCCCATCACCCCGACGAGCAGGAGCAGGCAGATGGCCGTGATGTTGGCCGAGCCGATCTTGTCGATGTTGGCGAAGATGACCTGGTAGTCGAACGTGTGGACCTTCGACCAGACCAGGAAGATGGCGAGCAGGAAGCCCACGTCGCCGATCCGGTTGTAGACGAAGGCCTTCTTGCCGGCGCTGGCCGCGGAGTCCCGGGTGAACCAGAACGACACCAGCCAGTACGAGCAGGTGCCGACCCCCTCCCAGCCGACGAAGGTGACGAGCAGGTTCGACCCGAGCACCAGGATCAGCATCGAGGCCACGAAGAGGTTCATGTAGAGGAAGAACTTGGGGAAGTCCCTGTCGCCCTTCATGTACCCGATGGAGTACAGGTGGATCAGGGAGCTGATGCCGGTGATGAACAGCACCATGGTCATCGACAGGGGGTCGACGTACAGGGCGGCGTGCACCTGGAGCCGGTCGACCGGGATCCACGACCACAGGTCCTGGCCGTACGAGCGGACCGGCGCGTTCACCTGCAGGAGGGAGAGGTACACGCCCACCGACACCGCGAACGAGGCCACCACGGCGATGGTGCCGACCCAGCCCGCGGCGGGGTCGCCGAGGCGCCGACCGGCGGCCAGCAGGATCCCGAAGCCGACGAGGGGCAGCAGGATGATCAGGTAGGTCAGGTGGAGCATCGCCCTCTCAGCCCTTCATCAGATGCAGGTCGTCGGCGTTGGCGCTGGCCCGGCGCCGGAAGATGGCCACCACGATGCCGAGGCCGACCACGACCTCCGCCGCGGCCACCACCAGCACGAAGAACACCAGCACCTGGCCGCCGATGTCGTGGAGGGTGCGGGCGAAGGTCACGAACGCCAGGTTGGCGGCGTTGAGCATCAGCTCGACGCACATGAACATGATCAGCACGTTGCGCCGCACCAGCACGCCGACGGCGCCGATGGCGAAGAGCACGGTGCTGAGCCCGAGGTACCAGGCGGGGCTGATGCTCATGCATCCACCTCGGTGTCCGCGGGGTCGACGTCGGCACCGGCCGGCGTGGCGACCGCACCGGTGGTCACGGCACCCGGGGTCCCGGGCGCCTCCGGGGCGCCGGGCGTGCGGTCGGTCACGACGTCGTCGGTCGGTGTCTCGTCCACCGCGTCCTCGGCCGATGTTGCCGGCGGGCGGCGGGCCAGGACCACGGCGCCGACGACGGCGATGATCAGCAGCGCCGAGGTGGCCTCGAACGGGAACAGGTACGTCGTGTACAACGACTTGCCCAGCAGGTTGACGTTGGGTGCGCCGGTGTCGCTCCCGGCCACCGAGGGCTGGCCGGTCGTCCACTTGGAGACCTGGCCGAGCAGCAGCAGGCCGGTGGTCCCGAGCACCACGAGGGCGATGGCCAGCGGACGCTGGCCGCGCAGGGGCTCCGCCCGGATGTCCTCCTCGCGGTCGACGCCCAGGAACATGATGACGAACAGGAAGAGGACGACGATGGCCCCGGCGTAGACGATCACCTGGACGGCGGCCAGGAAGTTGGCCTGCTGCAGGACGAACAGCACGGCCACCCCGAACAGCGTCATGACCAGCATCAGGGCCGAGTGGACCGGGTTGCGGGCCACCACCACGCCGACGGCGCCGGCGATGACGATGGCGGCGGCCACGGCGAAGACGCCGACGTCGGGGATGGTCGGGTGCCCGCTGGTGGCGGCCAGGGTCAGCAGTGCGGCGGTCACGAGTCGGCCGCCTCGGCCGTGTCGGTATCGGTGCCGGTGGCGGTGGCGGTGGCGGTGTCGGCGGACGGAGCCGACGGGGGGGGCGGCGCCGGCGTGACCGAACCCACCGCGTCGCGCTCGGAGTTGCCCGCCCGCTTGGCATCGGCATAGGCCAGGTCGGCCGCCTGCTTGTGCTTCTTGCCGAAGCCCGGTCGGAACCGCTCGGCCTTCTCCATGGCCCGGCCGATGGCGCCCCGGGGGCCGCGCTTGTCGGCCGGCATGTCGACCGGGCGCAGGTGGCGCTCGAGCGTCTCGCGCAGCGGGATCGACCCGGTGGTGGCGTCGTCCCGGCGGCCGCTCTGGCCCCCCTCGGGGGCCCGCACGCCGAAGCCGAGCTCGCCCGACCACTGGACCTCGCCCTCGAAGGCGGCGGCCCCGGCCGGCGACGTGGCCCGCATCCACCCCGAGGTGTGGAGGTCGTCCCCCTCGCGCCAGTCCTCCCACGGCAGGTGCTGGGGCCGGCCGTCGTCGTCGACCAGCAGCTCCTCCTTGCCGTAGATGGCGTCGCTGCGGTTGGTGAAGGAGAACTCCATCAGCTTCGACTCGGTGATGGCCTCGGTCGGGCAGGCCTCGACACACATGTCGCAGTGGATGCAGCGCAGGAAATTGATCTCGTAGACGTAGCCGTACCGCTCCCCCGGCGAGACCGGGTGGTCGGGCGGGTTGTCGAGGCCGCGCACGTAGATGCAGTCGGCCGGGCAGACGCCGGCGCACAGCTCGCAGCCGATGCACTTCTCCATGCCGTCCTCGTAGCGGTTGAGGACGTGGCGGCCGTGCTGGCGCGGCTGCTTCGGGCGCTTCTCCTCGGGGTACTGCCGGGTCACCGGCGGCCGGCCGAGGTGCTCGAGGGTGAGCTTGAACCCGCCCAGGAAGTTCTGGCGGCCGTGGGGCGGCTCGGGGGTCGGCATCAGCGGTCACCTCCTTCGGTGCGGGGGGCGGGGGGTACCGGCTCCTCGGCGCGGTTCCACAGTCGGAGCCCGATCGGGGGCAGCACGGCCCGTGTCTCCTCGCGCTCGGCACCGACGGCGAACGCCCGGGTGAGGAGGAAGCTGGCGGCCACCACCACGGCGGCCATGCCGATGCCCCACCATCCGTCGATGAGGAAGCCGGCGACGATCAGCAGCCAGCCCAGCGACAGGGGGATGAGGCGCTTCCAACCGAGGTCCATGAGCTGGTCGTAGCGCATGCGGGGCAGGGCGGCCCGGAGCCACACGAACACGAAGAGGAACACGATGGTCTTGCCCAGGAACCACAGGATCGGCCAGATCCACTGCGTGTGGGGGATGTGGGGCTTCGGCCCGTCGGGACCACCGAAGAAGAGGGTCACCGTGATGGCCGACATCGTGATGGTGTTCATGAACTCGGCCAGGAAGAACAGGGCGAAGCGGATGGACGAGTACTCGGTGACGAACCCGCCGACCAGCTCCTGGTCGGCCTCGACGAGGTCGAAGGGGGGACGGTTCGTCTCCGCCACGACGGCGATGAAGAAGATCAGGAACGGCACGACGGCCAGCCGGATGACGTTCCACTGCCAGAGGTGGCCGGCCTGGGCGTTGACGATGGTCCGGGTGCTGAGCGACCCCGTCACCAGGACGACCATGACGATCGTCATGCCGAGCGCGGCCTCGTAGGAGATCATCTGGGCCGACGCCCGCACCGACCCGAGCAGGGGGTACTTGGAGCCCGAGGACCAGCCGGCCAGCATGATCCCGTAGACGCCGATCGCCGACATGGCCAGCAGGAAGAGGATCCCCATGGGCGGGTCGGCGAGCTGGAGTTCGAACGTGTGGCCGAATAGCGTCACCTCTCCGCCGATGGGCACGATGGCGAACGCCAGGAAGGCCGGGATGATGGTCAGGTAGGGCGCCAGCTTGAAGACGAAGCGGTCCGCCTTGTCCGGGAGCAGGTCCTCCTTGAAGAACAGCTTGATGCCGTCGGCCAGCGTCTGGGCGATGCCGAACGGCCCGGCCCGGTTGGGACCGATCCGGCTCTGCATGTCCGAGATCACCTTGCGCTCGAACCAGATCATCAGCATCACCGACACCATCAGGGCGCCGAAGACCACCAGCACCTTGACGAGGACGATGAGCAGGACGACCCAGCCCACGCCGTGGGCGAAGAGCGGGTCGGTGCCGAGCAGCGGCGGGCCCGCGGTCACGGCGTCTCCATCCGCAGGTCGACCACCGGGAAGGCCTGGTCGATCAGGTCGGCGACGGTGCCGGCGCCGAGGGGCACGTTGAAGTCGGCGGCCACCGTCTTGCGGGGCAGCGACGGGTCGGGCTCCACCGGCACGAGCGCCGTGGCCGTGGCCGAGCGCAGACGCACGGTCCCGCCGGACGCCACCCCGAGTTCGTCGAGGTCGAACGGATTGGCCCGCAGCGCACCCGGGGCCACCAGGCCGGCCAGCGACGGCACCGTCGCCACGGCGGTCCCGTCGTCGTAGAGGACGCGGGAGGCCACCAGGCGCACCGAGTAGCTGTCGAGGGGCGACACGTGGGGCACGTCGAGGTCGGGGGCGCCCGACAGCACGGCCGGCCGGGTCGGCCCGGACGGTTCGGCCGTCGTCTCGGAGTCGGGGCCGGCGTTGGGCGAGGCGGCGAGTCCGGCCTGGAGGCTGGCGCCCTGGCGCTCCACCGACTCCACGCCCGGCACGGCGATCGGGTCGAGCCGGGCGGGGCGACGGGCGAGTGCGACCGGGCCGGTGGACAGCGGGGCCACGATGCCGTCGGCGGCGCCGTGCGAGTCCAGGACGGCCTGGGTGATGCCGCGGTGTGACGGGGCCAACTGCTCGATCTCGTCCCACACCGCGCCGGTGGAGTCGTAGCCGAGGTCGTTGCCCAGGTGGACGGCCAGCTCGGCGGCGATCATCCAGTCCGGCCAGGCCTGGCCGGGCGGGACCAGCTTCTGCCCCAGGCGGAAGATCCGGCCCTCGATGTTCGTCGTGGTGCCGGGGCGCTCGTGGGCCTCGGCGGCCGGCAACACCACGTCGGCGTGGTCCAGCACGTCGCCCGGGGCGGTGGCCACGGCCACCACGAAGTCGCAGGCCTCCAGGGCCTTGGCGGCCAGGCGACGGTCGGGGAAGTCGGCCAGCGGGTCGGCGCCCAGCAGGACCAGCGCGTCCACCGGTCCGCCCGCGGCCTGGTCGCCGGCCGCGGCGGCCAGGATGCCGGCCGTGGTGCGCCCCCGGGCGGCGGGCACCGAGCCCCAGGCGGCCGTGTACCACTCGCGCCCGGCATCGAGGGACACGCGACCCGGCAGGATCCCGGGGGCCAGTCCCATGTCGAGGGCCCCGAGCACGTTGCCCCGTCGGAGGGCGGGCAGGAAGCGGGCCTCGGGCAGGGCGGCGGCGAGGCGCCGGGCGGCGTCGGCCACCAGCTCGCCGTCCTCGGCCAGCGACGGCCGACCCAGGACCACGACCACCGGGCCCTCCCCCACCAGCCGGCGGGCGGTCGCCAGTGCGTCGCCGTCGACCGTGGCCGGGGCGGCGGCGCCCGACACCAGTGCGTCCACCAGGCCCGCGGCCTCGCCCGGTCCGTACCGCAGCGAGGCGGCGGCGTACTCCGTGAGCGCCGTGGCCTGCGGCGACAGCTCCACCAGCGACAGGTCGCCGTCGGTGACCGCCGACCGGAGCCGGAGGAAGAGCACCGGCAGCTCCTCGCGCACGTCGCCGGTCAGCAGGATCACGGTCGAGGCCGCGGCCGCCTGGTCGATCGTGGCGCGTGGCAGGCCGAGCACCGTCTCCGCCGGCAGCCCGTCACCCAGCTGGGCGTCGACCGAGTCCGTGCCGAGCACACCCTTGGCCACGCGGGCCCAGGCGTAGGCGCCCTCGTTGGTGAGCCGGGCCCCCCCGATGACGCCCACCGCCGTCGGGTCGGCGGCCGCCGTCCGGCGGAGGCCCTGGGCTGCGGCCTCGAGGGCCTCGTGCCAGGAGACGGCCACCAGGCCGCCGTCCTTGCGGACCATGGGCTCGGTGAGCCGGACCTCGCTGTTCACGGCGTCGGCCGCGAAGCGACCCTTGTCACAGAGCCAGCCGTGGTTGACCGGATCGATGTCGATGCCGAGCAGGCGGGTCAGCCGGTTGGCCGAGGACTGGACGGCCACCCGGCACCCCAGGGCGCACGTGGTGCAGGTGGACTCCACCTGGTCCAGGTCCCACGGGCGGGCGGCGAAGCGGTAGGGCGACGCCGTCAGCGCACCGACCGGACAGATCTGCACGGTGTTGCCCGAGAAGTAGGAGGTGAAGGGCAGCTCGGGGAAGGTCGCCACCTGCAGCTGCTCGCCCCGGCCGATGAAGTCGATCTGGGCCTCGCCCGCCACCTCGTCGGCGAACCGGGTGCAGCGGCTGCACTGGATGCACCGCTCGCGGTCGAGCAGGACGAGCTCGGAGATGGGGAGCGGCTTCTCGAAGTGGCGCTTCTCCTCGACGAACCGGGTCTCCCCCGGGCCGTAGGCGAGCGTCTGGTCCTGCAGGGGGCACTCGCCGCCCTTGTCGCACACCGGGCAGTCGAGCGGGTGGTTGATGAGCAGGAACTCGAGGACGCCGTCCTGGGCCTTCTTGACCTTGTCCGAGTCGGTGACGACCTCCATGCCGGGCGCCGCCTCGATGAAGCAGCTGGGCATCAGCGTGGCGCCGCGCGGACCGCTCACCTCGACGAGGCACATCCGGCAGACGCCGACCGGCTCCATCCGCGGGTGGTAGCAGAAGCGCGGGATGAACGTCCCGGCCCGCTCCGCGGCGGCGATCAGCATCTCGCCCTTGCGGGCGCGGACGGTCCGGCCGTCGAGCGTGAACTCGACCTCCTCCACGGCGGCGTCCTCGGGCCCGGCGGCGGGCACGGCCTGGTCAGCCATAGGGGCAGCCCCCCTCCTTGATGTGCACGAGGAACTCGTCGCGGAACATGGTGATGGCCGAGCTGATCGAGGACGGGATGGACGGTCCGAGCACGCAGATGGTGGTCTGCTGCGGTGGCCAGGCCACGCCGGGCGAGATGTTGTCGCAGGCGTCTATGAGCAGGTCGAGGTCCTCCTCGCGGCCCTGGCCCCGCTCGATGCGCTCCATGATCCGCTCCAGCCAGCCCGAGCCCTCGCGGCACGGCGTGCACTGGCCGCACGACTCGCGCGAGAAGAACTTGGTGATGCGCCAGGCGGCGCGCACCGCGCAGGTGTGGTCGTCCATGACCACGACGGAGCCCGAGCCGAGCATGGACCCGGCCTCGGCCACCTCGTCCTGGCCGAGGGGCAGGTCGATCCGGTCCGGGCCGAACCACGGGGCCGAGACCCCGCCCGGGATGAACGCCTTGAGGCCGCGGCCGTGCGGGATGCCGCCGCCCAGCACCGGCGCGTTGATGAGGTCGTCGAAGGTGGTCTTGACCATCTCGAGCTCGAACACGCCGGGGTTGGCGACGTGCCCGGCCAGGGCGAAGAGGCGGGTGCCGGTCGACCGGCCGCCGCCCAGGGCGGCGAAGGCCGCCCCGCCGTTGGTCATGATCCAGGGCAGGTTGGACATGGTCTCGACGTTGTTGACCACGGTCGGGTCGCCGTACAGGCCGATGGCCGCCGGAAAGAACGGCGGCTTGATGCGGGGGAACCCGCGCTTGCCCTCGAGGGACTCGAGCAGCGCCGTCTCCTCGCCGCAGATGTAGGCCCCGGCCCCGGGGTGCACGACCACGTCGACCGAGAACCCCGAGCCGAAGATGTCCCGGCCGACGGCGCCGTGCGCGTAGGCGTCGTTGAGGGCGGACTGCACCCGCTCGAGCCCCAGCGCGAACTCGCCCCGCAGGAAGATGAACACCCGGGAGACCTGCAGCGCGTAGGCGGCGATCACGACGCCCTCGACCAGCTGGTGCGGGTCCCGCTCGACCAGGAGGTGGTCCTTGAAGGTGGCCGGCTCCGACTCGTCGCCGTTGACGACGAGGTAGGTGACCGGGTTCTTCCGCAGCATCGACCACTTGCGGCCGGCCGGGAACCCGGCGCCCCCGCGCCCGAGCAGGCTGGCCGCGTCGACCTCGGCCGCCACGGCCTCGGGGGTCCGGGCCAGGGCGGCGCGCAGCCCCTCGTAGCCACCCGTCGCCAGGTAGCGCTCGAGGGTGTGGGAGTCGTCGTAGCCCAGGCGGGAGGTGACGATCTTCGGCGGCTGGGTGATGGCCATCAGGCACCTCCCCCGTCGGCGGCGGCCTCACGGGCGGCCCGGGCCTCGGCGGCGGCGCGGCGCTCGTCGGCCACGGCGGCCGGGTCGACCTCGAGGCCCGTCGTGCGGCGCACCCGGATCAGGGTGCCGTGCGGTGGGATCTCGGCGGCGCGGGCCCCCGAGCGGAGGTCGGCGATCAGCCGGTCGAAGGACTCGGGGGTCTGGGCGCCCACGTAGCGGTGGTTGACCTGGACGCACGGCGCCCGGTCGCAGTCGGCGAGGCACTCGGCCTCCTCCAGGGTGAACGCGCCGTCGGACGTGGTGCCACCGGCACCGACGCCCAGCGACTGCTCGGCGTGCTCGAGGAGCTCGGCGGCACCGCCCAGGAGGCAGGCGATGTTGGTACAGACGGCCACGACGTGCGTCCCCACCGGCTCGGTGTGGAGCATGTCGTAGAACGAGGCGGTGCCGAACACCTCGCCCGGGGTGACCCCGACGAGGCCGGCGATGTCGACCATGGCCTCGGGGGTCAACCACCCGTCCTGCTCCTGGGCCAGGTGGCACAGGGGGATGAGCGCCGAGCGGGGCTCGGGGTACAGGGCGATGAGCTCGTGGGCTCGGGCGACGATGTCGGCCGACAGGTGGGTGGGCGCGGCCGGCGCGAACGCGGCGCGGCGGGGTGCGGACACCGGGGTGGGCTCGGTCACCGGTCCACCTCCCCCATCACCGGGTCGATGGACGAGCACACCACGACGGCGTCGGCCAGCAGGCCCCCGCGCATCATGACGGGCATGCCCTGCAGGTTGACGAAGCTCGGGCCCCGGATGTGCATGCGGTAGGGCTTGGGGCCGCCGTCGGACACCAGGTAGCAGCCGAGCTCCCCCCGGGGGGACTCGATGGCCACGTAGACCTCGCCCTCGGGCACCTTGAACCCCTCGGTGAACACCTTGAAGTGGTGGATCAGGGCCTCCATCGACTCGTCGATGCGGCCACGGGGCGGCGGGGTGATCTTCTTGTCCTGGACCCGGTAGTCGCCCGCCGGCATCTTCTCGATGACCTGGCGGATGATGCGGATGGACTCGCGGATCTCGTTGAGGCGGATCGAGTACCGGTCGAAGTTGTCGCCGAAGGTGCCGACGATGACGTCGAAGTCGACCTCGTCGTAGCGCAGGTACGGCATGGCGCGGCGGAGGTCCCAGGCCACGCCGGTCGACCGCAGCAGCGGGCCGGTCAGCGACAGGGCGAGGGCCTCCTCGGCCGAGATGTTGCCGATGCCCTCGGAGCGCTGCCGGAAGACCGGCTGGCCGGTGAGCAGCTCGTCGTACTCGTCGAGGCGGGGCAGGACGGTGTCGCAGATGACCGTGACGTCGTCCTCCCACCCGTCGGGCAGGTCGGCGGCGGTGCCGCCCGGCCGGATGAAGTTGTGGTTCATCCGCAGGCCGGTGGTCTTCTCGAAGAAGGCGAGGATCATCTCGCGCTCACGGAAGCCGTAGATCATCATCGACGTCGACGCGTGGTCCATGCCGTTGGTGGCCATCCACATGAGGTGGGACGAGACCCGGTTGAGCTCGACCAGCAGCATCCGGATCCAGTCGGACCGGGCCGGCATCTCGACGCCCAGGAGCTCCTCGACGGCCAGTGACAGGACGAGCTCGTTGTGGAGGGGCGACAGGTAGTCCATCCGGGTGACGTTGGTCGAGCCCTGGACGTAGGTGAGCTCCTCCGCCGTCTTCTCCATGCCGGTGTGGAGGTACCCGATGATCGGCTTGGTGCGCAGCACGGTCTCGCCGTCGAGCTCCATCATCAGCCGGAGCACGCCGTGGGTCGACGGGTGCTGCGGGCCCATGTTGATGATCATCGTCTCGTCGTCGGTCTGCTCGACGTCGATGTCGTCGGCGTTGACGACCACGCCCTCGGGCAGCCGCAGGACGGCGCCGGCCTCGCGCCGGAGCTCGTCCGGGGCGGTGCGGCTGCGGGGGAAGAGCTCCTGGGCGCCCTCCGAGGTCTCGATCAGGAGACCGCGCTCGGTGCCGGTGGCCGACGGCTCCGCATAGGCGGCGCCGGAGACGGGGTCGGGCAGCACCGTGTCGGCGTGGGGGACGCCGTCCCCCGTGTCGGTGGTGGTGGCGTCGCTCATCGGGGCCCCGGTGCGCCCTTGAACTGGACCGGCACGCGGCCCACGCCGTAGTCCTTGCGGAGGGGATGCCCCTCCCAGTCCTCGGGCAGCAGGATGCGGGTCATGTCCGGATGGCCGTCGAACACGACGCCGAGGAGGTCGTAGGCCTCGCGCTCCATGGCCTCGGTGCCGGGGTACAGGTCGAAGAGGGTCGGCACGACCGGGTCGTCCGCGGGCACCTGGACCCGGATCCGCACGCGCCGGACCTGGCTGAGCGACAGCAGGTTGACGACGACCTCGAACCGCTCCGGGACGACACCTTCCGGCAGCCGCCGTCCCGGATGGCTGAGGTAGTCGACGGCGCAGAGGTCGGCGCAGGTCTCGAACCCCTCGTCACGCAGGGCGCCGACGACCTCGAGGTACTGCTCGCGGGTCGGGAACAGCAGCTCCTGGGCGTGGGCCCGCGGCCGTCGGGACGCCGAGCCGCCCACTCGGGGCGCGTCGGACGTGGTCTCCACGTCGTCCGTCGTGGTCACAGGGGCTCACCCACGCTGCGGGCGATGATCGGGTTGCGCTTGGGTGTCCCCAGGTGGACGGCGTCGGGACGGTCGGGGTTCCAGCCGGTCGTGCCGTCGCCCGGGTCCCGGGCGTCGTCCGTGTCGCCGCCCTGGGAGTTGTCGAGGGCCAGCTCGAGGCCACGCCCGTGGCCGCGGCGTGTGATGTCGTCCGTCCGCACCTTCTCGTGGAGGGTGAGGATGGCGTGCATCAGCGTCTCGGGCGTGGGCGGGCAGCCCGGGGCGTAGACGTCCACCGGGACGATCTGGTCGACCCCCTGGACGATGGCGTAGTTGTTGAACATTCCGCCGGTGCTGGCGCAGACGCCCATCGACAGGACCCACTTCGGCTCCATCATCTGGTCGTAGACCTGACGCAGCACGGGGGCCATCTTCTGGGACACCCGGCCGGCCACGATCATGAGGTCGGCCTGGCGAGGCGAGGCGCGGAAGACCTCCATCCCGAACCGGGCGAGGTCGAAGTCGGCGGCACCCACCGACATCATCTCGATGGCGCAGCAGGCCAGGCCGAAGGTGGCCGGCCACATCGAGTAGGTCCGCGCCCACTTGACCAGGTCCTCCAGTCGGCCGGTCAGGAAGTTGTGCTGGAGGTCCTCGAGTCCCACGTCGGTGCCGTCCCGCTCAGGCGGCGCGGCCGGGGCCGGCCGGCGAGGTGGCCGGTGTCCCTGGCTCGGCGGCGGACGGGGCGGGCGTGCCGTTGATGCGGGCGATGGTCGAGCTCGACGTGCGGGCCGGCATGGCCCCGAGCAGCCGCTTGGACGGCCCCCAGTTGAGGGCGCCGTTCCCCACGAGGAACACGAACGAGACGAAGACCACGGCGGCGAACACGATGACCTCGATCAGGCCGAAGGAGCGCAGCTGCCGGAAGATCACGGCCCAGGGGTAGAGGAACACCACCTCGATGTCGAAGATGATGAAGATCATCGCCACCAGGTAGAACCGCACCGGAAAGCGCGTGGGCGGGTCGATGCCGGGCACGATGCCGCACTCGTACGGCGCGATCTTGGCCGCCGTCGGTCGCTTCCTGGGCGCCAGCAGGGCCGACGCCACGAAGGAGAGGGACGCGAACAGGAAGGCCAGGATGATCAGGATCAGGATCGGGAGGTAATCGTCCACAGCACGTGATTTTTATCACGCACCCCTCCGGCGGGGCACATCCGCTGGTCCGGCGCCGGACGGGTCCCGGGCACCCGGTCCGGTGTGCCGGACCGGGTGCGGCGCCCGTAGCATGACTCCGTGACCCCACCGGCCGACCCCACCACCGCACCCCCCTCCCCCGCCGACGCCCCCGTGGACCCCGGCCACGTCCACGACGTGCTGATCGTCGGCGGCGGACCGTCCGGGTCGTCGTGCGCCTACTGGCTGGCCGAGGCCGGGTGGGACGTCGTCCTGGTCGAGAAGAAGGTCTTCCCCCGCGAGAAGACCTGTGGGGACGGCCTGACACCCCGGGCGGTGCGCCAGATCGCCGACATGGGCATCGAGGGGGCGCTGGCCGGTGCCCACCGCTACAGCGGCCTGCGGGCCCACGGCTTCGGCCAGGTGCTGAACCTCCCCTGGCCCGAGCACCCCTCCTTCCCGTCCTACGGGTACGTCATCACCCGGCACGACCTCGACGCCCTGGTCAACGAGCGGGCGGCCAAGGCCGGCGCCATCGTCTTCCAGGGGACCGAGGCCCTCGAACCGATCCTGGAGTCCGGCGCTGAACGTCCCGCCGGCGCCGGACTCCCCTCGTGCGTCGGTGCCGTGGTGAAGGACAAGGCCACCGGCCGCCGCCGCGAGGTGCGGGCCCGCTACGTGGTCGTGGCCGACGGGGCCAACTCGCGCTTCGGACGGGCGCTCGGCACGAACCGGGACCGGACCCAGCCCATGGGGATGGCGCTGCGCGGCTACTACACGTCGCCCGGCCACGACCAGCCCTTCATCGAGTCCCACCTCGACATCCGGGACGGCGAGGGCAACGTGGTGCCCGGCTACGGGTGGATCTTCCCGGTCGGCGACGGCCGGGTCAACGTCGGCGTCGGCCTGCTCTCCACCGACCGCCGTTGGAAGGGCGTCAACACCGGCACGCTGATGGAGCACTTCGTGAAGTGGGCCCCCGACGAGTGGGAGCTCTCCCCCGAGACCTGCCTGGGACCGCCCACCGGCGGCAAGCTGCCCATGGGACTGTCCGTCGGTCCCCGGCTGGGCGCCACGACGCTGGTGGTGGGGGACGCGGCGGGGACCATCAACCCCTTCAACGGCGAGGGCATCTCCTACGGCTACGAAACGGGACGGCTGGCCGCGGCGTCGCTCGGCGAGGCCCTGTCCGGCGACGGGTTCGCCGCGCTGCTCCGCTACGAGGACCGGCTGGAGGACGCCTACAGCCTCTACTACCGGGTGGCCCGGGCCTTCATCCGGGTCATCGCCCGACCGGAGCTGATGACCCTGTGCGTGGCCACCGGGATGCACTCCGAGACGCTCATGTCGTGGATCCTGCGGATCATGTCGAACCTGGTCCGTCCGGACGAGACGGGCCCGGCCGAGGCCGCCTACCGGGCGTTGGCCGCCATCGCCCGACTGGCTCCCGAGGGCATCTGACGCACGGCATCTGATGCACGGGGGCCGCTCCGGCGGTCCGCCGGTGCCCGGGCCTACTTCGAGGAGGCCGCCGCCACCCGACCGGCCACCGCGTCATAGGCCGGGGCGAAGACGTCGGACGGGATCGCCGCGCCGGCGGTCGTCGGCTGGATGACGGAGACGACCCGTCCCCCGAGGAGGTAGGCGTCGCCCACGACCTCGGTGCCCGATCCCGGCACCGTGTAGGTGCTGACGACGGCGTAGGTCGTCACCCCCTGGGGCGAGAACAGCGTCACCGGCTCCACCGCCACCGTCGACCCGGGCGTCGCGGCCTGGGCCAGGGACTGGTGGAACTGCTGGAAGCAGGTGTCGAACTTCGGATTGGTGAAGACGCTCTCGAGGGCCTGTACCTGGCTGGGCGTCGTCAGCACCGACGTCCGCGAGGCCATCTCCAGGGACGACCCGGCGGCGCTCTGGAAGACCGGCGACTGGACGAGGCTGGTCTGACCGGGCAGCGAGCCGGAGGCGAAGAGGCCGGAGACGACGGCGTAGCTCGAGTCGAGGCACGAGGCCATGGCGTTGACGGCCGTGGCCTGGGACTCCGCCGGAGCCACCGGGGGGCGCACGACGGCCTGGGCCGGCTGGGTCGTGGTCCATCCCGAGGGCAGGTCGGTCAGCCGCAGGTTGATCGAACCGGCCAGGACGGTGTCCGTGGCGCCGGCCGACGTGCCGCCCAGTGCCGGGGCGGTCACGGTCGGCGTCGACGGGCTCTTCTTGAACAGGAAGTAGCCGGCGCCGACGAGCACCAGGACGAGGACGACCACCAGCGCGGCCAGTACGAACCGCCGACCCTTCGCTCCGGAGTCGGCCAGGACCACGCCGTCGGCGTCCGGCGAGCCCGACGGGCCGGACGGGCCGCCGGTCGTCGGATCCCCGCCGGGGGGCGTCGGATGGAGGGCCGGAGCGGTTCCCCGGTCCGTCACCGGCGGGGGCGGCTGGACCGCCAGCGGCACCGGGTCGGCGGGCGGCGCCAGGGGTGGGGCTCCGGCGGCCGCGCCCGTCGGCGGGGCCGGGGTGGCCGGGGCCGGCGGCGGCGGAGCCACCGCGGGGGAGGGCGGGGTCGGAGCGGCCGTGGCGGCGACCGCGGTCCCGGTTGCGGCGGCGGCGGCCGCGGCCTCGGCGGCCCGCATCTGCTTGCGCGACACCGGGAAGCGGGGCTTCTTCTTGGCGGTCGGGGGAGCACCGTCGGCACCGGCCGACGGCGCCTCCGTGAGGGGCGTGTCGCCGGTGGCCCCCGTGGCGGGCGGCGGAGCGGCGGGCGGCGGGGTGCCCGGCGTCGCCGGAGCCACCAGGTCGGCGCCGGTCGTGGCGGCCGCCGCACCGGCCGCGGACGCGGCCTCCGCCTCCCGCATCTTCTTTCGGGAGGTGGCGAACCGGGGCTTCTTCACATGGGCCGGCGGCGCGATGTCGTCCGGGCCCGCCAGCCCGAGCGGCGGGTCGTCCCATCCGGTGGGCGGGGCCACCGTCGGCGCGGCCGTCGGGGGGGCGGCCGCGGGCGGAGGCGGGGCGTGCAAGGTGGGAGGCGCCGCGACGGGGGCCGGAGGCGGTGGCGGAGGGGGCGGGGACTGCAGCCGGGGTGCGGGGGCCGGGGGCGCGGGCGGGGCCGCCAGCGGCGGTGCCTGCATCGTCGGGGGAGCGGCCTGCTGCGGGGCGCCACCGTTTCCGGTGCCGGTG